>JAESGQ010000127.1_pt1 | contig 45371 bp, 27 predicted proteins | sample 9266251 | NCBI WGS metagenome assembly JAESGQ01 (sample SAMN17056778, study PRJNA650883) | algae metagenome | isolation source: Kaiparowitsia implicata GSE-PSE-MK54-09C and co-occurring heterotrophs from... | place: USA: Kaiparowits Plateau, Grand Staircase Escalante National Monument, UT ... | reverse complement strand
TTTGGCTGCTGGTGAGGCGACCCCTGTGGCGCTGACTGCACCTTCCATCAACGGTTAATCGTTTGCGATTGATGGTCTGCTGAGGCTAGTTCTCTAGCCATCATGCATAGCAAGAGGGGCGCTCTCCATCGGAGAGCGCCCCTCTTGCTATTGATATCGATAAAAAGCCCTGGTTATCGTTGCTTGATACATGTCATTTGAGGGTCATACAACGAATTGTGCTGCAATTGTTTTATTGAGATCACTCACTTCGAGTTTCATGTGCCTGAGTTGTTGTGTGGCAACTCTCCTTATAGCGAATGTGCCACATGGGTTTTCAAGCTAGGCCGTGCGGAGAACTCCTGAAAGCCTTGACAGAAGAAGAAAGAAGATTAGGATGAAAGCTCAACGTATTTATGCTGTTTCTGCGGCCACTTTTGTGCGTTGCTTCATCTCGTTCGAGACTCACCGAGTTTTCTGCACCACTAAGTTAAAAGAGCTTTGGTGTAGTGCATAAGGTGCAGTACTCCAAAGCTCTTCTCTAAAACTCTTATTCTTTGCGTCATCGCAGCAGACTATTTAGAAATTATGCTTGCTCCAAACTCAGATTTACATCTGTCGGACAAATGCATTAAGCCGTTCTACCTGCGATGCGAGTTCGATTAAACCAAGCAGGTTGAAGGAGTCCAACTTCCAACTGTAGCGTTACATCAAAGCTCGCTTCATACAGCGTTAAACCCTTGCTGTGGCTGGCTCTTGTTGATATTTAACGGCAGCTTCCTTCAAGGGCAACCCATACACTTCTGCCGAATTGTTGGGGCTTTCAATCAGTTTTACCTTATGCAATCTTGCTCCGATAGAACGGATAGGGGCGTCCAGCAAATCTCGAATGTGGACGACGATATTTTCTGCGGTAGGCACTACTTCAGCGAAGTAGGGAATGTCATAGTTCAAAAAGGTGTGATCAAAGGGTTCAACTACAACCTCATTCACGGCATTCTGAAACGCAACTAGATCGGCCAGCATCCCTGTGCGTGCGTCGATGTCGCCCTGAATTGTTACTTCAAGATGGTAGTTGTGCCCATGCCCATGTACGCGTGCACACTTGCCGTAAATTTCTGAGTTTTGCTCCAGCGTGAGATGGGGCAGCGCGAGCCGATGGGCCGCGCTGAAATGGGTGCTGATGGTGAGATAGGCGCTCATGCTGTTTCCCTCATAGTCAGCCCAGAGTTCTGGGTGTTCAAAGACTTGGATATTGGTGATGGGTAGGTGCGGTGCTAGACGGTGCCAGATGGCTTGGGCGATCGCCTCGGTCGTTGGCAAGATTGTTTGGAATTCTTCCCAGACGTCATTCAAGTGGGCAAAGTTAAGCTGACTGGTGACTTCTCGCTTAATCACCTGCTTTACATCTGATAGGTTGAGCACCATGCCATACTCATCCAACTCGCCCTCCATGGATACGTAGAGGACATAGTTGTGCCCATGTCCTGGCGTGTTAGTGCATGGCCCAAAACGCTCAATATTTTCGCTCTCGCTCAATTCGGGCAGCCAGTATCGATGGCTGGCTGAGAATTCAGCCCGTCGATGAATAATACATTTCATAACTTGTCCAATGCAAAATACGGCGATCGCCCAACCCAAACGTCTGCTGGCACAACACCTGCGCTAATCCTCAAGCGACGCCCTGAGCAACTCAGGCTTCAGGCGTTTCCGCTTATCCAGACCCGTTTTAGACTTTGTGTAACGTTGTGTTAACGCTACTCTCTAGAATAGACGGTTTTGACGTGGACGTGGGCTGGGGCACGTGTTTGAAATGGACGGTTCTTCCCTTTACGACCCTTTCTAACGCACTCGGCAAAACTTGCGATCGCGATCCGACTCTGGCTCTTGCCACGAGTATGCAAAGTGGCTGATAGCGTCGATTTGGGGCGCAGCAGCGTGGATGGACTCCATCTGCGCTTCCAACGGCGGGCGGTTGCGCACCGACTGCCGCCACGTGCCCGCTAAGACTGGAATCACCTTCGTGCCTCGGGGTGCTCGTTCTAACACCCGCTGCACCTGAGAGACAATGCAGCTGGTATTGCCACACGTGCCATAGGCCATCGGGTGCCACTGCAGCGTACCCGAAAACCGATCCCACGGCTGGAGGCGCGAATCATACCCTCCACTGCCCACAGCTTGGTTAGCCTCTGGGAAAAAGACTGCCCCAGCAGGCAAGTTACGCTGCTGCACGGGAGCCGCTGCCATCGCGACAAAATCCAACACGCCTTGGAAGGCATGGGCTACGGCCAACTGCCATAACTGAGTTTGCAAAAAAGGCCGTCGGGCCTCTGGAGCCGCTAAGGCATAAGCAGGGTCAGGAGCAATGCCCTGCCAGAGCGGCTGTTCATCCTGAGGAAATCGCTCTGCCAGGTCGTTCACGTCTTGCATCGTGATACTGCCACGGCTCAAAAAACGCCGAATAATCTCTTGCCCACTGAGGTTGGTGGCACGCTGGAGCAGCGCCTGCTGCGAGGACGGGCCATAGATCCATAAGTCTTGCACGCGCCCTGCCACAGAATCACCGCCATTGCCGCGGGGATAACGGATGTAGTCAAATAGAACACCGTCGGGGCGGCGGCGTAGAACAGCCTGCACCAGGGTGTAATAGTCGAGCTTAGCCTGGTTGTTGTAGGGGTCAATAAAGACTTCTTCTTCTCCATTAATTTCACCCCCTTGCAGACTACCAGCAATCAAGAAATCCGCACTGTTTTGTCCACGCCCGTTTCGAGCCAGGGTGTTTTGATGGTTGGGGTTTTGGGCGTAGCTGTAGCCAAAGTTCATGCCAAACAACCAGGCATAGACCTCTAGCCCTCGATCGCGGCCCTTATCGATCGCCTCTTGGAGAAGATCGGTAGAGCCCTCGGCGTCATTGCGCACGACAGATGGCCAAGGGGTAGGGTTGTCATTGCGGGGCAGCAGTACCTGGCCACTGCCAAACACTTCTACATACACCTGGTTGTAGCCACGGTTCACCATGTGATCCAGCAAGGCTTCTAAGGCGCCAGGGTTGGCATCGCAGGGATACAGTCGAATCCATAGTGCTTGGGTGCGCAGCCAACTCTCGCGGCGGCATCGGCGCAGGCGATCGCGATGATCAGCCACTAACCGCCGATAGCTATCTTGACTGTCGCGATCGCCCTGCAGCGCCATGTTCCGCAGGGCATCCTTTTGGGCAACCTCTGCCTCGGTCAATTGGCAGTAGGGAGATGCCTGCGCTTGGGCAGGCTTAAATGCTGTTGAACCGATTAAGAGGCCAGCAACGATGACTGCCAGCAATCCACAGCAAATGCGAAAAATAAAACGACCCATCAAACAAACTACATCCAAGCGAACAAAGGTGATTTTTACGAAGGGGGTGATGCCCTTATGGTGTCGATCTTGAAGGGGGTGAGCATTAGCTTTGCCTCCCTCAGCACGAGATCAAGCGATTCGTATCGATTGAGGCTGCCTTAATTGAGTGCTCACTTCTTAAGCGGCCTAATCACTCTGATAGCGAAGCTTCCAGACTACTAGCCCAACTGATCTGGCTAGGTTAAAAGCGTTTAGCATTTGAAGAACAGGAATAGCTTAAAGGTTTGTTTGGGAATCAGCGCCTAAACCAGAGTTTTATACAGTGAACCATTGACTCAAACTAGTAGAAAGACCCTGGTTACGCTCAATATAGGTAGGCTGATTTAATTTGACTGACTGCCGTTCTACGATGTTCCAATTAGAGCACATCACTCTTGCCCATTCTCTTACCCAATTAGAGACGGCTTTAGGGTGCTGGCTTTGATTGATACGAGCGCCATCTTATCGCACCTTTTTATAGATCGATCGATAAGATTGTGTGAATTATGCTTCTGGACAGGGTGATGCGACAGACTCATATAAAATCCTAAATTTTAGAGCATGCACTATCGGCAATGGAGCGCTCTGGATTCTAAGTTTACTGTTGTCTAGCGACGTAATGTCTAATCAAATTATTTAATCAAACTAGATGCGCTATATTCACTTTGAAAAGTAAATTTAATGTCAGTTTGGCAAATGCCTAAAACCGTGCTGTCCTTGTCGCGGGCAGCACGGTTTAGCGTTGTTTCAGCCCTCCGCTGCAGGGCTGAAACAACGGGATCGAACTCAATTAATTTTAAGCGGACGTTAAAAATTCTCTGAATTTCTCCCGAATGGGGGGTAGAAGCTGCGAAGCTATTAGCGATGTTTAATCCTGCTCCGAGAGTTTTTTATTGTGACCGCCTTCCCCAGTATTTCGGCGCATCTAGGGCTGCCTTCTGCCCATACCCCATCCAAGATGGTGCGCTTGTGGCGCAGAGCAACGGGTTCCCGCTCCTGTCAGGGTTCTATGGCAATAGCAGATGTGCTGGTGCGATGTCCTTGGCTGGTGGCCGTGCTGCTGGTGTGGAGCATAGAGGCTGGTGCGATCGCCCAGACTCCCCCGCCTGACCTGCCGCCCCCGCCCGACTTGACGCCTGATCTTCCGCTCGATTCCCCTGCTGGGTTTGAGGTGCCTGCACCCAGTATCTCGAATCCAGAAACTTTGCCGCCGCCCCGGCCAGAGTTTGCGGAGCCAGATTTGCCGGATGCGCCGCTGCCGCCCTTGCCTTCGCCAGAGGAGCTGCTGCAGCCTGCACCGGAGGCTCCGCCGTCCGCGGATACCGACATCCCTGATCGCGTATTTGTTTCGGGATTTCGGGTATTGGGCAGCACGGTATTTAGTGAGGCCGATTTTGCCGAGGTGACGCAGCCATTTGAGCAGCGAGAACTCACCTTTGCGGAGGTGCTGCAGGTGCGTTCTGCCATCACACAGCTCTATGTCAATCAAGGCTATGTCAGCTCTGGCGCGTTCATTCCACCTCAAGTGTTGGCGGATGGCGTGGTGACGGTGCAGGTGATTGAGGGTGCATTGGAGCAGATCAATGTGACGGGCAATCGTCGGCTGCAGTCGGGGTATGTGCGCAGTCGGCTGGCGTTGGCGGGTGCGACGCCGCTGAATGTCAATCGCTTGTTAGAAGGGCTACAGTTACTGCAGCTCGATCCGCTCATTGAGTCGATTTCGGCAGACTTGCAGGCGGGGGTGCGGCCTGGGGCGAACGTGCTAGAAGTCAACGTGGTGGAAGCGGATCCCTTTACCTCAACGCTGCTGACAAATAATGGGCGATCGCCCACGGTGGGTAGTTTTCGCCGTCAGCTAGAGCTAAACCACGCGAACCTGCTGGGGCTAGGCGATGCTGTCAGCGTGGGCTATGGCAACACCAATGGCAGCAACGCGGTGGATGCGAGCTATACCCTGCCGCTGAATCCTCGCAATGGCACGCTGAGAGTAGGGGCAAGCTTCTCGGGCAGCACAGTGATTACCGAACCATTTAATCGGCTCGATATTCAATCCAACGCGCAGTTTTATGAAGTGAGCCTGCGACAGCCCCTATCGCAAACCCCGACCGAAGAATTTGCCTTGGGACTGACGGGCTCCTATCAGCGGAGCCAAACTCAGTTTCGGCTACCGGGGGATGATGACTTGCTGGGATTTCCTAGCCTCGGTGCCGATGCGGATGGCGCAACCCGGGTCACAGCGGTGCGGTTTTTTCAGGATTGGACACAGCGCAGCAGTCGTCATGTGCTGGCGGCGCGATCGCAGTTTAGCGTGGGACTGGATCTGCTGAACTCCACAATCCATAACAACGGCCCCGATAGCCGCTTCTTCTCATGGCGAGGGCAAGGGCAGTGGGTGCGGGTGCTGGCTCCTGATGCGCTGCTGCTGCTGCGGGGGGATGTGCAGTTGGCGGATAGGCCGTTGCTATCACAGGAGCAGTTTGGGCTGGGCGGTGTGCGCTCGGTGCGGGGGTATCGTCAAGATGCGTTGTTGACCGATAATGGGGCATTTCTATCGGCAGAAGTGCGGTTGCCCATTGTGCGATCGCCCCGCACCGACAGCCGATTACAGATTGTGCCGTTTGTGGATATTGGGACTACTTGGGGGGGCACCCGCGCTACCGCTACCCTCACCAATCAACCGAGTACACTTGCGGGGCTTGGGGTTGGTCTGCTGTGGCAACAGTCTGATCGTTTCTCGGCTCGCCTCGACTACGGAATTCCGCTGGTTCGTCTAGAGCGAACGGGCAACAGCCTGCAAGAACACGGCTTTTATTTCTCACTAGAATATTCACCGTTCTAATCGTTTGAAACCGTTGAACCTTATATTGGTTGAACCTTATAGCGATAGTTGGCATTGCTGAATCCTGGCATCAACCTGCCCGATCCGCCCTCGCCCTCTCCCAAGACGCGAGGGGACATGTTCTCCGTTTCCCTTGGGAGAAGTGATGTTCTGAGCTTGTCGAAGGGGAATTGGAGATGAAGGCAATTCATCTCCACATTCAGCAACGCCCGATGTTTTTATGAATTCTTGCAAGGATAAGGGGTTGATCACAATAACAACTCAGTCAGCGCCTTTAGCGTCATCGCAGCGCGCCAATGAGCAATCTTCTGTCTTGCAGCTGATAGGGTTCGTGGCTTTTGCAGCAGGAATACTGGCCACAGCGTAACGCTTTATAAAGAAAAGAAAATAGTGCTATGGTCTAAGCAATATTGCGGTAGCGCAATTGGAATCGCGCGATTAATAGCGGCGCCTAGGCTGTTTCTGTCGCTGACCTGCCTGAAAATCCCGAGTCCCGATCTCTATTTCAGTCTTGTGTTCCGTTGAACGTGTGTTCCTCTCAGTTTTGTCCAGAGTTCTCTTATCTCATAAGTATGAACATCCTTTGAAAAAGGAGTTAAGGTTGCTGGCTTAAGAAAGGGGCGATCGCCCATCGATTCCACTTTCCTCTAGGGCAAGCGCTCGCTGAGAGGTTCTACACTGCATCAGCTACGCTGTGAAAATGCTAACGCCTTCCATGGACTGGGATAGAACCTACACATAGATCCGATCAGGTAAACCAGTGAAGAGCCTTGCCATGGTGCAGGGTGTAACTCAAGACTTGCGGTATTTCCTGTGCCTGCGACCTGCACTCAGCCCAAGGTGAACTCATGAACCCGGGATGATGCGGCTATTGCCTATGTTGAAGCAGTCCCTCAGGTGCGTTTTGACACGGGCATAGTCAATTCAAGTGTCGTCAACTGCCTTTTGATAGATTAACCATTTTGTAAGCTGCTCTGTAAGGATGAGGCAACCCTGTGGTAATTACGGATATGGCCAAACGATTGAACGGTGGGGGGTTTAACCCATCACAACAGAATAACAACGCCTGTCAATGTGTCAAAAGTCACAACGACAAGCCACATAGCCGTATTAAAACTGATGGATGTATCGATAAGTTGGTTGGAGCGATCGCCCCACTTATAGTTCTGAAATGCTAAGCAGCTCAGGCTTTAACGACTAGACCAGGTCTAGATCCGGTCGGAATTTAGAGTTCACCCGGCCTTCACCGCATACGTAAGCTTCTTCACCCAACCTTTAACAACCCATCCGTAAATACCGTTTATGGTGTTTCTATCAGGAGCCTCTGTTTTCATCCGTTGGACGTTTCTGAGCTGAACTTTAGTCGCTTGAGGCAATGCTATGGAGCCGAATCACTATCCTGAAGAGTTTGAATTACAGAAGTACTGGTCAGTTTTAAAACGGCGATGGCTGCCAGCGCTGGCTGTGTTCAGCGTGGTAGTTTCGCTCTCGGCTCTTGCAGCAGCCCGCCAAAAGCCAGTCTACGAGGCAGAGGGCAAATTGTTGCTCAAGGTAGATCGCCAAGCTGATCTGTTAGGCCTTATTGAAAATCAAAACCGCAACTTGACCGTTGACAATCAGAGCAGCGCTCTAACTACCGAAGCTGAGGTAATTCGCTCTATTCCCGTAGCGCAAAAAGTGGTGGATGCGCTGCAGCTTGAGAATGAAGAGGGCGAGCCCCTCGAACCAACTGAGCTGTTGAGCAATCTGGCAGTGCGCCCGGTAGGTGGGACTGATGTGCTTCTCATCTCTTACACCTCCGGAGATCCCGAAATTTCTGCGGCAGTTGTGAACCAAGTTGCTAAGGCCTATGTGCAGCAATCGGTGTTTGCCAACCGCCAAGAAACCGCCGAAGCAAGTCAGTTTATTAGAGAACAGCTGCCGAGAACTGAAGAAGCCGTGCGCCAGGCCGAAGTGGCCCTGCGCGACTTTAAAGAGCAGAATGGAGTCGTAGCACTGCCAGAGGAAGCGCAAGCATCGGTCAACCTCATTTTCAACATGCAGGATCGCCTCACTCAGGCCCAGGCGCAGCTCGCTGATGCCTCTGCCCGAGCATCGATGCTGCAGAGCCAGATCGGTATGTCGCCTCAAGAGGCGCTAGCAGTCAGCTCCCTCAGCCAGGCATCAGGTGTTACTGAAGTCTTAGCCCAACTGCAGGTGGCCGAAAGCCAGCTTGCCGTTGAACGCACCCGTTATCGAGAGTCGCATCCGGCGATCGCCTCATCGGAGCGCCGCGTTGCAGCCCTGTCCGAAGCCCTCAGCAACCGTGTCGGTCAAATTGTAGGCTCCTCAGAAGGTGTCACCCTGGGCGACCTGCAGGTCGGGGACGTAGAGCAGGGTCTAATCACAGAATTCGTCCGGGCTGAAGCCGAGCGCTCTGGGTTAGCCAATCAGGTCAGCTTGCTGTCAGGTGCAGAAAGCGCTTATCGCAGCCGTGCTAGCTCCCTGCCGCGTCTTGAGCAAACCCAGCGAGAGTTGGAGCGCCGTCTGGGAGCTGCTCAAGCCACCTATGAGACTCTGCTGAACCGCTTACAAGAAATTCAGGTAACCGAGAATCAAAACATCGGCAATACCCGACTTATCTCCCCTGCCCTAGTGCCAACCAACCCAGTTGGGCCAAGCAAAGCCGTCTTTTTGCTAGTAGGCGGCCTAGCCGGTCTGGCCGCTGGCGTTATTTCTGCACTACTGCTGGATATGACTGACAGTTCCATTCGCAGCGTACGCCAAGCCCGCGACCTGTTTGGCTACACCTTATTGGGCGTGATACCCACGTTCAGTCGCAATGGCCGTGTTCGCTCCGGCGTCAGCATGGAGCGGTCTGTGCCTCGTGTGATTCTTCGCGACTGCAAAGGTTCACCGGTCGTTGATGCCTATCAGATGCTCCAAGCTAACCTCAAGTTTCTCAACTCCGATCACCCTGTGAAGACCCTCGTGGTGACTAGTTCGGCCTCCCGAGAAGGAAAATCAGAAGTGTCGGCTAACCTAGCCGCATCGCTAGCTTCGGTCGGGCACAAAGTGCTGCTAGTGGATGCTGATTTACGGCACCCAGTGCAGCACACCACTTGGGACGTGACCAATGCTGCTGGCCTGAGCAACGTGTTGATTGACCAAGTTGATTACCAAGATGCCGTGCAGCGAGTCATGGATAACCTGGATGTGCTGCCCGCGGGCATTATTCCTCCTAATCCCATCGGGCTGCTCGATTCCAATCGGATGGAAACGCTGGTCAATGAGTTCTCAGAAGACTATGACTACGTAATATTCGATACGCCTCCTATAGCGGGCATTGCCGATGCCGCAGTGCTAGGCAAGATGGCAGATGGCGTCATGATGGTGGTGCGACCTGGCGTGGTTGACCCTGCTAGTGCCAACGCCTCTAAGGAATATCTGATGCAGTCTGGGCAGAACGTGTTGGGCATTGTGGTCAATGGCGCAGATATCCGTAACGAGCCTGATGGACTCTTTTACTATTCGCGTGACTATCAGGCCAGCCGACGCATTGCTGCTAGCAATACAGCATCGGTTGAGCGCGCCCTGTCTGGTGCCCGCCAAAAAACCAAGTAATAGTGTGCAATGCTGCTGTCTTTGCAACACCGTATTTACCCTTTCTTACCTTGCTGGTTGAGACTATGCGTTATTCTAAGCTTCCACTTGTTTCTACCTCGTTTGCAGCCTTGGTGCTGATTGGGTCTGCCGTTCAATCTCCGGCATTGGCTCAGTCAATGGAGCCAGACGGCCCATCCATACAAGAACTGGCTCCGTCGTCGGAGCTTGCTCCTGACGGGCTAGAGTTGGATCAGCCCCTACCGCCTTCGGCGTTTTCGTTTCCTGACTACATTCTGGGTCCGGGCGATCAGCTCAGTATTTCTGTTTACGGCTATGAAGAGTTCAACGAACTCCAGAAGGTCGTTAACTCAGATGGCACCATCATCCTGCCGTTGATTGGCACCACAATGGTAGCGGGACGAACACCTGCCCAATTGGATACCTACATAGAGCAACAATTGAATCAATATCTGGTCGATCCAGAAGTTTCCCTTACTCTGGTAGGCCAGCGCCCCGTAGTTGTAACAGTGGCAGGCGAGGTGCAGCGTCCAGGGCCAGTGCGTTTGCGGAGCTTGACCAATGCTCCTGGCAATAACGTAGGGACTGAATCGCCGACGCTGACGACAGCTCTAGTGCAGGCTGGTGGCGTGACCCGTTTTGCAGATATCCGTCAGGTTATTTTGCAGCGGTATAACCCTAATGGCGAATCTGAGCCGACGGTAGTTAACCTTTGGGAGAATGTCAGCGTTGGGACTGGAACAACTGACATTGTGCTGCAAGACGGGGACACGATCTTTATCCCTCGGTTGTCGGCAGATGCCACACTAGATCGACGCCTGCTGTCGCAGTCTAGTTTGGCCCCTGCAACGGTGCGCGTGCGTGTGGTGGGTGAGGTGAATACGCCTGGGGAGATTGAGATTTCTCCTAACAGTTCTCTCTCAAGCGCGGTTGCCACAGCAGGTGGCCCCACAGAAGATGCCCGGCTGAGCCGAGTAGCCTATGTGCGGATGAATGATGAAGGTCAGATTGAGCGCTACGATGTGGATTTGCGAAATCTAGTCGATAACTTCCAGGTTCAGGAAGGGGATGTTGTGATTGTGCCCCGCCGTAATTCTTCATCCTTCCTTGCTACGCTAGGCCGCATCCTGAACCCGTTTGGCAGCATTGTTAATATCATCAATGGCTTGGATGAGATTGGCAATCGCAATAACGACTAAGCTCTTAGCTGTGGTCAAATCGATTAAAGTCGGCCTATTTTATGGGTATTCTAGGCTTTCAGAGTATCTATAAAACGTTCTAAATCGAGTTCGGCAACCATAAAACAGTGCTATTCGAGTTGTGAATAGCACTGTTTTATGGCATTTTAGCTGCACAGCACTGAACTGAAAAAACGCCATAGACTTTATGTTCAAGGCAACTACTGGTGTAGAACAGCTGCTTAGTAAAGGTGGTAAAGGTTCCGCAAAAGCATCATTATGAATCATCGCTTTAAGCGCTATCACTCATGATGCCAGGCAGTCAGCAGAAAGGCTGGCATTGCCAGGACTGGCAGAGTGGTATGCTGCTATTTCACGGATCAGAGCCGGGTTAAACAGGTCAAAGGCGAGGCCCTGCTCAACCCTCAACGGCATAGCACCCGCTAGAGATAGTGCTGCTGGATGGGTGCTTTTACCGTTTGACTCAAGCTGTGTTGCCGAGTCACGCATTCCGAGTTGGATAGGCTGTCTGGTTCTGATGAGATTGACTCTATCTAATCAGATAGCTAAGCCATGCTATTTTCAATCGCCCAGCGCGCTAGTTCGGTGCGGTTATGCAGACCAGTTTTGCCTAGCATGTTGCTAACGTGGCTTTCAATGGTGCGCTGGCTAACGTTAAGCTCTTCGGCAATTTCGCGGTTGGCCATGCCCCGCGCCACATACTGCACGACCCGTAGTTCCGTTGGCGTTAGCTCAACATCAAAGGGCACCTGAATTTTTGGTGTGTTGTCTAACCCCTTATCTTGGCGCTGAATGAGCCGTGAGGCTTGCTTGAGGGATGATTCAACCTGTGCCACCAGTTCTTCTGGCTCGAAGGGCTTCACCATATAGACGTCAGCCCCGGTATTGAGCCCCTTGACGCGATCCTGGCTTTGTCCTTTGGCGGAGAGGAAGAGTACCGGAATCCAGCTGGTGCGCGAATCTTTGCGGACATGCTCTACAAACGAGTAGCCATCCATCTGCGGCATCATCACGTCGCAAATGATCATATCCGGGGTTACGGTCTGGAGTACGTCGAGCGCTTCTTGTCCGTTTTCTGCCGTGACGACTTCATACCCTCGAAATTCGAGATAATCTTTCACCAACAGGATTAAGTTGGGGTCGTCATCTATGAGCAGGAGCTGTTTTTGTTCTCCAGCACCAGTTTCCTTTGCCATGCTTTGTCTCTCGCCACGCGTGAAACTGTTTTCTGAACTCTGTGGACTCAATGCTACAGCCTGGAGGGTGCAGCAATGCTGTTAGGGATTGAGAATCGGTTGGATGGGTGGTGCGATCGCCCATTGAAACATTCGCTACTATCAAGCGCAAATCTCTAAGGCGCACTATACTTCACTTTCATAATACCCATATCTCTCCGGGAAAACCGCATGGGCGATCGCCCATACCGTCTACGGGTCTTAAGGCGCAATTATATCGTTGCTTTTAGAATGTGAACCGGTAATTTGCAAATGCAACTAGGTTGCCTAAGGCTGTGGGCCTTGGGCGCAGAAGCTGCGGTGATCCTAAGACCCAACAGCTTGCTCCTGTTTGCATCCACGTATATCCACTCCTTACATCCAATCAATCTTTACTTTAAGTATGGATGCTTATCCCGATGGAACCGCTAGCTATTCTGTGAATAAGTTTGAAGTTTTGCTGAAGCAAGCGCGATTCTCTCAAATGCGACCGTCAAGCCTCTGTGGTTTTGCGGTGAACTGGGATGGGGCGCGTCATAATAGCGGCAGCTTTAGGACATCAAGCCATGATAGAAGCAGTCGGGATAGCAGCATTGGGATGGCTCACCCCGAAAGTGGTGGATGCGTTGTTTGATTCGGCGGTTGATTCGGCCAGCGCCAAGGTCAGGGCACGGCTGAATCGGGATGAGGTGCAGCGGGCGATCGCCCATTCCATCCACACGGCTCACCAGGCAGAAACGAGACTGCCGGAGGCCGAGCGGCTGTTTTTTCGCTGTGACGATAAAGCCCAGCGCATGGTTTTAGAGGCTGCCTTTAGCCATGGAGAGGTGCTGGCAGAGCTGAAGCGCCCGTTTGCAAACGAGGGCAAGCCTCGGCTGGCGGTGCTGACGGCGGCGTTTGAGCGGGTGATGCAGGACACGAACACCAAGGTTGAGCCTGCGGCGCTCAATCGCTGGCTAGCGGCATGGGTGGATGCGTATTTTGAGCGAACCAGTGCAATTTATTTTGACATTGCCACGGCTGATTACTGCACCCAGGTTGCAGACTGGTATGACGATGTCAAGTTTGCCGGAATCGCCGTCGATGGGCAGGTGGTGGATGAGGCCAAGAAAATCGAAAAAATCGTTGTGATTCCTGATGCGGTGCAGGAGAGTCGCCCCAGGCTCGACCCGGCACGGCACCCGTTGCAAATCATATACGGCGATCAGGAGGCTGCCGCCATCGCGGATGACTGGAACCGTCAGTCTGCGCGCGAAGAACAACGGCAGCGCGTTCAGGAAACCGCAAGCCAATGGTCTGGCCCTAAGGTGAGTGCCGCCGCACTGCTGAGCCAACCGGACTCGAAGAAGCTGGTGCTGCTGGGTGCGCCGGGAGCCGGAAAGACCCTGCTGATGAGCTATTTTGCGGTGGTGGTGGCAAAAGCCTGCGTGCGGGCGGTGGAGCAGCGCCCGTCTGCTACTGAGTCTGCTACTGAGACAGATAGTGCAGATGCCGTCGAGCCTCAATGGGGACTTCCCTCAAAAACTCTGCCCATTTTGATTCGCATTCGCGATCTGGCGGCAAAGCCCGAGATGGGCATTCTTAGCTATTTGCAGCAGGTTGCCACCCAGGATATGGCGTGCGAAACGCTCCCTGGCGAGTTTTTTGAAACCTTTTTGCGCGATGGCAGAGCGCTGATTTTGCTGGATGGGCTGGATGAGGTGGCCGATGAGGGCAAGCGGCAGGACATCGTGCGGAAAATCGAAAACTTTTTGGGACAGTATAAGCAAAATCGGGCGATCGTCACGTCGCGTCCGGCGGGCTATCGTCGCGACTTTTTCCACCTGTCGGAGTATCCCCACTATCAGCTGCAACCCTTTGACGACGAGCAGATCCGCACCTTTATCGACCACTGGTATGACAGCCGCGTGTTCGACCCCGCCGAGGCCGATCGCCGCAAAACTAGCCTCCAAAAAGCCCTCAACGAGCAAGACCGGATTAAGCAACTGGCCCGCAACCCGCTGCTGCTCACCATCATTGCGCTGATTCACCGCTATCAAGCGCAACTGCCCCGCGAGCGCCACAAGCTCTGCGACAAAGCAGTCGAAACCCTGCTCACCACCTGGGATGCCAATCGCGAAATTACGAGCCGCCATGTGCTGCAATACCTGCGGCTGGATGACCTGCGCCGAATCATGGAGCGGCTGGCTTATTGGATTCACACCCAGGGCGGCACGGGCGACAGCGAAGGCGGCACCCTAATCGACAAAGACGAACTGCTGACCCAGCTCAGCCACTACATTCGCGAGATGAAAAAAGTGGAACGGCACGAAGCCAAGGCCGAAGCCGAGCGCTTTTTGCACCACATTCGAGAACGCACCGGATTGCTCAACGAACAAGGCCCAGACCGCTATGCCTTTGTCCACAAAACCTTTCAGGAATATCTCGCCGCCCAAGAAATTCACGATCAGAAGGAAGACGACTTTAACGTGGTGCTCAACCACATTCGCCACCACCTGCACGACCCCCACTGGCGCGAAGTGCTGCTGCTGCTGATCGCGCAACAAAAACGCAGCAACCCCACCAGATGCCTAACCGAAATTCTGAATTTCCCTGACCCTTACGACGCATGGCTGCACCGCAACCTGTTCTTTGCCGCCGCCTGCCTTGCCGAAGATATCCCCGTCGGTGACGAGGGGCTCGTCACCGACATTCTGAATCGCTTAGTGGCGCTAGAAACTAGCACCGAGCCCTATGTATCTCGAACCATCAAGGCAACCGTCTTCAAAAAACTTTGTAGCCTCTACGAAACTGAGTTTGAGTTGCCTGCGTTGCAACAGTTACACCGGATCCCGACCGGAACCATTGCAGCGGTGCGGCTGCAAACCTATCGGGCGGCCTTGGGAGAAGAAGAGGATGCAACTGCGACTCTCCTAAAGTTATTGCAAGACCCAGAGTCGCATATACGTTCCACCGCGGCTGATGCGTTGGGCACGTTAAGTCATGCCAGTGACGAGGTTGTGGAAGCGTTATTGAGGCTGCTGCAAAACCCAGACTCGAATGTGCGCTCCAGTGCGGTCGGTGCGTTGGGCAAGTTAGGCCGTGCCAGCGAGGCAATTGTGGCAGGGTTATTGAGCCTGCTGCAAGACCCAGACTGGATTGTGCGTTTCAGAGCGGCTGTTGCGTTGGACAAATTAGGCTGTGTCAGCGACGCGGTTGTGGCGGGGTTATTGAGCCTGCTGCAAGACCCAGACTCGGATGTGCGTTCCAGAGCGGCTGAGGCGTTGGGCAAATTAGGCTGTGTCAGCGACGCGGTTGTGGCGGGGTTATTGAGTCTGCTGCAAGACCCAGACTCGGATGTGCGTTTCAGAGCGGCTGAGGCATTGGGCCGATTAGGTCGTGCCAGCGACACGGTCGAGGCAGCATTATTGAGCCTGATGCAAGACCCAGAGCCGCATGTGCGTTACAGCGCAGCTGCTGCGTTGGGCAAGTTAGGTCGTGCCAGCGACACGGTCGAGGCAGCATTATTGAACCTGCTGCAAGACCCAGACTCGAATGTGCGTTCCAGAGCGGCGGCTGTGTTGAGCCAGTTAGACCGTGTCAGCGACGCGGTCGAGGCAGCATTATTGAACCTGCTGCAAGACCCAGAGTCGAATGTGCGTTACAGCGCGGCGGTTGCTTTGGGCCTGTTAGACCGTGCCAGTGACGCGGTCGAGGCAGCATTATTGAACCTGCTGCAAGACCCAGAGTCGAATGTGCGTTACAGCGCAGCTGCTGGGTTGGGCCTGTTTGGGAAAAGGAATGAGGTGACGAGAATTGCACCGCTTCTTGTTACCTGGCTAGAGCAAAACCCAGAGGCAGATGAGGCAGGAAACGTGGTGGATGCGTTGTGGGCTATTGTGGTGGGTGACGAGTGAATCTTAGGTGATCGGGGGCGTCAGCCTGCGTGGCTATGATCGGGGGTCTGAGCGCAATGAAGCGGGCGTGGTTTAGCGGGGGCGGGGCACAGCGCACACAGTAACGGCTCTGTCTTTGCTGGCTCGTTTAGCGCTGAATCGTCAGCTATAGCGCCGAAATTTTTATTTTTGCGGAGTCCTTGCGCAGTAAGGGCTCTACAAAAATAATTGGCTCAGTCAATCTAACGGTTGCAATAGGGTTACGATAGATGGGCGCAGTTCATAGGGACGGAAGTATGGATCGTGACCACAACCTGTTGAGCAATGATGAGGTGCTGCATGTGCGAGCGGGGCGCATTTTGATGCCCAATGCCACCTTTAAAGTGAGTGAGTTTTTGGATGCGCTGGCACAGGTTGTAAGCGAGCAAGACGCCGAGTGGACTGAAGATTGTGAAGGGTGGTTTAGCAGCGGGCTTCGTTGCGAGGTGTTGCGCTTTGCCAATCAGGGCTGGCAGCGTGGGCGTGTGCGCATTCGGCTAGAGTTTTCTCCAGAACCGCAAAAGCTGCTGAAGGAAGAAACCCCACGCCGTGCCAGCCGTCCCGAGCGATCGCCCGTCTATCGCGATGAAGTCTACACCACGGTTGAGCCCGTCTACGAAGACCTTGGGGATGAATACTAACGCGACGCCATGAGCCTCGTCCCTAGGTGAGTAATTTCGGGTTCATGCTGTACGAGAGAGACTGTGGATTAGCATGACGGGTGCTGCTGCTCCCTAGGTTCTGTTGGTGATGCTATGGCTCAGGCTCCTCCTTGGACGCTGATGCACGCCCGGCTGCATCAAACCATTCGCAGGCGATCGCTCCTCACGCCTCACCAGCGGCTGGTGGTGGCCGTTTCTGGTGGTCAAGATTCGCTCTGCTTGCTGCGGTTGATGCTCGACCTGCGGCCCAAGTGGGGCTGGACGGTGGCTGTGGTGCATTGCAACCATGGCTGGCGACCCGATGCCAGCGACAACGCGGCGCATGTTTGGGCACTCGCAGAGGCAGAATCCGTGCCCTATCACGAAGCTGTAGCCCCTGAAGATTTGGCTCATACAGAAGCCGCCGCGCGAGTTTGGCGCTATTGCCAGTTTGAGCACATTGCTGCTGAGTTTCGCTATGATGCTGTGCTGACGGGACACACAGCGAGCGATCGCGCCGAAACCCTACTCTATAACTTGGTGCGCGGCAGCGGTGCAGATGGGTTGCAGGCGCTGAGTTGGCGGCGATCGCTCAGGCACCAGATCGAGTTGGTGCGGCCCTTGTTAGACTTTACCCGCAGCGACACAGCCCACCTCTGCCAAGCGCGGCAACTCCCCATCTGGGAAGACAGCACCAATTCCGATCTGCACTACGCGCGCAACCGCATTCGGCTAGAACTGCTGCCATACCTTCAGCAGCATCTCAACGCTCAGGCAGAATTGCATCTGGCGCAAACGGCAGAATTGCTGCGGGCTGAGGTGGACTGGCTCGAAGCAGAGGCGGCTCACCTCTCTGCTCAGGCTCAACCCGCTGATGGCAGTCCCCAGATCAATCGGCGGGTGTTGCAGCCAGCACCATTAGCCTTGCAGCGGCGATCGCTCCGGCAGTTTCTTCTGATGCACCTATCGGCAGCCCCCAGCTTTGACCACATTGAGTCCCTGGTGGCGCTGATCGATGCGCCCAACCGCACCCAAACTGAGCCCATGCCCGGCAGGGCGATCGCCCATGTAGACGGCGACTGGATTCGATTGCGGCTTCAACATTAGAAAGGGGAGCTGCGTCCTGAGCAACTCCCCTAAAGTGAACTAATTGTTCTTACGCCTTCTGTTGTGTCAGGGTTTCCCAACATTCCCCACCACAAACACAAACCTGTCAGTTAGACCGTTAGGCGCTGTGAGCCGTTACGACGCAACGAATTCGGGCGTTTGGCTTTGGGTCAGGGTGCTGATCATCTGCCGCATTTCGGTAATGGCTTGCAGCTGATAGTCGCTGACTTCCTGAAACTGCCCAATCACACTGGCGATCGCCTCTAGCTTCTGCTTCAAGCCATCCACCCCACCCTGGTTAAGCTCTAGGGTTTCTTGATAGGCGTTGATCTTGCCCCATAGTTCGCCCACACTGGCCTTCTGAGCCTTGAGGTCTTGCTCTAGTTGCTGAATTTCGTCCCAGCGGGCTGATTGAGCTTCTAACTCCTGAGTCAGCGACTGCTGCGACTGTTCTACCGCTGTCTGCAAGTTTTGCAGTTCGGTTTGAGCAGCGTGCAGCTTTTCGGCTAGCTCTTGCTTCACCGCCTCTAGTTGATTGATCACAGGAGACAAATCTACCGCGACGGCTGGCGTTTCGTCAGTGACGTTGCCTTTACGGCGGTCAAGCACGCCTTGGTGCTGTTTCAACACTTCACGCCGCTCTTGCAGGTTGCGCCGCTGCCCTACTAGGGTTTCGTCCAGCATGCAAAAGCGATCCTGTTCGTCGGCCATCTCTGACTCAATTCGCAAGCGGTCATACTCACTGGCCGATTGAATCTGCGATTGCAGTTGGTTGATGGTGTCTTGCTGCGCGGTTAGCTCTTCCTCTTGGCTGTTCACAAACCTGGACATTTTTTCCAGATCTGCCTGCATGTCTTTCACGGTGGTTTCTAGCGCTTCGATAGACATGGCGTCTAGCGCTTCGAGATCCACCTTGCCCCCGAGGGTAAAGCCATCGGAATTTTCTGCCAGCTGGCAAAATTGCTTAAATAGCTGATCTTGAGTTTTGATTTGGTGGGCAATGCTATCGATATACTCTTGCTTTAGGTGCAAAGCCTGCTGCTGACCCTGAAGTCCAGCTTTGGACTGATCGAGCGCGGTTTGAGCTTGCTTCCACTCATTCCAGCAGGTATCTAACCGCTGCATTTGCTGATCCATCGCCGTTTCCAACTCTTGAGCCATGCGGCGCTGTTCTTCAACTTGGTGGTGGTGAGACTCTACTGCACCCTGCTGCTGGCTAATGATGTCAAAGGAATAATTGACTTGCTCGCGCACTGCTTCGGTGGGTGCGATCGCCCCCGACAGACGATCCAGCAATTCTTGCATTTGCTGCGCCTTATCGTCATCTAAGCCCATAGCCTGGCTCATATGGGCCTGCTGCTCTTCGAGCTTAGCCATTTCACCCCGAAGCTGCGCCCAAGCGCCTTCTAACTCTTGATTTTTACGCTCATAGTCTTCTTGCAACTGCTGTACATCTTCACGGGTAGAGTCTAGCTCTTGGCGCTGCTGTTCCAGCTTTTCAAAGTCCTCTTCCATGAGCTGCAGCTGCTCTTCCCGCGCTTCCATTTCCATCTCGCGGCGGTTTAGCTCTTGGCTCTGATAAGTCAGTGATTGCTTCCACTGCTCAATTTCTTCTTCTTGTGTTTTGAACTTGTCCTGCATGCGGGAAAAGTTCTGCAAAATGCTGACCAGCTGCCGCCCGGCTTCTGTAATACGTTGCACTTGGCGGTTGTTGCTCAACTCAGCCATCACTAGCACCCCGGCGGCATAGTTGGCATCATCAGGAGCCGGCACAACTTCGTCTCCCGACACGGCACTCCAACTGCTTTCACTGCGTTGACATGCAAGCAGCTTTAGTTCTGGTCGGCCACTGCCGATCACCCCTTTCTTTCTCTGTACTTCTGCCAAATACAGCACGCCAGTAATCCTCTTCCGTAGCTTTTCTGTATCGTCTAAATCCGTAATCGCGTTCCGTATCTTCTGTTGTAGCGCTTATTACAATTGACGCTTAATCTTCTGATGAACTAGAGCTTAGGTGCTGTAGAACATTACATCACTCAATGCGTTGCTGGCTAGACGTCCGTTGGTTGTCGACCCGATGACTATTGAGCCAGCGACTGCTGAATAGGGCTGGCCTAACAGGCGTTGTAGCCAGAGTGGCTAACTATGCATCCTCTAACCATGCATGCTACGGGGCAACGCCCCATAATTAGTACGCAATAGCTCATCGATTGTTGACCTGCACATTTAAATCGCATTCAGTCCTACATTGAGCAAGACTTGCCGAGATGGAGTGCAAGGGTCAAGGCTAAATAAAACTAGCTGATCTCAACAGGGTGTGTAAAGGAATTTAACAGGATTGAGATGAACCTGACTGCACTCAGCAAGCAAATTCAAGTCGATTAGCATGGGCAAGATGAGGAAATAGCAGAGATGCCCTCACTGCACAAACCCGTAGAGATAATCCGTAGAGGGTCGGTGAAGCCAAAATGGTCGGCAGAGCCTATATTCTATGGAGTCTACAGTGGGAGTCGAGAATAGTGTTGGAGTTGTGGGGCGTCACCCCACAGTTGCTATTCAGTCTATCGGAAAACCTCCAGAAGTGACGGGCTTGGTTTGATCTACAGCGCTGCTTTTTCCAATTAATCTAGCATTAACTGTTTAGAGGGGCGGGCGAGTGTGGGGAGCGATCCAGATGCTGCAAGGCACAAAACTACCTGCATAAACTGCAACGTGAGGACACCCTCCGATGGCGATCGCCCCTAGAGCACCCCACTGCTGCCCCTAACGGTTCGGTCATGACGCTTGCCTAGTTGAACCCAATCGAATCTGAAGGCGATTCTATATAAATTGCGCTTAGCAGGCTGAGTCAATGTCCAATCTATAGGGATAAGGCAGGGATCCCCTTCGTGCCAAGGTTCTCTCCTTGGTCGATGGCTAGCCTAGAATGCCCGAATTCTAGGCAGACACAACATCCATGGGTCAGGGGTCAACGCAACACATCCAAAACGCTGTGTTGAGCCAGAATCCCAGAAGGCGACATCTTTTAGAGTTATAGTGAACGGGCGATCGCCCAACATCTCTCAGCAAGTCCCCCATCCCACTCCTTGAGTCGACTCTTGCAGTGCATCACAGGCTAACCTTGCAGCATCTCAACGATTTCAACGGCAGCAGCACCCACGGAGGCTGGCGGTGATTGTTCCATCTCCGTCCGCTTCTGGGTCAAGAGACTCAACTTGCCCGAACCACCCGCCACCGCTTAGTATGCTCTGCGCCGATTTCGATGTTGTGTCTATTCAATGTGCGGAATGGGGAATGTTAAAGCCTATGAGTTAAGGCGCGTGATGTTAAGACGCGACAGTTTCTGTAAGAGCTCCCAGCCCCATGCAAGGCAATCTGAACGAAATTGATATCCGCAGCGTCCTGCAGTTGATTGAACTGGGTCAACGCACAGGGGAACTGTTCGTGGAAGCCTATAGCGCTCCCAGTTGGCTCAGTGAACCTACTGCGGGGCATTCTGCTCTATGGAATCGGGTCGCGCGTGCTCCGATTGAGCGCTCTTGGTTTGTGTTCTTCCTCAATGGAAGAATTGTTTATGCAGGCGATGCCGGGCTCGATCTAGCGCGATTGCGCGATCACCTCAAGCGTTACAACATGGGCAGCACGCCCAACGCACTCGGATTCTCTTCGGCGATCGCCACCACTAGCGCCCCCGAGTATGGACACCTCTGGGCCATGATCGAAAACAACACCCTCACCCCGGCCCAAGGGCGCAGCATCATCGCCAGCATGGTGAACGAAACCCTATTTGACCTGCTGACCCTGCATCACGGCTCGTTCACATTTGAGATTGGGCAGCCCCTTGCCCCGCAACTCTCTACGTTAGAGACTGGGGGGCTGGTTAGCGTCATCATTAAACAAGTGCAGGAATGGAAGCAACTGCACCCCCTTATTCAGTCGCCGGATCAATGCCCGGCGATCGCCGACGCACCCCAACTGCGAGAGACCCTCAACACGACCGTTTTCAATAACCTAGCCAAATGGGTCGATGGCAACACCTCAATTCGCCAAGTGGCTCGCTACCTAAACCGCGATATTCTCACCGTCGCGCGGGCTCTCTATCCCTGCATTCAGCAGGGGTTAGTGCATTTGCAGCCGCCCCCTTCTGCCCGTACCGCCTTATCGCTGCCAACCCCCACACCACATGCTGTGCCTCGCATTGTATGTATTGATGATGGCCTCAGCATTCGCAAAACTGTGGAGCACATTCTCAACCAGCAGGGCTACGAAGCGACTGCGATTGGCAATCCGCTCAAAGCGCTAAGCCTCCTGTTCCAACTCAAGCCTGATTTGATCCTGTGCGACATATCCATGCCCGAACTAGATGGGTATGAGCTTTGTGCCATGCTGCGCAAATCCAGCACCTTTCGACAAACCCCGATCATTATGCTGACGGGTCGGGATGGGTTTATCGATCGCATCAAAGCCAAAATCGTCGGAGCAAGTGACTACCTGACTAAACCCTTTGGGGAACATGAACTGCTTACCTTGGTTGAAGCCAATGTCGGCCCCGGCAACGCAGATTATCCAACGCCCAGTAGATTATTAGCAGACGACTTAGAACATGAGTTAGAACTGGATATTGCCGAATCGACCTCTACTACGCCACTCAACTAAGTCTGAGCCCACCTGAGTGCAGCAACTGAGCAGAGCCCAGCGAGAGCCACCGCCGTCATCGAGAGTCAACGTTAAGATCAGTGCAATGAACGAGATTTATGCCTCAAAGGATGGCATCTTAAGCCGGATGACCGATAGTTGAAGAGATTAACGCGTTTGACCTGCGAGCGATCGCCCACTGTAGCCCACAGGACATGTCCCAATTCACTTAAATGTATGGGTTCTAGAGTAAGCAGCTATGAGTAGAGTTTTGGTCGTGGAAGACAGCGTAACCCAGCGAGAAATGATTACCGACCTGCTCAAAGGTAGCGGGCTAGATGTCACCGTTGCAAGCGACGGTGTCGAAGCCCTCGAACAAATTCAAGTCAAAAACCCAGATCTGGTGGTGCTTGATATTGTCATGCCGCGCATGAATGGCTACGAAGTCTGCCGCCAGATTAAGTCCAACCCCACCACCCAAAACATTCCCGTCGTGATGTGCTCCTCCAAAGGCGAAGAGTTTGATCGATATTGGGGCATGAAGCAAGGCGCCGACGCCTATATCGCCAAACCCTTTCAACCGACCGAACTCGTTGGCACCGTTAAGCAACTCTTGCGACAATAGGACATGCGTATGATTGGTAACCCAGACTTTCTCACCGATAGAGGACAAAATCAAGCTCCAGAAATGCAGGAGCTAGAAAGCCCCGAAGGCGAACTTCACCTGCGGTTTTACACAACTTCTGGAGACGAGTTTGCGCTCTCTGCCACTGGTATTCGAGAGGTGCTGTCTGTACCACCCGATCGAATTACCCCCATTCCGAACGTTTCACCACTGCTTTTGGGCACTCTCAATGTGCGAGGTCGTGTGGTTTGGGTGGCTGACTTAGGTCAGTTTTTGGGAGATGCAAACCTACTGAGCACCGATCGGCCAGAAATATCTGTTGTAGCGGTCGAAGATCAAGACACTATGCTAGGCTTGGCAGTTGATCGCATCTACGGCATGGATTGGCTCGATATTGAAGAAATTCAAATGCCAACCAACGTGCCTGACGGCATGGCACCCTTTTTACGAGGGGAATGGATTCTTCAGCGGGAAAGTGGACGGTTCCTCAGGTTGCTCGACCAAGTTGCCATACTACGATCGGCACGTTGGGCAGCATAACCTTCAGCAGATTCGGACATTGCATGGGTAGGAGAGAGGCAAATGGGATCAGGCACTAGGTACGCGCAAGAATATCAGCAGGCTGAAAAAGCCTACATGCAGGGCAAGTACGATGATGCAGCGGCGATCATTGATCGGCTGGTCGAAAGCCATCCCGAAGACCCCAGCATTCGTCTGCTACGAGGGCACATCTACTGCTACGGGCTACAGCAGTATGCAGTTGCGCGTGAGCAGTATCAGGAAGTTCTTGGCCTTACCGATGAACCCGAGTACGTTGAATATGCCAACAATGGCTTAGAAACGGTGCGCGAGTTTGATGACGGCTCAGGCGCTGTAGGATCCAATTCGGTTGACTCAGCAGACGAGCCCTATGAGTCGTTTGATGCGCTTGAAAATGGATTGGGTGGCTCTGGGCTAAATAATCAGGGCTTGACCGATATCGACTCTGACTTTGTCAGCACCACAGATTCCGCCTATGGCGGTTATGGAAGTGGGCAACCAGAGTTTGACGAAGAGATTAATTTTGATGAATTTGATGACATCGGTGTGGACGAAGTCGAGACCCCATTTGGAATGGGTGACATGGGATTGGCCGCAGGGGAGAGTGGAGTCAATGCTGAATCCATCGCCAATCCGTTTGCTGAGGAAGGCGACTATCCAGTATTGGAAGACTTAGGTAACATAAGTAATCCCTTTGGTCAGAGTTCATCTGATGGGATGGATGGGGGAAATCAGTCCATTGAGCCTGAATTTTCTATCTTTGACGATAATTTGGATTTGAGCGCTGACAATGCCCAAGACTGGACAGCAGATAATACTAATCTCAACCTAAATGACGAGGCCGCGTTTGACTTTAGCGATGAATTAGATATTGACCTTGACGATGATGAAGGACTCGCAGAATTTAGCCTGAACTCAGACACTCCCCAGCCTTACGAAGCTGGTGGTTTGGCGATGGAGGATGAAGCCTTTGGCTTGAGCGATTTGCCTCCTGAAGATGACTATGGTCGTAATTATGGCGATCTAGGCTCCACAACTGAGTCAAATTTTGATCTAGGGTATAGTACGCCGATGCCCCCTAACGTTGGCTCCTCTTCAGGAGAAGACGAAACCCTGTTCATGGCAGCAGATGAATTTGACATGGCGGCACCCATGGCAGCAGACGATAGAGATGCCGATCTAAGAAACCACGGGTTTGACGACAGCACCTATGGCCAGCAAGATGATTTTGGCTTGGGGACGACGGGTGGCAGCGACTTTGATTTGGATGATCTGCAGGATTTTTCTACCTCCAACAACTCTGGTGCTGCCTTCTCACCCAGTGCAACTGGAGCCGCAAATTTTTTAGATGAGTTTGAAGAGTTTGAGGATTTAGGCAGCTTGCCGGACTTTGATCTCTCTGATAATTCAGCGGGATTTACGAGCCCATCAGTTGCAGGCGAGGGCTTCTCTGCAGGCAGTAGAGCGCCCGCGTCGGAGGATCTCAGCTTTGACTTTAGCGAAACGTCGGATCAGTCTGTCATTCGAGAGGATGAGATCTTTAGCATTTCGGGCTCGGCGGACGGGTTGCCCATGTTTGCCGATGGAGAGGCCATGGAGCCCGAGGTCTCAGTGGATCAAGGCTGGCTGGCCCCGTTAGAAAATGCGCCGCTGTCGGTAAAGCAGTGGGTGATCGCGGGAACAACGGGCGTGGTTTCGATGCTGGCGGTAGCAACGGTGGGGTTTGTTGCGTCTAACTTCCTGGTTCCAGAAGAAAATAGGCCTATTGTGGTGCCCTACTCGCGGGTCACAGATTTGGCTCAGGCGGCGGCAGCGGGATTAGTGGGTGTGGGCACAGTGGCAGGTCTGGGGCTGTTGGCTAATCGCCAAATGCGGCGATCGCTCCTTGATTTGCGCCAGCAGTTTGATGCCGTGTCTCAGGGCAACCTCAGTGCCCAGGCCACGGTCTATTCCGAGGATGAGATGGGCCAGTTGGCCACTGGGTTTAACCGCATGTCGCGGGTGATTTTAACCACCACCAGCGAAGCTCAGCGTAAAGCCGAGGAGCAAGAGCAAGCTAAGGAAGACCTGCAGCGCCAAGTGATTCGTCTGCTGGATGATGTGGAAGGTGCGGCACGGGGTGACCTAACGGTGCAGGCCGAGGTGACCGCAGACGTGCTGGGTGCAGTAGCGGACTCCTTTAACCTCACCATCCAAAACCTGCGGGAAATTGTGGAGCAGGTGAAGACGGCAGCGCGGCAGGTGGCGAAAGGGTCAACGGAGAACGAAATTTTTGCGCGATCGCTCTCTTCTGATGCCCTACGCCAGGCTGAAGAACTCGCTGTCACCCTCAACTCAGTGCAGGTGATGACCGACTCCATTCAGCGGGTGGCCGAGAGCGCCCGCGAAGCTGAGGAAGTGGCCCGCTCTGCATCCGCAACGGCGCTCAAAGGCGGAGAAGCGGTGGAGCGCACCGTGTCTGGGATCTTAGAGATCCGCGAAACAGTGGCAGAGACCACCCGCAAAGTGAAGCGTCTGGCGGAGTCGTCCCAAGAGATTTCTAAGATTGTGGCGTTGATTTCGCAAATTGCATCGCGCACCAACCTGCTGGCACTCAACGCTAGCATTGAGGCGGCCCGAGCCGGTGAAGCTGGGCGTGGTTTTGCCATTGTGGCAGACGAGGTGCGACAGTTGGCCGACCGCGCGGCCAAGGCCTCGAAGGAAATCGAGCAGATTGTGTTGCAAATTCAGGGTGAAACCAGCTCAGTGATGACTGCCATGGAAGAAGGCACTCAGCAAGTGATTGAGGGTACGCGTCTGGCAGAACAAGCGAAGCGATCGCTCGAGGATATTATTCAAGTGTCAAACCGCATTGACGTGCTGGTGCGCTCCATTACCGCAGACACAGTCGAGCAAACCGAAACCTCCCGCGCGGTGGCTCAGGTGATGCAATCGGTAGAATTGACGGCACAAGAAACTTCGCAAGAGGCCCAGCGCGTGTCAGGATCGCTGCAAAGCTTAGTGGGAGTGGCTCGCGACCTGCTCAACTCGGTGGAACGCTTCCGAGTTGAAAAATAAGCTCGCATCAAAACAGCGTAGGAACAGTTGAAATTCGGGACGGTATTCAATCAAGGCACGATTCCGTGCCGACGAAACGGCTACAGCACTCCAGCTACGCTAGGCCACATTGGGGCTGATCGTGAAATTGAACGAATCGGGTACATTAAAAGCAATTAAATTTAGACATTGTCAGATTAGACATTGTCAGACATTCACTGACCTGAACGTTGGGCATGTTGCCCAAACGTGCCAGCACCACATAATCAGGAATGCCTCTCCTATTGAGGAGCAGTCATTCCAGCTAGCGTAAGGAACAGGGCTATGCTGTCGGAACAACAACAGCGGATCTTGGGATACTTCATTGAGGAGGCCAAAGACCACCTCAATACCATTGAGCAAGGGCTGCTAAATCTGCAAGATACCATTGCAGATGCAGACTTGGCGAGTGAGGTGTTTCGAGCGGCGCACTCAGTCAAGGGTGGAGCTGCCATGCTGGGGTTAGACAGCATTCAGCACACATCGCATCGGCTTGAAGACTACTTCAAGGTGCTGAAGGAATGCCCAGTGCGGGTTGACCAAAAGCTAGAGTCGCTACTGCTAAACGTGTTCGACGTGCTCAAAGAGCTGCTAGATCAGCTTCAGGGGCCGTTTGGCTTGACAGAGGATAAAGCGGCTGAGGTCATGGCGTCTGTTGATCCCATCTTCAACGCGGTGAACGAGCATTTGAACGAGCTGGTGCAGCAGTCGGGTAGCATTCCACCTGAGGATGTGGAGTTGGTGCCTGCTGCACCCACTACAGCACCCCCTCGCCCGACTACACCTGTGGCAAGCGGGCGCGAAGAGAGCGTATTGCAGCTCATTTTCCAAAGCGACGTCCCGGCTCGACTGCGGGATATGCTGCAAGTGTTTAAGCAACCAGAGACTACAGAGCGGCGACAACAGTTGCAGTCGCTGGGTCAGACCCTAGAACAGTATGGAGAGCAGCTTGAGCTGCCTCAGTGGGTAGAGTTGCTACGGCAGGTGAATCGGGCGATCGCCAATCCAGATGCAAGCTTCCGCGCGTTGGCTCCTGTGGTGATTCGTGACATCAAGCGGGCCCAAGAGATGGTGCTTGAAGCCAGCGCTGGTGCAATTACAGCCAGTGCATCGCTGCAAGATCTGGTGCCAGCAGCCCCAGATCCTGTTGACGCATTAGCAGATCTTGATCTGTTTGCCACAGATGCCGATCTTGACTTTGATATGGTCGAGTTGGAGCAGCCCGAAATTACGAGCGCCTTTGGGTTTGATGAAGCCGACCCAATGGAGTCGATGGATTCGGCGCTGGCTTCAGAAGATCATCCCTCAGGATCGCCGCCTGAGGATCTGTTGTCGATGGATGAGCTATTTGGTGAGGCTGCAAACGAAGCAGTCGTGGGCGATCGCGGGCCTCAGGTGGGTTCTGCAGAGCTGAACAGCCTGGCTGACTTGTTTGAATTAGAGTCTGATGAACTTAGCATAGATTGGCAAGACGAGTCATCGGAACTCTCGATGGATGAGATGCCTGAACCTCTAGAATTAGATCCCACCAACGATTTTTCTGACTTGCTGGGCGGTTCTGATTTGGCTGTGCCTATTGCTCAGTCTGGGATGCCAGAGGAGGGAGATGGTTTGTCTGGGTTCTTTGATGCCGCCGAAGCAGAAAATCTGAACAATTCCGAGTTTGATGACTCGTTCTTGGCCTTAGATGAAGACTTGGGTGATGGCGCAGAAGACGCGGTGGCTCTCAATGAGACCAATAATGCTCTCGGGGCTGCGTTCGATGCTGCTATGGCGGCAGAAGAGTGGGTTCCCAATGCGGGGAATGCCGCTGGAGATGCGGATTTAACGGGGCTAAATGAGCTGTTTTCCGATCCTGAATCAGATCCTGAATCGGAGCGATCGCCCAATGCGTTGGCTGAATCTGAGTACTCAGATTCCTCCGATTTGAGCTGGTTAGACGGTTCAAATCAGCCGCTAGACGCATCGTCGGAAGAGGTGGGAGACGCCAATCCGTTTGCGGCGCTGGGGGATGATTTAGACATGATGGGGGCAGGTACGACACCCTCGTCTGAACAATTCAACTGGGATGGCCTAGATGGATCGGATCTGGATCTGCTGGAGGGCGAAGCAGCCTCAGACGATTCACTAGACCTAGACGGGATGGATGAAGCGAATTCATCTGATGATTTCGGCGAGTTGGATCTGAATGCGTCGGGTTCTCCAATATCAGACACAGACGCGTCGGGCATAGAGGCTTCAGCGCCAGACATGTCAGACCTATTCGGGGGCGACGAACCTGATTTTGGGGAGTTGGATCTAGATGCGTCGGGCTCTGACTCATCAGACACAGACGCGTCGGGCGCAGAAGCAGAAGCGCTAGACATGTCAGACTTCTTTGGGGATGATGAATCTGGTTTTGGTGAATTGGATCTAGATGCGTCGGGCTCTGACTCATCAGACGCAGACGCATTGGGCGTAGAGGCGTCAGCATTAGACATGTCAGACCTATTTGGGGATGAAGACCCCGACGCTGCGATCGCCCTGCCCAACCCAGCCGAGAGCGATCGCTACACGGCAGACTTGTCCTCAGACTTCTCCCTTGATTCAGCAGAGGACTCTGTCTGGGGCGTGGAGAATCTTGTAGAAACTTCTCCAGACGCAGAAGCCTCTATCGACGAGGCGGCTGATACGCCCAACTGGCTAGATGCCCTCGATTCAGATCAAGGGCTAGAAGGATTGGATACAGCTCCAGCCCTGTGGGATGCAGCGGATGAGGATGTATCCGCAGATCTTTGGACATCCCCTGAATTTGACCTGGATGATCCAAGCCATCCGCTGAATCATCTAGAGCAAGAGACTGGGGCCGCTGCACCGGAACTATTCTCGGACGCTGAGGCGAAAGATGGGGCGATCGCCCCCGATATTTCAGAGGATCACAGTACTGAATCACCGGCCCTAGACCTGGATGCTGCCCCAGAGACTGCGTTCGATCAAGAACAGGATGAGACCGGAGCAGGACTAGACGGGTTGCCTGTAGAGGCGATCGAAGCAGCGGCAGATGCCCAATGGGGTGAGGAATCATCTGAGGATGATAGTTTTGCGGCGGCACAACATGATCTGCTATTTGGTGATACGGAAGGTTCACTAGGGACGCTGGATTTTGAGTCGAGTGCGGTTGACCTGGAAGTCGCAGCGAGTACCCTCGACAGCGACAGCGACTTTCTATTTGATACGCTTGAAGGCAATGATTTAGAAAATGAAGAGACAGCGGGCACTTTCAGCCCCAATTTCGAGGCCGAGGGTGCTACAGATGCGGCCGACCTGTGGGATTTAGACTCGTTGCTGGATGATGCAGCAGATGCAGCAGATGCGCAGGGAATGCTAACTACCGAGGAAACCGCCTTTGGTAGCCTGGATGCCCTATTGGCAGGAGATGACATTGCCGAAGCATCAAGCGTCTCAATAGATGACCTACCAGAGGCAGATAGCCAAACAGACCCTGCCAGTAGCGCCGATTTTTTAGGCCTGGATGGTCTGCTCAGCGAAGATGATGTTACTGCGACTTCAGACGTGACATTTAACACTGATGATTCGTCTGCATCTGAGGGCTTATCAGAGTTTGGGGATCTGGATGATCTCGATCGGCTCTTGAATGAGTCCGATAGAACGGGTGTCCCCAATCCCTCCGATTCTGATTTTCTGAGCGGAGAGTTGGGTGACTTTGACGATTTGGATGCGCTGCTCAACACACCCACTGAGTCGTCAATACTTGGCTCGATGTCGCCTGCAGCTTCAGATGACTTTTCAGATTTAGAAGCGCTGCTTGGGGAAGGAAATGGTTCGTTTTTGGGTGGCGATCGCCCTACAGCACCGCCCGCCGCAGACGACGATGAGTTTGAGGATTTAGAGCAACTGTTGGAATCCGCAAACTCCATTGGAGGATCACCCCCAGTGAAGGGCGTGCGTACGCCCTCTCAGCCCAGTTCTCGGCGTCCTACCCGCCCGCCTGGTGTGCTGAGCGATCAGACCATGCGTGTCTCTGTTAAAAACCTAGACAACTTCAACAACCTGGTTGGGGAACTGGTGGTAAACCGGAATAGCCTGGAGCAAGCCGAGGAGCGTCTGCGCCAGTTCTTGGATAACCTGCTGTATCAAGTGCAGCAGCTTAGCGATGTGGGACAGCGAATGCGAGACCTATATGAGCGATCGCTCTTAGAAAGTTCGCTACTCTCTAATCGACGCAGCTACCCCACCAACTTGCCGGGCAGAAATGCCCCCAGCGTGCAGCCTAGCCACGCCACCGGCATCAACTTCGATGCCCTAGAAATGGATCGATTCACAGGGTTCCATACCCTGTCTCAGGAGATGATCGAGCTAATTGTGCGGGTGCGAGAGTCGGCTTCTGATATCGACTTTGTGGTAGAAGAGACCGATCAGGTAACGCGCAACTTCCGGCAGATTACCACCCAGCTTCAAGAAAGCCTGACGCGGGCGCGCATGGTGCCCTTTGCCCAAACGGCTGACCGCCTGCCCCGTGCAGTGCGAGACATTTCACTACGCTGTGGCAAGCAAGCTGAGTTAGTCATCGAAGGGCGCGAAACGCTAATCGACAAGATGATTCTGGAGCAGCTCTATGATCCCATGACGCATCTTGTCAACAATGCCATTACCCATGGCGTTGAAACTCCAGAAGAACGCCAAGCGGCTGGTAAAGAGGCCACCGGGCGCATCTCCATTCGGGCCTTCCACCAAGGCAACCAGACTGTTATCTCTATCACCGATGATGGTGCAGGCATTGACCCCGAGCGGATCAAGCGCAAGGCAATCGAGAAGGGTCTCATCACCGAGCGCGACGCCCTTTCCATGTCTCGGTTGGATGTGTACGATCTAATTTTCCATCACGGCTTTAGCACCCGCGACAAAGCGGATGACTTTGCGGGTCGGGGCATTGGCATGGATGTGGTACGCACCAGCCTAAACGAGGTGCGAGGCGTGGTCAACATCGACTCTGCAGTAGGGCGGGGTACCACCTTCACGATTCGCCTGCCACTCACGCTGAGCATTTCCAAAGCGCTCTGCTGCATCAGCAATCGTGCCCGCATCGCCTTCCCGATGGATGGGGTCGAAGATATGCTAGATGTACCGCGCGATCGCGTCCAAACCGATGAACAAGGGCGTCCTTGCATTCATTGGCACGACCAACTCCTTCCATTCCAACCGCTATCAGAATTGCTGAAATTTAACCGCAGCCTGGGTCGCGGTAGCGTATATGGCGGTAATCAGGAAGAAGACATTATCTCGGTGATCGTGCTGCGCAGCAACGCGGGTAGCTATCTGGCACTCCAAGTCGATCAGGTTTTGGGTGAGCAAGAAATTGTAATCAAACAGCTAGAAGGCCCCATGCCCAAGCCGGTGGGCATCGCCGGGGCGACGGTTCTGGGGGATGGGCGAATCATGCCTATTGCTGACGTGTTAGAGCTAATTGACCTCTCAATGGGACGCATTCGCCGCGAAGCAGGCAGCTTACTTTGGGAACAGGATGGTACACCAGTTGCAGCAGAGCCCGAAAAACCCAAGACAGAACCGACCGTTCTGATCGTGGATGATTCCATTACAGTGCGCGAGCTGCTGTCAATGACCTTCAACAAAGTGGGTTATCGGGTGGAGCAGGCTCGGGACGGACAGGAGGCGTGGGAGAAGCTGCGGTCAGGCTTGCCCTGCGATCTGGTATTCTGTGATATCGAAATGCCTCGTATGGATGGGCTTGAGCTGCTATCTCGCTTACAAAAAGATGGTCACCTCAACCGAATCCCGATTGCAATGCTGACCTCGCGCGGTGCCGATCGCCACCGGCAAATGGCGATTCAATTGGGCGCAAAGGGATACTTCACGAAGCCCTACTTGGAAGAAGTGCTACTGGATGCGGCTCAGCGCATGCTGAAGGGAGAGGTGCTGGTGAGCTTGGCCAACAGCAATGGCAAGTAGCTAAATTATGGGGTGATTGCGCTAGGTGGTGGCACGATGCGTCAAGAACCCTGTACGAAGGGTTTTACACAGGCCTGCATTTCCATAGCAACTGCCACGCGATTATGAGCGTTAGTTCGGCAAATGCCAAAACCGTGCCGCTCGCATCGCGAGCGGCACGGTTTTGCCTTGTTTCAGCCCCGCAGTGTGGAGCTGAAACGACTGATGTTGCCGATATGGCCCATGCTGTGGCGATAAACTACAGGGAATGCAAGAATTTGGAAAGGCGTTCCATCCCAACTTTGATCGTCTCTAGATCTGTCGCGTAGGATAAGCGGATGCAGTCATTGATGCCAAAGGCGATGCCGGGAATGACAGCGACTTGGTAATAATCCAGCAGTCGCTCAGCAAACTCTAGCGATGATAGACCGGTGTCTCGAATGCTGGGAAACATGTAGAATGCGCCGTTAGGGGTAGGGCAGGAAAGGCCTGGCATGCTCTGAAGGCTGTGGAGCATAAAGCGCCGCCGCTCGGCAAACGCACTCAGCATAGTTGTCACGCAGTCCTGTGAGTTTTCATAGGCTGCGATCGCCCCATACTGCGAAAACGTACATACATTTGACGTACTGTGGCCCTGAATTTTGGCGGCAGCTTTGATAATCGGTGCAGGAGCTGCCAAAAAACCGATTCTCCATCCGGTCATGGCATAGGTTTTGGCAAAGCCACTGCTGACAATGGTGCGTTCGTAGATTTCAGGCCCAACTGCACCAACGCTGAGGTGCTCGACCCCACCGTAGAGAATTTTTTCGTAGATTTCGTCGGCTACAACCCAAATGTTTTGCTCAACGATCACTTGAGCGATCGCCCGCACTTCGTCAGGTGTGTACACCATCCCTGTGGGATTAGAGGGTGAGTTGAAGATAAATAGCTTCGTGTGGGGGGTGACGGCCTGTCGCAGCTGTTCAGGGGTGATCTTGAACTGGTTTTCGAGGGTGGTGGGCACGATGACTGGCGTAGCCCCCGCCAGCTTCACCATTTCGGGATAGCTCACCCAATAGGGTGCAGGCACGATGACCTCATCGCCCGGCTCCAGTACCGCCAACATTAGGTTAAACAGTGACTGCTTGCCGCCGTTGGTCACTGCAATATTATCTGCGCCATAGCAGAGGCTATTGTCGCGTTGAAGCTTTTGGGCGATCGCCTCCCGCAGTTTTGGCTCACCGGCGGCGGGGCCGTAGCGGGTCTTGCCCTCAGCCAGTGCCGTTTGCGCTGCAGCCACAATGTGGGCCGGGGTATCAAAATCTGGTTCCCCAGCACTGAAACTACATACATCGATTCCATCTGCCTTCATCGCCTTTGCTTTGGCATCAATCGCCAGCGTCATTGACGGCGATACTTGCTCAACCCGCGCTGCCAGTTTCATGCTTACCCCAGTTGCTCCAACATGTGCTTGTTCGGCCCTTACGTAGCCTAACCCCACAACACCCCAGCCTGTCAGCTATGGCATTAGCTGCTTCAGTCAGGGCTCTAGTTCGATGGGCCTCGCGTCAAGCTCGGGTTCCATTCAGCTATTTTGAGCCTACTGCGATGGCTATTGCCGGTAACTGCCGGATATTAGAAATATGCTGCTTTTGTGGAGCACTGCCGCTCTACAAAAGCAGCACATTCGACCCTTCATTTGCAGGGGTGAATGTGATGGGACTTTTTAAGGTATCTACGCATGCAACCCATTGTTTAGCTTAGAATAGCGCACCTGCCATAGAAGATGCGCAAACGCAAGAGTATTGCGTCACTAGTCTGATATTCACGCTGCGTTTCGCCAGTTGATGAGGGTCGGCATTGACCTGCAACTGAGTTTTCTGCTTCTAGGGGCTATCATCAAGCTGTCATCAATTAGCCTCTGATATCCTAGAAATCAACCGTCACAGCCCCTAGCCTGGTTTTTTGGGTCGGGCGTGGCAACGCTCATAGCATAAGGCGTTTGGTTGGAATTGATGACACGCCTTAGTGCGATGGCTATGCTATGTAGAAATTTTTGTAACGCTAGCCCCGAGAAAGTAGGTAGAACTCCTACTTTGCCAAGGGTTTCACCCGATCTAGCTGCCCTGCAACGATGTAGCGCTATCGTTATCAACGCTAGCGATCAACTTGGAACAACATGGTTGAAACTTTATAGGGCATGATCCATCGTGTTGGGGACGCTACGGTCATAATGGCGTATAGTGCCAGCAGCATGACTAACGCAGTGAATAAAGTTTCGCGCCGAGTAGGTTTCATTGCGGTCTTCTCAGTAAGCGGTGGCTAGGGACGAGAGTTCATCAACCGCCTGACAGGTGCCGCGTTGTAGTGCTTGTAGCAGTCGATTGATTGAGTCCTGCTCGTCGCGGCTCAGGTCGTCCTCCAATAAGGCTGCCATTAGCCCATAGCGATCGGCTAGCGTAATTACCCTGGATTCGCTGGCGTGGGCAAATAATTCGGCGATCGCCCCAGGCAATAAGCTAATGTAAACCATCGTGACGGATCTCAGGAACTCAGTGCTCCTACTATCCCGCGTTTATTCGTTGGGTCAGGTGATATAAGGGGCGATCGCCCAGTGACATTTCCACCTATTTAGCGTGACCATGATCACAAGGTCAGGCCTCTGGTGGCGATCGCCTAGCGTGAGCAAAGCCCCTACTGCCAAAATCCCTCTTGCACCGCCAGTTCAGCAAATGCCTACCACCTGCTGACCGCACGCGAGCCGCAGAGTTTAGTGTTGTTCCAGCCCTACGACGCAAAGCTGAAACAACGCGATCAAACTCACGGCTTCTTGCAAGAGTCCTAGCCGGTTGACGAAATGAAACTCGAGTAATGCAACCCGGCTCAGAGATCGCCATCGTCGTCCAGGTCTTGAAAGCCTCTGACAATCCGTGACAACTCGCTCTTCTCATCAGACGTAATGAGTGTGGGTGAGCCGCTGATAATCCGCTCAAACTGTCGAAAGGAATCTCGAATTTCTGGCCCAGAATCAGTAATGACATATTCCCGAATGCCCTTGTCATGCCAAGAGCCTCGCATCTTAAACACGTTAATGGCCCGTGATAATTCGCCCCGAATTTCTACATACTGCAACATCAGAATTGTATCGGTGATGGTGGAAATATGAGAATCAGTGATGGAATGCGACCCCATAAATTGATCCGAGGTATTCGTAAAAAACCCGGTAATCTCTTCTTGCTTCGCAAACCCGGTGACGCCAATCACAAATTGGCGAAAGGCATTATTGCTCACGCCACGTGCCAACGCCGAGAGAGAATCGATGGCAATTCGAGACGGCTTAAACTGCATAATCTCAGATTTAATAATCTGCAAATGGTCTTCTAACCCTGCCGACTCAGGATAGGCACAGATGATCTTCAGCAACCCCTGTTGCTCTAGTTCTTCAAAATCAATGCCCCAAGAGGAGGCGTTGCGTGACAGTTGCGCCCGCGACTCCTCATAGGCAAACAGCAGCGCCCGTTCATTAATGCGGCACGCATCTTGCAAAAACTCACTCACCAACAGCGTTTTGCCGGTGCCTGTTGCACCTGTCGCCAGAATAATAGAGTCCTTAAAAAAGCCGCCGCCGCACATCTCGTCTAGCGTCTTTACCCCAGATGACACCCGCACGTTTGACGAGCGCTGGGTGAGCTGCATAGCCCCCAGCGGAAAAATGCTAATGCCCTGGTTTGTGATAGTAAACGGATATTCACCCTTCATGTGGGTGGTGCCGCGCAGCTTCAAAATTTCCATCGTGCGGCGGCGGCGCTCTCCCTCCAGCACGTTTCGCACAATTACCACATTGTCTGAGACAAACTCTTCTACCCCAAAGCGTGCCACCGGGCCGTATTCCTCAACGCGCTCGGTGGTCATGATGGTGGTGGCTCCAACCTGCTTGAGCCGCGCCACTAGCCGAAAGATTTCACGCCGTACGACCGAGGCCGCATCATATTGCTGAAATACAGCGGTGATGGAGTCGATGGAGACTCGCTTGGCTTTGTATTTGCGGATGGCGTATTGAATACGCTCAATCAGCGCCGATAGATCAAAGTTGCCGATCACCTCTTGCCCTTCGGGATCGGGAGATGCGTCGAGAATAAACAGTTTGCCATCGTCTACCAAGTGTTGCAGATCCCACCCGAAGCTATAGGCATTCTTAATGATGTCTGCGGGCGATTCTTCGAAGGTGACAAACACTCCGGGCTCGTCGAAGTTGGCGATGCCGTTGTAAAGAAACTGAACCGCAAAGAGCGTTTTGCCGGTACCAGAGGTGCCGCTTACGAGGGTGGTGCGCCCAGCCGGTAGCCCCCCGTGGCTGATGTCGTCTAATCCCTCGATCATGGTGCGGATTTTTTGAACACCGATGACGGAGGAACCGTTTAATTGCCTGGATTGATCGAGGTCGCTCATTGCGGTTGCTTAAAATCCTTTACCTTGAAAAAACTCCATCCCTGGGGCAGGGCAAAAACATGTGATTGTATAACGCGATTGGAACGTAGGTTAGGCAACCCAGGGAGGGCGTCGAAACGCATTGGGGGTAGGGAGACGAGGGGGCACTAGCAGGACTGCAGGTGAAACGGTGAGGAATGTGCTGGCTCAAATCCTATGCTGTAAAGACGCTGTTACACCCTCAGTGCTTTATCCAACCGCTAGCAAGATGAGAAGATGCACAGCGCTGGATCTTATACTCCTGCCTCTTCTTCCCGCAACTCATCATACATAAGGTCTAGACCGATGAGGACTCTTTCGCGGTCAGAGAGATCGCCGATGATTTTGCGGACGGGGGGAGGCAGGATCTTTGAGAGGGTGGGGGTGGCTAGGATTTTGTCTTCTTCAGCGAGTTGTGGGTTTTTGAGCACGTCGATGACCTTCAAGGCGTACACGCCCTGAAATTCTTTCTCGAGAATTTGATTTAGCGTTTTGAGGGCGCGCACCGAATTAGGGGTGTTGCCGGCGACGTATAGCTTGAGGATGTAAGTTTTTTTCACGGGATTTACGGGATCTATTGAGGTTGGCGGAACGGAGCGATGAGTCTGGGATAAACGTCAACAGATCGGGGGGTAGCAGTCGAATGGGTCTGACGTCGCTAGGTTAAGAATAGTCGATGTGTTTAGGTTATGTATGGGTTGGGGCTAGGGTTCTCGGGGGATGGAGCGGCGATACATTTCGCACAGGTGGGCGATCACGTCGATGAGGGCAAGGCGATAGTCTTGCAGGATATCGTTACTGCGGCCTTCGAGTTTGAGCTGTTTAGAGAATTCATCCATTAGCTCAATGTGCATCTCGACAATTTGGGCGACGGAAATGTCGGCAAAGAAGGTGAGGTTGACGAAGGTGTCGATGCGCTGGTTGAGAAGGTTGGCTTTTGTTGAGAAGTATTGCAGGATAATTTTGCGATACTCGTCACGCAGGCTTTGTAGGACTTCCTCGCGCTCGGCCTGGCTCATGTGGCGCAGAAAGTTGGCGGGGTTTCGTTTGTAGTACACCCCAAGATAGTTGAGGCGCTCTTTGAGCTTGTCGGCAAGGCGCTGCTGCTGCTGCATCAGCGAGCTGTGGATGGTGAGATGATCGAGGATGCTACTGTCAGGCGCGGTAGCTCGGGGGGAAGGATCGAGTTTAATGAAGTTGGCGATCGCCCTCTCAATTTGGGCATGAATTTGGGAGATGCGATCGCACGACAATGTTAAAACGGCGCTGTGATAAATCGGGGGTGCTGCAACGGTTGGCATCTCTAGCGCGTCTGACTCTCGCCGGGATGGGGCCATTGCCGTGGGCTGAATGAGCACCATAGGCAGCAGAATAGAGCGCTGCTCAAGCTGCTCAAATATGTGGGCAGCGTCCGCTGTGTCTTCGATGATTAAACAGTCAATGCGGCGGTAGCCTTGGATCACCAGTTCTAAAAATTGAGCCGGTTGAGACATAACGCGTAGGCTAATGCCGGGTGCGGCAGCCGCATCTTGATCGGCCTGATGCAGCTGAGCTGACAAGGACTGAGACAAGCCATCAGAGGTGAGTAAACAGCAAACAGTCAGCAAGATAAAGAAACCCAAAACAGTGGAGGGCGTTGCTTTATCTAGGGATGCTTAGGGTGAGGAATGTGCGGCACGCTGACGCCATCTCACCCCCACTAGTCCCTTGACTCAGCAATGCCGTGGAGGGCGATCGCCCATCAACCGCAAGGCAAACGCAAGGCAAAACAAACTCATCATCCCACATTGTAAAGGAAACCTGTGGTGTGGGAGGTACGGGCCAAAATGGCACCAATATGGAGGGAGATATGACGGCAGCGTCGCTCTGAGGGGAACGCTAGGACGTGGGGAATGGTGCGATCTCGTCGGAGACAGCGGGACGGGATGCATCGCACTCTCCCTCTCTCTCGGCGACATTATGACTGGTCTAGGGCTACCGAAGGATGGGCGCTCTTGATCGTGAGGTAAATCGTGGGCCAGCGCGGATAAGTTGAGTGGCAGGACATGAGTGACAGACCGGGGCTAGTGCTGAGGGATATTGCCGACCCAGTGGTGTGTGTGATGAGCACAGCGCCCTGGGATGAGGTTGTGGTTCTGTTTAGGCGCACGGGTGCAGAGCGGGCGATCGCCCTCGATGGTCAGCAGAATCCAGTCGGGCTGGTGCGGGCGTATCGGCTGCTGCTGGCCTTGCCAGAGCCAACCCAATCTCGTGCTGCTGAGCACGCCAGCACGCTACAGCAGCTTGACATTCTGGAACCCATTAAAATTGTGCCTGCGACGTGGAGCGTAAGCCGCATCCGCGATGTGCTGCTGCCCGATGATACGTCATCCTGGGTGGTGATGGATGAGCAGGGTACCTGTGTGGGTCTGGTGAATCGGTTGCGGCTGTATGATGTGCTGCTTCAACGGGCGCTCTCTCGCCAGGCGGGGACTGGGGTGGCGTTGCCAGAGGCGGCGGCGGCTCCCCTATCCGCATCCGTTCAACCCCAGGTTTCAGAGGTACGCGTTTCGTCGGCACCGTCGTTCCCCCAGCCTGCCCTGTCTCAACTGCAGGCGATGGTGGGTCAAGGGTTAGAGAGCGATTCCCTCCAAGATGGAACGGCGAATCTTCCCCGGCTAAACGCTCTGCTAGAACTTTTGCCCTTGCCCTTGATGGTGCAAACTGGGGAGGGTCAGGTGCTGGCGCATAACCAAGCTTGGCGATCGCACTTGGGGGCCTTATCTGCCGATGCTGCGATTCAGTGCCAGACGGCCCCCTCGCTTAAAACGCTGCTAATGGCCGAGCTGACCGATACAACCTCAGAGGAGCAGTCTCCCCCGGCACCCGTGAATCCCGAGGGCGATCGCCCCGAGCCGTCTGAGCCGCTGCGCACCTCCACCACCTCCACCACCTCCACCACCTCCACCTGGGGTGAGTTTTTGCAGACGGCGCTGCCCGACCCCACGGCACCCGCCGCTGCCCTAACTCAGCGCTATGCGTGCCTCTATTCAGCAGGCGATAGAGATGAGCGGGTGTGGCAGGTGGCTTATATGCCGCTTTCAGCCGATGCCACACGGGAGTGGGTAGCGCCCGCTGAGCTGGATGGAATGGCGGTGGGGCGATCGCCCCTCTCGTCTGCCGCAGAGAGCACAGCCACCGACGCCGCAGAGAGCGCCGCGCCGCTGTGGCTGGTGGTGGCCCAAGATATCACAGAGCACCAGCAGGTGGCCCGCGAGCTGGCCGCTAAAAACGCCGACCTGATGCAGCTCAACCGCCTCAAAGACGAATTTCTGGCCTGCATTAGCCACGAGCTAAAAACCCCGCTCACCGCCATTTTAGGGCTGTCTAGCTTGCTCAAAAATCAGCTTGTGGGCGACTTGAATGATCGCCAATCGCGCTATACCGGGCTGATTCATCAGAGCGGTCGCCACCTGATGATGGTGGTCAACGATATCTTAGACGTGACCCGAATTGAAACCGGGCAGCTAGAGCTATCGCTAGAAACCATTGATGTGCCGTTGATTTGCCGCCAGTCCATTGACCAAGCACGGCAAAATCTCGATACTTCAGGCAACAATCCCCACGACACACCCAGCGGATCTGCCGATCATCGGGTGCATCTGCAAATTCAGTCTCACCTTAGCCCGCTAACTGCGGATGCAGCGCGACTGCGGCAAATGCTGTCGAATCTGCTAGCCAACGCAATTAAATTTACCTTGAGCGATGGCGACATTGGCTTACGCGTCGATCAGTGGGATGACTGGATGGCGTTCACAGTATGGGACACCGGGATTGGCATTCCCCACGATAAGCAGCATCTCATTTTCCAAAAGTTTCAACAGCTCGAAAGCCCGCTGACGCGGCGGTTTGAAGGCACAGGTCTGGGGCTGGTGCTAACGCAGCGCCTAGCGCGGCTGCATGGGGGCGATGTCACGTTTATTTCGAGCGAGGGGAAAGGGAGCGAGTTTACGCTCTTGCTACCCCAGCACGCGGCGCTGACTCGACCTCGGCTGGCCTCCACTCAGGGGCGCACGACCCAGCGCCAGCTGAGCAGCCGCCAACTGGTGCTGCTGGTGGATACGGCACCGCACTTGCTCGAAGAGATGACGCAGCTACTGACCCAGGCGGGCTATCAGGTGGCGATCGCCCGCTCTGGCACCGAAGCCCTCGAAAAAGCGCGCTGCTTGCAGCCTTTAGCAATTTTCCTCAACCCACTGCTCCCAGCGTTATCGGGCTGGGATGTGCTGACGCTGCTGCAGTCAGATGCCGAGACGCAACTGATTCCGGTGGTGGTGATGGCCAGCCGCGCCGAGCGCAGCCGCGCCCTGAGCCGGGGTGCTAGCAACTTTCTCAACCTGCCCATTGACCCCGAAGCGCTGCAGCAGACATTAGATGACATCTACCGCCAAGTGGTTGCCTCAGACATGCCGAGCAGACCAGCACAGCTCACAGTGCTGCACCTGTGTCCTCAACCGCAGGCACAGCCCATACCCGCCGCCGCCGTGGCCGAGTCGCGCTCGGTGCTCACCCCACCCGACCGGGATGATTCTCCCCTACTGTCAGATTTAGCAGGGATGCTGCACCCGTATCCCTGCCGCGTACTAGAGGTGAATGATCTGGAGCAGGCAGAACTGCTGGCCCAAGTGTGGCAGCCCCAAGTGCTGCTGGTGGATGGCGTGTTGCCCAAGCCCGTTGAGTTTATGAAATTGCTCAGCCATTGCCCCAACTTGACGGCGCTACCACTGGTGACGCTGAGCCAAGTCAACACCCAGGCAGCGATTCAGATCAGAGAGCTGGCCGTATATCCCTGTGTGGCGCTGACGTGGGACGCCGCAGGCTTGCCCACCCCAGAGGTGCAGCGCTTGCGCGACGTGCTAGAAACCGCCGCAGGACTTCGTGAATAAATTTCGTGACTGACTTTCGTGACTGACTTTATAGAACGGATTGACTCTCTATCTATCCGCAATCCACTCGCGCAAAAAATACGATTCAACTCGATTAACGACAAAAGTCAGCGGTTGCAGACAACCTTGAACGCAGCTACGATCGCCCGTCAATCCGCTGCACTGACGGGTTAGCCTGCGCCCACACTCAACATCTATGCTCCACCCCCTGTTGAATTGATAACTTGTCCTGTAATCCACTGAGCATCATCTGTTGCAAGCCAACCAAAATGAATAAATACATCTGCACCTAGCATTGCTAATTGTTGGGTAATCGCAAAGCCAATCCCCTTACACCGACTGACACCAGTAACAAAGGCAACACGACCTTTCAATGCAGCTTTGGGCAAAACATCAACTCCTGTGCACCACTCAACGGCTTACCCTAACTTTACAAGAGCGTCCTACAACTAGCCTTTAAGCATTGTCCCAACAAGATAACCTAGCAGGCTAACGACCAAGCTCACCGGACGCAGACAACCTTTGCAAATCAACCAACCGACTTACGGCATTCCGGTGCCGCAACTTGTTATGACGCGCTGAACGCTACCCCGTTTTCTTCACCCAAATCTATCGATGGTATCAATATCTTCAGGCAACACTACAGGAATTTCTGCATTTGCGAATCCAGCGGCATCACGAGTTACGATCGCGTCAACCTCATGCACTACCGCACAGGCGTACTGTACTGCATCTTCAAAATCTTCAAAATTTGACGCAAGAGCCTGCTCTAAAACCTCTAAATCAACTGTACAAATGTTGAGGTCGCTTAATACATGGATGACTGCATCTTGAGCCACTACTCTCCCTGCTACCCTGCGGATAATGTAGTAAATATTGGTTATTGTAGTTGCTGCAATAAACCTCTCAATCTCTCCAGCATCAATACGTTCAAATAATCTTGCCGCATTTTCCACAAATGGCTCTCGTTCTTATAAAAAATCAAGAATGATGTTGATATCAACTAGAACTCGCATTACTGATACTTCTCAGTCAGATAGGTTGCATAATCCGCTTGGGGATTACTTTCCTCTGTAGTTGCCGAAATCTTGGCAATACCTCGTAAACGTGACAGGTTTCTTCTCTTTGGATTAGGTTTGACTTCCCGCTTCAAAGAGTCTAAAAGAACCTGTACCAATTGCCAGCGATCGCCAGTGGGCAGCTGCAATGCCTGATTTTGTATTTCTTTCAACGTCATCAGCCTTTTCCCCGTAACTCTGTATCCATTGTAAGGTGCTGTCCCGGTCACCTGAAAGCACTTTATAGTCAAGGATTTATACCAATTCAATATGAAGATGAGCGGAAAGGCTCAGACTGGAAGCCCGCTATGGCAGGGTTTTTGGGCACTGGGTTATGCTCATCCTCATAAAGAATTGGTACTACACCCACTTTGACACCAACAGATAAGCTTTCGGTTGCGCCCCAACCGAGGACTCAGCAGCATAAAGTTGCTGTTCAGCGGCTGCCAATAACCCTGTCGCAACACCGACCAATCCAACCAGTCCGCTGCAACAGCATTGTTATGCGGCGGCTGGCTTACGCCCTCCATACACAGAAAAATTGTAGTATTTCCAAATGACATCAACTTCTGCAAAACCCATATTTTGCAGCCAAGCTAATTGACTTATCAGACTAGCTGGGTGATCTTCGTCATAGTGTTGGGGTATCCATTTTTGTTCAATTTCCTCTACCGAAATTTGCAGACGCATATACTCTCGCCATTTCACCATGTAGCGCTCTTGAAGATGTGAACTGGAACCTAAGATTACATCCGCATTGTAAAAAACACCACCTAGAGTCAGGCAATCATAAATTTTTTTGTAAAATTTGATTTTATCATCATCGCTCACTAAATGATGTAGAGCCAGTGAGGAGACGGCTACATCATAGGTTGCATCAAACTCATAATTTTCAAAATTTGCAAGCTGATAGCGCAAATTATCTCCAGCCTCACCAAGTTTTACCTGTGCTATTTGCAACATCTTCTCCGCAATATCAACACAGGTAACTTGAGCTAAAGGATAAACATCTTTAATCCGTCTTGCAATTGTTCCTGTTCCACATCCAAGGTCAACTACCCGAATAGATTGATACTGATCAAATGGCAGTGCTGTGACGAGGGCATCAAGCATTTGCTCGTAGTTAGGAATGAGGCGACGAATAATTGCGTCAAATTCTTGAGCTTCTTCTTCAAAGTGTTGTTTAACTTTTTCCACTTTGCCCCCTTACCATTAACTACAGATCTACATCCACGGAAAATTCTAACCGATAGCTATGCAATTATGTCCTCACTGAAAGACCAAGCCGCATAACGGCACAGGTCAGCGGCGGCTAATAACTTTGCACTCAACACAAGCGGGGTTCGAGAGTCCGTTGCATTGGGATTGTTATGCAGCATCGTTATCGCTTACCAACCGAGGGGCCAACCGCCATATGAGAATACCCACGAGGATAACCCAGATCAGGAATACGGCACTTGCTAGCATACTGAGTGTCATCGCCAAATCCGAAAAGCCTGTAGATGCTTGCGCTGCCCCAGTCGCTACCAGTCCCAGTCCACCCAGAAGACCGATCCATCCCATCCAAAGAGGATAACGAGGGCTAAGAACTATCGAGACACCGAAGATAATTAAAGTGAAGCCGGACAAGAGACTGAGGAGACTTGCGAGACCGATCTCAATCTGACGCACCGCAAACGCTGCCTCAAAGACGAACACGCGGGTTTCCTCGGTGTCCGCCGCCCAACGATCCACCATGACTTTGAGAGCCACACCATCCACTGCCTGCAATACAGCAGCCACTGCTATGATGGCCGCTGCTCCGGCCTGACCGAAGCGACTCCAGGCCGCCGCTTGACCAGGATTAAAGGTGGTCGCTAGTGCCACTAGCGCCATCCCCAGTAAAGCGACCCCCAAGAACTGACCGAGATGACTCCATACCCAGAGGGAATCTGCAGCGTATTCGGCAAAAGCAGCGGGGGGATCGTTCGGATCGCTGTTGAGTGGATGAAGCAGCGTGGACACAAATAGTAGGATAGCGCCGCCGACAGCGGCAATAGATCCAAGCCGGGCGAGATGCTGGTTGGTACTCATAGAGATGTTTTCCCTCCTATTAGCTTAAGAGAAGTGCTGCATAACGGTGAAGCTCAACGGCGATCGCCCGCTCTCGGTCTTAACCAGGATCTCTGTTCCGTCCGTTGCAGCGGCATTATGGGGAGACGGAACTAAAGAGAGGAGACGACCCTGCACCGCTCGACAGCGAGATGTCCACTA
>JAESGQ010000126.1_pt1 | contig 45978 bp, 32 predicted proteins | sample 9266251 | NCBI WGS metagenome assembly JAESGQ01 (sample SAMN17056778, study PRJNA650883) | algae metagenome | isolation source: Kaiparowitsia implicata GSE-PSE-MK54-09C and co-occurring heterotrophs from... | place: USA: Kaiparowits Plateau, Grand Staircase Escalante National Monument, UT ... | reverse complement strand
CGATGACCACCTGATGCTCACCGCCGCTGGATTATGGAACTTCTACCTGATGGCCGCTTGAGACCAGCACCAAAACAGAACCACTGCCAGCGAGGGTAGTTCTTTCAGTTATTCCCCAACAGCTCTATTGTCTAGAAACGGGTTGAACCGTTGCATGAGCACATTGCTCTGCCTCCGCTGCTCTAAGTCGGCGAGCTCTGCGACCGTTAGTTCAGCCCAGGGGGAAAATTAGTAGCCGACGGGGAAGCGGGCAACCGAGCTAGCGCCCTAAGAGTCAACTAAATGCGGCGGTGGGGCCTGCGTGACGCGATTGGTGGAGGCGTAGCACACCAAGCCGTGGATGGGAGGGCAAACCACTGCTGCTGTAACAAAATGCGCTCCAGCGCTGGTGACTAAGGGCTGCTCGAATAGCGAATCTCTCTGGAATGGTTCATTGTTCTCATAGGTTTGGGATCACTAAGCGTTAGGTCAAGCCCGTTGGGCTGTCGCTTAATACCCCGGTGGGTCTGCCTTTTCCCACCCTTGTCAAGGTGGAGCGGATTTAAGGGGGTGATCTCTTAGATTGGCCGCTTGCTCTGGAACTAGAAGGACTGGAAATCCCAGGCTCATAGCAGCAATCCTCTGAGAAGGATTAGTAGGCAAGTTCCTCAGTCTGCTAAAGCAGACTTTTGCGACGAGCCAGGGCGTTTGCACCCTAGTGATCGTGGCCGGATTCCCCTTGACTACCGCTTTCTTCCTATAAGGTTGCCGCCGCAGATCACGTCTAGCTCAGCATCGCTGAGTTCGGGGTAATTCTCGGTGGCCGAGGGCTGGGATCGTTTATTCGTCGCAGGTTGGGCCTGAATTTGCTGGTTCATGGGTTGTCTCTTGGTGTGTTGAAGAAACGGTGTACGTTGCGTACTCCTGAAGTGTGGCCGAATTCACCCAGCGACGAAAGATCAGCACTGGATCAGTTTTGGATCAGTTATTTCCTGATCCAAAATCGATCTTGACGGGGCGATGGAGCAGGTTGCACCGTAGGTCATACAGCGAAAGCGTCCATTCAAATTCTCAGCATCCTATGGCAAACGCCAACCGACCTGCTTCACTATGGCGCGGAAGGTGGCTAAGCCGCAGTTGGTGACGATTCAACCCCCGTCCGGTTTGCACTTGTCGAATCCAGTATTTGAGCAGTAGAAACCACAGCAGCTTCAGGGTGAGATATGGCAAGGCTAAAAAACGCTGCACGTTGCGCTGTCAACTTTGATAACCTGAGTTCGGGATAAGCTCAAACCCTTAATGTGCCGTGCGCGACGCGCACGGCACATTAAGGGTTTTGGGGCATCGCGCGTCGCGCGATGCCCCAAAACCCTCTTAACCCGAACTGACGTTTGATACTGAATCGGCTGGTGAAAGACACTGGCTAACGCCGAGAGTGTGACTTGACGATGAGCCTGTAGCAATAGCACCAACAGCGCCAAAGTCAAATACTGGGTTTCACTGAGATGGGCACGAAGGGTAGTTTGGTAGAACGCGGGAAACATATTGGTTTGGGGGAGCTGCATTGAGGTTCCCTTTTTTTGTCCCCTCTATTGTCTCAAAACCCTGTGCCGCATGACTTTGACTTCCCCTGTCACCCGTTAAGGCCGCGCGCAATGCACGTGGCACATTAGTTTTAAGGGTGCTGCGCGTTTCGTGGTGCCCCAAAAACCCTTCTAACCCGAACTCACGTTCTGCAAGGGTTTATACCCTGACTGCCTATCGACATGGCTTTATTGCTTGCCGCGATTGAATCGAGCTTTGAGATCTTCAAGGCTGGGGGCGGCGATAGCAGGCCTGTCACGCTTAGCAGACCGTTGGGGTTTAGCTGGGGTGCTAGAGGGTGTGCCGGATGAAGGATTGGGTTGGGAGGTCGATGAAGCTGCATTTGGGGCGGGTTTGTCTGCGGAGTCTGAGCGCATGGAGAGACTGATGCGCTTGAGCGACTCGTTCACCTCCAGCACGCGTACTGTTACAATTTGCCCCACTTTCACAATGTATGTAGGGTCTTTGACAAAGCGATCGGCCAGTTGCGACACATGCACCAGCCCGTCTTGATGCACGCCAATATCCACAAAGGCCCCAAAGTTCGCCACGTTGGTTACGACGCCTTCTAGTATCAGGCCAATCTCTAGATCGCGCATGTCTTGAATGTCATCCCGGAAGGTGGCGTAGGCAAACTGGGCGCGGGGGTCGCGTCCGGGTTTTTCTAACTCGGCCAGGATGTCGCGTAGGGTGGGTTCGCCGATCGTGTCGGTAACGTAACGCGCTAGGTCAATGCGCTTGAGATCGATGGATGTGAGTGGCAGGTCTGCTGTCTCACTATCCGGGTTGGTCTGATGTATTTGATGTAGGGGAATGTGCAGATCGTGGGCGATCGCCTCCACAACTTTATAGCTTTCGGGATGAACGGCGGTGTTATCGAGTGGATTTTGGCCATTGCGAATTCGCAAAAACCCAGCGGCTTGCTCAAAGGCTTTGGGGCCTAGCTTCGCCACTTTCTTTAATTCGCGGCGATCGCCAAAGGCCCCATTTTGATTGCGATACTGCACGATATTGTTGGCGACGCTGGCCGAGATTCCCGACACGTAGCTCAACAGCTCCTTCGACGCAGTGTTCAAGTCCACACCGACATAGTTGACGCAGCTCTCTACCGTTTCATCCAGCTTTTTCTTCAGCAGTTTTTGATCGACATCGTGCTGATATTGACCCACCCCAATGGACTTGGGATCGATTTTGACCAATTCCGCCAGGGGGTCTTGCAGCCGACGGCCAATGCTAATCGCGCCGCGAACCGTGATGTCTAGATGAGGGAATTCGGCGATCGCCACGTCACTCGCCGAATAAATCGACGCACCGGATTCGTTCACCATCACCTTGACCAGTGGGGGAGAAAGCGGCTGCACCACCTCGCCCACAAAGGCATCGGTTTCGCGGCTGGCGGTGCCATTGCCAATGGCGATCAGAGTAATGCCATACTTTTGGATCAAGTGAGTCATGGTTTGGGCCGCTTTTTGGCGCTGCCCTGCGCCCGTATGAGGGAAAATGGCCTGATATTCCAAAAACTGGCCCGTTTGGTCAATTACGGCGACTTTGCAGCCGGTGCGAAAGCCCGGGTCAATGGCTAGAGTTGGCTTCATGCCAGCGGGAGGCGACAGCAGCAGCTCCCGCAAATTGGACTCAAAGGTGGTGATGGATTCGATATCGGCCCACCGCTTTTTCTCGGCGATCACCTCGCCCGTGAGAGAGGCGCGCATTAGTCGGTTAAACGCATCCCGCAACATGGCTTGGTAAAACGCCCGCACGGGCTTGGCCTTTGCCCGCAGCAGGTTTCCCTCTAGATAAGACTGCACCTCAGCCTCATCAAAGGCTAACTCCACCGACAGCACCCCGTCGTTCTCTCCCCGCAGCAGAGCCAGCAGGTTGTGGGGTTGAATGCTGTTCACCCCGGCAGTATAGTTCCGATACATCTCATATTTAGTGGTGCCTTCGGGAAACTTGGCTTTGATGCTGGAGGTGAAGCAGCCGGATTTGAGCAAGAACTGGCGCAGGTGCGATCGCACCGCTGCTCGATCGGCCACGCCTTCCGCCAAAATATCTGACGCCCCTTGCAGCGCATCCTGCGATGACTTCACGCCGTTCTCATTATCCAGATAGCGGGCCGCTTCGGCTTCAAGATCGGCGTGGGGTGCATTCGGTTGGTTAAGCGACTCGATCCACTGGGCCAAGGGCTCTAGCCCCCGCTCGCGGGCAATGGTGGCGCGGGTGCGGCGCTTGGGGCGATAGGGCAAATAGAGGTCTTCTAGTTCAGTCTTCAGCAGGGTTTGCTCAATTTGGCGCTGCAGGGTGTCGGTGAGCTTGCCTTGGTCGGCGATCGCCCGCACCACAGTCTGCTTACGGTCTTCTAGCTCGGTGAGATAGGTGTGGCGATCGCTCAGCTGACGCAGTTGGGTTTCGTTGAGTTCGCCGGTGCGCTCTTTGCGATACCGCGCAATAAACGGCACTGTGGCTCCCTCCGCAAACAGGTCTAGCGCGTTGGCTACCTGAACGGGCTTGAGCGAGAGTTCTTGAGCCAGCAGCTTGGGAATGTCGAGCATAGATAATTTAGAGTCTTCTATCAGTCAATGCATTACTCACTATAGCGATCGCCCACCATTGCCCATCCCAATCAGCGGGGGATGGGCGATCGCTCAGCCCTTCAACGGGCCAAACGGTTTTGCCTCGGCAATATTAAAGATGTCAATACTTTCCTGCGTGCGAACCATGCGCTTCTGCAAATGGGGGAAATCTGCAATTTCGACATCCAGATTCTCGCCCCCCATGAGATAGACCAAGTCCTCTTCGCCGCCATTGCGCAAGTGGTGCGCGACAGACGGCGTCGGAAATGCCATGAAGTCTCCAGCTCGTACTTCAAACTCCTGCCCATCCACTTCTGCAATGCCCGTGCCAGAGAGAATGTAGAGCCATTCCTCCTCGCGATGGTGAGCGTGATACACAAACGACTCTTTCCCCGGCGGAATTTTGGCAAGATTGACCCCCGTGCGTTTTAGACCCAAGGCACGCCCCAAATACGCACCTAAAATTTCGGAATTTGGATTCCAAGGATGGGAAAAAGGTTGCAGACCGGCCTCGATATGCTGCGCTCGCAAGAGATAGGGGTGCTGATCCGTCATGGGTCAATTAACCTCAAAACAACTAACAAAGGACGTAGAACAGGCGTAGAAGCTCAGACAAATAGAGTGGCACAAAAGTGGCACCCCGATGAACCTGCTTAACCGCGCCAGTTCTATTAGATCTGGGTTTCAGTCGGGGTCGATTGGGGTTGATTGGCTCCGGTTACGACCTGCATTCCACCCATCAAATACCAATCCACCGCCAATCCCCTACAGCGTAACGCCCTCATAACACCTCCGTCAGAGAGACACCCATTCAAGGCAGAACGCAATTCCAATCAGGGTTTTACCCTGATCAGACCTCTCAGGTCTCTATTACCCAAGCCAGAGTCGAGAGGTTCTGAGCAGCCCGGAACCTCTTTTAACTGATCTAAACCCTGCCGACCGGGAACACTGCATACAGTATGCAATTAGAATAAAAGTGGATAGCCCCGTCAAGTTTGCCTCGGTGAGCAGGCAAATTTAAACACGGGAAGACGAGCACTGCGGCACTCGAGGCTTAACTCATTGCGTACCCGATCGATGGGCAATCGTCAAATCCATCACAGTTGGCGATCGCCCCTGCCGATAGGATTAAATCAGTTACATACGCAACAGATCGACACATTACACCAAAAAAAGTTAGGGGATCATGACATTCTCGATTGTGGCTTGGGATCCGATGACGGGCATGACCGGGGTAGCCGTGGCAACCAAGCATCTGGCGGTGGGTGCGCTGGTGCCCCATGTCAAAGCTGGGATTGGGGCGATCGCCACTCAGGGCCAAACGAACCCACTGCTGGGCCTTGTGGGGCTGCGCTATCTAGAGCAATGCGCAGGCAGCCGCAGTGAAATTCCCCTAGATGAAGTGCTACGGCGGCTGATGCAGCCCGACCCTGACCGCGAGCAGCGGCAAATTCATCTAGTTGATAGCCATGGGCAAACCGCCGCCTGGACGGGGGCCGACTGTGTGGGCTGGGCTGGGCATCTCACGTTTCTCAACATGTCGGTAGCAGGCAACATGCTGGCGGGTGAAGGTGTGCTGGTAGCTATGGCCGATATCTATATCTCTCATCACGAGCTAGCCTTGGGCGATCGCCTGCTCACCGCACTCGAAGCTGGAGATGCAGCGGGTGGCGACAAGCGCGGGCGGCAGTCGGCAGCAGTGCGGGTCATGCATCGGGATGAATATCCCCATCTTGATCTCCGGGTCGATCACCATGACCAACCGATTAAAGCGCTTCGGCAGCTCTATACAGAATCCCAGAAAGACTACTATCAGTCGTTCCGGCAGTCGATGCCGCACCAGCGCCATGCCTCTGTTGAAGCGGCATGGCTCAGCAGCCTAAGCCAGTCTCACGGTGCCGTCTCACTCCCGCTGAACGGGGCCATCAATGGCTCGGTGAACAGCATCGTGCCGCTGGCAGACGAGCGATCGCACCCTACAGCACGCTGATTCGCTCCCAACTGAACTCTGGCATTCACCTCATCGCATCGCATCACAAAGCCCCGCACTGCGGGGCTTTGATGTACCCATTAATACTTCTAAGATTGCCGCGCAAATACCTACCTATTTCATCCTCAGTCATCGCTTTAATTCAGCGTTGTGGAGGTATCAGCGGGCTCTGGTTCCAAGCTCTGATTTATACGACCGTTATGGCTAAGATGCATGCGCACATCCTGCAACCAGGCCGATGTCAGCGTTGCGAGACCCACTTAAGCCAATCAATAAGTTGATTAATAGGGAGGTTGAACGATACAGGAGTCCACAAACAAACCGATATCGCAACTTAGTGGGGTAGGCTAAAACTTAATGGACAAAGAATTCTATCTTGTAAGATGATCCAGATGTGCATTAAGGCAAGCCTCGAAAACCGCTGATTTAGAGAGGGGCAGTTAAAGGACACTCTGGAATGACGATGGTTTCGACAAGAGTACAAGACTTTGCTCCCTACGCTTAGTCCTGTATTTGTCCCCACACTCCCAACCTTGAAAAATCTGAGCCCGATGCAGTGGTGGTAAGCAAATTGCAGATACAGAAGCGAAAACGCGGCGTAATTCTGAGTTCTCAGGGGTGGCAGCGGTTGCAGGCCGCTGAGCATCTAATTTCGATTCGAGAGAATGAGAGCAAGCCGTTTACGTTGGAGCAATTGAGCGATCGCACCAGCCTGAGCACCAAAACCGTCACCAAAGTGCGACGGCGGCAAAAGCCTGTCGATCAGCCCACCCTCGAAGCCTACTTTGAAGCCTTTGACCTAACCCTAGGCAGCGACGATTGTATCGGCCAAGATTTGGAACCCCTGCATCCTTCGACGGGCATGCAGCAGGTGCCGTTGCGAGGGCAGATCCCCGTAGACTCGCTGCTTTACGTGTATCGCCCCCCAATTGAGCAAATTTGCCTCAACGAGATCATGAATCCAGGTGCGCTCATCCGCATTAAAGCGCCCCGGCAGTTTGGTAAGACCTCGCTGATGGCGCGGATGCTGGGCCAAGCCGAAGACCAGGGGCTGCGCACAGCGGTGTTGAGTTTGCGAATGGCAGATAGATCTGTCCTACAAACGCTCGATGGGTTTCTGCAGTGGTTTTGCGCATCAGCCTCTCGCAGTTTGGGCCTGCCCAATCGGATAGACGACTATTGGAATCAGCCGTTTGGCAGCAGCTATTGCTGTGCCGACTATTTTGAAAGCTACCTATTGCCTGCGTCAGAAGCCCCGCTGCTGCTGGCAATTGATGATGTGGATGTGCTGTTCCACCATCCCGAAATCGCTACCGATTTTTTTGGCATGCTGCGCGCCTGGTATGAGCAAGCGCGTCACGGCATTGCGGCTAGCCACGTGTGGCAAAATCTGCGCTTGGTGATCTTGCACTCCACCGAGGTGCTGCTGCGGTTGAGCCTGCATCAGTCCCCGTTCAACGTGGGGATTTTGGTCGATTTACCCTCCTTCAATTGCGAGCAGGTGCAGAATTTGGCGCTGCGCTATGACCTGCCGCCGACTCAAGTGCAGGCTGACCAACTGGTGGAGTGGGTGGGGGGCAATCCGTATCTGGTGCAGCTGGTGCTGCATCACCTCAGTGCGTATGACCTGTCTCTGCAGGATGTGTTAGGAACGGCGATCGCCCCAGACGGGGTTTTGGGCAGCTACCTGCGTCAACTGTTGGGGTGCTTAGACGAAAACCCCCAATTGGGCGACGCTATTGTGGCCCTAACAGAGCAGCCTCAGGGGGTAGAACTGCATCCCGAAGATGCCTTTCAACTCTATGGGCTGGGGCTACTGAAATTTGACGGACGCATTGCCACCTTTAACGGCTCGTTGCATCAACATTACTTCTCGCAAATGGCAGGGCTGCTGCAAAGCCGCGACATGACGTAACCCCCATGGAACCTGTCTTGACCCCTTATCAGGCCGGTGGCACATTGCCCGCAGATGCGCCGACCTATGTGCGTCGTCAGGCCGATGCGGATCTCGTGCATGCCCTGAAAAATGGGGAGTTTTGCTATGTGTTTAACTCTCGGCAGATGGGCAAGTCGAGTCTGCGGATGCAGGCGGCGCAACACTTGATGGCAGCGGGGGTGCACTGTGGGCTGATCGACATTACGGCGATTGGGACGCAGCAAATCACGCCAGAAGAATGGTACGGCGGGATGGTGGGGTTTCTGGCAAAGCGCTTTGGCCTTGAGGTAAACCTGCGGCAGTGGTGGAGCGATCGCACCCATCTCTCTTTGATCCAACGGCTGAGCGAGTTTGTGGATACGGTGCTGCTAGAGCAAATCGCCGACCCGATTGTGGTCTTTATCGACGAAATCGATGGCGTGCTGGGGCTGAAGTTCCCCACGGATGATTTTTTTGCGTTTATTCGCAGTTGCTACAACCATCGCTCTGATGACGAACGCTACCGCCGCCTTACCTTTGCGCTATTGGGCGTCACCACTCCTAGCGATTTGATTGCTGACAAAACCCGCACGCCGTTTAATATTGGCCGGGCGATCGCCCTCGACGGCTTCCGGTTAGATGATGCGACGCCGCTGCTCTCGGGATTGATTGATGTGGTGCCCAACCCCGAGGCCACGCTAGAACGAATTTTATATTGGACAGGGGGGCAGCCGTTTCTTACCCAAAAGCTGTGCCACTTAGTCGTGCAAACAATGGGCGTGGGAGAAAGTGGGCTGAGTGCCCCCAAACTGGTGGATGCCATCGTGAACTCTAAGATTGTGGCGAATTGGGAAGCCCAGGATGAACCCGAGCACCTGCGCACGATCCGCGATCGCCTCCTCCATCATCCTGAAACCGCTAGCCAACTGCTGGGCTTATACCAGCAGATCTTGCAGGGAGAGGCCTCTGCTCAGCCCGCCAGCCGCCAGCGATTCGAGCCGCTGATGAGTGCCGTTCCGATCGATGAGTCACCGGCTCAAACTGAGTTGCAGCTAACCGGATTGGTCGAGCGGCGGCAGGGTTATCTCCACATTAAAAATCCCATCTATCGCGCGATCTTTAACCCTGACTGGGTGGCTCGCCAGATGGGCAATCTGCGCCCCTATTCCCAAGCGGCTCAGGGGTGGATTATGTCGCAGTATGCCGATGAGTCGTGGCTGCTGCGGGGCAACGCCTTGCAAGAAATGCTGATCTGGGCCGAGGGTAAGCAGTTGAGCCCGTTGGACTATCGCTTTCTCTCGGCTAGTCAAGAGTGCGATCGCCGCGAAGTGCAGCAACGACTCGAAGCCGAGCGGCTCAAAGAGGTGGAGGTGCGTTTAGAGGTAGAACGCCGCACGGCCCGCCGCCAGCGCTGGATGCTGGCGGGGCTGGGCCTAGCGCTGTCTGTAGCCGTGGGAACTAGCCTACAGGCTGTATCGGCGTATCGAACATCGGTTGTGAATGAGATTCGGGCGATCGCCTCCGCCTCTAATGCCAACTTTGCGTCTAATCAGCGGCTAGACGCGCTTATGCAAGCCATTCAAGCGCGCCAGCGGTTTAGCGCCTTGCATTCCATGTCAGCCACGACCCACGCTACCCTCAATGCTCAAACCTATGCAGCGCTAGAGCAGGCCGTGTATGGCGCCACAGAGATCAATCGCCTGTCGGCCCATCGCGGCGGGGTGCTCACGGTGGCCCACAGCCCAGATGGGCAATGGATAGCCACAGGCGGCACCGACCGCACTCTGCGACTGTGGCGCACTGATGGCACCTTAGTACACACCCTGCCAAACCAAGTGCCTGCGCACGAGGTAGCCTTTAGCGCAGACAACCAACGCGTTGCATCGGCTAGCCTCGATGGCATCGTTCGCGTTTGGAGCATAGACGGCACTCAACTGGCCCAGTTAGAAGGACACACCGCCCCGGTGTGGGGTGTCACGTTTGGCCCTCAGGGCACGCTTGTATCGTCGAGTGGCGATCGCACCATCAAGATGTGGCACCCCGATGGGCGATTAATGCAGACGCTCACAGGGCACACCGCCGCCCCCTGGCAAACGGCCTTTAGTCCCGACGGCACGCAATTGGTCTCGGCTAGTATCGATGGCACCCTTAGACTTTGGACTTCAGAGGGGCAGTTTCTGCGCACCATTCCGGTTAGCGAGGCGGCGGTGTGGAGTGTGGCCTTTAGCCCAGATGGGCAAACCTTAGCGACTGCCAGCGCCGATAGCCGCATTCGGCTCTGGAGCCGGACGGGTGAGCTGCTCGGCACCATTCCAGGCCATACCGCCGAAGTGTTGCAAGTGCGCTTCAGCCCGGATGGGGAGACATTAATTTCCACAGGTGCCGACCGCACAGTCCGGCTGTGGCGACGCGACGGCACCCCCCTTACGGTGCTTCCAGGGCATCAGTCGACCATTCGGGGCTTGTCCATCAGCCCCGATGGGCAAACAATCGCCTCTGCTAGCGAAGATGGCACCGTTAAGCTGTGGCGGCACACCCGACTTTACACCTCGCTAATGGATCTGGGGGACTTGGTGTGGCAAGTGATGTATGCCCCACCACAGTCTCAGACTAGCCCACGAGTCGCAGCCCTGGCGGGCCCAGCGATATACCTATGGCGTTCAGATGGAACCTTAGATCGAATGCTGCGTATCCCAGGTGGTCGCGCGATTGCTGGAGATTTTGACCCGAGCGGACGGGCGATCGCAACGGCTGACAGTAGCGGCCAAATCTATATGTTTGATTTAACTGATCCCACAAACAGCGAGCCTGTGCAGACCTTATCAGGCCATACTGCGATGGTATTGGGGTTGAAATACAGCCCCAATGGTGAGTTTATTGCATCGGCTGGGGATGACCTGACCTTGCGGCTGTGGCAGCGCCAGGCCAGCGGACAGATTGAGCCACGTCAGACCATTAAGGCTCATACCTCGCGCGTGTGGGATTTAGCCTATAGCCCAGATGGTCAGCTCATCGCCACGGCTAGCGTGGATGGCACCGTCAAACTCTGGGGCTGGGAATCTGACCATAGGCTTGCTTCAACACCCCGAATGCTGTTTAAGCATGATGCGGCGGTGTGGGGTGTGGCCTTTAGCCCCGACAGCCAAGCGATAGTGTCTGCAGGGCGAGACGGAATGTTAAAGCTGTGGAGCATCCATGGAGAGCTGCTGTGGCAACAGGCTGGCGGCGCGTTGGGGCTGTCGCGAGTGGCCTTTAGTGCCGATGGGTCGAAGATTGTCGTGGGTGGGTTAAACAACACGATTCAGGTTTGGAGTCGAGACGGAGCGTTGCTGAGAACCCTAAAGGCTCATGACTCAGGAGTGCGCTCAGTCGCCTTTTCGCCGGATGGCAACACCATTGCATCCGGCAGCGAAGATCAAACAGTGGTGCTCTGGGATATTGAGACCATTTTGAGCATGGATTTAATGGAGTATGGCTGTGACTGGCTGCAACACTATCTTGCGACCAATGCAGAGTTAGAGCAGGGCGATCGCACCCTTTGCTTCTAATGGCCGTTCCTGCATGGGTCGAGCCTTATCCACGCACGCTATGACCATTCTCATGGGGGAGGTCATTCCCAAGGTCAATTGACCTTAAGGACGAATCTTTGGTATTTCTTAAGGTGTTAAGAAAAGTTAACAATTATTGCTTTTGGATAGAGTCACCATTGCGTCACTAAAGGGTTAAGGGATTTTGTTCCTTGGGCTTCCTTCGGTTGACATCGGTTCTCAGGTTTAGTGCCAATGTGACGGGTATGGCAGTGACGTTAGACGAGTGTTCTCGCTTTACCGGCTTGCGTATGCCACGGTTCGCCTAGGGCATGTCATCAATTCCGACCAAAAGTCTTATGCCATGAGCGTTGCCACGCCCGATCCAAAAACAGGCTAGGGGCTGTGACCGTTGATTTCTGGGCCATTAGCGGCTAATTGATGACAGCCCCTAGCTGTGACCCAATTTCTAAGCCCAATTTCTAAACAAGCGGCTAAGCAAACTGTTTCTCCTACTGTGGCATTCATGTATTCTGAATTACCTTTATTAACGTGCAAGCCCGCGTCATCGGCGCGAAAGGCTGGGGATGGGTTGAGTCAGTGGCTCTCGTGGGCCAAAGTCGCAGCGCTGCCGTGGCGGCATTCGGTCTCGGTGCTGGCGGTGGTTCTAGTCGCGCTGGCGGGCACGGGTTGTCAGATTCCCCAAGGGCAAGCGCAGGAGCAGCGCGGTGGCGGGGAGCAGCGCGGCGGCGGCGATCGCCCCATCGCAGTCGAAACGGCGATCGCCCAGACAGATACGTTAGAGGCCACAATTGCCTACACGGGTTCGACCCAGCCGCTCCAACTTGTGTCGCTGCGGGCGCAAACGGATGGACGGCTGCTCAATTTATCCGTAGACGTGGGCGATCGGGTGCAGCAAGGGCAAGTGATAGGGCAAATCGACGATCGCCTGCTCACCTCATCGCTGTCTCAAGCGCAAGCCGAACTGGCCGCACGCGAATCTGAAATCTCTCAAGCCGAGGCCGAAGTCAGTGATGTGCAGGCGCAGGTCGACCAAGCGCGGTTTGAATTGCAGCAGGCGATCGCCGATGCAGCGCGACTGCAAAGTTTAGCCGCAGAAGGTGCAGTAACCGAGCAGCAGGCCGAGCAAGCTCAGACGGCTCGTAATACCGCTGAACAGGCCGTGCGTTCCGCCCAAGAGCGGGTGCGCACCCGCCAGCGAGCAGTAGAAGCCGCACGAGGCCGCGCTACAGCTCAGCAGGCCACCCTTGCAGAAGTGGGGCAGCGCCGAGCCTACTCGCAGCTTCAGGCCTCTGCCTCTGGCACCGTAATTCAGCGCTTTAAGCAGCCCGGCGACCTAGCGCAGCCGGGTGAAGAGGTGTATCAAATTGGCGACTTTAGTAGCATCAAAGTCGTCGTGCAGGTGTCGGAATTGGAGCTGGGCAACATCCGCCCCGGCCAATCTGCCACCGTGCGGCTGGATGCCTTTCCCGATCGCACCTTTGAGGGCGTGATTGAGCGCATTTCTCCCGCTGCCGACTCTACCGCACGGCTGATCCCCGTCGAGGTGGTGATTCCGAATCTCGAAGGTCGCATCTCAAGCGGGCTGCTGGCTCGGGTAGAGTTTGCTGCTATGGGGCAGCCCCAAATTGTGGTGCCGGATGAGGCGCTAGAGGTGGGAGAACTTGAGGCTGACGAGGTGCTGTTTGTCGTAGAAGGGGAGGGCGAGGACGCTCGGGCGATCGCCCGAACAGTGACGCTGGGCGATCGCGCCGATAACCGGGTCGAAATTCGCTCTGGGATTAATCCGGGCGATCGCATTGTGGTTCGCAGCGGCCAACCGCTAGAGGATGGCCAGCCTGTTCGCCTCAGCATCCTGTCGCAATCGTCTGAGGAACCGGAATCATCGCCCTAGATTCGGTTCCCATTGCTCTCCGTCACTCCCAATCCCTCTTTTCTCACTGTCGCTCGCTTAGGAGGTCTTGGTAAAGTACTCAAGTCTGTGATAGTTCTCCCGCCCGCTGCCATCGGTAAAGGTGGTTCGCCATAGCACTCGCAGTTGTCCTGCACGGCTACCCTGTGTGAGCAGCGTTGCACGCACACTTCGCGTTGCAAAGGTTTGATCAATGGTGCTGGTGAGCGATCGCACACCAACCAAGTTAGCCGACTGCAAGCCCCAGTCGCAGTCCGTCGGGGAACAGGCGCCAAACGGGCGAATGTAATATCCCACGCGGGGTTCTGTACACTGCCCTGTCTCTGCATCACAACGTCGGACATCATCACAGAGATAGGCCACCTGAATTCGACGCATGCCGCGTGTTGCCGCATCTACATTCACCCAAGTGCCCAATAGCTCTGGTGCAGAAGGGCTCACACACAATGCCGCAGCAGGCCGAGCCCCTAGCCCCCAGCGGGCCAGCATCGCCATTCCAAACAGCGATCCCTGTATCAAAACGCGCCGTCGATTCATCACTGACCTCCAGGTGGTTCAAACTCCTAAAGTCCACCCTAATCAGTTAGATCGCGTATCGCAGTACCCTCAAGGGTAAGAATTTATCCCTCCTGCGCCCATCGTTCAGCACTTCCACGAGACCTCTATCATGGCTCAGACTCACGATCGTCCACCCGCTAGCATTAGCTCTGTCGCCATTCGGCGTCACATTGGCACACTCATGCTGACGCTCACGGTGATTGTGCTAGGCTTCTTTTTCCTCACGCGCCTGCCTGTTGATCTGCTGCCCTCTATTGTCTATCCCCGCATTGGCGTCCGCGTCAACACACCGGGCATCTCGCCGCAGGTGGCCGTAGATGAGATTGCGCGCCCGCTAGAAGAAGCGCTCTCAGCGACAGACGGTGTAGAACAGGTGTTTTCACAAACTCGGGAGGGCCAGGTCAGCATTGATTTATATTTCCGCCCGGGCGGCAATCTCGACCGGGCCTTAAGCGATGCGACAGCGGCACTCAACCGGGCGCAGGGGCAGTTGCCCAGCGGCATTGATCCCCCGCGTCTGTTCCGGATTGATCCCTCTCAACTGCCGGTGTATGAGTTTGCGCTAACGTCGCCGGGTCTGCGGGGGGTGGATCTACGAACCTTCGCGGATGAAGACTTGGCTCGAGAGCTGACCATTGTGCCAGGTGTTGCCAGTGTTGATGTGTCGGGTGGCGTCAATGAAGAGGTGCGCGTTAATGTCAGTCTGACCCGCCTGCAAGCGCTGGGGGTTGGGCTGCAGCCCGTGCTGGATGAGTTGCGCGATCGCAACCAAGATGTCTCGGGCGGGCGCCTTCGCAGTGCCGACGCCGAATCGCTCACTCGCACCGTGGGATTATTTGGCTCAGCGGACGAACTCCGCAACCTATCCTTTGACGTCGATGGCGAAAATGGCCCTCAGCGCATTTATTTGCGCGACGTTGCCGACATTATTGACGGGGCACAGGAGCAGGAGGTGTTTGTCAACCTCAATGGTCAACCTGCAGTCAAAGTCAGTATTCAGAAGCAGCCCGACGCCAACACGGTAGACGTTGTGGAGGCAGTCCAGCGCCGGCTGGATCAGCTTCAAGCCTCGGGACTGTTTCCAGAGGATCTGGTGCTCACATCTACGCTGGATGAGTCCCGCTTTATTCAAAACTCAATCTCTAACGTGACCATGGCAGGGCTGACGGGTGCAGGGCTAGCGGCGATCGCCGTTCTCCTGTTCCTCGGGTCACTGCGCCAAACCCTAATCATCATCACGGCCATCCCGTTAGCGATCTTTACAGCCATTCTTTTGATGGGAATGTTTGGCTTATCCATCAACGTGTTTAGCCTGGGCGGACTAGCGCTGGGCGTGGGCATCGTGGTAGACAACTCCATCGTGATGCTAGAAAACATTGTTAAAAGCACGTCGGAACGGGCCGCTCAACGACGCGCGAATGGCAATGGGGAGACTGAAGCCGATCTCGCCTATGAGTCAAATGGCAATGGGCATCCCGGTAACGGGCATAGCGGCAACGGGCATTCAGCCTATAACTCTCCCGTGCCTGCTGAAGAAATGCTAGTCATGGCTGAGCGTAGTAGCCAAGAATTAGAATCTGCGCTGGTCGCTTCTACAACCACCAACCTCGTGTCGGTGATGCCGTTCTTGTTGATTGGTGGCTTCATCTCGCTCTTGTTTAACGAGCTGATTCTCACCATTAGTTTCGCGGTAGCGGCATCACTCGCGGTCTCAGTCACCGTGGTGCCCTCACTGACCTCGCGGCTGTTGATGGTGAAATGGTCTAGCAACGTAGGTGAGTTTTGGCCGCTACGGCAATTTCGACTGCGCCTTGAGGGGCTAACCCGCTTATATTCGCAAGTATTGCAGCGGGTGCTGCGCCATCGCATTTGGGTAATTGGTCTTGCGTTTTTGGTAGTGGGCGGCAGCAGCCTTCTCATGGTGGGCACGCTGCCCCAAGAGATTTTGCCTCGGATCAACACCGGGCAGGCGCGGCTCAACGCCAACTTCCCACCGGGCACGACTCTGGTAGAAAACCGCACCGTTATGAGTGCGGTAGATGAGCTACTGCTAGAACAGCCCGAGGTGCAGTACTCCTTCACCACATCGGGCGGCGGACTGTTTGGCAGCAATACGTCTGTTAACGCTCTGCGCGGCTCAAGCACAATTACGTTGCAGCCGGGAACTAACGTCGCTGCATTTTCTGACCGCATGAGCCGCGAGTTAGATCGGTTAAACCTCGTGGGCACGCGCCTGCGCGTTTCGCCTGAGGGCGTCCGAGGGATTTCTGTCGGCAACTCGCCGGTGCGCGGAGGGGATATTGATCTGATTTTGCAAGGCTCAGACCAGCGCGTGCTGGAACAAGCGGGCCGAGAAGTGTTGTCGGTGCTGGATGAGCAGGCTACCCAGGCGCAATACCGCCCTGATGCGGATGAGGCCCAGCCAGAGCTGCAAATTCTGCCGAATTGGGAACGTGCAGCCCAAGTGGGGCTGACAGCTCAAGAGATTGGTAATACTGTGCAAACGGCGCTTACGGGTTCAGTGCCGACGCAGCTTCAGCGGGGCGATCGCCTGGTGGATGTGCGGGTGCAACTGGCTGAAGGCGAAATCCAGCGTCCATCACAGCTGCGGCAATTGCCCATGTTTACTCAGGGCAACCAACTGGTGCGGCTAGGCGATGTCGCCACTATCGAAGATGGCGAGGCTCCGGGGCAGATTCAGCGTATCAACCAACGGCAGGTGTTTATCATCGCCGGATCGCCTGCAGATGGAGTGACCACTGGCGAAGCCTTAGAGGAACTTGATGCCATTATGGACAGCGTCGATCTGCCGGATGGGGTGACGGTGATCGACAGCGCCAGTGCCGAAACAAATCGAGAGTTGCAGCGATCGCTCATTTTGCTAGGAGGCTTAGCCGCGTTCTTAGTGTTTGTGGTGATGGCAGTGCAATACAACTCGTTAATTGACCCGCTGGTAATTATGCTAACGGTGCCACTGGCGCTAGCAGGAGGCATTCTGGGCCTGTTTGTCACTCAAACGGCCATTGGCGCAACCGTGATTGTGGGCGTGGTGCTGCTCGTTGGGATTGTGGTGAATAACGCCATTATTTTGGTGGAACGTGCCAACCAAATCCGTGAAGAGGTCGGACTAGACCATCAGAGTTCGGTGCTGCAAGCAGCATCAGAACGCCTGCGCCCCATTCTGATGACCACCATCACTACAGTTTTGGGCATGTTTCCTCTGGCGCTGGGCATTGGGGAAGGCTCAGAGTTTTTGCAGCCGCTGGGTGTGGTCGTCTTCTCGGGTCTGTCGTTGGCGACGGGGTTAACCCTATTCATCATCCCCTGCTTCTACACGCTGCTGCACGACCCGCGCTGGCCTCAGCGCTTTCCTGGAAAAACCCGCAAGCGCGTCCAGCCCACACCAGATGTGCCAGCCCCTCTACCCAGCCCCCGCGCCTGAACCTCTGCGGCTAACTAACCAGGGCAACTTTATCACTCAGGATGTCACAGTCAGGATGTCGCATTGTTTAGCAGGCGGCCTCCTGCACCGGGTTTGGAGCATTGGTCGAGTGGGCTAACTCGTGATACTCGCGTTGCAGGCATCACAGTTAGAGACTTACTGAACTGACGGTTGATTAAAGCTTGTAGGGTCTACGCCGTGAGGGTTGCACAGCACTCACAGCATCACTCCATGCGTCCAGCGCTGGAGCTTCTGTGGGAGCAAAATTTTAGTCTGTGCTTTAGACTAAAAGCGGCTTCCGGCAAGCTCTAAGCGTGACGCATGACGTGGGGTGCACTGATGCTTGTTAGGATGTTTGTGAGATCCACGTAGAGTCAGGGTTTCAAAAGCATTCTTGTTCCAATTGATGTTGCGATGGCTGTATGACCCAGACTGTTGATTTTTTGAGCCAATTAAATGCAGCCCAGCGCCAGGCAGTAGAGCACTACTGTGGGCCACTGCTCGTCGTAGCCGGAGCTGGGTCAGGCAAGACGCGGGCGCTCACCTATCGCATTGCTAACTTGATTTTGAACCATCGAGTTGCTCCCGAAAATATTCTGGCAGTTACCTTTACCAACAAAGCCGCTCGCGAGATGAAAGAGCGGATCGAGAAACTGTTTGCGGAGCAAGAAGCTCAAGCAAGACATGGAAAGCCGCTAGAGGCTCTGGCCGCACGAGAGCAAACCAAGCTGCGATCGCACATCTATAAAACCATCACTAAAGAACTGTGGATTGGCACCTTCCACGCCCTTTGTGCCCGCATTTTGCGGTTCGACATCGACAAATATCACGATCCGCAAGGTGGGCAATGGACACGATCCTTTTCAATTTTTGATGAATCAGATGCCCAAAGCCTGGTCAAGCAGATTGTGCAGACCAAGAATCTAGATGACAAAAAGTTTGATCCCCGCTCTATTCGCTACGCCATTAGCAATGCCAAAAACCAAGGGTTTGTCCCTGCCGATGTCGAGCGAGAGCAACCCAACTATCGCGGGCGCATCATTGCGGATGTCTATACCGACTACCAAAAGGCGCTATCAGGCAACAACGCCGTTGATTTTGACGATTTGATTTTGATGCCCGTTAAGCTGTTCACGCAGAATGAGCAGGTGCTGGCCTATTGGCACAAGCGCTTTCGCCATGTGCTCGTGGATGAGTATCAAGACACCAACCGCACGCAGTATGACTTGATTCGGCTGATGGTGACCAATGGCAAATCGGCCACTGAGTTTGACGACTGGGCCTATCGCTCGGTGTTTGTAGTGGGGGATGCGGATCAGTCCATTTACTCGTTTCGGGCTGCGGATTTTCGCATTTTGCTGGGGTTTCAGGAAGACTTTGGCGATGGATTGCCCGACGACGATACCCGCTCAATGGTGAAGCTAGAGGAAAACTACCGCTCTACCGCCAACATCCTGCAAGTGGCTAACCACCTGATCGAAAACAATACCGAGCGCATCGATAAGGTGCTGCGCCCCACCCGGGGAGAGGGCGAGTCGCTATTTGTGTTCCGCGCAGATGATGAGGCGCTAGAAGCACAGTTTGTGATCGGGCAAATTCAGCAGCTCCGCAGCAACCATCCTGAACTAGACTGGGGCAACTTTGCGATTCTCTATCGCACCAATGCCCAATCTCGCGCCTTTGAAGAAGTGCTGATGCGGTTTAGCCTGCCCTACACCATCGTCGGTGGGCTGCGGTTTTATGACCGCAAAGAAATTAAGGACATGCTGGGCTATTTGAGGGCGATCGCCAACCCCAACGATAGCCTTAGCATTGAACGCATTATTAATACCCCTCGGCGGGGCATCGGCAAAGCCACGGTTGATCGGCTCAAGCAAGCCGCCCAAGAACTCGGCGTTCCCCTGTGGACGATTCTGCAAGATGACACATCAGTGCAAACCCTAGCAGGGCGATCGGCCAAGAACGTCATAGGGTTTTCGCAGGTGTTGAAAAAATGGCAAGAGCAGGTAGAAACCCTCACCGCATCCCAAATTCTACAAGGCGTGGTGGATGACTCTGACTATGTCAACGATCTGAAAAATCAGGGCACCGACGAAGCCCTAGACCGCATTGGCAACGTGCAGGAGCTCTACAATGCCACCCTGCAATTTGAGGAAGAGAATGAAGATAAATCCCTGCTAGCCTTCATTGCTAATGCCTCCCTTGCGTCTGATCTCGACAACCTAGAAGAAGGCAAGTCTGCCATCTCGCTGATGACGCTCCATTCATCCAAAGGTTTGGAGTTTCCCGTTGTCTTTTTAGTGGGGATGGAACAGGGGCTATTTCCCAACTACCGTTCGCTAGAAGATCCAGCGGCTCTCGAAGAAGAGCGCCGACTCTGCTACGTAGGCATCACCCGGGCTCAAGAGCGCCTGTTCCTAACTCACGCCCGTGAGCGCCGTCTTTATGGCAACCGCGAACCCGCCAGTCCCTCGCTGTTCCTGGGCGAATTGCCAGCCGATATGCTGCTGAGTAATACCGCTACCGCGATTCCCAAGCGTATGACCACATCCATCCACTCAGCGAAAGACAAGCGTCAAGCCGCAGATCTGCCCGGCACCCACGCAGACGACTGGACCGTGGGTGACAAGGTGGTTCATAAGGGTTTTGGTGCCGGTCAAATCACCCATATTTTTGGCGCTGGCAACAAAATCTGCCTGGCTATTAAGTTTCCTGGGCTGGGGCAAAAAATTGTGGACCCTAAGCTGACAGCGCTCCAGCGGGTTGAGTAGTGCGCTTTGCGGACAGCAGGCATTGCTGTTGGGATTGATTCACCGTGTGCTGAGGCCCAAGACCAAAGCTGAGGCTATGGATGGTGTCGCGGATATGAGCGGCGATCGCACTGCGCAACTATCCAACATTCTCCGGCCGCTACACGTCATGCGTCAGTCCTGGCTCTTTAAAGACGCAGCACAAACACTCCATCCAAACAACTGGCACAGCGCCTTAAGCGCTAGATCTAACGTCAGTTCGGGTTGTGGGGCACACAACCCTCAATGTGCTGTGCGCATCGCGCACGGCACATTGAGGGTTTGAGCTTATCCCAAACTCAGGTTAGATCTATAGAGTAGAACAGAAGAATGAGACAAAACTGCGCCAAGGGGCTGATGCAAGCATCAACCCCTTGGCGCAGTTTTTAAGAACCATTATTGAGGTTAGCCGAGTGACGTAAGTCCAATGACGTCGTCACAGTCTAGTTTTATGGAACCTGCCAATAGCATGAGCCATCAAACCAAACGGGCCTAACCCAGCCGGTTACCCTTGTGGGAAATGCCAGCGTCTAGAAAATCACCCAGTCCAGTGATACCCAGCCGCCGTTGGACGTAAAGGGAGACAATCGTCCCCAACCGCCAGCCGTTTCGACGATTTCAATGCGCTCTCCAGAGGCAATATCCCCAGTAATTGGGAAGCCCACACCCGGACCAGACCGGACATTAAGAGGAGAACCACCTGTGCTGACTAAGGCATTACCGATGGCACCACCGCCACCGCCGCCACCGCCAAAGCCACCTTCAACCGTCCAGTCCATCGAGATCCAGCCGCCGCCAGCAATGCTATACCAGCCAGCTTGAGAACCTGTGATCCCTACGGTGGTGCCATTGGGCAAAAAGTCGATAGCCGGGAAGCCCACACCAGGGCCACTGCGCACCGCCAACTCACTGCCATTGGTGGAAACCGTGGCGAAATCTGGGCCGCCGCCACCGCCGCCACCTACGCCACCGCCACCGCCACCGCCACCAGCGGAGATCCAATCTCCAGAGACCCAGCCGCCGCCAGATAGCAATGCCCAGCCGCCGCTAAATTCCACAACAGAGAGGGATGAACCGTTGGAGATGAAATCGATCACGGCAAACCCAGCACCGGGGCCCGAGCGAACCAGCAGGTCGCTTCCGTTGGTGGAGACAAAATAATTGCCACCGCCACCGCCACCGCCGCCGCCGCCGCATCCTTGGCCAATGGCATAGGGGCTTTGGGTATCGGCTGGGTCAGCCAAATTCATAGCGCCAGCAGTTGCTGGCCCTACGACACCGTCTGCAAACAAACCCGCGGCTCTCTGGAAGTTAATCACTGCAGCTTCGGTGGATGGCCCAAAGACGTCGTCGACGCTGACTGCATAGCCTTGATTAACGAGAGCACTCTGAACGCTACCCACCGCTGGGCAAACATCGTTAAACCCAACCACAGCCTGTGCCTCAGGCGTGGCCGTAGTCAGCGTGCCGACTACAGCCGCCGTAGACAAAACCCCTAACCAAGCAGAGCTGGGAATTTCCAGATTAAGTTGCAGTTTAGGGGCAGAATTGGGGTCTTCGTAGTCAACCGCAATATGTGTAAATGCTAGTGTTTCCATAGGGCTCCTCACTCGCTTTGTAGGAGTTTTTTGTACAGTTGTTTTGAGAGTTGATGCTGTGAAATTCGGACAGTAAGAGACATGGCACTACTTTAGTGGTGAAGATTAGGAAGATTAAGTACCTAAACCAACACCACAACGCAAACCCGGTGGTACTGACCTACTAGGTTTTGAAGTATTTCGAAACCTAGAGATTAGCTCAGTGCATATTTAGGAATAACGGAGCAGATTGCAACGATTGCGCTTCAAACTACTAAGTAATTCATCGAATCAACACTGACATTCACTAAGAATAGCAAAGCTAACGGCTTTGTCAAAATTATGCTACGAGTTGCAAAAAATGAAAATACCTTTTAAGAATTTATTTTGAGTTCAGCTCCGATTTTACTGTTAAGATATCTTGCTGTCCTGCGGTGATGAAGGGAAAAAGGTCATCTCGCAATGGAGATTTAATAGAGAAGGAATCCCCTGATAAACCTGAGCCGAGGCGAAGTCTCTGTGTTTTTTGGAGGTCTAGCTGTGGGTAGCCAACTAAAGAGCAAACCCTTGTCCCATTCATTTGAAAATCAGGGCAATGGACGACGGCTAAGGCTTAACGGCAAATCATAAGGAACTTATAAGGATTCATCAGTGGCTCTAGTGTTGACCTTGGATTAATTAGCGAAAGAACTATCCACATATAGTGTGCTTGTTTTATTGAAGAACTATGTTTTCGTTAATAGGTAATCAACGCGAATGGATTGCTAAAAACTGCGCTGTTAGAATTTGTAGAGAGTGGCAGATATCTGCGATGAATGTGCTGAAATTTCTGTTTGTGCGTCATGCAGAATCTGTAGGAAATGTGCAGCGGCGGATGCAGGGATGGGGCGAGTTTGATTTGTCAGAACAGGGGCGATCGCAAGCTCAAACGCTAGCCCAAACACTAGAGCAGGAATCATGGTATCCCTCTCATTGTTATGCCAGTCCTCTACTCCGCGCAGTCCAAACCGCACAAATTTTGGCTCGCGTGGGTAGCGCTCTTGATAGGGCCGCCCATAGCGGAATCGCTCAATCAGCGATTCCAGGTGCATCCGTATCCCCATCGCCGTTGCCAATTACGTTGATGGACGACTTAGCTGAACATCAGAATGGCGTGTTGCAGGGCCTCACTTGGGTAGAAGCAAAAGCTCGCTACCCAGCGCTCACTGCACAATTAGAAACTTCAATCGATTGGATCCCCATTCCAAATGCAGAGACCCTAGAACAGGGGCGATCGCGCGCTCAACGCTGCATCGCTACATTACTCAATCAGCACCAGAACGGCGATCGCCTTCTGATCGTCACCCATGGCTGGATTCTGCAACACCTGATTGCCTCACTCTTGGGGTGCGATCGCACCTGGCAGTTTCCCACCGACAATACCGCCCGCTTTGAACTGTGGATTGACCGCGATCGCTGGGACGACTCTCCTCCAGCTCAGTGGAACAGCAGTCTCTGGCAAATCCGCCGATTTAACGATACTCAGCACTTGCAAAACCATCCTAAATCGTTGCAGTCGATACAGAACAGTCGGCAAGTAACACTCTGACCGAGATGCGATATGGTTAATGGTTATCAGGAAATCCTGCACTCTCTTGAAGGATGGATACGACAAATGTTGTGTGGCGCAGACCTCAAACGAATCTGCTGGATTATTCCCCAGCTATATCTTTATAGTGGTTTCAAACGTCCACATTGAACCGTAGTTTAGAGGTTGAGCAACTAAAAACTGGACACGTGCCCTGAGTAACGGGCCGACCCTGCGTAGTAGTCAACTAGATTGTCTAGACTCGTTTGCCGAGATCGTGACCAATGCTAACCCCTCTAGGCTGAAACGCTCACTTAAACTCGTCAGACTCGCAGGATTTTGCCAGTGCAGCCGCAGCCAGATGCTTCAAAGTGCAGCAAACTCTGCGTCATTTCTGTTGGGAGAGATAAGCGACTGAGCCTGAGTGCGGTTGGCTCTCTTGCATCAAATTGTTAACTTGTATTGAACATTGTTCTTGCCCAGTTTTGTGTTCTGGGGTCACTACCACCGCTATTATGAACTCAGCTATGGTTCATCCCACCATCAACAACATTTCTCGCCAAGCCCGTCAGGGAAGTGTGTCTGCCATCATTCAAATTTTGAATGAGCAGCTAGCAGATTCTGGCGTGAGAACGCGCGCCATGCTGGATGACGGAGTGCTGCAACTGCTCTGTGAAGCAGCTAGAGCCGAGCTGCTAGAGCAGGAGCCCTTGGTAGAACGCATTCGCCAAATGTTAGAGGCGATCGCCCCCCGCAACATCCGCCGAGTCAACATCAACAGCCGCATTGTCAAAGAGCAGCAGCTGCTGTGGCTTGATGAAATCAAGCGCAATCCTGATAAAGAACTGTTGTGGCAGCAAGAGATCAAGCTGACACAGCCCAACCCGATTAAGCGCATGCTGGAAGATCGCAAGCTGGCGCACTTTGATGACCTCGCCGATGTGCCCAAATCTGCCCGCACCAACCAGCGAGACAATCGCTCATTTTGGCGCGGCATTGTGGTGGGAGGCATTAGCCTGGCGGGGCTGCTGGTGTTGGTGGGTTGGGCGGTGAGCAATTGGTTAGGGCTGGATGTAATTTCTCAGCTAGGTCAGTCGCCCCCATCTCCCGAAACACCCGCCCCGGCACCCGCCAACCAGCCCGACCCCTTTGTGCAAGCGGTGCGCCTCGCAGAGCAGGCCGCGCAAGAGGGTCAGACTGCTGTCACCGTTGCCGAATGGCTAGAAATCGCCGGGCGTTGGCAACGGGCCTCTGATTTAATGGCGCAGGTCGCAGAGAGTGATGGTCGCTATCCCACTGCTCAAGATCGTCGGATTCAGTATGCGCAGAATAGCCGTGCAGCGCTTCAGCAAGCCGAAACCGCGAGCGATGATAACTAACGCCTTTCTACCGCAGCGTTCTCATTACATCCAGCGACATTCAGCGACAAGCATAGCTGCATCCTAAAAATCCCGCGTTAGAAGCGATTAGAAGCTACCTGTTAGAAGTTGCCGAGTTACGCGAACCGTCTCCTCGCAAGCGGGGTGGCGGCAGCACTGGGCGGGCGCGGCATTAGGTTTGGAAACCCGCTCGGGGCAAGCGATGCATGCCGCTATATGGCTTAAACTAAGGGGATATAGCGGAATTTGCTAGGATGCTGTCGGTCGTGTGATTAATCCAGGCTAGAGGATATCGAAGACTATGGGGATGCTGTCGAAAGGGTTTGAGGTTGAGATATTCACAGGCACGCCCCAGGGTGACATTGTGGGGTTTTCTGACCAGATCGTGGCGAATTTGGATGGCTTTGTCCGCGAGCCTGACACGCGCAATGTGGAATACACCACACCGCCGCTGTACCGCTATGAGCGGTTGCTGTGTGAGCTGTTGCGACCTCGAACGCTGCTGCGGCAGTACCTTCAGCAGTTGGGCAGCTATACGCTGATTCCCGGCAGTACGCTGGCGCTGGGTGGGGGCGATCGCTTCTACCGCTCTGACCCGCAGAACCCCTATCACACCTACATTGAACAGACCTACGGCACGACGGTCGTCACCGCCAGCATCCACATTAATATTGGCATTGCTGATGCCGATACGCTGATGCGCGCCTGTCGGCTGGTGCGGATGGAAGCCCCACTGTATCTGGCGCTGAGTGCGGCTTCTCCTTTCCTAGACGGTCAGGCTACGGGCAGCCACTCCACCCGATGGAGCCTGTTTCCCAAAACCCCGGCGCAGGTGCCGCTGTTTACTAGCCATGCCCACTATATTGATTGGACGGCGGAGCAGCTTAAGCAGGGCACGATGCAAAATGTGCGGCACCTGTGGAGTTCGGTGCGGCCCAATGGCGATCGCCGTCCCTATACCTTGAACCGTCTAGAAATGCGAATTTGCGATCTGGTGACAGACCCGATTGCGCTGCTGGCGATCGCCGCCCTGTTAGAAGCGCGCATGCTTCAGGTGATTCAAGATCCCAGCCTTGATCCGTTAGAACAAAGCCAATTGCCCGCCGCCACTCGTGCAGAAGATTTAGTGGCGATCGCCAATGCCAATGAAACCGCCGCCGCTCACCACAGCCTAGACGCCGAGCTGCGCCATTGGGCCACCGGTCGCCCCATCCGTGCCCGCGACTGGATTCAAGCCCTGCTGCAGGAGGTGGCTCCGACCGTCAAACAGGCTGGGTTTGGCTGTTTTTTACAGCCCATTCACAAAATTCTGCGCGAGGGGAACGAAGCCCAACGCTGGCTAGCGCTGATGCAGCAAGGGCTTGATCCCCAAGCGGTGATGATGCACGCGATTCAAGAAACTCAAGCGCTAGAACAGGCGCTTGCGGCAGAAATCTGCCAGCCGCTCGTGGCTTGAGCCTAGTGCTAGGCCCTATAGATTGTCTGCTGAGGCTCCAGCGAACTTAAGCGCGAAGCTGAGCCGCCTTTACCCATGAATAGCCCTCTCATTGTCCCAAGGCAATCCTCTGGGCAGGCTGGGCAAACACTTTAAGTTTGAGCATTGCTTGGAATATAGTGGGAACACTATGACTTCAACCATTAGCATCAGTTAAGTTCTAAAACCAAATCTACAGGCTCAACGTTGGGGACGGCAACATTTGGGCAATGGAGGTAGGGCGGGCATCGCTCACCCATCAATTGCACGATAGTTTGGATGAAACCCAACTCCTTCAACCAGTGGTGCAGGCGTTGACGAGCAACTTACTTCCTTGCCAGAGGATGCGCCCAAGCGCCAAAACGCTCAGCGCTATGTGCGAATTTTGCGCGACGAGTGCCAGCGCGACATTGATCTGATCGATGATATGCTCACCCTGTCGCGGCTTGATGCCGCAGTGGAACCGCTGATGCTCAGCGCGGTGCACCTGCAAGACTGGATTCCAGCGATCGCCGATGCGTTTGTCGATCGCATGCAGAGCCGCCAGCAAACCCTGCTGGTGACGGTGCCTCTCAGCATCCCCGCTTGCACCACGGATTTATCGTATTTAGAACGAATTCTGACAGAGCTGCTGACCAATGCCTGCAAATACACCCCCGCTCACGAAACTGTGGCGATCGCCGCCACCGCTACCCCCCACCACGTCACCGTCACCGTCAGCAACACAGGCTCTCATATTCCAGCTGTGGAGTGCGATCGCATCTTCGAAACGTTTTACCGCATTCCCAACCATGACCCCTGGAAGCACGGCGGGACAGGGATAGGGCTAGCGCTGGTGAAAAAGCTAACCGCTCAGATCGGCGGCACCATCGTCTCCACAGCGATCTGCACCTCACCACCTTTACCCTGACGATCCCGCTCCACCTGCAGCCTGATGTAGCTTGATGTGGCCTAGGGCGCGTCATCAATTACAACCAAAACCCTTGTGGGACAAGCCCTGCCGCGCCCGCCCCAAACAACAGGCTAGGGGCTGTAACCTTTGATTCTTGGACCATACGCGATTAATTGATGACAGCCCCTAGTTTCAGCGAACCTCCCCTATGGATACATGGATAACTGCCGTACAAGCCATCTGGGCTTTCATCATGGGAGCCTGCATCGGCAGCTTTCTGAACGTGGTGATCTATCGTATCCCAGCGGGGCGATCGCTCCTACATCCACCGTCCCACTGTCCGGCCTGCCAAACTCAGCTCAAACCCCACGACAACGTGCCGGTGCTGGGCTGGCTGTGGCTACGAGGGCGCTGCCGCTACTGCCAAGTTCAGATTTCTCCTCGCTACCCTTTGATTGAGGGCGCGACTGGACTTTTGTTTGTGGGCGTGGCGCTGCGGTTTAGCGGGTGGGTTCCCATCATCGGGTTCTGCCTGTTTGTGAGCTGGCTCATCGCGCTGTCGTTTATCGACCTCGATACGCTAACGCTGCCCAATAGCCTCACCCAATCTGGGTTGGTTGCCGGTCTGGTGTTTCAAGGGGTGGTTGGCAGCTTGGAGAATCCCTCGACTTTGGACGGGTTAGCGCCGGCCTTGATGAGCGGCATTGCGGGCGCGGGTGTGGGCATTTGGCTGTTTACCCTCGTTTCACTAGCGGGGTCTTTAGCGCTGGGGCAAACGGCCATGGGCGGCGGCGATGCCAAGCTGGCGGCCATGCTGGGGGCCTGGCTGGGTTGGCAACACTTGCTGCTCGCGAGTTTTCTGGCCTGTGCGCTGGGGGCAGCCGTGGGGGGCGGGGCGATCGCCCTTCGACTGATCAGCCGCCGACAGCCGATTCCCTTCGGCCCCTTTTTGGCGCTGGCCGCTATCCTCACCCTCTTCTTTGGCGATGCCCTGCTCGCCGGATATCGCTCGATATTCTTTCCTTCTTTTTAAAGGATGGCGACTTAAGGGATAACGGCGGGTTAGTCGTGGTATTCAGGTCAGGACTAACCGCCGGGTGAACGATTGGGACGAGCGATCAGACGCTGGCTCAATCTTCACCCGGCACCCTCATCCCCCATCTCCTCACCCCGCTCTGATAGAATTAAACCGTAGTCTGAATCACCTCTAAACACTGGCGTGACCTGGGTACCGCTAAAAACGACAAGTGTTCGTTGGGAAGCTGAGATGATGCAGCAAATTCTAGCTGCTCATGATATTCCTTCTCGCATCGTCAACCAGGGGGTTGCGCCCCACTTTGGCTGCGGGATACCGGCATTGTTAGAAGTGCGTCAGCGCGATCGCTGGACGGCGCTGCTGCTGCTCAGCCCCCTAGATGATGAAGCAGCCCAAGACCCGGCCTAATCTCACGCCTGATTCCACCCTATCCAAGATAGAACAGCCACCGATGTTAGGGTAATGAGGTAGGGTGATTGGGTGCGGCCGCTCCCGGTTCAAAGTCCCCGATATATTAGCATTGCGAGTGTGTCCATGTCCCTGTTTGATTGGTTTGCAAACCGCCGTAAGTCTGAACCCATTAGCCAAGAGCGCCACGAGCGCGAGATTGCAGATGGGCTATGGAGCAAATGCTCAGAATGTGGCGTGTTGACCTATACCAAAGATCTCGGTGCAAATCTGATGGTGTGCCCCGAGTGTGGGTTTCACAATCGAGTCTTTAGCGATGAGCGCATCCGCCAGTTGATCGATACCAATACCTGGCGATCGCTCGATGATCATCTAAATCCTCAAGATCCACTTGAGTTTCGCGATCGCAAGTCCTATACCGATCGCATCCGTGATACCCAAACCAAAACCGGGCTGCTAGATGCCGTGGCGACGGGGGTTGGCGCACTGGCGGGGCTGCCAGTGGCGCTGGGCGTCATGGACTTTCGGTTTATGGGCGGCAGTATGGGCTCTGTGGTGGGCGAAAAACTAACCCGCATGATTGAACGGGGAACGGGCGATCGCCGTCCGGTCATCATTGTGTGTGCCAGTGGCGGGGCGCGGATGCAAGAAGGCATGTTGAGCTTGATGCAGATGGCAAAAATCTCGGGTGCGTTAGAGCGACACCGTGAGGCCGGCCTGCTATACATGCCGATTCTGACGCATCCCACTACCGGTGGCGTCACCGCTAGCTTTGCCATGCTGGGGGATGTGATTATCGCTGAACCCAAGGCCACCATTGGCTTTGCCGGACGCCGCGTCGTTGAGCAAACGCTACGGGAAAAGCTGCCCGACGATTTTCAAACGTCAGAATACCTGCTGAGTCATGGGTTTGTGGACGTGATTGTGCCCCGCACTCAGCTTAAGAAAACCCTGGCGCAGTTGATTCAGCTGCACCAGCCCCTTCGCCATGCAGAGCACCACACAGCCGCAATGCAGGTGCCCGATGCCTTTCCCCTTCCTACCGTGACAGCAGACTAAATCCCTTCATCCTCTAATCGTCCTGTGCAAGCGATCGCCGCCATTCAGTCTCTCTTTCAATCTCCGCCCATCCCCTATGAGCCGCAAAAGCACACCCTCAAGGGGTGGGCAAAGTACTGCTTACAAATTCGCGGCTACTCGGTGGTGTATGCAGACAAAGCCGATTTTGCCGTCAACACCCGCAGCGACGGCAAGCTTTACTTTCGCGTTACCGAGCAGGCCGAGCAGGTGGATGGCGCAACGGCGTGGATTGTGTGCGATCGCACCACTCAAACCACCCAGGTGTTTCCGCCCCAGCCTTCGTCCTAGGGCGTGTCATCAATTCCAACCAAACGCCTGATGCTATGAGCGTTGCCACGCCCGACCCAAAAACCAGGCTAGGGGCTGTGACTGTTGATTGCTGGGATATCAGAGGCTAATTGATGACAGCCCCTAGCCAACGACATGGAAATCACCCAATTCCGCAAATTGGTATAATTCCCTCCATGCGCCACCCTTACCCACCCATTGATCCCTTTCAGACCGAGCATCTGCCTGTATCTGACCTGCACACGCTTTATGTTGAGCAAGTAGGCAATCCCCACGGCAAGCCCGTTGTGTTTCTGCATGGTGGCCCCGGCGGCGGCACGATTCCCATTTATCGGCAATTTTTTGACCCCCAGCAGTGGCGAATCGTGCTGTTTGATCAGCGCGGCTGTGGCCGCAGCACCCCCCACGCCGAGCTACGCGACAACACAACGTGGGATCTGGTTCACGATATTGAGACCATTCGCACTCACTTAGGCATTGAGCAATGGGTTGTGTTTGGCGGGAGTTGGGGCAGCACCCTGGCGCTCACCTATGCCGAAGCCCACCCCGAGCGGGTGAAAGGGCTGATTCTGCGGGGCATTTTTACACTGCGGCAGAAGGAGCTGCGCTGGTTCTATCAGGAGGGGTGCAGCTACCTCTACCCTGATGCATGGGAAGCGTATTTGCAGCCGATTCCACTTGAGGAGCGGCATGATTTGATAGCGGCGTATTATCGACGGCTGACCAGCGATGACCCGGTGGTGCGTCGTGCAGCTGCTCGCGCGTGGTCTATTTGGGAGGGCAGCACCAGCCGCCTCATTCCCGAAGCCAATGTGGCCGAGCAGTATGGTCGGGAGGGGTTTGCCGATGCCTTTGCACGCATTGAGTGCCACTATTTTGTCAATAAGGGCTTTTTTGAAACAGAGGATTTGATTTACCGCCAGATTGATCGCATTCGCCCCATTCCGGGTGTGATTGTGCAGGGTCGCTATGACGTAGTGTGCCCGATGGTCAGCGCATGGGAGCTGCATCAGGCGTGGCCCGAGGCCGAGTTTCAGGTGATCCCCGATGCAGGGCACTCGATGAATGAGCCGGGGATTCGGACGGCACTGCTAGATGCGAGCGATCGCTTTGCAACGCTGTAGCGATCGCCCTAGTCACGCCCCAGTCCGTTCCTAATTAGTCTTGATTGCGAGAAGCGGGTTCTACCCTCACTCGGCAGATGCGGCGATCGCCAGCCGAACCCGAAACGTGGTTTGCCCCGAGCCGCTCTCCAACGCCACTTCAGCCTGAATGCGCTGCGCCAGCTTTTCCACCAGCGCCAATCCCAATCCTGTGCCCCCATGCTGCCAAGGGTCATGGTGGGGAAGGCGGTAAAACTTATCGAAAATCCGCGCTTGCTCCTCTATTGGAATCTCGACCCCGGTGTTGGTGATGCTAATCACCAGATAGGCCGGGTTAATGTCGGAATCAGCCCTGGACGCCCTGGAAACCCCTGCGGCTGATTTACCCTCTATCTGGTGAACGGATAGGGTGATGGTTTCGTTTGGGGGCGTGTACTTATAGGCATTGTTCAGCAGTTCAATGACAATCCGTTCTAGATAGGCCAAGTCAGTGGTGAGTGGCGGCAAATTCTCTGCGATGTTGATGTGCAGTGTTTGCTGCTGGCTGTGAATGCGATCCAAAAAAGGCTCTGTCAGATGGGGAACCCATACAGCGGGGTCGATAGTACACAGGGCAAGCGGGTCGGTTTCAGAATCCAATCGGGATAGATCGAGCAGGGTGTCGATCAGCTTTATCTCTTGCTGATGCCCCTCGGCCATAATGTGCAGATATTGCTGAATGGCATGGGTGTCTGACTCGGGTGCAGAGAGGCGCTCAAACAGAGTCTCTAGCATTTGAGCGGCGGTTTTGATGTTTGCCATTGGGGTACGCAGCTCATGAGACACCGTGTTGAGAAAGTCGTCTTTGAGTTGATTGAGGCGCGCTAGCTCCTCGACCTGCTGTTGAACTTTGCAATAGAGGCGAGACTGGCGCAGGGCGATCGCACATTGGCTTGCCACTTGCTCGACTAGGCGCATATCTTGCGGGGTAAACATATAGTCTTTGTCTTGAATCAACCAGAGATCACCCAGGATGCCCTGCTCATCAAAAATGGGCTGCGCCAGCACGGCTACCGTGCCCCGCAGAGGATTGGGCCGACAAGAGCAGAGCTGAATCGGTTGCCGCTGCAACAGGCGGTCATAGATTTCGGGATAGGCTTCCATCTGCGATACATGTCCCTGCGCCGAATGTGCCAGCGTAGTATGCTCAAAACAAATGGTAGACGTGCGCTGCTCTAGGTTGTAGATAGAGGCATTGCAGGAGAGTAGATTGAGGGCGATCGCCAACTCCTGCACGACCGTTTGCATAATCTGACCCTCATCCAAACTGTCCCGCACGTTTTCGATAATGCGCGTTAGGGTCGCTTCCAGTTCATAGGCCGTTTGCAACTGCTGGGTTCGCTCTTGCACCTGCACTTCGAGATTTATATTGAGCTGCTGCACCTGCTCATAGAGCTCAGCCTGCTGCGTTGCAATGCCTAGCTGAGTCGCCAACTGTCGCAGCAACCTTAAATCAAGCTCCGTCCAGTCGCGCTGCTGGCTGCATTGGTGTGCGCTAATCATGCCCCACAGGTGGTCTTGCTGCAAAATGGGTGCCACCAGCTTTGATTTAATGCCGGTTGTCTCCAACAAATGGGCATGCATGGGCGTGATGTGAAGCGTCCGAGCAGGCTCCAAAATGCGAATATTGCCCCCTCGAAACAGGGCATACTCCGCCTCACTAAACAGCTCTTCAGACAAAGCGATGCCTAGCAATGACTGGGCTGGCTCTTGCACGGCTTCCGCTATGATGCTCAGTTGCCCTTGGGGTAGAAATCGACCAATAATAACCCGCTCAACCGCCAAGATTGACTGAATCTCAGCAGCGGTGGTGTGCAAAATCTCGTTGAGGTTCAGGGACTCACGGATGCGTTGGGCGATCGCCCCTAACACGCGCTCCCGCTCCATCTGCTGCCGTAATTGCCCCTTCTGGCGCTGAATAGTCAGTTGGTTCTCAACCCGCGCCAGCACCTCCTGCATGTGAAACGGCTTAGTGATGTAGTCCACACCCCCTACCTCAAACGCCCTCACCTTACATGACGTGTCATCGAGTGCGCTTAAGAAAATAACCGGAATGTCACGGGTGAGGGGAGATTGCTTCAGCTGCTGACATACGTTGTACCCGTCAATATCTGGCAGGCGCACATCCAGCAAGATTAGATCAGGAGGAGCGGCATTGGCCGCCCTCAATCCAGTTGCACCATTAAGAGCACGACGAATCTCATAGCGCTGCTCTGTCAACACTGCCGACAACAACCGCAAGTTATCGGGCTCGTCATCCACAATCAAGATCGTTTGGTTCGCGGTGGCAGAATACGCGCTTTGCATAGTTCCTGATGGATGAAAAACTGAAAAATTGCTGATTTAGAGGAGAGATTGGAGCAAAAGACTGCACTCCAAGTCTTTCCTCCAATCAGCCATATCAAAAGCGTCAACTAGCATTAAGACTCAACTAATACAGGCTGTCTTAAACCTTGAAATGAGCCGTCTACTCATTTCATTCAGTTGAGACCCCTATCTAACAACGAACCCACGTTCAATTCTTTTGATGCTGTCTCATTTGGGCCTAAGAGGATTGAGCGTGGGTTTGTCTATACACATCATTAAAAAGGCCAATTCAGAGAGAACACACTTTCTTAGAAGGCTTGGGAGGTCGTATCCCAAGTGCGAGATCCCAATTTATTAACCCGACACACAACTCCAGGCATATCCCCGGAGGGGGCACTCCCAGGTGTTACAAGGCCGTTTAGCTGTGGTTACTAATGCAATGCATTAAGTGTAAGCAATGGAGCATGAGACAACGCACGCGATCAAGCTTAGACACGGAAGTATCTGGCACTGATTCACAGGGTTCCAAGTCTGAACTTGACAGTTTCAGAGCTTGCTCCTCAAGGTGTCTAGCTCTGTGGCAGAGAACTGCGGGCATATTAGCCCAAATAGACTAGCCGATCTGAAACTCTTGGCGTGCAAACACTAGGGGCTGTCATCAATTAGCCTCTGATATCCCAGAAATCAACAGTCACAGCCCCTAGCCTGGTTTTTGGGTCGGGCGTGGTAACGCTGATAGCATAAGGCGTTTGGTTGGAATTGATGACACGCCCTAGGGACAGCTTAAAGATCTATTGATAAATTAACTCCTAAGTTCTATTAAACTCGTAAATTTCTGAAGAATATTTGAAGTGTTTGCGAAATTTGGAAAGAAAAAGGTGAAGAGAAATGGTGTAATCGCTATCCCGGAGAAATGCTCATACTCCTTCCAACCGCCATCACTCAGATTTAATCCCCAATCCCATGCCTGAATGGGCATGCCTGAATGGGAATGATAGAGAGTGGGTTTGATTGAGCAGCGCGGCGTGATTTTAAGAGGTTTGGCTGTGTCGAATACTCAACTTGCATCAGGGCGACAACTGCTGGGGTTGTTGGCGTTTCTGCATTACGTGCTAGCTGGTTTTGCAGTGGCGATCGCCCTTCTGATGCTGGTACTAGTGCTATCTGGATTACACAGCATTGTGTTTATGCTGGTAGGCCTTGCAGGCCTGCTAATTTCCAGTCTGTTTACAGTGCTATTGGTGATGTCGGCTCAGCGCATGGGTCGGCGCAGCGATTACTGGTTTAGCCTGCTGTTGTCATGTCTGATGTTGGTTTATATGCTGTTTGGCACTCTACTAGGGCTGTTCTCATTGGTGGTGCTGTGTCAGGGGTCGGTGCGGCAGCTCTATAAGACTGCTGCGGTCAAGTCCTAAATTCAGCTTGATCGATCATCTTGATGGATCGGTTCTGGAGTCTATACCATGGCCAACTTGTCGACTTCTCAGTCGATATCTGACCGAGAAATGCTCCAAATTTTGGCGGTTTTGCACTACGTTCTGGCGGGGCTCACGCTTTTTTGTGGCCTTGTTCCCGCAGTCATCATGCTGCTGGTTACAGTGTTTACGGTCGATATTGTGGGAGTTTACGAGATTTTCTATTGGGTTGAGGTTTTCTCTCTATCAGCAGTCTTGGCGGTAGGGCTGATTGTAGGCATCATCATGGTGCTGCTGATTGGCTTGCCGTTGCTTTTGCTGATTTCGGGCGATTGTATCCGTCAGCGAAAGGGCTATTGGTTTAGTTTGGTTCTGGGCTGCTTGCTGCTGCCCTGCACGCCGCTAGGCACGGCGCTGGGTATCTTTACGCTTGTGGTGCTATGTCGCACCTCAGTGCGGCAACTCTATGGATTAGAGATTGCTGATTCGTAGCAGGCTAGTCGTCCCAGTGGTTGCGAGGGTGGAGCGATCGCGCCAGAATGAAAGTACACTGACTCATTCCGCTGCTTCCGCATGGTTCTTGATCAACAACGCGCGTCTATTCTGCCTGAGGGCTCTCCGACTGGCCCGACTGCTCCAATTGCAGCGTCTCGCCTTGCCAGACCCGCTTCAGATGATCTGGCACTCTATGATGTGGCGATCGCCGGGGGTGGCATTGTTGGGCTAACCCTGGCCTGCGCGCTAAAGCATTCTGGTCTGCGGGTGGCGTTAATTGAAGCCAGACCTAAAATCGCAGGCTTGCATCAGCATCGCGCCTACGCCATTACCCTGCTGACGGGGCGCATTTTTCAGGGGTTGGGGATATGGGATGAGATTTTGCCTCAAATCACCACGTTTCCGACGATTCGGCTGGCGGATGCCGATTGCCCTGCCGTAGTCAACCTGGCTCCCGAAGATTTGGGCACGGCAGAGCTCGGCTATGTGGCCGAGCATCCTGTGCTGGTGCGGGCGCTGCTAGCCATGCTAGAAGATGCCGACAATGTGACCTGGTTTAGCCCTGCAGAACTGCTAAAGGTAGACCCTGCTGAGGTATCAGCCCAAACCCCAGACTGCACTCGTCTGACGCTGCGCACCGAAACGGGCGATCGCACCCTCACGACGCGACTACTCATTGCAGCAGATGGGGTGCGATCGCCCCTGCGGCAGGCTGCGGGCATTGGCACCCAGGGTTGGCAATATTGGCAATCCTGTGTGACGGCGGTGATTCGGCCTGAGCACAGCCACGGCAACATCGCCCGCGAGCATTTTTGGGAGAGTGGCCCCTTTGCCACATTGCCGCTGCCCGACAATCGCTGCCAGATTGTGCTCACCGCACCCCATGCTGAAGCGCAGCATTGGCTCACCGCAACCGAAGCAGAGTTTTTGGCAGAGCTAAATCGACGCTATGACGGACAGTTGGGTGAGTTAGAGCTGTTGGGCGATCGCACCCTCTTTCCTGTACGGTTGATGCAGAGCGATCGCTACATTCAGCCGCGTCTGGCTCTGGTGGGCGATGCGGCTCACTGCTGCCATCCTGTGGGCGGGCAAGGGCTTAACCTCGGCATTCGAGATGCAGCGGCACTGGCAGAAGTGATTCTGCACGCGCACGAGCGCCAAGAAGACCCCGGCAGTGTGGCAGTGCTGCGCCGCTATGAGCGCTGGCGCAAGCTAGAAAACTGGGTCATCCTCGGGTTTACGGATATTCTCGATCGATTGTTTTCTACTCGGTGGGTGCCCCTCGTGGCAACGCGTCGCATCAGCCTGTGGCTGATGCGCGGCATTCCCCCCATGCGATTTTTGGCGCTAACGCTGATGACGGGTCTGAGCGGTCGGCTGCCCCAGTTGGCGGGGCGATCGCCCAAATCCCAACATTCCCACAACCTCTCAAACCCCCACCGTTAGTTCTCACGTTTCTTCATTGCAGCAGAAATTGAGTATCGTGAAACTTTTACAGCGAGATGCATAGAGGGTATTTTTTGCAGAAACCCTGAATAATTTTGAAAATAAAGTGATGGAGTGTTTGACAAAGTGCTCTTCCATACGTCAGTATAGAAATCGCGCCATTTGGGACCGTAGTTCAATTGGTTAGAGCACCGCCCTGTCACGGCGGAAGTTGCGGGTTCGAGCCCCGTCGGTCCCGTTTTATTGAATTAACAGCCTTAGATTCAAGCCTCTCTTACCTGTCCGGGGTTGAGGCTCTGACAAAGATAAGACGAGTTAAAGGTGAGACGAGAGGTCAGCTAAGCGGCCTCTCGTTTTTTGTGGTTTTGCCTGAGGCTAACAGCAACGAAGTTTGCGGATTGGGCGATCGCACCCACAATTACCTCCCAAAACCGACTTAAATACGTCAGTATTCTAAGACATGCGCCTGCCACGACTGGCATAAGCGATCGCAGCGCCTTATCTCATCGCACATGAGGGGCATGCGTAGTCACCGTGAGCATCGGTCTGAATCCCAGCAATTTAGCGCCGCTCTATTCCAACACGCGCTATCCCAACGCGCTTTACTCCAGCACGCGCTATCCCAAAGCCGAGTCGGCAGCATCCCTCACGCGTTAACCCTTAGAATAGGGATCACACAAACGCCTAGACGAATAGTTTCTCTCCTCAATTTCCAACTGTTTTTCCTGCAAAATACCCTATGTCTGTTCGCGTACGGATTGCTCCTAGCCCCACGGGTTCGCTGCACATTGGCACAGCACGCACTGCCGTGTTTAACTGGCTGTTTGCGCGTCGTCATCAGGGCACCTTCGTTCTGCGCATTGAAGACACCGACTTAGAGCGATCGCGCCCTGAGCATACGCAGAACATTACGGAAGGCCTGAAGTGGCTAGGGCTCACCTGGGATGAAGGCCCCTACTTCCAGAGCCAGCGGGTGGATCTGTACCAGCAAAAAATTCAAGCCCTGCTGGATCAGGGGCTGGCCTATCGCGCATTTGAGTCGCCAGCGGAACTAGATGCCATGCGCGCCTCGCAAAAGGCTCGCAACGAAGCGCCCCGCTATGACAACGGGCATCGGCACCTGACGCCAGAGCAGGTGAGTGCGTTTGTAGCCGAAGGCCGCGAGGCCGTCATTCGCTTCAAGATCGATGATGCTCGCGAGATCGAGTGGAACGACTTAGTGCGGGGGTCAGTAGCCTGGAAAGGGCGTGACCTAGGCGGCGATATGGTAATTGCCCGCGCTGCCAAGCCGTTGGATATTGGTCCGCCACTCTATAACTTTGTGGTGGTGGTTGATGACATTGATATGAGCATGACCCATATCATTCGCGGCGAAGACCACATTGGCAACACGCCAAAGCAAATTCTGCTCTATGAAGCGCTGGGTGCTGATGTGCCGCAGTTTGGACACACGCCGCTGATCTTGAACCAGCAGGGAGCCAAACTGTCGAAACGGGATGGGGTCACGTCCATTTCAGACTTTCAGTACATGGGCTACACGCCAGCCGCGATCGCCAACTATATGACGCTGCTGGGCTGGTCACCGCCAGAGGGTATGAATGAGTTGTTTACGCTAGATGAGGCGGCTCGTGTTTTTGGCTTTGAGCGCGTGAACAAGGCCGGGGCTAAGTTTGACTGGGATAAGCTGAACTGGATCAATAGTCAGTATCTGCATCAGTTAGACCCTGCCACATTGACGGATTTGCTGATTCCCTATTGGAAGGAGGCAGGCTATAGCTTTGACCCGGTGGGCGATCGCCCTTGGCTAGAGCAGATCGCTCAACTGGTTGGCGAAGGCATGGCGCGGTTGGATGAGGCGATCGCCCTATGTCGCTACCTATTTGTTGAGGATGTAGGCTTTACAGAATCTGCTGCCCAACATCTGAAGCAGCCATCCGTAGCCGCCGCGCTCACCCATATCTTGACAGCGCTAGAACCGACGGCTGATCTCACGGCAGAGGCGGCCCAAGGGCTGATTCAAGATGCGGTAAAAACTCAGGGTGTTAAGAAAGGGCTAGTGATGAAGTCGCTGCGGGCGGCCCTAACTGGCGATTTGCAGGGGCCTGACCTATTGCAATCTTGGCTGCTGCTGCACCAGCGACAGCTAGATCATCCGCGTTTAGAAGCAGCAGTGGCGATCGCCCGCCCTAACAACGTCTGAAAATAAACGTGGGTTGAGCTTCATGCCGTCTGAATACCGTCTAAGTGGTTCAGCTCTCTAACCAATCACTGGCAGGGAACCAGACCTTAGCCTCTACCTGGCCTTGTCAGACCTGTGATTCAAACCGAAGAAGCGTATCTTAAGCGTTGATAGCGGTATTTAAGGCCTGAGCTGAATTCAAAGAAAGACGGGGGATGCGCCTGGAACCAGTGACCGCCATTTGGAGCCCTAAGAACCTGTGGGGCTGTGCCCTTTCCCCTCACATAGGCTGAGGTTCAACACAATTCCAGCCGGTTCATTGTTCAGCCACCTGAAAATACGTTAAATTTAGTTAAGAATCACTCTCAGAATTCGAAAACTTTAAACATCTATTTAGTGATTGTGTTTAGTAATTGAGGCCCAACAAGCGTTTAGTCAGCTTGGCGAATGCCAAAATTAACCTATCAGTGCTATGCGCCGTTTCGTGACCCATAGCCATCTGGACGACATTCAACGCTCTTTTTACTGTTTAAGTTTTCGCTGCTGCTGCATTTAGAGGCAACGACTGTTATGAAATTATCCTGGAGAGTTGTCCTACTCTGGACACTACCCATTCTGGTCATCGGGTTCTTTGTGTGGCAAAGCGCCTTTGCAACCGCTCCCGCTGATTATGGAAACAATACAGCCAGTACCCGCATGACCTACGGGCGCTTTTTGGAGTATCTCGATGCGGGACGAGTTACCGGTGTGGACTTGTTCGATGACGGTCGCACCGCCATTGTTCAGGCCGTTGATCCTGAACTTGACAATCGCGCTCAGCGCTTGCGGGTCGACCTACCCGGCAATTCCCCCGACCTCATCTCCCGACTTCGCACAGATGGCGTCAGCCTAGACATTCATCCTCCTCGTAACGATGGTGCGATTTGGGGTTGGTTGGGCAATCTGCTGTTCCCGCTGCTCCTCATTGGCGGGTTGTTCTTCCTGTTCCGTCGCTCTAGCAATGCTCCCGGTGGGCCAGGGCAAGCCATGAATTTCGGCAAGTCGCGCGCCCGATTTATGATGGAAGCGAAAACAGGCGTCATGTTTGATGACGTTGCTGGGATTGAGGAAGCCAAAGAGGAACTTCAGGAAGTGGTTACATTCCTGAAGAAGCCCGAAAAATTCACAGCCGTGGGTGCCAAGATTCCCAAAGGGGTGCTGCTTGTTGGGCCTCCAGGAACCGGTAAAACGCTGCTAGCAAAGGCGATCGCCGGAGAGGCCGGTGTGCCGTTCTTCAGCATCTCTGGGTCTGAGTTTGTAGAAATGTTTGTCGGGGTTGGTGCTTCTCGGGTTCGAGATTTGTTCAAGAAAGCAAAAGAAAACGCACCCTGCATCATCTTCATTGATGAGATTGATGCCGTAGGTCGCCAGCGGGGCGCAGGCATTGGCGGTGGCAACGATGAACGTGAGCAAACGCTGAACCAGTTGCTGACTGAAATGGATGGGTTTGAGGGCAATACAGGCATCATCATCATCGCCGCGACGAACCGTCCCGACGTGTTGGATTCTGCCCTCCTTCGTCCGGGTCGCTTCGACCGTCAAGTGATGGTTGATCCGCCCGATCTGAAGGGACGATTGGAAGTGCTGCAAGTGCATGCCCGTAACAAGAAGCTGGCGAAGGAAGTATCGCTAGAGGCGATCGCCCGACGCACGCCTGGGTTTGCCGGTGCAGATTTAGCCAACCTGCTGAACGAGGCCGCGATCCTCACTGCCCGCCGTCGCAAAGACGAAATGACCATGCTAGAGATCAATGACGCCATCGATCGGGTGGTGGCTGGCATGGAAGGAACGCCACTTGTAGACGGCAAGAGCAAGCGTCTGATTGGGTATCACGAAATTGGTCACGCCATCGTGGGCACCGTGCTACAACATCACGATCCGGTAAACAAAGTGACGTTGATCCCTCGGGGTCAAGCTCAGGGTTTAACCTGGTTCACGCCATCAGAAGATCAAGGCTTGATTTCACGGTCACAGCTGATTGCCCGCATCATGGGAGCTCTAGGAGGCCGTGCCGCTGAGCAGGTCATCTTTGGAGATTCTGAAGTGACGACTGGGGCCGGCAACGACTTGCAGCAGGTGACCACTATGGCGCGCCAAATGGTAACCCGATTTGGCATGTCTGACCTAGGCCCGATCTCGCTAGAGAGTCAGCAGGGCGAAGTATTCCTTGGCCGTGATTGGACGACTCGTTCAGAGTATTCCGAAGAAATCTCGGCTCGAATCGACGCTCAGGTGCGCTCGATCGTGGAGCACTGCTATGAAGAAACCTGTCGCATCATTCGCGAGAACCGAGTGGTGATTGATCGGCTAGTCGATCTTCTCATCGAGAAGGAAACGATTGATGGAGATGAGTTTCGGCAAATTGTAGCGGAATATACAACTGTTCCAGAGAAAGAGCAGTATGTACCCCAACTCTAGATTTGAATTGCATGAGAGGATGTAAGATCCGCTCTTCTGTAAGCCAAATCTAAGCAAAAAAAGCGTGCCTCGGCACGCTTTTTTTGGTGAAGCGGTTGGATTCAACGGAAATTGAGTCATGTCCACTTGACCCCATTGCTCGACTGCACCAAATCCAGCCCTGAACAACTGGCTTTACAGTAAGGTCGATTGCTATAGTGACGTTAATGCTTGCAGCTCTCAACCGCATATCCCAAAACCCAGCAAAGTGCTCAGTCGTTTTCTTAGAGTTACGGGGTTTATGGGGGGCAAAACAGAGGCAGTGCACCGCATCTCTACTGAATTTCAGCAGAGGATATCTTGATTTCTGGGTATGCTGCATCAGGAGCACTTTACATGCCAAAGCTTAAACCCGAGATTTGCAGGTGAGACTTGGCGTTGTCAGTGCTTTGGCCTTAGATCTTGCGCTAATGCTTCGTAAGACACTGCCGTGCATTTCTTATCCTGCGGTAGGATGCACAGTAAGGCTCTGGTTGGTTGAGTGCTGCCGAGTAGAATAGTGCTGAATAGAGTAGAAATTTAACAGAGACTGCCATACAAAGCCGCCTATCGTGGGGGCCGCTAGGGCATCTCTATGGTTTGGTTTTAGATAAGCAACCACACATCTCATTGTCATTGAAGAGGAAACGTCATGGGACTGTTTGATCGAGTTAGCCGGGTAGTTCGTTCTAATCTCAATGCGGCAGTGAGTGCAGCTGAAGATCCAGAAAAGATTCTTGATCAAGCCTTAATTGACATGCAGGAAGACTTGGTGCAGCTGAGACAGGCCGTTGCGAGTGCGATCGCCAGCCAGAAGCGCATGCAGCAGCAATATAATCAGGCTCAAACTGAGTCTAATAACTGGCAGCAACGGGCGCAGTTAGCGCTGCAAAAAGGGGATGAGTCGCTAGCGCGAGAGGCTCTCAACCGCAGGAAAGTGCAGTTGGATACCTCCAACGCCATGAAAACCCAGCTCGATCAGCAATCCGCTACTGTTGACACTCTAAAGCGCAACCTAATTGCGCTAGAAGGCAAAATTTCTGAAGCAAAGACCAAGAAGGATATGCTGCGGGCGCGAGCCAGCGCAGCTAAGGCCAACGAGCAGCTACAAAACACAATGGGCCGTATGGGCACCAGTACAGCTGCTGGTGCGTTTGAGCGGATGGAAGAGAAGATTCTGCAAATGGAAGCGCGTTCTCAAGCTGCTGCAGAACTAGCTGGCTCAGATCTAGAAAGTCAGTTTGCTGCACTTGAGTCGGGCACCGATGTAGATGATGAGCTAGAAGCAATGAAAGCCCAACTACTGGGTGGATTGTCCACAGCAGAGCAGACCTCGCTGCCTGCATCCTCTGACACTGGTGCTGCATCGACAGATGCTTCAGTCGATGATGAGCTAGAAGCGCTAAAAACGCAGCTCGACCAACTGTAGAATCGAGTCAATGTAACCAATGGATTGGGCAGGATCGCTACGCTAGACATAGCTCCTTGCCTATCCAGGTCAAACCTCATCAGATTGAGATAGAAGTGAGCTGCTGTGCTAGGCACAGCAGCTCACTTTTGTATGAAACCCAAGCGATAGCCAAAGTCATCCCATTGCAATCTGCAATTGCGTCAAAGGAATTACTCAACACCACTACCCTACATACTGCGAAAAGCACGCTAATTCGGTATGAAATAGGGTAAATCCTTTGTAAAATAAGGGTTTTACTAAATGTTCTAAACTTCCCTACTATGGCTGTCGCTATAGATGAGAGACTGGAAAGAGCAGCAAGGAGAGCAGCAGTTATGAGTCTCATTACAGTTATTTCAGACCCTCAATTCGACGCAGAAGTTATCTCTACTCCAGAGGCGGTATTGATCTATTTTTGGGCTCCTTGGTGCGGCCCCTGTCGATTGATGTCTCCCATAATGGAGACAATTGCTTCTAACTACGGCGATCGCCTCAAGATCGTCAAGATAGAAGTTGATCCCAATCCACAAGCAGTCGCTCAGTGCAATGTGCAGGGCGTACCGGCTTTGGTGCTATTTCAGTCTGGACAGCAAGTAGACACGATCGAAGGTGTCATCGGCAAGCCTAAGATTCAGGATTTTCTGTCTCAACATTTGCCTCAGTCTGTTTAAACGCTTGAAAGTCAGGTCTGAGCCTTTTGGTGTGAGCGTTTTGTTGATAGATGCAAACCTTGTGGGAAGCACGGATTTAGGCGTCTGCCAAACTCTCTAGAAACTTCCTCCGGTACAGATTGAAGGATCAAGTCAAAAATAGCTTGAAGTTTCTGGACGTGTATAACACGGTCCGCAGCACTGGATCAGCCGCTCCTAAGAAAAAAACCTAGGAATAAGGCTGAAACCCCTGGTAGTCAACCTTTTTGTTTCTTTGTACCTTCCTGCTCCCCAGCATTGGAGACTGATGTGGAATTAAGTCTCACGTCTCTAAAGGTTTTAGAATGGTTACGTTCAGGACAATTGTTTGCACCTAGCTTGCTGGCTCAGATTAAGGTTAGACCAGGGTTGATTCATTAGACTTTATCAAAAATAGGAGAGAAGTGGCTACAAGTCAACTTCACTCGTGGTTGATTGGGCTTAAGCGGCTTCTTTCAGGGGCCTCCGTTGCTTTGCTCGATGAATCAGGCGGAAATTGTCCAACCGTTTGATGCCACCAATGTAGTGTTCCACTTCGACGCGAAGGCTGGAAATACGTTGATTGTTGATCTTCTCAATCAGCGTGAGAGACCCGTTGCGCGGTTTCTTCTCCGGTTGCTGAATGCTCATCCCCTCTGGGGCAAAGCCTTGAAACCCTCTATCTTGCCATACCGTGCTGCCATCTGGAAACTGCAAGTCTTCCTTATCAGCAATCGCCTTGTTATGTTTCTTGCCTTTGTAGGTTTCACTCAAGCAGCGCACCTTGCCCCCACGCTCAGGAATGACTAGGTTCTTGACCATATGGGTCTTGCACGTGCCGCTGTAGTACGTCGTTAGGACTACTCCTACTCCACAGGTGATAGAAAATGCGGGCGAGCTTGCGAGTAATAGCAGTAATGACTTTGGATGCCCTCAAGCGGACTTTTAGCTGTCGAAAGAAGACTCCAATCGCTAGATCAGATCATCTGCCGCAATGCGAAAGGCATGTCTGCTCAATTACTAACACAACGAGTCTTCAAGATTTTACGTTTGCCTCCAGAGATCGCACTGCCCGGGCACAACCCGTATCAGGAGGCAAAGCACTGAGCACTGCCGAAGCGCGTTGGGTCTAATACAAATTCTTTAAAGATTTGCTATAGAGAAAGTCGTTATAGTCTATCCCCATGTCAGGAGTCCTAAAGACCGATATCAGCGAAACAGCTGAGGAGCTGAAAGCAGTTTTAGCTCCTCAGCAGCGGGCCTCACAGCGCAGTAAAGTCTAGGTGTTGTGGTGGCTGAAGACGGGACAGGCCCCGGGGATCTGTCCATTAGCTGAGAGGAGTGGATACCACCGCACGACAGTATCTCGTTGGCTGAGCAACTATCGTCGCAGCGGCCTCGACTCGTTAGTGCAGGTGGCGCCTAGGTGCGGACGTCCCCGGGCGATTACCGGCGACGTGCTGGCAGCATTGGAGCGAGAGTTGCAAGAGCCAGAGGGCTTTCGGAGCTATGGTGAGGTGCAGCAGTGGTTAGCCGCTGTGTATGACCAACAGGTGCCGTACAAAACGGTGCATAAAACGGTACGCTATGGTCTCAAAGCCCAGCTCAAAGTGCCGCGTCCGGTGTCTGAGAAGCAAACTCCTGGGGCGGTTGAGTCCTTTCAGCAAACCTTGGACAGCAGTTGCGCCACCTGACCACGCCAGCCTTACCGCAGCGCGATGCGGGTCGGATTCGCGACTGGTGCAGCGATGAGAGTCGGCACGAGTGTTGACCGTTCAGCATCGTAAGGTGACGGGGTTTGGGGTACAACCCACCGGTACGGTGCAGTGGCAGTTTGTGTATCGTTGGTTGTACGGTCTGGTGGAGCCCCTCAGTGGCACGTCATGGCTGATGGAGTGCTCTCACCTTGACAGTGTATGTTTTGAAGCGGTTTTGCACCGCTTTGCCGCCCAGTTCCCCGATGACTTACACCTGATTCAGGTGGATAATGTGCCCGCTCACACCGCTCAGAGCCTAACTATCCCCGACCACGTCATCTGGATGTTTCAGCCACCCTATTGTCCTGAGCTCAATCCAATCGAGCGCGTGTGGCGGGAGCTCAAACGGGCGTTCGCCTGGGCTCGCTTTGACGACTTGGGTGAACTGCAACACGCCATTAGCCTATGGGTGCATGACCTTTCCCCTCAGCTGGTGCGATCGCTCACCCAGTGGGATTGGATAGTCGATGCTCTATGTGTAACGCGTGTTTAGAGAATTGATATTAGCTCACTTCTGAGAGAGAGGTTTTAGTAAGTTTAGAAGCAACAAGCCCGCACCTTTGAGGGTACGGGCTTGGAATAGAGACCTGGCATCGAGCTATTTTTGCAGGCAGCTACCCACCAACTATTGTCGCCGCAGGTGCGTTTCACCG
>JAESGQ010000125.1_pt1 | contig 46327 bp, 47 predicted proteins | sample 9266251 | NCBI WGS metagenome assembly JAESGQ01 (sample SAMN17056778, study PRJNA650883) | algae metagenome | isolation source: Kaiparowitsia implicata GSE-PSE-MK54-09C and co-occurring heterotrophs from... | place: USA: Kaiparowits Plateau, Grand Staircase Escalante National Monument, UT ... | reverse complement strand
TTCTCGTCAACCTGGTCTCGGGCCTGATTGCCTACGCCTACCACCCCGACAAGCCATCGTTGGGCATCCCAGATGATGAGCTTAAAGCCCTGCCACAAGCCGCTTTTTAACGGTCGAACTCAGGTTCAGGTAAGGTAAACGTCACCGTTAAGCCTTCTCGCCACTGGTGCCAGATTGGTTGGATATCAGCTTGAGAGACTGAGGCGGTGACGTCCGCTAAAGTGTCCAGAATAGCGGTCAGTTCGGCTTTTAACCAAGGGTGAAAGACGGCATTCGTCGTGTGCTCAACCCCCTGGACACGCACCTGACCCATCGCTGGAATGAAACAGGGTGAGGAGCTTGGTTGTGCCATTGCGGAGATACTCATGGTCTTGCCGTTGAGGTTGGCCTTCACCGTGCCAACTGGGGGCTGCATCCGGCACGGTTTGGAACGGCCCGGCTTCATCCTCACACCACACGGCAATCCCCAGGCTCTCGGCCAGACGATAGGCATGCTCAATCAGTTTTTTTTCGCTTCGGTATCCGGGTCGGTAACGATAACGTCCCCACTCTTTCGCCGCCGCAGGGCCGTTCCGGTTTTGCACCAACTCCGGCTTTGCTGCCAACTCTGGCCAGCATCATGGAGTACCTGCCAAAGGGTGTAGGTACTGACGGTTGAAAAGTCGCCGTTTTCTTGAGCCCTTAATCGGCGCTGTAATGTGGACAACGACCATTGGGAGACGCCATCGCTCTCCAGGTTAGGACCCTGTTGGGCCAACTCAACGATCTGCTGCCGGTGCCCACCCTTATACTGCGTCTTGGCCCCACCCCCATGGCGCGGGGTTAGCGCGGCAAGTCCCTCCTGATTAAAGCGCTCCACCAGGTGCGACACTGCATCCCCTGAGCGTCGGCCGCTGGCTTGGGCCGCACCGGTATAGCTGTGTCCTTGGAAAACGGCCAGCAGCGCTTTAGCACGAGCGACACATGCCGCTGATTCACTGCTCGCACGCGACAATCGCTCTAGTTCTTGGTGGTCTTCAGCCGTTAGTTTGCGAAGGGGGTATTTTGGGCGACGGGTCATGACTAAATGTCATTGAAGGGGCTTCTTCTATTGTGACCAACCTCCATATCATTGGCGATGCCCATGCCAAATGACCCACTAGCTTGGTTTCTGAAGACCACGAACCAGGCTCTGGGTTGCCAGGGTGACTAGGGATAACATGTCCTGCTCATCGACGAGAGGCAGTTGACGATCGATCAGTAGGAGAGCCAATCCATGAACCAATGACCAGGTGACCCAGGCTAGCTGTCGGGGGTTGCCGGGCTGTATTGCCCCAATTGCTTGTCCTGCGGAGATCGCATCCACCATCACAGCAAACGCCTTCCCCGCCGCTGCGTTCAGGGATGAATTATTCTCTTGATCTACTCGGAAGGTGCTAAACATCACCCGGTAGTGGGCAGGATGGGCGATCGCGAACTTTACATAAGCCACGCCACTGGCTTGCAACCTCGCCAGTGGATCAGGGTCGGAGCCAGTATCAACTTGCAAAGCGTTTAGCAACCGTTGAAATCCCTCTTCTGCCACAGCCGCCAACAAGGCGTCCTTATCAGCAAAGTGGCGATAGGGAGCCGCTTGGGAAACCCCCACTCGGCGGGCAACTTCTCGCAGTGAGACATTCGCAGCATCCTGTTCTTCTGTAATGATTGCCAATGCTGCATCAATCAACGCTTTCCCTAAATCGCCGTGGTGATACGTAACCCTGGAACGCGCTTTGGGCATTGATGAAGTGATCTAACCAACTAACTAAACACACACACCGTACCACAAAAAGTTGACAGCGTTAACTTGGCGCGCTAGTCTGATGTTGTCGGCGTTAACATGCTGAAGGAATGAATCATGAACTCCTATGCTCACATTCATGCCCATCGGACTAACTTACTTATCCATTTGGTTGCAGTTCCCCTGTTTATCCTGGCTCACGTTGGACTGTTTGCTGCGATCGCCTATCGCAAGCCCTTGCCAGCTTTGACGTGCGTTGGCGTAGCCGTGATATCGCTGGGGTTGCAGCGCAAAGGACATGCCCTAGAAGCGCAAGCTCCAGAGCCCTTCAGCAGTGGCTGGGATTTTGCGACTCGCCTGTACACCGAGCAGTTCTACACATTCCCGAAGTTTTTACTGTCAAGAGATTTTCAGAAGAACTGGTTGGGTACCCAGTCTCAAGAGCATTAGAAGGAGAACAGTCATGAAGACCCAATACTATACAGCCGCAAGCCTGGACGGGTTTATCGCTACCGAAAATGACTCGTTGGACTGGCTGTTTCCGCTTAGCGATCTGAATGGCTCTAGTTACCCAGAGTTTATCGCTGAGATAGGTGCATTAACTATGGGATCGTCGACCTACGAGTGGATGATCCGCAATGCCGATCAGGTCGCTACCGAGGCCGGATCAGCGTGGCCCTACGCTCAGCCTGTCTGGGTATTCACCAGCCGCAAGCTCCCGGTAATTGAAGGCGCAGATATCCAATTTGTGAACGGGGATGTGCGCCAAGTTCACAATGAAATGCGAGCAGTGGCGGAGGACAAGAACATCTGGATCGTGGGAGGCGGTGACTTGGCAGGGCAGTTCCATGATGCCGGACTTTTGGATGAGCTAATCGTTCAGATTGGGTCAGTTACCCTGGGCAGAGGTAAGCAACTTTTCCCGCGCCGGGTTCTGAACCCAGCCTTGCGTCTGGTGTCAGTTCACCAAATTGGCACTGGTATGGCTGAACTTCGCTATGAAGTGGCTAAGGGCAATGCAGGCGTACCAACCTAACAACTCGAAATTACCATATGTAACAGGGTAGTCATGCGACGAACCACAGTAAACCCCAAGACAGTAGTAAATCGAGATGTAGCGTAAAGGCATTGCACCCGATCGGGTGCAATGCCTTTATCGTCAGGTCTCTCAGTCATCCAATCAACGCCATTCCAGCTCGGCTAGACTGAAGGGCTGTCTTGATTACATCCGTCTAACATTACATCCGTCTAACGCACCAACACCGTCATATACTGCCCGTCTATAAACGGCGCGGGAATAATCGGCGTAAACTGCACGCGATCCGTCGCCACCTTTTTCACATACAGCTCGTTCATCAAATGGATCACCTGGTCTCTCGTGCCGATAATCCAAATCTGCGCGTTGCTCTCGCGCTGGTGCGATCGCACCAGCGCCTTAATCTCTGAACTCATGGTTTTTTGCCTCGCTAATGCATGTTGTAGAGGAAACGCGCTCAGGGCGTGGTTGACCCAACCACTTGTCAGCATTAGCAAGGCGCTTGATAATCATCAAAGCCTGGCTCCTGCCTATGCCAGGAGTCAGGTCAGCTGGTTAGTGAGTGTTGGCGCACTCCTAATCAGCGCCCAAAACCCCAAGCGCGCATGTCAGTTATCACCGAAATCAGATTCCGGTAGCTGGAAGCATAAAACATCTGATCTCAAAACGCAAGACCTACCTGCTACCGTTTGCTCTAGCACTCACGACTGCGATCGCACCCATTTCCCTGGGTGGCCTCATCTGATGAAACGCTATAAATCGTTTGATCCAGTTGACATAAGTTTTCTCGGTTTCATAAGAGTAGTGCCTGACCCGAAGCACCTGGCGAACTTGGTCCAAAAGCTTAGGGGTAGATGCCATGGCAACGTTTGTACGGAGAACAGCATTGCGAGCAATAGTATATGCTTACGCTCCTCTGGCTTTATGAAGTTATACAGAAGATTTCTAGTTAATTACCCCCAGCAAAGATAGTGTGCAGCCAATATCCGTATAACTGCCTACAGAGGGTGAATTATGCGGAAACCGTCGGTATAACTGCCCCTTATAGGGTGGTTATATGGAAAGTGTCGACATAATAAGTTGTTGGGCGGATGTGCGCGACCTGTGTATTCATTGACACAATAAAAACATAGAGGTCTGACATGAAGTGTTACTACCATAACGATGTAGATGCTGTAGCTATCTGTAAGAACTGTAATAGGGGCATCTGTCCCAAGTGTGCCGCTGAAATTGAAAATGGCATTGCCTGTAGAAACAGATGTGAAAGTGAGGTGCAGGCTCTAGACGAACTTATGCAACGGGGTAAATCCGCATATCAAAAAACTGCTGGTGTTTATATGCAGTACGCGGTTTGGCTCACTTTGTCAGGTATATTATTTCTGGGTTTTGGTCTATTACAGTGGCAAACAGCACTGGCGCTATTTCTTGTCCCAATGGGGGTGATAACGCTGATCGGTGCGTTGTTTACTTACTCTGGCAGCAAAAAGTTCTCGAGGAGAGAGCGCTAAAACATTTCTGGCAAGATAGTGATTCAAAGCACATCAGAGACATAAACAAAACAGCCACCCAACAAATCGTTGCAGCCTACCCTTCGCAGCTTCCTTAGTTCCTCACTACGCTGCTTCGGGCGGCTGAACTCGGTCGTTATGCGCCTTAGTCCTGGCGATCGCATGATCTAAATTTTATCTGTACTTGCTCCAACTTTTTGAGAAATCACTTTGATTGTGTTACGTAACCAGCGATTGGCTTCATCTTGATCGCTCAAAGTACTCCACAGCATAGAAACCGTCCACGGTTTTGTTTCAATTGGCAGTTCAAAAATTGCTAAATCACAGACAGTTGCTAAACGGAGGGCAATGCGTCGAGGAATGGCTGCAACTACATCACCCGATGCGATCGCAAATGGCAAAACCATCATGTGCGGAGTTGTAAATGCAATCCGGCGCTCTAAGTTTCGCTCATGCAACGCTTTGTCGATGGCACCTGAAGTATCTCGACGCAGAGTTGTGAGGGCGTGGGAAAGCTGTGCAAAACTTTCTAAGCTCATGGTTCCTTGTTGGAGCGCCGGATGTCCTTGACGGGCAATTCCCACAAATCGTTCTTCAAAGATGGGTTCCCATTGCGTTTGTCGGGGCGGATCGGGAAAAACACCCAACGCCAAATCGATTTCTCCCTGTTCTAGCAAATCTCCAATACTGTCCTTCTCAAATCCAATCATTCGAAGGTTGATGGACGGAGCCGTTTGATGACTCAATTCCAGTAGCGGCGGCACTAGGACAAAGCTGGTGTAATCTGAACTGCCGATGGTAAAAGTGCGATCGCTAGAAGTTGGCTCAAAGGTCTGACTGGCGGTAACGGCTTGGCGGATCTGTTGCAATGCTGACAGAATACCTGGGGCTATCGCTTGGGCCTTGAGCGTCGGCTGCATCTGCCGCCCCAACCGCACAAATAATTCATCTTCAAACAAAATACGCAAACGGCTGAGTGCAGCACTCATGGCAGGCTGACCAATCTGAAGTTGCTCAGCAGCTTTTGTGACGCTGTGTCGTTCTAGAAGGGCTTCAAAGGCAACCAGCAGGTTTAAGTCGATTGCCGCCAAATTTATCGATTTCATTGATATAGATCATCTAAAATATCGAATTGCTTAATATTTTAGGGGTTGTTACGGTAACTGTACACCTATGTAATTCAGGAAGATCTGACGATCATGACGCAGAAAGTTGCTGTAATCACCGGTAGTCACAAAGGGTTAGGCTATGCGATCGCTCGCCAGTTAGCACAGCAGGAAAATATTCAAGTTGTGTTGACGAGTCGGCAAGAACAAGATGGTCTGGCCGCTCAACAGCGCCTATCCAGCGAAAATATTCAAGTGGATTTTCATCCTTTGGATGTCACCAGTGATGCCAGTGTGCAGCAGTTTACAACCTGGGTGCAACAGACCTATGGCAGAGCCGATGTTCTGGTCAATAATGCGGGTGTCAACCCCACGATGCAACCTGAAGAATCTAGCCTGCTCACGGTCAAAATAGAAACGATGTTGGCAACCTTGACAACCAACGTCTTAGCCGTGGCTCGAATCACTCAAGCGCTAATGCCCTTGATGAAAGCGCAAGGCTACGGACGGATCGTCAATGTGTCTACTGAGATGGCATCCCTCTCATCTATGGGAAGTGACTATTATCCGTTGGCTCCGTCGTATCGTCTTTCTAAAATTGGACTGAATGGTTTGACAGTGCTCTGGGCGAAGGAACTCCAAGGCACCAATATTTTGGTGAATGCCTACTCTCCTGGCTGGATGCAAACCGATATGGGTGGCTCTAACGCACCGTTCACAGCCGATGAGGGTGCTGAAACCGCCGTCTATCTGGCGACGCTTCCACAGGGTGGTGCACAGGGCAAGTTTTTTGCAGAAATGCGGAGGTTTGGGGGCGCAGTGGCACTGGCTTGGTAATTAATTGAATCGAAGAGACAAAACAACTACAACGAGAAATAACGATGATGACTTCAACTGAAGAACAAAACTTAGCGATCGCTCGGATTTTTATTGAGCAGTTTTTGGGCAAGGGTGATATGACCGTAGCACCGGATGTACTGGATGAAAATGTACAGGCAATTACTGGATTGAAGCCAGATGGAGCAATTGACGGACGTGAAGCTTACAAGCAAGTATTTAGTGCATTTTTCGATGCCTTTCCGCCCATTGCGGGTTCAGAGATGACAATTGAAGATATTTTTGCAGCAGGCGATCGGGTGGTTGTTCGGTTTAAATCTGTGCAAAAACACACTAAAGAGTTTTTGGGTGTTGCTGCTACAAATCGGGATATCACTTTTATTGAAACTCATGTCATGCGGCTACGAGAAGGAAAAATTGTAGAAAACGTGGTGAGTGCTACTAACCTAGAGTTTGAAATGCTTATGGCTCCTGTTTTAACACCGTTAATTCTCAAATAAAATTGTTGTGTTTGTTCAGTTGTCGAGCATGAACAAGATCGCCTCATAACAATGCGTTGGTACGGACAGAACCAAGGTTCTCGGTGAGGTTTCAAGGTTGTCTACCGCCGCACAACTTCACCATTATGCCGCAAGTCCTCGCTTGGGGCAGTAGTTTGAAGCTATTTGTGGGGCAATCACAATTAAAATTACTTAGAATAGTGGCTGTAACGACAATTTGTAACTACAATTGGTTATTGTAGCTGTCGTTCAGTTATGGAATATGAGTGGGATGAAGCAAAACGTCTTGCCAATCTTCGTAAACACGGCATTGATTTTACCGATGTCCCAGCCGTATTCGATGGTGACATCTTAATGGTTGAGGATGATCGTTACGGGTATAGAGAGCAGCGTTTTGTCACATTCGGTTTGTTGCAAGGGCGAGTTATTGCCGTTGTCCATACGGAACGTGAGGATTGCACTCGTATTATTTCTGCAAGAAAGGCAACGAAATATGAACAACGAACCTACTTCGAGCAACTCTCAAACTGATTGGCAACGATTAGACGCAATGAGCGATGAGGATATCGATTTGTCAGACTGCCCAGAGATTACGCCAGAAATGTTTGCTAAGGCAGTAGTGCGACGAGGTTTACCTGCTACAAAAAGCAAGGCTCAAGTTACACTCCGTATTGATAGCGATGTATTGGAGTGGTTTAAGTCTCAAGGGCAGGGCTATCAAACGCACATCAATCAATTGTTACGAGCGTATATGGAAGCACATCAATAATTGATATGTTTCGGGAAACGAGGATTGCAGCGGCATAACAACCCCAATGCACACCGACCGCCGTGAGGTTGTCTGTGTGCATTGGGGTTATTGGTAGCGGGTGATTGGGAATGTTATGTAGCTTGGGCTGTCGGTGGGGACGTTACCGCCAATTTACCTGTTTGGATCAAAAGCGAGTTTACTTTAGACTTCTGATGAGATCTGCTTTAGGCGCAGTGCCTTTAGAGATAATCCAGAACTTAGGTCTTAAATTTATTAGTTACCAGAGATTGCATACGTATGAATGATGAGACGGAAATTCTACTCAAGATGCACGAGGAACAATGGATTCATGCTCGACACTCGGAGGATCAGCGAGCAACCGTCACTAATCTCGTCATAACGCTAGCATCGGCTGGGATTGCCTTCATTGCTCAAACAGGCTTGAATCCTACCAAACTTCCCATTACTGTCTTGCTTATCGTTCTTGGATTTTATGGAGCATTTACATCAGAGAAGCTATCTGAACGGTCTCGATATCATATTGTTAGGGCGAGACTTCTACGCAAACGGATAGACGAACTGAACCCTAATGCAAAACTTGAACAGCTTAAGGAAGAAGCCGAAACGTACCACAAAACTAGAGATTCTTCTATGTATGAATTTAAATTGCATTATTTATGGTTGGCTCTACACTTAGCTATTGCTTTTACGGGTATCTTCCTAACTCTCATAGTTCTACGATAGTATTTGGAGATGCTACATAACGACCTGATTGGAGCGGACTGACCAGAAATTCCAGTGGAGATGCAGAAGTTATCAACAGCCGCTCAACCAGAACGTTGGGCTGCTTTATATTACTGGTGGGGCAGTGGTTTAAGGTTCTTAGTGATGCAATAAAGATTAAGCTAGCACTCGGTTGAATTCCAATGATCGAGATTAAACCAATCCAGCAACATCAGATTGAACAAGCAAAACAAATTGTCATGGCAGTTTGCCTAGAAATTTGGCAAGGTATCCTGACTGAACAAGATTTGAGGCACTATGATTCAATGTCCGACATTGAGAATGTGCAAACCCTCTATTTTGATAATGGTGGCACGTTTTTAGTATTAGTTGATATTGATCAAGTTGTCGGCACTGGAGCAATCCGAAAACTAAATGACGAGATTTGCGAACTCAAGCGGATGTGGTTTCTCAAAGCGTATCGAGGGCAAGGATTAGGCTGGAAAATAGCTCAAATGCTCTTCGGTTTTGCAAAGCAAGCAGGGTATCGCAAGATCAGGCTTGACTTAGCCAATGAAGAACGTCAGCCAGGGGCACTCAAGCTTTATCGAAAGCTCGGCTTTTATCCAATTGAGAGATATAACGACAGCCCATGTCAGATTTTCATGGAGGAGTTGTTGGATATTGAGACAGGTGGTCTTGGATGATTATTATCACAGGGGCGACCGGAAGGGTCGGCAGCAAATTAGTTGAGTCACTCTTGAAAGCGGGTGAACCAGTGAGAGTGCTAACGCGAAACCCTCAAAAAGCAGCAAATCTTCAGACATCTGGAGCTTCCGTTGTTCTAGGAGATTTTACACAGTTGAGTACTCTTGATGCAGCGTTATCTGGGTGCGATCGCCTCATGGACATTCCACCAAACACCCTGAATCAAGCAGAGCAAGAAATTCAACTCTTTGAAGCAGCTAAATCTGCTGACATCCAGCATATTGTCAAGCTGTCTACAGTAAAAGCAAATCTTGAATCAAGCTGCCATTTTTTCAAACAACATGCGATCGCGGAGGAGTATCTAAAGCAATCTGGTGTGAGGTTTACCATCTTGCAATCTAATTCTTTCATGCAAAATTTCTTGTGGTTTACACCTGAAATACGAACACAAGGAACTTTATCTTTGCCAATGAAAGGGTCAAAAACTGCCCCCGTGGATATTCGTGATGTCGTGCGTGTTGTACATAAAGTATTGACAAGAACGGATGGTGAGGGGAACACACTTAACATCACGGGTTTGGAGATACTTCCATTAAAAGATATTGCTGAACAGCTTTCTGCCGCTGCAAATAAAAAAATTACTTATCTTAATGTTTCGCCCTGTGATTTTAAGCGAACTTTACTTCAGGCTGGTTTGCACGAATGGTATGCGACAGCGATTGTTGCATCTTGGCAAGTGGCAAGTGAAGGACACCCGACAGTAACGAATATAGTTGCAGAAATAACTGGGAGACGACCCATTAAATTGGAGCAATTTGTTCAAGATTATGAGCATTCATTCAAGTAGCTGGTGTACGAACGATTTGCCACGCAGCCCAACACTGCGGTGGAGCGGACAGTTTAGAGATCTTGATACTGAGTTTGCAAGTAATCTGCTGCCGCTCACCTTTGCCGTTGGACGGCACAACGTCGATCACCGCTATTGAGCCAAAGGCCGTTGCACAGAGTCACCAAGCCTCTAGCTCTATCAAATTGAGTGCTGAACAATTAACGAAAGGAGTTCCCAAGATGCAAGGGATCTGCCACTGTGGGCGCGTCACTTGGACGCTTGATACGTCACCCGAATCCGTCACAGCATGTAACTGTACGATCTGCCGCCGCTATGGTGCCCTCTGGGCATACGGCTACATTGGCAATGACATTCGCACATCCGGCGAAACGACCAGTTATCGTCGGCCTGATGGTGGAGCAATCGATTTCCACTTCTGCAAAACTTGCGGTTGTGTGATGTACTATGTGGCGACCGTTCCAGGAGAGGACGGACGATACTGGACGGCCGTCAATCTGCGTCTGACCGAGCCAGATCCCATTGCTGGTCTACCGATCGACCACTTCGATGGTCTTAACAGCTTCGACGACTTGCCCCGCGATGGCCGTTGCGTTTCGGACATGTGGTTCTGAAACACCGCGTGTTTCTTTATCAGCCCGTCAGCAATTGTCATTTGTGTATCCAAGCAGACAAAAGTGACGGAGGCGGAATGACGTCCAACAAACCTGGTGCATCAGACGGTATCAAGAGTTCGGTCTTGATATGAAGATGATCTGCCGCTGCTGACCAGAATCGTTGGGCAACAAAGCATTGAGTGTTGCTAGCCGGGGGTTTCAATCAGGGTAGACAAGGAAATGCAACTATGAGAATGCTTGGAAGATCGAAGTGCGGCTGGCTGTTTTCGATTGGCTATCTTGGAGTGGCCAGCATTTTATTCTACCAAGCGGTCACGTGTTTAGATTTTCTCTGCGACCTTGTAGCGCTGCCTGCGCAGTTTCCCCTCGTGGTCCCAATTATCTGGCTAACAGTCTGGATCAACTCATGGTTTCTGTTTCCCGGCTATACTCCAGATCTCCACTTTCGTAATTGATCTCAGTTCGGGATAAGGAAAGGAGGGGCTTTGTAAGCTGATATCAACCAAACGATTCAGCAGGCCCCCTATGGACAGTCTAGAAGAGCTGTTTTGCCACATCGATGATTTCTGCCAGCGGTTCGAGCCGAAATGACACCAGTTGCTCCTCGCTGAAGGCGTTCAACACCGTCAGCGCCAGCGATCGCTGAGTTTGAGCGAGATCATGACAATTTCGGTAGTGCTTTCACCCACAGCACTACCGAAACTTTAAGGCGTTCTACTGCAAGCATATCTGTGTGTACTGGCGAGAGGCGTTTCCTGGCCTAGCTAGCTACAACCGTTCGTGGAATGGATGCCCTCGGCGCTGCTGGCCCTTGTGCGTGTACCTGAAGCCCTGTTTTGGTGCCTGCACCGGCATCAGCTTCATCGATAGCAGCAACCTCAAGGTGTGCCATAACCGTCGGATTCGACGCCACAAAGTGTTTCGAGGCCTAGCGGCTCGGGGCAAAACCTCGGTCGTACGCCTTCGGCGGGGCGAAGCCCTATGGTTCTTTGGATTCAAGCGCCATCTGGTGGTCAATGACCAGGGTGAGTTGCTCAATATCCAAATCACACCCGGCAATACCGACGACCGCAAGCCCGTTAGAGACTTGCTTCAAGGTCTCTATGGCCAGGTCTTTGCCGACCGGGGCTATGTCTCCAAAGCACTCGCAGAGCGGCTCTTTGAGACCCATGGCATCCAGTTCTTTGCTAAGCCCCGACGGAATATGAAAAACCACCTGATGCGGCTCACCGACAAGTTACTGTCCCGTAAACGCGCCATTGTCGAAACCATCATTGACCAACTTAAGAACATCTCCCAGATTGAGCATTCTAGGCATCGTAGCCCTGTCAACTTCATGGTCAATGTCATCTGTGGCTTGATTGCCTACTGCCATCAGCCCAAGAAGCCTTCCCTCAGGCTTGACTTCGCCCTTCCCCCATCGGCCTAACCCGAACTCAGATTAAATTAAACAGCTTCTGGGTTGCAATCTTAAATAAAGATAAAGGTGATTTTACGTAGAGCACCTTTTTTTTCTCAACTTTAATGATGATTAAATCCGCAAGAAGTTAGGGGTGACAATTCTAGATTTCCTCATCATTAAAGTTGAGAAAAAGCCTGGTTTTGGGGATGTTGTATTACTTGTCTTAGTTCCGTTGTAACTGCAATTATCCCTACCTCAGAGGTTTTTATGGCAATCTCGTCTTATTACAATCGTCCCACTTGGCTAGATTCTGTCTTGAGTCGTTCCGCTGCTGCTGGCTATTTAGTGGGCGGAATCGTGTGCTTTTTCATGAGTCAAGCTTTTGTGGGCTTCTGCTTATGCCTTGCTGCAGTTTATGCCGACCCCAAAGGGTACTTAAAGCTCCAGTCGCTTTGGTCAGGAATGTTTAAGCGGATGGGGCTGAGTCCTGCACACGCAACAGGTTTAGTGTTCGGGATTGCAGCAGGAGGTTTCATTGTCCTTGCCTGGGTTGAGCCTGCTCATGCACAGTTCTTTGGTAACGCCGAAACCTTCTTCACCGAGATGCTGGACGGTTCCGAACTGGGTGCTGGTGGAACTGCCATTGTCGAGATTGTAATGAATACAATCCGAGCATTGTTCATTATCTATTTGATTTTTGGATTAGTTTCTGTCATTAACGCAGCACGACAAGGAGAAGAATGGAAGGATTTGGCAAAAACTCCTTTCATGGTGCTAGTGTGCGGCATCCTGGGCGACGTTTTAGTGGGTGCAATTGCAGGCACTTAGTCGTTTACTCGTTCAGTGTTGTCGAATGATATTTGTGATTAACCTAATGCCGCATGTCAACCGAAAGACGTGATCCTGATTTTCGTACCGTTAATCCTCTGCTGGGAGTTCGACCCAGTTTTGGGCCAATCCCAGCAGATTTATTAGTCCCTTGGGCCGTAATTTCAACATCGTTGTTCATCCTATCCCATTCCGTTTTGGGGCTTGAGTGGCACTGGACAATCGCGCTCGTTGTTTGGGGAGACTTGACGTATTGGATGCTGGCAGGTTCAAAGCCGTATCGCTTCCTCTCTCGATTTCTTGCTCCTCCTAAAACCTGGACGAAAGGATACGTTCGCTACACCCCTTGCAAACCTCACAAGCGTATACGGCACTGATGAAATTTACAGCACGCGCAGCTCAAAAGACAAATGGTGCGCCAGGGAAAGCTCGGCGCACCCTCAAACCATTTGAGAACGAGATCCCGTGTGAATCGATTGTTAGCTTTGATTTGAAGGGCAGAGCAGCGGGGGGATTACTACTCTCCAAGGGAAAAGAGCCGAATAAGATCTACCGAGTCATCTTTGGTTTTGAGACCAAAGGGATTCATCCAACAATGGGTGAATACTCCGAAAATATTTTTGATTCTGTTGAAGACGGAATCAAAGAGTTAATGCCGGGAGAGCACCTGACGTTTCATTTCTCATCATTCAGCTCGGATATGGAGCGACAAAACCAATTGTCGCGTTTATGCCTTGATCCCAAAACAACCGATTCATGCAAAACACTATTGCTGGGAGCAAAGAAGCGTATTCGTGAGCTGAAGGAAAGTGGCCTGAGAAAGCCCAAGAAGCTACGGATTTACGCTTCCTTTACCATTAACCCTGCAACAGCAGACGCAGCAGACACAATTGAGAAGATTCTGGGGCAATTAGAAGGAGCCTGGAATCAAATTTCTGGATGGAATAACCGAGTTAAAAAGGTTGAATATTCAGATATTCTTGAACAGGCTTTTGTGGATGGCTTCATTCGCTGGGAGCAGATCCTAGCCATCAAAATGAATCTGATTCTAAAGCCAATGGATGCCCAATCGCTGTGGGAAGCACTATGGGATCGGTTCAATGATTGTGAAGCCCCTCCAGTTCCACAGCAGCTCACATTCACAGAGGATGGCATCGCTGAAGAAACCTCTACCGATTGGCATCTGACCTCTGCTCTCTTTCCTCAACCGTCCGATGTGCCCCAGGCTCATCCAGATCACGTTACGGTGCGCGGGAAGGAAGTTGGGGTCTTGGTCTTTGCAGATAAGCCGGGAGGTTGGGCTTCAAAAGCCCATCAACTGCGGTATCTCTGGGATGTGTTTGCGCGGGAAGCAGTATTTGATACAGAAGTGTTCTGCCAAATTACAAAGGCCAGTGAAGCAATCGTTAAAGAGCAGATTTCTCGCATCACGCGCCAAGCCATTGCCTCTCAATCAACCAGCCAGCAGAATGCCAACGTTGATGTCGTCGCTGGCATCAAACAGCGCAAAGCAATGCAAGCAACTGAGGAATTGTACGAAGGGGCCACGCCTGTACAGACTGCTACTGTTTTTCTTGTCCACCGCAAGACGGTTAATGAACTGCAAGCAGCTTCTCGATACTTCTCTAGCTGTTTCCAGCGCCCAGCATCGCTTGAGATTGAACGTAATTATGCATGGCGAATCTGGCTGCAAACCCTGCCAACTACATGGGATCGGTTACTGTCCACCCCCTTTGACCGTAGACTGACTTACCTCTCCAAAGAAGTCCCAGCCTTCCTCTCCCTGGTTCAACCTCGGCCTGTTTCTACATCAGGGTTAGAACTCATCAGCGATGAAGGAGGGGTTCCGATTCACCTTGATTTCTTCAAAGAGCATCGCAATGTTGCGTACTTTGCGACAACTCGTGCCGGGAAGTCGGTGATGATTTCTGAAGTGTTGCAGATGGGGTTGGCTCACAACTTGCCGATCATCGTGATGGACTTTCCACCATCAGACGCAGCAAGCACCTTCAAAGACTGGACGCATTATAACGGGGGCGCGTATTTCGACATTGGTCGTGAATCAGCCAATTTACTTGAAATTCCTGACCTATCTAGCTTCACCGAAAAAGAACAAGCTGAGCGGATGACAGACTTTAAGGAGTTCGTCTGCTCTGCCTTGATGTTGATGGTTTTTGGATCTGGAGAGCCACAAACCACGAACGACCGGATGTTGAAGCAGGGCATCCGGTCGATCATCATCCCTGCCGTTGATGCCTTCTATAACCACCCCAACATTAAACGCAGATTTGCTGAAGCCTATGCAGGGGGAATGAGTTCTCAAGCGTGGCAGGAAATCCCAACCCTCAATGATTTCATTGCATTGTTTGATAGCACCCTAAAAACATTGCCTGAATCGGTGTTGAATGATCCGACAACGGCTGCTGGCATCAACCAAATTAAGCGACAGCTTGGCTTTTGGGTGCAGTCTCGCGTTGGCCGGGCAATTGCCCGTCCAACCACCTGTAAGGCTGACGTTAATCTCATGGTTTACGCTTTGCGAGGCTTGAGCGATTCAGAAGATGCAGCTGTGCTGGCGCTTTCAGCGTATTCGAGAGTCCTCAATGCAACCCTATCCCATCCCGCATCGATCTGTTTTATCGATGAATTTTCGGTCTTGCTGGAGTGGCCCGCTATTGGTCGCCTCATTGCACGACTGACCGCTAACGGTGCAAAGTCTGGGATTCGAGTGTTCCTCGCCGCTCAAGACCCCAATACGATCGATAAAAGCGATGCAGGGCCAATGATTTTGCAGAACATGAGCACCCGCTTAATCGGACGAATTCAGCCCGTTGCCCAAGAATCGTTTGTCAAGATCCTCAAAATTCCGCCTCAAATCATTGCTCGAAACGCCAGCGAGAGTTTCTACCCAGCCAAGCATGAATTGTATTCTCAATGGCTGCTCGATGAAGGGGGCACCTATACTTACGTTCGCTATTACGTGCCTCCACTACTGCTTGCCGTTGTTGCTAACAACCCGAAGGAAACTCAGGCACGGCAAGCCTTTTTCCAAGCCTATCCAGATCGCACTGAAGCCCTGGTTGCGTTTACTGACGAGTATGTATCTGCAATTCGAGAAGGGCGTGAAATTCGTATTCCCCATCAACAAAATAGTTTGGAGCCTGACACCGATGAACAACACTCCAGCCCATCAACCCATCATCGTGATGCTATCCCAACTGCGGCTACGGCAGCGTCATAGACTTGCTGCTTCCTCTGCGATCGCCATGATATTGCTATCAACGACTGCTTTGCCCAGTTCAGCAGAGATGGTTGGTGGCGGTTGGTCGCCTGAACTGCCATCGCTTGAAGATTTATTGCCCGACAACATCATGGATCTCGTTGGGCAGGGGCAACGTGCGCTTGAATTGTCCAGACAGGTTGAGGAAATGATTAGCCGCATTGGCGATCTATTCAACGGCAACGTCCTAGATCAATATATGCAGGAGATCATGGGAATTTTCCGCCCGGATGGAAGCAATGCCAATATTGTTCGCAATAGTGGACATCCAGACCCGACCGAGATGCGGGAGCGGCTACGGGCTGATGCCGCAGCGGGTAATATCCAGCACCCTTATCTTCCTTCTGCTGTTGCCATTCAGGGGCTAGAAGCCCTGGTCACAGGCCGCAGTTTGTACGATTCAGTTCTGGGCGAGGATGGACAAAAACTCAGTGCAGAGGGTCTAGAATCCGCCACTCGATTAGCGATTGGCTCTAATGAACTCTCTCAAGCGATGCGTGAAGCATATGCGGCTGAATCGAGTTGGATTGCAGAAAGCCTGGAGTATGGCCATCAAGCGGTAACGGCTAGAGAGCAAGGGGTTCAGCATCAAGCTCAACTGGATGAACTGGCGACAGAAGCGCAGGCCCAAACCAGCTCCCAGGACATTCTCAAAATCCTTGCAGAACAACATGCGGCAGGTGGGCAGCTCAGTCTCGCCGCAGTAAGCCAGTTAGCGATTTTAGCGGAACAGAATTCAATCCAGGCACAGCAGATGGGAAACCAAACGGGGCAAGTTGTTCAGGTTGGCTCCCTACTGTCTGCTCAAGTTCAATTACAGAATCGGCAATACGCAACCCTGGAATCCATGAACAATCAATTGGCTGGAACCAACCTGGGGGTAACGGCACTGATTGAGGCGCAGAAAGGGGAACGGGAGCATCAACTGATTAACGATCAGGCTGCATCGAATTACCTCAACCGGATGAATGCAGTAGGGCATCGACTCATGCGATAAATCGCAGGAACGATCACCATTTCATGTTCATAAAATATTTTGCTGATGATGCAACCATTCATTTGTCAGTTCATTTTCAATCAATCAGACACCGTCGCTGATTTGATCTCCGGTGCGTGGGATGAGCTATGGGGCGTGGTAATTGGTGGCCCACTGTGGCTGGCTCTTTGCAATCTGGGCATCGCCTTTGGCGTTTTTGGTATAGCGATATGGACAGTTCAGCTATTTCAGAATCTTGTAGATGATGTCACGGCAAAGCCGTTGAGTCGGCTGATTTACCCCATTATTTTGTGCATGCTGCTGATTAATGGAGGGTCGCTGCTGGGAGATGTTGTTGTTACGTTTCGAGGTGTGATTAACACTCTCAATTCTGAGATGCTAGTGGTCGCTGCGGCTGGCAATGATGCTGAACAAGTGTTGCGAGATCTGGGTAGTTATCCTGCCGCAGAAAGTGCGATTTACGACCTGCGTAGACGCTGCGATGCCATCACCGATAACGAAGCTCTGGCCATTTGTTTAGAGGAAACAAGAGGGCAAGCTGAGGAATTGATTGCTCAGTACGAGGATCAAAATCAAACACTCGGGACAGACTGGATAGATACATTGCGCCAAATTGCTCAATCTGCGTTTGATATTGTCAATCCAGCTGCAGGTATGGCGTTTCGCTTCATGCCGTCAATCATCACGTTGCAGGTTGAGGCATTTCTGATTGGGATGCAAGCAGCCTTTCAAGCCTTGATTGAAGTTTCATTTTTACTGACTGGGCTTCTGGCTCCTTTATCCGTGGGCCTCAGCTTTTTCCCGATGGGATCAAAGCCCATTTATTTATGGGTTTCAGCATTTTGGAGTCTTGGGTTTTGCAAAATCTGCCTCAATATTGTTACCGCATTGGTGGCTGAACAGATTGCCCGAGTTGGCCCGAGCGAAACCCTTGCCTTCTCAATTTTTGTTGGGCTGTTAGCCCCAATTCTGGCCTTTTCGTTATCGGCTGGAGGTGGACTCGCCATTTTCAACGGAATCAACAAAACCGTTGGTGGCGCAACAACGGGCATCGTTCGGGCTGCTGTTTTCAAAGGAATGTAAGGTGATCTGAGATGGTTTTAACGAGAAAAATGGACTCCAAAAGTCCAAGAGCCGCATTGCAGGAAGAGAAAAAAGTTCGTGATTTTCTATCTTTTCTCGCACTGGCTGGAATTGCAGTACAAGGAATCAATTTACTCATTGCTGGTGGCCTATTCCTTCAACTTTCCAATCTTGCCAGCAAACCTATGCCTCAATTAATTCAGATGGCGGATGGGTCAGTCTCCGAGGTTACCCTACTAGGAAATCAGGATAGAGCACCTGCCGTCATCCAAAAGTTTGTAGCAGATACCTTACAAGGGTTAATGTCCTGGAACAATCAAATCCCTGTAGGGGAGAAGGATGGAGAGCCGCAATTTGTCGAAGATCCTGGGCAACCTGTAACACTGCCGGGAGGACAAAAGGGAAAAGTTACATCAGTTGCATGGCAATCCAGCTTTGCTTTTTCAGAAGAGATGGCCGCTGAAATGATGATCATGGTGGCCGAAATGACACCCCCTGAAGTCTTTCGAGGTACGGCCCAAACAGCCCTCCAAATTGATTCTCTTACATTCCCAAAACGGATTTCTGATAGTGAAGGGCTATGGACAGTTGGGGTTGTTGCGCGAATTATTATTGTTGACCAATCCGGCAATCGTCGCTCTATTCCATTCCGAAAGATTGCCACAGTGAAAGCTGTTGATACTCCTCGACTGCCCCAAGAGGGTCGATTTGCGTCTGCTCTTGAGCGGATTGTGCAATCTGCTAGACGCGCACAGCTAGAAATTGTTTCTCTAAAAGATTTTGAAAGTTTGGATGAAGACTTATGAATGACATCGCAAATCTAGCAGAGCACGTAGGGGTCGTTGTTGATCCAACTGACCCAATGGCTCCATTGTTACCAACAAACAACACAGGATCTATTGAAGATGCCCCAACAAAAGAAACTGATCTAGCTAGCCCAACTGATGGGATAGACGTAGAAGAAGAGGCAGAACCAATTCCACTCAGCAAGCGGATTGGAGTAAAAGTTGGCTTTGTTTCAGTTTCCACACTTGCCATAACCCTGCTCGTTTTTGGCTTTTATTCCACTACTTTTTCCAAATTTGGTCAGGGGGATGAGTCCCCAAGCAAGGAAGAAATTGCAAATGCTGCTGAGGCAGCAAGAGATATTGAGTTGGAAGTCGCAAAACAAGAAGCTGCTCGCGCTCAGGCGGAATTGGCTCTATTGCGGCAACAGGAAGACATAGCAGCAGGGCAAATGGAACCTGCATCAGGCGATGAGGTTCTACAACTAATCGAACAAGAGCCTGCTACTGAAAATCCTGAACCTGACGCATCCAAAGGCACAGGAACGAGTAATCCCCCAGTCCCTCCCCCGGCCCCTCCTCCGGCCCCTCCTGCTGCTGCTCCGGTTTCGTCGCCTTCTAGCTCCTATCGTCCTGCTCCATCTGCCCGATCTGCCCCTGCTCGTCCTGCTCCCTCGGGGCCATCTATTGATCCGTTTGAGGAGTGGGCGCGTATCGCTCGTTCAGGTCGCTCGGGGGTTGTGCAGTCGGTTGGCGCAGCTCACGTTACGACAACAGCACAGGCAAATGCCCCAACCGTGAACCCTGTTACACGAGTCGCTTCCCAAACGAGCATTGCACCGGATCGGATGCTTGGCAGCATCCAACCTGCTTCTGCTCCACAATTACCTGCATCCGCCAGAGGCGTATCGTCTCCTGCTCCCGTATATCAATCGACAGGAGCATCGCTATGGGCGATGACCCCACCTTCAGCTTCTTCACCAAATGCCTCAAATCGGCAAATCGTGGTTGGCACGAATGTTCAAGCCAGAACTGTAGCTCCAATTGTTTGGACAGAAAGCAGCGGCAGGAATTCAGTAGCACAGCTCTCTGGAGGAAATCGTTTCTTTCTTGAATTGACAGAACCTGTCAAAGACAGCGCCAATGAGATCGTGTTGCCTGAAGGCACTCAGCTAGTCGTTACAGCTGCACCGGGAGGGAATGGTGTGGCCGAGCTAACGGTCGTTTCCGTTGTTGTCGGTGGGCAAGAGTTTCCGCCACCGTCGAACGCACTATCCGTGCGGGGGGCTGATGGTGGCTTTCTTATGGGCCGCAGCACCTCTCGGCGTAGCACAGTCGGACGCGATACCATCCGCATCCTGACAGGAGCCGCTCAGGGTGCTAGTCGGCTGCAAAACCGTTCTCGTAGCAGTACGCGAGTGACAACCAATGGGACGGTAGTTGAATCTTCCGAAAATCCCGCTCCAGATTATCTGGCTGGTGCCATTGAAGGAGGGATGGATCGGTTGATTGAAACAATAGACGAGCGCAACAATCGCGCCACAGATGAAATTCTTGCTGATGCGCGGCAGTGGCAGATTCGTAGCGGTACGCAGGTGCGAGTTTTTTTCAATCAGTCGGTACAGTTGCCCAGGAGGATGATGTGAACCGAGTAAAAAAATATTTTGGGGCGATTGCGATTGCCTCAGTTTTATCACTTTCAACTGCACCAGAAGCCGCTGATGCGTTATCAGTCACTAGGCTTCCCTATGCCCTCAATTCGGGGGCTGTCCCTCAGATTGAAGTATCGCCTCACTGGGGGCTTGCTCTCAGCTTTCTTCAAACGGGTGAGCGGATTCAACAGTGGCGCGTCGGAGATATCTCCCGAATTGTCATCGACACAGATGCCCCATTGCCGCAGTCAAGCGGTGGGCAAGTTGCTAAAGATGAGGGACTTGGCGCAAATATTTTATTTTTGCGAATGCTCTCCCATCGCCTGGATATGGATTTACGGTTGCCCTCTTCGGCCAGCCGCTCCAATCGTATGCCGCTCACCATCAGCACTGTGGATGCAGCAGGGCGGCAGCGCACCTACCTGTTTGAGCTAGTGCTGGGGGCTCCAACTGATGTCGGGATGATTGAAATTGTGCATCCTCAGCCCGCAGCACCATCCCGCCAGTTTTCTGCTCGTCCGGCCCCACCGTCTAGCATTCCTGCGGCCAACAATCCGCCAATTTCCCCAGAATTGGGCGCAGCAATGGAACGGGCCGTCAGCAACGGCTTACTGGTCAGGGATGGGGAAGCCTGGAGAAAAACCCATCAGGTTGCTCAATACCTCAGTGAAGGCTCCTCCATCGAAGAGGCAGCAACTCAAGCTGGAATCGCCCCCTCGTTCGTGCAGCGCATCTTTGGAAATTAGTTGGAAATTAGTTGTGCCTGGAGACAGCCAGGAGGTTTTATGAAGATCTTGAAATGGGTAACGATCGCGTTTTTATCGTTAATGCTGGTTGTGTTGTGGTCAAGTCTTGCGATCGCCCAAGAGCGCCAACACACACAGGCTAAGACGCTCCCAACTTTAACAGGGCTAACAACTGGCATCATCACCGACGTAACTCAAATTCCGAATATTCCGTTTAAGGACTATCCCACGATTGAAGTAACCGAGTCTGTAGTAGACAACCTTCTTGCGGTGTCGAGTGGAGAGTATTCGCTTCATGCCTTATCGCTCCCGATTGGGCAACACGTCTCGATGTTGGAGCTATTGGAGTTTGGAAATTTTCAGCAGCTGGGGCTGACAGATCTCACCTTGACTCAACTCGGCTCACTAGCCCAATCTCCAATGGCAGATTGGAATTTGAGCCAGCTTTCGGAGTTGTATGGTGGGCTGACGCTCGAAGAAATCTCTGACATTGAAGAGTTGTTGCCTGGAGAGACATTAGTTAGAGACATCCCAGCACTGAAGGCATTAGTGGAATGGGCCGGGGGTGAGACGGGGAGCAATCTAGCATCCACGCTTGAGCTATCTGCTTCAGTTGAAGAAATACTTTCAACCTCCATCAGTAACGCTATCAATATTGCACCAGAGCTGAAGGACGTACCCATTGCCCAGGTCGGGGAAACAGTGCTGGCATCCATGACCGTTGCTGAAGGGTTCCCTGGCCTAGAAGCGGTGGAGTTGAACAAAATCCCCAATGCAGCCAGCGTGCCCATGTCGGTGCTGAACGATACGGCATTTTCAAACCTGTCATTGGCCGATATGCCAACTCCGCTGAGGCTTGCGGCCAACATTGGATTTGGAGAAGCCGATTTTAGTTTAGGCAATCCATCTGACGATGCTCATGCTGATGAGCAAGAGCGAGTTCGGGTTGTCACAGGGGGGATCACCAGCAGCGACTTCATCTTGCAGGCTGGGATATGCCCTCAAGAAAGCTGCCCCCACTTCGAGGTCAGTTCTGTGACGCATCCCAATGTGCATGGAGCTGCATGGATGGATGCATCAGGACAATCAGTACCTGATGGGTTTGGGATTCTATGCCGTCCGTGGGATTGCAAAGGCCCACCGGGGAGTCATCCATTTGGTGCGCCAGTGCGGGTGATTTTGAACAATATTGATCAGGCTACAGGTACAGCCGACATTGCTATCACGTTCCCCTGGTGCGCCAATATTCCCTTCATAGGCCTCTCCTGCACTCCCTGGATCTTGCCAACTGCCAGTGGAATTCCACTGGGCAAAATTCAAGAAAAAACGTTGTTGGCCTATAGCATTCCGGGGGAGAAGGTGCAGGGTGAGGTTCTAGATAATCCATTTCCGAATCCTCATGTTGCTGAGGTTCCAACGATTGAAGGGGGGACTGCCCCATCCGGGCCTGTTCCTCCACCAGTTCCCTGTGAGCCGGGGGCGCAATGCGATTTGCATCATCCGCTGCCCCAAACTAGCGGCGTTGCCTTAGACGGGGTGGGGCATTGTCGCGGTGGCTGTAGCCGTCGTCATGCTGGAGTCGATACGCAAAGCGCTAAAGGCTTTCAAGCTCGGCGTACTCACGGGCGATGTGTGCCCTCCAACCGATTACCCTGCGGGGAAAATGTGGTAGCAGCGGCGGATGGCAGGGTTGAGTCTGTCGCCCCTGTCGGTGGCACCTGCGGCGGCATTGTCCATGTGAATCATCCCCAACTGGGGATACAGACTCGATACCTGCACATGGCACAGGTGAACGTCTCAAACAATCAAGAAGTGCTTCGAGGGCAGGTTTTAGGTATTGAGGGGGACGAAATCTCGAATCGTTGTAGTTTCGGAACCCACTTGCATTACGAAATTCGCGTTGGTGGTAGATCAGTCAACCCTTTGAACTATCGCCACACCCCGCAAATGGTAGCCAGATAGGAGGTCAACCATGTTTCGCAAAATATTTTGGAGCCTATTGACAGCCGTAGGTATTTCACTGCTACTGCTATCTAGGGCGATCGCCACTCCGTCTGTTGTTGATGTTCTCAACTCTGAAAATACTCCATTGCTGCAATCGCTAGCGCAATGCCTACCTCCAACTCCTAGCCATCAAGTACCACAGCAATTTAGTTTGCTGGCATCTGTTGAGGATGCATCTGCATTGATGGATCACAACGTAGAGCGGCCCCTGACCTACCACTACATCAACGTATTCTCTGAGGGTCATCCCTATGAACCCTGGCAAACACTGATTGGAGTTCGGGTCGATGGGTTATGCGAGAACTTCATTGGTCAGGACTCAGCACCCCGCTTGACCGATTTTGCACCCCCCTATGTCGCGATTGAACTGGCAAGACAGTGGTATTTATTCAACAACAAGATTTATCCAGACCCCGCATTTCCCAGCGTGATCAAACATGCACTGGAAAATCCGCTGGACTTTGAGCCGGAGGAGTTTACAGATATCACAGACATCTGCACTCTGCCTTGGGAGAAAGCGGAAGCCGTCAAAACCTTTGGGATTGCTCCAGATCCCACTAATTGCATCATTGAGCAGCCTGCTTCACATCCATTTTGGGATGTCTAATCTGTTCTCTTTCTCATCCTTTTATTTTGGTTCAACCTATGAAACGACGATTGTTTCTACATTCTTCTGGTCGCCTGCTTGGCTCGTCCCTGGTGCCACTGACGTTCTACTGCCCGAAGTGCAATAGCGTTCATCCGTTAGCGGTCTGCAATGTGCGATCGCTGCCGGAAAAGCCTCTGCCTCAATCGCCTGAAGACTAGATTATTCCGCGATGCCCCATCACCTTCCCCCACCATGAGACGTTTGCTGCTGGTATTGCTACTTGTGCTCTTGTTTCCCGCTCCTGCTGAGGGGCGAGAAGCCCTCCAGTCGCTTGGAGATCAGATTCCTGCCCCTCCTGCCCTTCAGGGGATAAAGACAAAAATATTTACCCCTGAAGGGCTGTTGATGACGATAGGGAGCATCGCTTTTTTAGTGTGGATGAACCATGATGGCAGCGCTCAAAAAGGCCGCTTGGCAACATCGCAATGGGCTGGTGCTAAAGAAAAAGCATCAGCCCGGAAAACAGCGCTACAGCAGATTCGGGAAGGCAAACGCAATTCGGTTGCAGCCTGGATTAATAGCCCAAAGCTGAAACAAGCAAAAAATGGGGCGATTGTAGCCAAACCCACGACTCAAACGGTCTTCGTTCCAGATGTGCAAAAAGGAACGGCTGTGATGGGTGCCCCAGGTGTGGGTAAGTCTCGCTTCGTGATTGACCCCATGATTCGCTCGTTTCTAGAGCAGGGCAATCCAGTTGTCCTGTACGATTTCAAATTTCCCAACGGTCAAGCTGAGGTACATGCTGCCTATGCAGAGTCCTTGGGATATGAGGTGAAATATTTTGCTCCGGGTTTCGCGGGCAGTGAAACCTGCAACTTGCTGGATTTCTTGAGGGGTGCTGACGATGGTGAAACGGCTGGACAAATTGCAAAGACGCTAAACCAAAACTTCTCAAGCGCCCCAGGCCGCACCAATGATCCCTTCTTCCAGATGTCCGGCGACCAGCTCATCAAGGCAACGCTGCAACTGGCTAAGCTCACGACCTTGCCGGATGTGTTGACCTGCCAATCCATTCTGGCAATTGACTCCACAGAACTCATCAAGCGAGTGATTGAAGCCTCTAACATCTCCCCTTGGGTCAAGGTGAGTTGGGATCAGTTCTTGTCGATGAAGAGTAGTGAGAAAACCGCTTCTTCGGTGGCTGCGACTGCGGCCCTGATGTTCTCTAACTTCGCATCGCCTGATTTGCTGGGGGCACTGTGTGGCCCCACCACCATCCCGCTCGATTTGGAGGGAAAGCAACTGCTGATCTTTGGGATGGATCAAAATCGCCGCGACATCATTTCTCCAATTGTGGCCGCCGTCATGGAGATGATCATCACCCGCAACGTTGCTAGAAAGCGCAACGACCCGTTGGGGGTGTTCTTAGATGAGGTGGCAACTATTCAGCTTCCCAAACTCCCTAACTGGCTCAACGAATCGCGCTCCGCTGGATTCTGTGGAGTATTGGGTTTTCAAAATATGAGCCAGCTTGATAAAGCCTACACCCGTGAAACAACCCGAGCAATCCTCACCGGCTGCGGCACCAAAATTGTGTTCAACCCTGGTGAGTACGAAACGGCTGAATATTTTGCCAAGTTCATCGGTGAGGAAGAGATCCGCTACGAGCAAAAAAGCCGCTCGGTTGGCAAGAGTGGCAGTAGCCGCAGCTATTCCCCTCAAGAGCGGACTAAAAAACTCATCCCACCTGAAGAACTCTTGAAGCTGCGGCAACCCACACCAAGCTTTCCCTTTGCAGATTTTGTGTTGATCAATCCTGCCTATGCTTCAGCGAAAGAGAGCAGTGTCCCAGCTCGCTTACGGGTCAAGCTCTCTAAACATGAACTCACCAGCATTGCGACCGGGGAAGCTGGCTTTCCTGCATTTATTGAGCGTTCTCGCTCGATAGGGCGGCAAGACTCCTTTGGTGCAGCTGATTTAACAGCACGGCAAGTGGCGATCGCGCAGGTGATTCCTCCGTTAAGTGACGGGAACCAGTCTGCCCAGCACAAAAAACAACCCGCAGTGGTTGGCAAGCCTGATTCAGTCCCAAAGACGTTTGCCGATGTGCTGAAAGATAGCGCCAGTCAGTTTGATTCACTTATTGCAACTGAGGAGCCTGGGTTCTAATGATTATTGATCTCACACGGGCCGAAGGCGCGCAACAGGGGGCTGACATTACCAACCGAGAGTTGGAGGACGGGGCAATTGCTCTGGTGCATTTGATCAAGATGCTCATGAAAATGCAAGCCACACAAAAGGAAGAAGCATCAGGGTTTGCTGAGAAATATCTTGAAGATGCAAAGCGGCAGGCGATGGCCGCAACTGCTGCCTATCTTGCAAAAGAGTACGGGGAAAATGGGCAGTACCAGGGAGAAGACTATCGCATCAGCTCACAGACAACTGAAGACGGCAAAGAGCGGTTTGAAGTGTTCGATGACGAGGGGAATTCAATTCTCGCGTTTGAGATTGAGGAGGATGCAGTCAAAATCCTTGACTACGCTGCAACGAAAGAGCAGCAGCACGCCTTTTTGAGTGCAGCTAGAGCCATTGAAAATGGCGACCTGGAGCAGATGAGGCAAGATCCAAGGTCGCTGAGAAGCCTCGCTCCTGCTGGAACTCAAGCACTTTATGTTGCACAATCATTCGCAGCACTCTCTCCAGGGGGAGCCTACCGCAGCACCGATCCAGAGCTTAAGCGCTACTCGTTCCACCGCATGGAAGATGGTGCAATTGAGATTCACGACCATGAACGCTCAGACGCTGACTTCACAGTTTTGCGGTGGAAAGACGGTAAGTTTGAGCGAAATGAGCTTGATAGGGATGCTCAAAAATATTTTGCAGCTCTCTCGCAAAAGTGCTACTCAACGCCAAGTGTGCCGTCTGTTGGTACAGCTTGGAATCAGGGGGCAGAACGGCAATCCCCTGAACCCCATAGTTCCTCAGCAGAATATGAAGAGCCAGACGATACCCCCTATGAGGATGATGGGGTCTATGCTGACTACCCTGAGTCCGACTTTTATTCTGCTGAAACAGACTATGGTCTTGATCCGGATTATAAGGATGACTATTCAGAGCAGGAGATCGAGGACACGGGTTTAGTTCGGAGCGCTGCCCCCGACACTGGGTATCGCCCTACGTTGGGAGAAATCAATCAATGGCACGCGGCGGCAACCGTATTAGGGTATCCCGCCGATCAGCTAAACGAGATTCGTCGGCTGGGAAATCAGCTTGCATCCAGCGCTGGATACGACTCCTTTCAAAGCGCATTGAAGGCTGACCCAGAGTTTTATTCTCCAGATGTGACGATGCCGCATGGAGACTTTGCCCGGATGCGACGGGATCTAGAGTTTTTAGGGACGTTGGAGCAGCAGTTGGGCGATGGTGCCATCGTCGAACTCTACAACAAGCAATCTGCAACGACGATTGCTACCCCGATTACAAGTGTTCAGGCTGCAAGAGCCTTCCTCAACGAGAATGCTGAGCAGCTTGATTCCGATGGGCAATTCCAATCTGCACCTGATGCAGAACTGGATGAGCCAGAAGACGAGTTAGAACGTTAATCCTTACGAAAGGTTCTCTTATGACAACATCTCATCGCCCTCCTGTACACCGCCAATCTATTCAACTCGTGCCCCCAAAGACAGTCGGGCAGACCCACGGACTCTATACCTATGCTGAAGTGGTCTATGAGTCGCTTCTAGGAGGGCGATCGCGCACCAATAAGATTGCACCATCTGCGACCAGGCATCACTTTGCAGTTGAGGGCACAGCGATAGAAGCTTACATCGTGCTGATGCTGCACAACCTACTGATTGACCATGCTACCCCAACAGCTCGGCAGCAGCTTCAGCACACGATCCATCTGGATAGCATTCCAAAATACGAAGTTTTAGTTCACGAAAATGCTCTCCGGCTGCGCTCGATCGTTGGCCTCTCACGTTGCTTGCTCCATGCAAATTACGTACCCAACAGTCGAAAGTTGAGAGTCATCCATTCAGATTTTTCAGATCAAGATACTCTCCTGCTGGGGCAGGCAATCTACCAACATTTTGGCTGGCTGTACACCAATTCAATTCCGCCGACTGCACTACCTAATACAACATCGATTCCGGTGCCTTCTCCCTCCCGAATCAGTATGGGCAATCGCTTGCGAGATTGGAGATAAGAGATGAGATAGACTCTTTTTCAGGATGCTTGTCGCAAGCATCCTGAAAATATTTTTGTAACACGGAGATGCGTGTCAATGTCTTCTGAGGAAAGCCTTGAGTTTGACGTTTCTTCACCTGATGTTCAGGTTGCAATCTCCCATTGGCGGCAGTTTCGGCCCACTATGACCGCTGAATTGGAAGCAAAAGGCGAATTGGAACAAGTCGCAATTGCAGCGGTTACTTCAGCTTTTGAACTAGAGCGAACGCTGCACATGGATTTGAGTCGTCGGGGATACGACTCTCCCACCGCCTTTGTGCTTGCCCAACGAATTGCACAAGAACGATTTGTCTTGCTGCCATCAGAGGAAGATGTACCCGATCTGTTTGCCTATCAACAAGCCGTGATGGAGCACGAGCCTAATGCCAACGAACTACCGGATTCAACTAGATAACTTACCCCCGCTAGGTCCGAAGCTCCGAGCGAGGCGGAATATTCAGGCGATCTCACTGGTTAAAGAATTAGAACAAACCGGGAAGCGCGCCACCCCAGCAGATCAAGATATTCTGGCTCGATTTTCAGGATGGGGTTCACTCCCAGATATTTTTACTACCAAAGAGGATTGGAGAGGCTTACAGACCGAACTGCGATCGCTTCTCAGTGAGGATGAGTATGATTCCGCACGGGCCGCTATCCTTAATGCCCACTACACCTCTCCAGAGGTAATTCAGGGTATTTATTCAGGTCTACAATCGTTGGGCTTTAAGGGTGGGCGCATTTTAGATCCCTCAATGGGTGCAACGGGGAATTTTGAGGGATTGATGCCCCGCCGAATGTCTGAGACCTCCAACATTGTCGGGATTGAGTTAGATGCAATTTCTGGCAAAATTGCCAAGCAGTTGTATTCAGAAGCAACCATTCACATTGCTGGGTTCGAGACGGTTCCCACTCCCGAAAAATATTTTGACCTGACGATCTCCAACGTGCCCTTCTGCGAAGTGGGCGTTGCCGATCCAAAATATAGAGCTGCAAAGACGCTCCACGACTACTTCTTTCTAAAGGGATTGAATTCTGTTCGGCATGGGGGATTGCTGGTTTACATCACCTCAACAGGCACGATGCAATCACGGCGAGGACAGGCTGTGCGAGAACAGTTGGCGCAGCAAGCGAATCTGATTGGGGCACTTCGGTTGCCGGGAGACGCTTTTAAAAAGTTTGCGGGAACCGAGGTAACGACCGATTTAATTATTTTGCAACGTTTGGGAGCCGGGATTGAACCGAACGGGATTCAATGGACTGAGCTAACTGAATCCTCAGTTTTGGGGCAAGACGGAAAACCGCTACGAATTAACGAGTATTATACTGAACGGCCTCATCTGATGCTAGGAGAGATGGGCGACGACAAGCTCCATCCCGGACGATTGGCCCTGACCGGAGATGGGCGCGATCTACGGATTGCGATTCAACAATGCTTTGAGCGAGAGTTCCCTAAAAATATTTATCAAAAAGCAACCCAAGTTGCTTTTGAAGAGAGTGCCTTTCAACTGCAAGCCATTCCGATTCCCCCAGATCTGGATGAGGTAAAACCTCAAGCCTTTACTAAAGTCCCACTTGGATTAGATGTCGTGCTGATGCAGCGACGTGGGGATCTATTGCATTCAGTTGGCTATGAGGGGAAAAAGCTTGAGCGATGCCTGAAGCTGATGGAACTGCGAGATGTGGCCCAACAGGTGCTTAATGTACAGCTCGAAACGGACTCTGATGCTCAACTGCAAGAAGCTCAGGCGGAACTAAGTCGAGTCTATGATGCGTTTGTCAAAAAATATGGCTCTGTACATGATCGCGCTAACGGACTTGTGTTCCGCAGTGATCCAGATTATTCGTTGCTCTTAGCTCTAGAAAACTACGACTCAGATCTAAAAACAGCTACAAAAACGCCGATATTTACGCAAAGAACTGTTTCACAATCTTTCTTCCAGGAATCAGCCGAAACACCTAAAGAGGCGCTTTTGTATTGCCTCAACGAAAAGGGATATGTGGACGTGACCTATATCGGGGAACTGGTTGATCTGCCAGAAAACGAGGCCACTAAAGCATTACAGGCTGAAGGATTAATTTTTCGTGATCCGAAATCTAAGCAGTGGCAAACTGAGGACGACTATCTGAGTGGCAATGTTCGATCAAAGCTGCAAGCGGCCAAGCTTGCAGCAGAAACAGATCCTCAGTATCAGGTGAATGTGGATGCTCTAGTCGCAGTGCAACCAGAACCGCTACTCCCTGGCGATATTGATGTGCGCCTTGGCTCAGCCTGGGTTCCACCTGAAGATATCCAAGATTTTTTGCTGGAAACATTAGATCTTAAAGAAAAAACCGCCATTGCCGTTCGCTATTCTAAGCTTGCGGGTGGTTGGGGAGTGCATGGAGAATACTTCGCTAAAAACTCAGCTATCAACAACTCAATTTTAGGTACCTCTCGATGCTCTGCCCTGCGCCTAGTCGAACTGGCCCTTAACCTCAAAAACCCAGTTGTGTACGACACGCTTGAGGATCGGCAGGTGATCAACCGGGACGAAACCGCAGCCGCCCGACTCAAGCAGGAGGAGTTGAAAGTTCGCTTTAAGGATTGGATTTGGCAATCGCCTGAACGCACCGAGCGCTTAACCAAACTCTACAACCAACGATTCAATACCTTCCGACCTCGCATCTACAACGGGGCACACCTCACACTGCCTGGAGCAAACCCTACAATTCAGTTTCGACCTCACCAGAAAAACGCAATTTGGCGAACGCTTCAAGAAGGCAATACTCTACTCGCGCACTGCGTCGGGGCTGGGAAAACCTTTGCCATGATTGCATCTGCGATGGAAGGCCGACGATTGGGTTTGGCCCAAAAACCCATGATCATTGTACCCAACCACTTACTCGAACAGTGGGCAAAAGATTGGAAACTCCTCTACCCCAATGCAAATATTTTGGCAGCAGACAAGACAGACTCGTCTGCCCAAAATCGAGCTGAGCTGACCGCCCGGATCGCAACAGGTGATTGGGATGCAGTTATCGTCACCCATTCAGCGTTTGGAAAGCTCCGCCTCAACCCCGACACTCAAAAAGCATTTTATAAAGAGCAAATTGATCTCATCAAGGATGCGATCGCAGAAACCGGACAAAGTGAAGAATCTAGAGCTGTTGTAAAACAGCTTGAACGGCAACGCAAGCGTTTGCAAAAGAGCGTTGATGGTTTGAATAACCCAAAACGCAAAGACAATGGATTAACCTTTGAACAACTGGGTGTAGATCTGCTGATCGTAGATGAAGCACATATGTTCAAGAATTTAGGATACACCTCTCAGATGAACAATGTCGCCGGATTGCCCAATACCAATAGCGATCGCGCTATGGATCTGTATATGAAGGCGCGCTACCTGGCTCAGCAACACGGAGAAGGGAAAGGGCTTGTATTCGCAACTGCAACACCGATTGCAAATACGATGGCGGAGGTCTACACAATGCAACGCTACTTGCAGCCCCAACTCCTTGAAGATCTGGGCCTTTCAGGGTTTGATGCCTGGGCCTCTACGTTCGGGGAAACAGTTACGGCTCCTGAAATTAGTCCTGCTGGCAGCTACCGCGTCAAAACTCGGTTTGCTAGATTTGTCAACGTGCCGGAACTCATGAACGCCTTCCGTCAGATTGCAGACATTCAAACTAAGGAAATGCTGAATCTGCCAACTCCAAGCATTGTCGGAGGCAAGCCTGAAGTTATTGCTACCCTCTCCTCAGATTTACAACTCGCTTTTACCGAAACCCTGGCAAAGCGGGCTGAAAATATTTCAAAGGCTGATCCACGCTCCGATAATATGCTCCTCATCACGACAGAGGGACGCAAATCTACGCTGGATATGCGGTTGATCAATCCGCATTTACCTCACGAGCGTAATAAAGTTGATGCGTTTGTCGAAGATTCCTTTGCTGCATGGCAAGAGAGCCGAGAACAGAAGTCAACCCATTTAGCTTTTTGCTATCTAGGCACTCCCAAAACCACCAAATCCAGGTTTGAGGATGCGGTCAAACATTTTTCAGTCTACGAATATATTAAAACTCGCTTGGTTGAGATGGGGATGCCAGCGGATCAGATCGTTTTTGCTCAAGATGCCAAAAGTGATGCTCAAAAGCTTAAGCTACAACAGAAATTTAATAGTGGAGATATACATCTCCTTATCTCCGGTCAGCAATTGGAGACAGGATTTAACGGGCAGCAGAGACTTAAATATTTATCTACACTGACCCCTCCTTGGCGACCGGATCAGATCGAACAGGCTGAGGGCCGTGCGCTCCGGCAGGGCAACCAAAATGAGTCCGTTGTGATTCGTCGCTACGTCACTCAGGGGCGCAACAACCGACCCTCTTTCGATGGTTACAACTGGCAAACCCTGGAGAGCAAAAAGAAAAGTATCGATCAGATAATGGCTGGGAATAGCGAGGTGCGCTCAGTTGATGACCTCTCGGATGCGGCCCTGACCTTCGCTGAGGTGAAGGCGATCGCTACGGGCAATCCTCTAATTCTAGAAAAAGCCGAAATTGATAATCAGGTAAGTCAACTCTCGTCGCTGAAGCGATCGCACCTGAATACGACTTATCGGATGCAGCAGCAGCTTTCGTTCTTACCAGCCCGAATTCAGGATTGTGAACAGGCGATTCCAATCCTTGAGCAAGATACCGCAAGGATTCCGGCCGACTTCTCATTTGAGAACTTCAGCGCTGAACTGGAAGGTCTGACCTATTATGACCCCCGTGAATTTGCCAAAGTACTGCTCAAGCGGGAGTTTCCGGTAAGCCTAGATTACAAGAAGGTTGGTTCAGTTGCTGGATTCGAGATTGGTATCAGATCTAAAGCTGAAAGGAGCGGAACAGATAGCCCCCTATGCCTCCAGGGAGCAGGAACTTACTACCCCAAAATTTCACACTCTTATGCTGAAACAACTCAAAATATCGTGACCGAACTTCAACACATCTCGGTTCGACTGGCGAATGCTCGCTCTCACCTAAACACTGCGATTGCGGATCTAAAGACGCTATCTGGTAATCAAAATATGGTGTTTCCTAAGGAAGCAGAGTTGCAAGCAGCCCTCACCCGGCAGCACCAAATCAATATGGAGTTAGGGCTATATCAGAACAATGCGGTTGAGGCAGTGGAGGAGGAAGCCGAATCATCCAGCCAGAGCGAGGATGAAGAGTCAAACGAGGCGTTAGACATCGATGACATTCCTTCTCAAGCTTGGATGCCTCCAGAACCCGATTCTCAAAATATTTTGGATTCAGATTCTCCTTCTACTTCTCCCGAATTACCAGAGCCGAATGATCTAGACCTCTATAATCCGACCTTGCAGGAGATGCGGAATTGGGCAATGGACGCGCTTGTACTAGGGCATGCCTCTTCTTATCTAGCGCGAGTAAGAGCGCTTGCGACTGAGATGCTGCAAGGAACAGATCAGGCTGATTTGCCTTCAGACCAGAGAGATCCGAACTTCACCAATCCAAACTTCACCTTGAGCAAAGAAGCCGTTCAGGCGATGCACACTGCCCATAAAGCTTCTATTGCGCTGCGATCGCCCTCTCTCGATGATTTAAGGCAATGGTACGTTCAAGCAGCCGAACAAGGACAAACCGTTTTGCTCCCAGCAATTGCTGCATTAGGCAAACAAATGAAGAAAGCAGATGCAGAACAGATGGTCTTGCCGTATGACCACTGGCACCAGATGCAGGCTTCACGTTCAAGGAGTCTAGAGCCAGCTTCAGATCCTCAAGAGATTTGTCGCTAAAATAGCCCCAACTTTAATAAGGCATCGATTGCTACCCGCTTTTCAGCTTCTTTGCATTTGCCGCGTGCTGTCCCCACACTATAGACTTGCCCTACAATTCGAGCTTCCACTATTCGAATGCGATCATGGTCAGGGCCAGATTCGTGAATCACAACATACTGGGGACACACGCTATGCCCAGCTAAAGCGTATTGTTGCAGCCTGCCTTTGGGGTCTACCAGATAGGTTGGGTTGGGAGCAGAGGCATTCATTAGGGAACGTTCCACTACTTGGTCAAATAAGGGTTCTACCAACTCAATATCTGAATCCAAATGTAGACTTCCCCATCTGATTCGGCATACCCAGTACCAGAATCGGTTGCCGACTCAGACAGATCTTCAGACCTGGTTTGCTAACCCTGCCAACGGCCTTGGCACCCTGGGCGGCTGGCATAACGTTGTTTGGATTGATGTGGATGTGAAGCAGTTTAAGTCGCAGCAGACCTGCGACCAGCGGATCGCCGATTGTCTCAGCCAGCACCCGCTTTTGCAACAAACTTCTACCGAGCACACCCACAGCGCTGCGCCTGCAAGACGAAATCGGCCCCGACTTCATCATTGATGAGGCCAACTCCGACACCCTGCGCCAGCAGGTCGAAACCGCCCACCCCCAAACCGTCGCTGAGTTACGGGAGGAAGAGGCGAAACGAAGAGAACGAAAATATAAAAAACAGGCCGAAGACCAACTAGCCCTACCCCTGACAGAAGAATAAGCCATGTCAGCCCGCATCTCTTCCACAATGCCCTCCAAAAAGATGGGTGGACAGTTACCGACGACCTACTCACCGTTCGGTACGGACAGGATTGAGTGGCAATCGATTTAGGCGCAGAACGCATATTGGCCGCTGAGCGCGGTAGCGAAAAGATAGCTGTAGAAATCAAAAGCTTCTTGGGCGAGTCAGAACTGTTTGACTCCCATGCCGCCTAGTCCAATTCCTCAACTCTCGTCTCGCTCTACAAAATAGTGAACCTGATCGCACCCTTTACCTAGCGGTGCCTGAAGAAACCCAAAAATCCTTATTCAGTCGCAGCTTAGCCTCTGCCTCAGTGCAGCAATACCAAGTCAAACTACTGATCTACAATCCAGAACAAGAGGTAATTGTACAATGGCAGTCCTAGATACCTACAGCCAATACATTCAATCTCTATTGAAAAAATACAGCCAGCCCGCTAAGGCTGACCCATCGGTGGAGACCCAACTCGTTTTTGATACCCTCCACCATCATTACCAACTCTTGGAAGTTGGCTGGGCTGGGCGCGATCGCATTTATGACTGCATTCTCCATCTCGATATCAAAGACAACAAAATCTGGATTCAGCGCAACACAACAGATGCCCAAATCGCTGAAGAACTTGTCGAAATGGGTGTGCCAAAGTCTGACATTGTGCTGGGCCTACAAGCACCCTACAAGCGTCCTTACACCGAGTTTGGAGTAGCTTAATATCTCGGCAATGTACCCTCAGTCTCTAGATGTTGAGCAGGATATGTGCGATCGCCGTGGAAGCTACCAAGCATGACCACCACGCACACATTCTTCGATGTACTTTCACAACACCGGCGTTGCTGAATCAGTCTATAAAACAGTTTTTGAAAGCCTTGTAGTTCTATCCCCAATCCGGCGAAATCATAGCGTCATTCAGCAACGCCTACTCTCGATGGGCGACACAGCCGAACGGGTCTTTGGCCGTAAGAATTTTATGGAGCTGTATGCCGTCTTTAGAAGCTCGGTACTGTACAAGGTCAAGACCAAGGCAGGCTATGTAATTGGCACATCACCGGGGTAATTTTGCCCGTAGATGGCGGTCTAACCGTGCTGTGACAGTAAGGACCTTATGCGTAGCGTCCTCTTCGTAGACGAGGAGACCTGACCCCAGCAGCTGCTTCTCCTCTCAGATTTATCCAACGCGACGTTGGACAAATCTGAGAGGTACCTCGGCGTAAGCCAAAACGACTAGCTGCGCGAGCAGGAAACTATTCAAGCAAGGTGGAACGCGATGCAACGGGGCTAAGTCTTCAAAGGTTCTCGATGAACGTTTTTGGTGTCATCCCTTCGACCTGCTTAAACACTCGAGTAAAGTGAGATTGATCGGTAAAACCAAACAGATAAGCAACTTGAGCAATGGCTTCTCCCTGTTTGAGAAACTGACTAGCCTTCTTAATACGTCGCTTAAGCAAATACTTATGGGGCGTCAGTCCAATGGCATCCTTGAATAACCGCGCGAAATGGAATTTGCTCAAGCCCGCCTCTAGCGCTAGATCTGACAGACTGAGATCTTCCATGAGATGAGCTTCGATATAGTCAATCACGCCGCCCAACCGCTGGCGCTCAATAGGGTGTAAATCAAGAAGATTGATAGGAGTATCAACACTGTAGTGATTGACGAAGTGAGCGACTAACGCCGTAGACAGGGTATCGGCATAGAGGCGGCCATTAGGGCCGCCCATCTCGGCCTCAATCAGCAGGGCTTGCATCAGTGTTTGTAGATGCTTGTCCTTCGCCTGGTGTTGTCGCTTGAAAATCTGCCGTTCCAGCAGTGGTTGGTCGGGCAGCAGCTCTACTACCTTTTGCGGATCAATGGTGAGCAGCACAAACTGATTGCGCCCGCTGATGCGGTGGGAGAAGGGCACACCTGCCGGATTCACCCACAGGTCTCCCGTTTCGTACCGGTGGGTTTTGAAGGTTTTGCCGTCCTTCCATTCCCACTCAAAGGCAGGGCCTGTGTTCATGGCGAAGTAATGTTGGGGGACGGTGACATCCTCTGGGGTGAATTCTTCGTTCTCACCCTTTTCGATATAGACACCGTCCCAAGAGAGGTCTTTGCTGGAGACGAGAACTTGGCCAGCAGTGACGTCAGGCTTGGGGGTCAGGGTATGGCTATCGACAAAAATGATCTGGCTTTGCATAGGGGCTGACCCAGTGAATTAGCCGAGCGCAATTTTCTACCAAAACTCAGCAATCCGCTGCAAGAGCCCATTTGAGGATTGTCCGATAGTGGTAATTGTAAGCCAAACACAAGGCTTCTAACCTTCACGCCGCGACGGGAGACTCAGCATGGATTACTACACTTTGGGCAAGACCGGATTGAAAGTCAGCCGCCTAGCACTCGGTACCATGACATTCGGCGATGACTGGGGCTGGGGAGCCGATGAGGCTAATGCCCGCCAGTTGTTTGATACCTACCTAAAAGCAGGTGGCAACTTTATCGATACCGCCGACTTGTATACCAATGGCAATAGCGAACGGATGCTGGGCCGGTTTGTGAAAGAAAGTGGGACGCGCGACCGCGTCATCATCACCACCAAGTTCAGCTACAACGCTGAACCCGGCAACCCCAATGCTGGCGGTAACGGACGCAAGAACATTCTGCGCGCCGTCGAAGGCTCTCTGCAGCGGTTGGACACCGACTACATCGACGTCTACATGCTGCACACCTGGGATCAAGTCACCCCGGCTGAAGAGGTCATGCGCACCCTAGAGGATCTAGTGCGGTCCGGCAAAGTTCGGTATGTCGCGCTATCGGATGCTCCTGCCTGGTATGTGGCTCAAGCCCAGACCCTAGCCCGAGAGCGCCACTGGGAACCTATCAGCACCGTACAACTGGAATATTCCCTGGCGGAGCGCAACATTGAGTTTGAATACACCGCCCTGGCCCAGCAATTGGATACCAGCATTATGGCCTGGTCGCCTTTGGGGAGCGGGCTGCTGTCGGGCAAGTACCGCCCCTCTGAGGACGGTGGTGAAGGCTCAGGTCGGTTGGCAATGCTGGCCAATAGCGGCAATCCGGCCTTCAACAAGTTCACCGAAAAAAACTGGGCGGTTGTGTCCGAGCTAGAAGCGGTTGCCAAGGAACTGGATCGCTCTATGGCTCAGGTGGCACTGAATTGGGTCGCCCACCGTCCTGCTGTGGCTTCCGTCATCGTCGGGGCAACTAAGCTGCACCAGCTGAAAGACAACCTCAGTGCTCTGGACTTTGAGATTCCGGCAGAGCTACAGCAACGGCTGAATAAAGTCAGCCGTCCAGAAAGCCGATTCCCTTACACCTTCTTCGAGCCCGGCTTGCAAGGCATGATCACTGGCGGCGCAACGGTAGGCGATAAGCCCACTTCCTACCGACCGCCCATTTTGATTCAGGGGAGCGGGGCAGGCGTCGGTGCAAGCAACGAGTAGAAATTTTCTACAGCAGCAATTTCTTAAGCTTCTGGCTCCATCAAGATTGCCAACTCCGACTATTCATCTGCGTCCAACTATTCTTCCAAGCTCATGCCCTTTATCAATCGTCGACAAGTTCTCACAATTGGCAGTGCCGCTGCGGCAGGTTTAGCCGCTGTATCACTCGGCCAAGCTAACGCCAATACGCTTAATCCACCTGAAAGCGAGGCTGAAATTACAGTCAATCCAGAAGGTCGCTTTGCTGGCAAAGTCGTGCTGATCACGGGCGCAACGTCTGGCATTGGCGCGGCGACCGCTCAGGCTTTTGCCCGAGAAGGTGCGAAGGTGGCTTTTAATGGACGCCGCGCCAACTTGGGACGGCAAGTTGAAAGTGAAATTCGCTCTTTTGGCGGCGAGGCGACTTACATTCAATCAGATGTGCGTAACCCCGAGCAGGTTGAGCAGTTTGTTACTGCAACGGTTGAAAAATATGGTCGTTTGGATATCGCTTTTAATAACGCGGGTGTCTTCATGACTCCTGCTGAGATTCAAGACATGGATCTTGAAAACTATCGCAATCTGATTGCGACAAATTTGGACGGGGTGTTTTACGCCATGCGGTATGAACTACCCATCATGATTGAGCAGAATAGCGGCATTATCGTCAATATGTCATCCGTTGCAGGGCACCGAGGGTTTGCTAATACTCCCCATTACAACGCCAGCAAGCATGGTGTGATCGGTTTGACGAAAGCTGCCGCTACGGCCAACGCCAAACGCAACATTCGCATCAACTCCATTTCTCCCTTAGCCGTCGATACCCCAATGCTGCGCCGTTCATTTGAGTATCAAGGGCTGACCTATGAGCAAATGGCTCCTAACTTCGTTACACCCCGCATTATGACGACAGCAGAAATGGCCAATACCGTCATGTTTTTGGCCTCGGATGAAGCAACTGCCATCAACGGTATGGATCTAGATGTGACGGGTGGGCAACTTGCTTGAGCCCCAACTTTCCCATTATTCGGAGCTTTCGACATGAGAAATTTGTTTGCTGCAGCGATCGCTACTTCGGTCATTAGTATTTCGATTCCTGCGATCGCGCAAACCCCAACATCCAGCCCTACATCGCCATACGTCACATCTGTTTCACGCATCCAAACCATAGACGAAGCAGCCATTGCGACAATAGTTCGTAGCGTTGCTAATTTAGCTGATCAGGGCGATTTTGAAACCTTAGAATCCCTCTTCGCTAACGAGATTCAGGTCGATTACACCTCCCTGTTTGGCGGCGAGATCCAAACTCAGACGCCAGAGGGCTTGATGACTGCCTGGGCTTCGGTGCTGCCCGGATTTGACCAAACCTACCACGCCCTCTCGAATATTCAAGTTGACGTGAAAGGCGATCGCGCTACCGCAACTGCCGATGTCACCGCTAGTCACTACCTTAGCGACAACTACTGGCAGGTGTCCGGGCAATACGAGTATCAGTTAGTACGTCAACCCCATCACTGGCAGGTCGAAACCATGACGTTCCAACTCAGCGATGAACAGGGCGATCGTGCTTTGCTAGAGCAAGCCGCCGCCGCCGCTGCCGATACCCCCTCAAGTTATCTTCAGCAGCAGCAAACCGAACAGGCGGTGCGAGCCTTTCTTACCAGCCTAGAAACCAAGGACATGGACGTCTTTGCCACAGTTTGGGCAGAAGACGCCGTGCAGGATATGCCCTACGCCCCCGAAGGATTTCCCCGTCGAGTGGAAGGCCGAGACAATCTGACCCAGCACTATGGAGCGTGGCCGGAGGTTAGCGGCGAGGCGAATTTTACTAATGAACTGGTGTTTTACCCCATGGAAGACCCAACAATGGTGTTTGCCGAATGGCGTGGAGTGGTCGAAATCATTCCCACGGGGCGTATCTATGACCAGCGCTATGGTGGGCTTTTTCGAGTCGTAGACGGCAAAATTGTGCTATTTCGGGAGTATTTCAACCCCATCGTATTCGTCGAGTCGTTTGGCCTAAATGAGGGTGGGGAGTTTGACAATCAGTAGCACAGTCTTCCTCCCTATCTACGCTGTTGAACTGGAAGTTGGAGTAGCTGCCCGCGCCTCAGTGAGTATCCCAATCTCTCTCCAGCGGTTCTTTCGTGAACAGTTCCAAAATTTGTCCAGCGTTGCGCTGGACAATTACAGGGTAAGCTCAACCGGCTAGTTGTGCGCGCAGGCAACTATTCAACTCACAAGCCTTCAGCAAGTTAAGGCTCTTGAGCACTCGGCTTGATCGATAATCACCTCAGTTACATCCCAGCAGTGTCATTCTGCCCATTCAAGGTCAATATTTCAGGAAACAGATTGATTGCAGGCGGTCTGACGCTCGGCATCACCTGCGCCCCTATTCAAGACACATACACCCGACGGCCCATCATAGGGCGTTGGGTGCATGCTGTTGTTATATGAGACCAATGTGAGCACTATTATTCTTTATATTCTTTAATCTTGAGCTGAGGCACATATGCATAGATTTCTGCGGGCCGTAGCGACTCAGCCAAGAGCCATGCCTCATGCTCATGACTGATCGATGCCAGCCAGACTATATCTCCTGAAGCATAGAAAGCTAAGTCCTCCGGAAGGCGTGGGTGCAACCAAGAGTAAAGGCCACCTGCCGCGTGTAACAAATTCACGGACCCATCCTCAATCCGATACCGCTGCACGATAGCTTCATGACCAAGTAGCTCTTGCCTAGGCCATTTGTTTGTCCTTATATTTGAGACAAGAAACGGCTTGAGCGCATGTTTTATCTCGTAGGCCGAGTGCTCGAATGTAAGTTGATCTCTCCATACTAGAGAAAACGACTCACAATTTGAGGCAGCAAAGTTAAGCAGATCAATGTAAGTCTGTCCCTTCGGCTCAGCTACAATTTCAAATTTTGGATTCATAAAACAACACTCCGAACAGTTTTTCGGGGTGGGTTGGAGAAAAGCTATCCACCGCATAGAGTGCAGGTGCAAGTAAAACACGGTGCACAGATAAATAGCCTCAACCGCATTTTAGCGGGTCTGCTGACGACAGCAGGCCATATAGCAAACCGCAGTGACAGTTTCTGCTGACCTTGATAGTGACGATTTTTGTAGTCTGTGGCAAGGTCAACTACACAAACCTGAGTCGATACAGTGACTACTGTGAGCGAACGTATCGGCGACATTTTGAACAAGGTCTAGGCCTGGAGGGCTTGAATCAAGCGTTGATTGAGCAGGTCACTGCGGACGATAGCACCCAAATTGCCGTGGTGGATTACATATTCACCGAGAAAAAATGCCAGTTTGATGGCCCTCAATTGGCTCAAGCGGCCTTGCAATTGGCTCAAGTGGAGGTTGAACCGACTGAACCGCTCAGTTTCTCTATTGCCTCCTTCAAACGGCAGGCCCTCAATGCCCATCTTCTAGACCTATTTGTAGCCATGTTTGACATGGCTCAAATGTATTGTTCTACCATCGCTAATAATTCTTGCTTGAAACGATCGCGTACCCCTGTAGGTGAGACGATGACACATTCAGAGCCGTAGCGACGGATATCCCGCATAAGCCAAAAGGGATTGACGACATTTCGAGTGACCTGTCGAACATCGCCAATGACTTCATCATGAGTGTCGTCGTCTTTAGGTTCATAGGCTTTTACAAGCCATCCTTTGAAGTGCAACTGCACTTGAACAGCATCAAATCTCCCCTGCCACTCGCCACTGGCAGGAAATACTCCCTGAATGCGATCGAGCCGGAGGCAACGATTATGCCGAAGCTCAGGCAAATCTTTACTATCCTCGGTTTCATCGCACCAAATTTGCAGATAGTAACGCTTCTCGTACAGGATGACTTCGGCATGGCGAACTGTATATTCCAGGGCTTGCCCTTGAGAATTCTGATAAAAGAGGCGGAAGGGTTGGTTTTGGTCAATAAGTTGGTCAACCTCACCTCGCCAGCCTTGCAGGGGTTGGCTAAGCTGCTGGACAAGGCTTTGCCGTAGGGGAGCCTCCATCTCCCCCCGATCCAATAAAAGTGTAAGTACACTTTTGGCTTCTTCAATATGCCCTGCGTCGATCAGATCTCGAATGCCCTGGCGTAAAGCCTTGACCTGCGAGGTATTGAGTTTGAATGGATGTCCGACCTCAAACTCCTGCTGCGCGAGCGCAGTCACCAAAGCAGAGGGGCTAGGATTGTTGCCCCAACGCTTACCCAGGCGTTCTGCGATCGCCTCCAGCTTTGCCTTCGTTCCAGGAGGAACCGACAGGGTTAAAGTTTCCTTTTTTCTAGGCATTTTCCAGCAAGAATCAAAAATACACTTGCACTTTCAAGAAAGCTGTGTGATACTTTCTTTTGTAATTGCATTATATCCTTTCGATACCAAGCTTACGTATATGTAATTGGCATTTGAGCCAGGGAGATGGCTATGACGCAGTTGGAAAAGCTATCTACGGTACTAGCGGATGGCCGTTGGCATTCGACGGAAGAACTGGTGCAGGAGGTAGGGCACCGCTTCTCGGCAACCATGCATACGGCTGCTAAGAAGTACAGCTACCGCTTCGAGAAGCGACGGGGGGGCGATCGCCAGTTCGAGTATCGGATGCTAGCTGCCGTAAGCTCGGCCAATTAAGCAGCCTAAGCGTTTGAGAGTTGAGGAATTGTGATGATTGGAGTGGTTGGATGGCGATCGCAGTTAGACTGAACCCGCTCACTGAAAATGGGTAGAAGAATCCGTATTACTTAATACTTTTAATTTAAGAACTTGCTATGCCGGACTACACCCTTAAACTCAAACCTGTTTACTCTCAAACAGTGCTAACCCCTGAAGGTGTGACGTTACCAGGCGGCTGGTCGCTTTCCTGGCATCAGGCGGAAACCTTCAAGGCGCTGAGTGATCCTAATCTGGATGTTGTATTTAATACAGCTATGACTGGGGATGGCAAAAGTTTGGCGGCATTCTTACGGGCAATGTCTGGAAAAACTTATACGTTGGCCATGTATCCCACAAATGAGCTAGCACGGGATCAGGAACGGCAAGTTCAAGATTATAAAGAGAAATTTCAGCCAAAGTATGATCCACAAATTTATCGGTTGACAGGAGCGACGTTAGAAAATTTTGTTGAAGAGAATCAACTGTCTTCAAAACAGCAAGGGATTATTAATTCAGTTGATAATTCAGAAATTTTGCTGACCAATCCAGATATTTTTCACTATATTCATCAGTTTCGTTACTTAAGGCGTGATCCGAAAAATCCTCGTCGTGGTGACAATGCTGATAAGGTTTTTCGTAAAGTTGACAACCTTTACAAATTGTTTGTCTTTGACGAATTTCACATCTTCTCATCTCCTCAAATAGCTAGTGTGTTTAATGCCATGTTACTCATGAAGCACACAGGCTATCAAGGAAAGTTTTTATTCCTTTCTGCAACCCCTAATGAACTATTGCAAGGTTTTTTAATGAAGGCGGGTTTGAACTGTCATTCAGTTAATCCAGTTGAACAAGGAAAGTATATCTTTTCATCTACTAGTAATAAAGACTGGCGACCCATTAGCCAAGAAATTAATTTGACGTTTCCAGATGACCTTCAGCCCAATGCTAAATCTGCTTATGATTGGATGAGCGAAAATGCTAAAGATATCATTCTTAAGTTTTTCCTAGATCATCCTGGAAGTAAGGGAGCGATTATCCTTAATTCGATTGCAGCAGTCTATAAGCTATTGGGGAAATTACAGCCGTTGTTCAAACAGCATAATTTGGCTGTTTTACCCAACACTAGCCTGACGGGTGATAGTGAACGGGCACGATCGATTACTGACGCCGATCTACTGATTGGAACCTCTACGATTGATGTTGGAGTTGATTTTAAGATTAATTTTTTAGTTTTTGAAGCAGCCGATGCAGGTAACTTTATTCAACGATTTGGACGTTTAGGGAGACATCAAGGCTTTTCAGCCTACCAAGCCTATGCGTTAATTCCCAACTTTCTCGTTGCCAGGTTGTTTGAAAGTAAAGATGGCAAAGCTGCACCATTAACGAATGGAGAAGAATGCGATCGCATTTCCTTTACTGAGGCAATTCGTAAATCCTGGTCATTTGTCAACCAGTTTGAGGGGTATCCCAAACGCTGGGGCGCAATTCAATCATTTTATGTTTGGAATGAATTGCGGCAAATGAAAGAAACCTATCCGAATTCAGATCAGACGTTCAAAGCAGATATTCAAGCTACTTTGGAGATTAATGTTAAATCTCAGTACGGAGTTATTCAACGCTGTTTAGAGGCGAAACAACACAAAATCATTGATGAGGCCAGAAGTTTTCGAGGTAGTAGTCAATTAGATTGTGCAATTTATGATGCAACTAATTTAGACGAGCCAGAACGAGACAAATTCAAGACTTATAATTTACCCGGACTCCTGAGCAATTTTGTCTTTGAGGTGATTGAAGCGGATGAGTTTTTAGCCAAAGCCCAAAGAGCAGGATTACCTAAAAAACGATTTCAAGATGCACTGTGTTATCTACGTCTAACGAATTATCGAGAAGTCCGGGAAAACTGGTATTTTTACCATTCTGGTGATTTGAGTGAACTGGCGCGATTAGGAAAAGTCCAAATCTTAAAAGGAATCCAAGTGACAGCCGGGGCCAATGCTATTAGCAAAGCTCTGGGTCGGCGTGGAATTGTCTGCTACATTTCCGATCACCGACGAGGGGATTTGCGCGCCAAGTTAGGTTTACCAATGCAATTTCAGGCGTATGGTTTGAGCGATCGCCCAGATGACCGTGACCCGCCCTATACGATCGCCTTTGGCCAGTCTGCCCTTTTGCTCGAAACCCTTACCTGGTCATGGAAACCTCAAGAGGATGTGGGATGGATTTGTTGAGGAAATAGCCTCTTCCAGAACCTCTTACACTGAAGAAAAAGATTAGTTTATTGCGCGTTACCAGGAGAACATCTTATGTCTAACGATCAACTGTTATCTCGTATTTCAAGCGATCCAAACATCTGTTTTGGGAAACCTTGTGTTCGGGGACATCGTATCTGGGTGTCGCTCATTCTCGACCTATTAGCGAGTGGAGAAACGATGGATGATGTTTTAGAAGCCTACCCAAGCATTGAACGTGAAGATGTCTTAGCTTGCATTGCCTATGGTGCTGAGATGGCAAGAGGCGGGTGGATCGAAATTCCTTTAGGCCGCGACAAGGAAATCGCATGAAGATCAAGCTGGATGAAAATGTTGACCTCCGAGTAGTGCCACGCTTACAGGTAGCAGGTCACGATGTTGCCACTGTTCCAGAACAAGGACTGAGTTCTGCTCCCGATGTTCGAGTGATTGAGGTTTGCCGAAGTGAGGAAAGATGCCTGATTACAGCAGATCGAGGCTTCGGCAATCGCTCCCGCTTCGATCCAGCTATCTATGCAGGAATTGTCATTATCCGTCTCCCTGGTCAGCCCTCATTTGCCAGTTGGTGCGAGGCGATCGATACACTCATTGCAGGGCTGGAGCAAGCAGATGTGACAGGTAAGCTTTGGGTGGTACAGGGCAGCAGGATTCAGCAGTATCAAGCGCTCGAACCGGAGGAGCCTAGGAATGATTAGATTGCAGGAGGTGGAGAAGGGGCTTTGCCCGATATCAGAAGGCTACAGTATTTCAATACCTGAAAGGCTTTATGAACGCGCAGCACTGCACTGCATTCCCTTCTCCATATTTAGAGGTTACACCATGTTGGAGCATTCCATACCCATCAAGAGCAAGAAGTTTTAATCATAAGGCTACAGTAACCCTTTGACAATTTAGGTTGGGGCTGCCAGAATGGTGAAAACGTTCACCAAAGGATTTTCTATGCTTCTTCAACTGAGTGACAGTGATTTGGCACAAATGCCTCCCAACCTCTCTTCGGCTCTAGTGAGATGGTTACAGGATGGACAATTCAAATCTGCTATACCGTCCCAGTCTCGTAAGCCACAACTTAAGACTGATATTGAGCAATTGGCTCTAACCCTTGTTGACTTAGAGAAAACCAAGCAGACTTCCAAGAGTTTTTCAAAATCTGTGATATCTGATCAGGATTCAGTGCCCAGAGAGAAATTGGCTAGCCATTGTCACATTAGGCTTACTCAGTTATTTGCCGCAGGTATTACTAAATCAGGGATGCCAATTCGAGTCAGGTTAAAACAAGAGCTAGCTAAGAAGCGTGGGCATGATTACGTAACAAAGGGGTTGAGCATTTCTTCTAAAGGCAGGGTTGATTCATTGTAAGAGGTGAAAAATCTGGTCAATTTGGTTGGCGAGCGTTCGTAGAGCGGAGGTCAGCGAATGAAATCCATTGAGCCGGAGCACATTGATAGTAATGGTTCGAAATAGC
>JAESGQ010000124.1_pt1 | contig 47781 bp, 52 predicted proteins | sample 9266251 | NCBI WGS metagenome assembly JAESGQ01 (sample SAMN17056778, study PRJNA650883) | algae metagenome | isolation source: Kaiparowitsia implicata GSE-PSE-MK54-09C and co-occurring heterotrophs from... | place: USA: Kaiparowits Plateau, Grand Staircase Escalante National Monument, UT ... | reverse complement strand
CTGTCTGGCGCTGCAAAGTCGTCCTCAACTCCCTGCCCAGTTTCTTTTTCTATATCATTCTTCGGTGTCTCAGAAGCTTTGAAGGGAGGAGCGAGGCAATATGTTAGTGGACATCTCGCTGTCGAGCAGTCCAGGGTCGTCTCCTCTCTTTAGTTCCGTCTCCCCATAACTGCTCTGTAACGGACGGAATAAAGTTCTCGGTTATGATACAAAGGTTGTCTACCGCCGTTGAGCTTCACCGTTAGGCACTGCATTAAATCGCTGGCTTTGACAATACCTTGAAATTGTCTGTTGGTAAGTAGTGATTTGTTGTTCACCCGCTTCGGGCATTTAGTGATCACTTTGCTGGATATATTCAATTGCAACAAGTAGGGCATTTAGCATAACTTCATAGCTCCGATCCGTCGAACGGTTTAGGGTCATCAGTTCTTGTTGTTCTCTAGTAATAAAACCGTAAATTGCTGCATTGACCATCCGCATCACATCGATCAACGCTTCTTCACTCAGTTTGTATAATTGCAGTGATTTTTGGAGGAGGTGCAGAGAGTCCTGAATGATTTCCACTTCCTCTGGATCTGTCGGTCGCATTTGGTATTGCATCATCACGGTATATCGAGCGGGATACCGTTGGGCAAAGTTACGGGTTGCTTGTGCCTTGACACGGAGCAAGGTATGAGGTTCTGTGATGCCGGTCATTTGGCTTTGGCAGTCCGTTAAATAAGTGCGCCAGATTTCTAAGGCTACGGCACGGCGCAGCCCTGTGTTGCCGTCCAAGTGTTTGTAGATGGCAGGTGGCTTGACCCCCAACTCCTGGGCAACTCGATTAACCCCCAATGCCGTTTCCCCGTCTCGATCAAGGCAATTGATCGCAGCCTGAACCACATCTTGCGGCGTTAAAGAATTTTCCTTGAGTGGGCGACCCATAGAGCATTAGTTAACCAAATTAACTAAAAGTGAATACAATTAACTTTATCAGAAATATCCTGGCTAACTCTCATGACGAATCTAGCCTTTGCCTCTGCCTATCAGCTTGCTCAGATGATTCGCGATCGCCAAGTCTCAGCAGTGGAAGTCCTCGACGCTTATCTGGCTCAAATCGCTCAGCATAACTCGAAGCTGAATGCCATTTGTACCCTGGATGAAGAAAACGCCCGTCACCGAGCTAAGCAGGCAGATGAAGCTTTAGGAAATGGAGAAATCTGGGGCGCTTTACATGGGGTTCCAGTCACCATCAAGGATATCTTTGAAACTGCAGGACTCCGCACCACAGCAGGGTATATTCCTCTCAAGGATTACATTCCTCAGCAAGATGCCACGGTCGTCGCAAGGTTGCGCTCCGCCGGAGCCGTCATTATGGGCAAAACCAACATGGCAGAATTGGCAGGGGATTACCAAAGTACCAATTCCCTCTTCCCACGGGTGAATAATCCCTGGAATCTTGACTACACCCCAGGGGGAAGTTCTGGAGGCAGTGCTGCTGCGGTTGCTGCTGGACTATCGCCTTTAGATTTAGGAAACGACTTGGCAGGTTCGGTTCGTCAGCCTGCTCATTTCTGCGGGGTCTATGGTTTAAAGCCAACTGATCGCCGCATTTCTACCGCAGGACAAATTCCAGAAGTCCCTGGGATGCCAGTCTGTATCCGACAAATGATTACAGTGGGCTGTTTTGCCCGATCCCTCGAAGACCTTCAACTCTGCTTTTCGTTGATTGCTGGAGCCGACGATCGCCGCCCTGATGTCCCACCCGTGCCGCTCGATATTCCTGCGGGGAAGTCTTTGCAAAATCTCAAAATCGCTTGGATTGATCAATGGGCTGAAGTGCCAGTTGCGTCTGAAATTCGAGCCGCGATGCAAGCTGTGAGGCAAAAGCTGGCTCAAGCTAATGTCCAAATTGACCCTTGGCTGCCCCAGGATTTTGACCTTACCAAGATACTGAACGTGTATGGACGGTTGGCCGCTTACCTTAATATCTATGCTCAACCTGTTGATCGCTACAACGTTCGCCGTAGTTTGACCCAACTCTTTCGCACCGCCACTCAAGGAGATCGCTCCCTTCGCAAGCTAGGCGATTTCAGCCGCCTTCTCCCAGAATTGTTAAATCCTAGCTTGAAAGGATATTTTCAAGTATTAACTGAGCGCGATCACTTTACGGCTCAACTTGATAGAGCGTTGGAGCCGTGGGATGTCTGGTTAACCCCAGTTGCTGCGACTGTGGCGTTCACCCATTGTCCTGCATGGGGTGCGGTAGACATTGATGGTAAACCCTATCCCCACGCCGTTGCCAATGGAGCTTACACAATGCCTTTTAATCTGAGCGGACATCCTGCTGTGATTGTTCCGATTGGGCAAACTCAGAATGGATTACCGATTGGAATGCAAATTGTGGGAAAACGTTGGCGTGAAATGGAATTGTTGGCGATTGCACAAGAACTCGATAAGGTGGTTGGAGACTTCCGCAATCCATTGGGCTATTGAAATCAGCGTTAGTTGCCATGCAGCCCAAACATTGCGTTTCAATGGACGGTGTAAGTATCCCCACAGAGCTGTGAAAGTTATCTACTCTTCGTTGGGGATACCGACCAATTGCCTAGCATAGGACCAGAGGCTGTACTGCATGATCTAATTGCCCCTGATTCAATCCCAGTCGTCCGGCTGACTGAAGTGTTTCGCCAAGCTCAAGCATCAGCGATTGTCAGCAATGCCCACCGAATTAATAGCGGTCAATTCCCGAAACTGGAACCTGTGTCCAGTGCTCCTCATAGCGATTGCTTGTGGATGAAGCTCTCCTACCTGGCGTAGCCGAGGTGGGAGTGTCCTATGCTAATCTCGAACTATCCTGAGTCCAGAGATCACATAGACAAGCCCAGCTTCTAAGCGACCGTCCAGAGCGTTTGCTGGAACGGCCCTCACTGTCCTTTCGGCGAGTGAGCTGAAGGATGCCTCTAGCCGCTATATTCTGCGCACCATTGAGGTTGCAGTTATAGCGCTTGCCAGATGGGAATTTTGCTAGCGCGTAGTTTTTCTTGTCGCGCCTAACAATGCCAGAACCATCGTAGGCCAGCTTTGAGGTGTAGGCGGCAACGATATCAATCACCTTGCCACCCACCTCTTGCCACTTCATTTCGGTGTAGTCGCGGATACTGGCCTTGAGCCAGCCGTGAAAGCGTTGGCGCAGGTTAGAACGTCGCCGCCCACCCGTCGCCTTCCACCCTTTCAGGTTCTCAAAGACAATCGCTTCTGAGTTGAACTCAGCCGCGATTTGCACAACCCGCTTAGAAACGATGTGGCTAATCTGCTGGTTGATGTTCCGGCACTTCCGGTAGGTATTAGTGCAAAACCCCTTGTGGAGTTTCCCGCCTTTGCCCATCGTCTTTGATGCCCGCATTGAGACGGACTTCAGCCGTTTGTCACGACGGTCTATGTCTCTTCCAGGGTGAATGAATTCACGATGGATTACAGTGCCGTCGTGGGTCACGACTGCCACGGTGGCCGTGGTGTTGATGCCCATGTCAACTGCTGTGACATTGCCATCAGGATACCGCTTCGCTGGGGTGCAGTGAAACGGAACCGAGAGGTGGCAAGCCTTGCCATTAAAGATCAAGTAAGGCGACAACATCATGTTGCCTGCCACTTCATGGCGATTACGGAGACCTGTGATTTGAACTGTTGTCCAAACCCAGTCAGACCCCATGAACACCTTGACCTCAACCTTGTCATAGCCGTGCAGCTTGTAGCACTGGCCCTTGTAAAGAGCGGGATAGCACCCTGCCGCAGCATTTAACCGAGGGGGTTTCGCATTCTTTCGCCTGCGGGATTGACCTCCTTGCCAATCCCAGTACCGGGTCATGTAGCTGCTAACCTGACCCGCCGCGAACATGATGGCGGCGCGGCGATAGTAGCTCGGGAACTTGTGGAACGTTGCATCCAGCAGCCCGTACTTTGGATTAGGGGTTTGGGCTGTTTTGTGGATGAGCCGTTCCACGGCGGGAACTAGCTCTTGGTTAGACAATCTCCCTAGATCCGGCCAGTGCATGAAGACAATCCCGACCAAGTGCCGACACAACCGACGATAGACCTGAACCGTTTTGCCCAGCTGCACTCGCTGCTCGGCAGTCGGGTTAAGCGTCCATTTATCGGTGCGGATAATTTTGGAAGGTTTTTTGGTCTTCATTGCCCTACTCTACTACAGTGAAGGAGGAAAGTAAGCACTGAACACATTGATGTATGGCAGCTAAGCTTAGATCGTTCTCTCACAGTGTTGCCTTGCTAAAGGTGCACATTGTGTTTGTCACCAAGTACCGGCATCCCGTCATCACTGAGGCGATAGAGGCAGACATCAAGGCATTGGCTGAGAGCATCTGCCTCAAAGTTGACTGCCTTCTTGAGGACGCAAAGGCGGATTTGGGGGACAAAGACCACATCCACTTGCTGGTGGACATGGCTCCAAAGGTGTCGGTGTCTAGGCTGTGTAACACCCTTAAAACGGTGACTAGCCGGGAGATTAGAAAGCGGTACGCTGAGGAATTGCGGCCCTATTACTGGAAGCCCGTTTTCTGGAAGCGTGGGTTTAGCGCAGTCTCTAGTGGTGGCGCACCCCTCTCCATCCTCAAGCAGTACATCGAGAATCAGCGCTATGACGACTAGACCCCGCCGCTCCTTGACCCCCACCCGCCCCGAGGTGGGGGAATGCGTCGCTAAAATTGTTCAATATTGCAGAACCTGAACAGGGTGTGCAAGCGATTCGAGATCTGATCACTCATCTGATTCCACAACTGGGATTTGATCCGTCGCGTAATGACAGGTGCTTTGCCCCATGGACTGGGGAGATGGAGGAACCGGTGAGCTCAACCAAACTTTGCAGGAACTCATGAATCCCCCACCCCTGGTAAGGCTGAACTGGTACAAGGGAGGATGACGCTGCGAGTGGGCGATCGCATTCTCCAGTTAAAGAATGACTACAACCGGGAGGTATTCAATGGCGACCTGGGCATGATTACGGCAATCGATGTGGAAGAACAAGAAATCAGCGCTCAGCTGGCGGGGCGTGAGGTGAGGTGACTTACGATTACGCCGACCTGAATGAAATTACCCTGGCTTTTGCCACCACAATCCATAAGTCTCAGGGAAGCGAATATCGTGTTGTGATCCTGCCTATGTTTATGCAGCACTTTATGATACTGTCGCGAAATTTGATTTATACCGGACTAACCCGCGCACGAGAGTTGGCCATCCTGGTGGGTGATAAAAAAGCTATTGGGCTTGCTATCCAGCAAGACAAGGATCAAGATCGATATACATTGCTTGCTAACCGCTTGCGGTGTTAAATCGCGATATTGGGCAAATTACCTGGCGGCATCGCTAGGTGTCCGCACAATAAAATTGGCATTGTAAAACTCATTGCTCTCAAGAATTTCAACTTCAAAGCCACCGAGCAGTACACCCATCCAAACCTCAATCCAGGGCACATCCGTTAAAACAGATCGAAGTTCAGCAAACGACATTGGTCCATCCAACGCGGCACCGATCCGCTGTGACCAGACTTCTACGTTCTCATCATGCGATAGTGAAAATATTTTCTTGCGCTGCTCCTCAGCAGATTCTATCCATGCTTCGACCGTCTTCTGCGGCAATGGCTTTAAGGGCTTGTTAGGCTGCGCCTTCTGGACAATGCGCTTTGGCACTGGATGTGAGAATTGTTCAGTGGGTAGGGACAAGCTTTGACGGAAGAAGCTGGATAAATCTAACTCTTCAAAAGATTCTGGTTGATCGTTTGCTAATCGATCGGCCCTCAACCAGCAAATTTCAGCAATCTGAGCAATGTATACCCCTCCCTGTGCCAATTGCTCATACGGAGATAGTGTCTCCAAAACGCTATCCAGCAATACACACAGTTCACCGACATCCGCCTCCATTGGACAAGCGATCGCCTCTTCGATAGCAGCCTCCAACTCATGGGTCATCGGTGGGGACACTCCTTAATGGGGCATTGGCTCACAGGAATCTCTTTAGGCGGTGGGTCAAACTTAGCAATACCGTACCTTTCGCTCAAGGTGTCCAGGACGGACTGAATATAAGTTTGAATCTCGCGGCTTCTCATTCCAAGTGTATGCTGGGGCGCGATTGCCTCAACCTTTTGATTTCCTTGCCAAATGTCCACGCCAATCGCATGGATCGGTTGTTCAGTACCATCTCTCACTACCACCAGCACAGCCCCATAGGAAAGGGGAGTTGGCAAAATATTTTCAATCACCAATCCCTGCTTGCTACGGCGACGGTTATTATCCTCGCGATTGCGATAGTGGGATCTGCGGCGGTGGCACACGCTCGGATTCCAGCAACCATCACCCTCTGTCCCATGTTGTGCGATCGCGTCGTCAATGGTTAGCTCTGCACAACCCATGCACTTGCGGTTTATTCGTCGCGGCATAGCGATAATTTCAATAGTGTAATTTTAGTGTAAGTGAAAAGCTATGTTCTGATAGAAGTATCAATCTCCGCTTAAGACAATGCTTCAACCCTTTCCTGCTTATCAATGAAACTAAGGGTTTCCAGTACTGAGTTTGTGCTCTTATTTGTTGCCTCAGCAGGGACAACTACCGTGCTGGCTGCACCCAACGCACTGACCAAAGACTCTTTAAACCACTTAACGCCAGAATCTGGCTATCTGTCTAACCAGAAACCCAGACGACCAGATGAAACCTTCCTCGCCAGAAAGCAGAACCAAATCAGCAGTCAGATAGTAGAATCTGGTCGTCTGCCCAACCAGTAGGCAAGAAAACCAGATAGCCAGACAACCAGATGAAAATTATTACTGTGATTGAGTATTACGGGTTGCTAATTCGGCAAGATAAATAGCCCAGACCAGATGGCCAAATTGCTGGTAGACCAGATAACCAGATTACTGGCAAGCCAGAACTCGGCGACCAGGTTAAAGAGAAGCAAGTGAACCTCTGTGTCAAGGTACCTGAGTCTTTAAGAAGACACTGGGCCATTCAAGCCAAAATCCAAGACGTTACCATGACCGATGTAATGGTGGAGGCGCTGACCCAGAAGTTTGGTTTACCAGATGACCAGACGACCAGATAACCAGATTGCTGGCCTTGAGATGCAAAGCGATCGACAATGAATAATGAGAGATCCTCCCCCTCTTTTAGCAAATTAACCCACTGCTGAAGGAGAGGAGCCCTTTGGGGAGGGGAGCTTTCTGGATATCCAGAGAGCCCCTGTCCCGAAGGCACACTGAAAGCAGTCAAAGGGTTTTAGACCATGTCCACTCTTATCCTCTCCTACAGCTGCTGCGCCTCTCGCATGACCGAGCCACTATAACGATGTGGCTGATGAGGCCCAGTTACTCTATGTGGCGATGACCAGAGCAATCGAGTAAGGGACGAGCATCCCAATGTCGGCAGTAGTTTGTTCAATTTTGGAGCATTACGCCACAACCAGAGCCGCTACCGCGAAGCCCTAACCCCACGGCTGCAAGCTTGACCCTTTTACCTGGCCTAACTCGGCCCTGAACACCCTACACTCAGACGTTCCAATACTGGATTAATGACACCCAATCTGCCCTAGAGAGTAAGCCTCCCTAAGTCAGAGCCATCATCCTAGGTCCCAAGCCTTGCCCGATCGCACAAAAGAGATCCACATTCAGCCACTTAACGCCAGAATCTGGCTATCTGCCTAACCAGACAACCAGATAAAGCTCCTCATCAAAAAACAGACCCAAATCAGCTTCCTGGTAGTAAAATCTGGTTATCTGCCTAACCAGTAGACAAGACAACCAGATAACCAGATAACCAAATGGCCAGATGAAAATTATTACTGTGACTGGGTACAAGGGAGGCTGCGGTAAATCCATGACAGCGATCCACGTTGCGACCTACTTTAGTCGCCTGGGAGATGTGGTGCTGGTGGATGGCGACCCCAACCGCACCGCGATCGCATGGAGCGATCGTGGCCAGCTGCCGTTCTTAGTAGCCGATGAGCGAAAAGCCATGAAGGTAGTTCAAGGCCGTGACTTCGTCGTGATTGATACCCCCGCCCGCCCTGACTCATCCGACCTCAAAGAATTGGCCGATGGTGCCGATTTACTGATCCTTCCTACGGTGCCCGACGTGGTCTCCCTAGAGCCTATGCTGCAAACGGCCAGCGACCTAGGCAATGCCACTTACCGGGCTCTACTCACCATCGTTCCGCCCAAACCCAGCCATGAGGGCGAGACGATGCGGGCCGAGCTGAGCGATAACGGGTTGCCGGTATTCAAAACCATGATTCGCCGTGCAGCAGGCTTTCAAAAGGCTGCTCTTGCGGGGGTGCCAGTGTCGGCGCTCACCGGGCGCGATCGCATGGGCTGGCTCGACTATGAGGCATTAGGCAAAGAAATCTTGGAGGTACTAGGCAATGGCTGAGCAGCAGGGCGGAAAGTATGGGTCGCTAATTCGGCAAGCTAAACAGCCCAGACCAGATGGCCAGATTGCTGGTAGACCAGATAATCAAATAACCAGCAAACCAGATAACCAGATTACTGGTAAGCCGGAACCCGGCGACCAGGTTAAAGAGAAGCAAGTGAACCTCTGTGTCAAGGTACCTGAGTCTTTAAGAAGACACTGGGCCATTCAAGCCAAAATCCAAGACGTTACCATGACCGATGTAATGGTGGAGGCGCTGACCCAGAAGTTTGGTTTACCAGATGACCAGACGACCAGATAACCAGATTGCTGGCCTTGAGATGCAAAGCGATCGACAATGAATAATGAGAGATCCTCCCCCTCTTTTAGCAAATTAACCCACTGCTGAAGGAGAGGAGCCCTTTGGGGAGGGGAGCTTTCTGGATATCCAGAGAGCCCCTGTCCCGAAGGCACACTGAAAGCAGTCAAAGGGTTTTAGACCATGTCCACTCTTATCCTCTCCTACAGCTGCTGCGCCTCTCGCATGACCGAGCCACTATAACGATGTGGCTGATGAGGCCCAGTTACTCTATGTGGCGATGACCAGAGCAATCGAGTAAGGGACGAGCATCCCAATGTCGGCAGTAGTTTGTTCAATTTTGGAGCATTACGCCACAACCAGAGCCGCTACCGCGAAGCCCTAACCCCACGGCTGCAAGCTTGACCCTTTTACCTGGCCTAACTCGGCCCTGAACACCCTACACTCAGACGTTCCAATACTGGATTAATGACACCCAATCTGCCCTAGAGAGTAAGCCTCCCTAAGTCAGAGCCATCATCCTAGGTCCCAAGCCTTGCCCGATCGCACAAAAGAGATCCACATTCAGCCACTTAACGCCAGAATCTGGCTATCTGCCTAACCAGACAACCAGATAAAGCTCCTCATCAAAAAACAGACCCAAATCAGCTTCCTGGTAGTAAAATCTGGTTATCTGCCTAACCAGATAACCAGATAACCAAATGGCCAGATAGCCAGATGGCCAGACAAGAATTATCACTGTGACTGGGTATTACGGGTCGCCAATTCGGCAAGCCAAACAGCCCAGCCCAGATGACCAAGGCGCACGAACGCAGATTGATTATGTTGTCTATGTTGTCGCGGATGCTGCCGCTAACGCAGCGAAGAGGGCAGCAGAAAATTTGTACCAGGAAGGCGGCGATGGCACAGGGCAGCAAAGATAATCGCCACTATGTTTACCTCATCAAGTGGGTAAGTCACTAGGGTTGGGTGGAATGAATAGATGTGAGTAAACTTACTGCAGTAGGAGGTCGATATGCTGCATTGGCTAGTTCCGATGTTTGAGGTGTTTTCCAAAAATATTTTGGAAGATGACTCGGATGAAAATTTGCGGATTCAGTCCGAACTGCTTCGCTCTCAATGGGTGGAGCGGGGTCTGAAAACGGTAGCTCAGCAAAAGAACGCAATGACCCAGAGCCGTAAGGCTGTGAAGGAGCGTTTTGGAGAGGCTCACCCGGTACTCGAATATCTCAACTTCACAACCGAGGAATGGATTGAAGTGAATCGTGGTACAGCGGCTACTGTTGCTGAGCAAAACGAGGCATTGATTCCGTTGACTCCCAAAACTGTAAATGCCCTAGTTTATCGGGCGACGAATCTACTCTTGAGCCGAGAATGGGCTGATATTGCTGCTGGGCTAATGCTGTTGACTGGTAGGCGCAGTACAGAAATACTGAAAACGGCTCGACTTGAGCCAAAAAGCTCGTTCTCAGTCATCTTTCGAGGTGCACTCAAACGTCGAGGTGAACCCGTTGAACTGGCATTTGAGGTTCCTTCCTTGACAGAAGCGACCACAGTTCTTACAGCATTAGACAAACTTCGCAAAATTTGCCCAACCGAGTCCATGTCTATTGAAGCTGTTAATGGCACTCTATCCGGGCAAATTGGTGCTGCGGTTGATCGAGGTTTTGGTGATCTATTGCCGCCTGTGAAAGGGCGTGAGCGAGTTCATGCTCAGATGCTGCGAAAATTGTATGCAGCGATCGCGGTATATTTCTACTGCCCCTTACAAGTCGATGAAGTTGAGTATCGATCTCACATTCAAGGTCATTTTTCTGGGCATACAGATTTATCTTTAGCAGAGAGGCGGCAAATTGCAGCAGATCGCCATTACAGAGGATATTTTATCGTCGATGACGATGGCGCAATTCGTAAGGGGATTCGGCTCGATTGGCAGAGCGTAGAAGTTCTTGAGGATTTCAGGAGTAATCAAGTGGTAGACGGGGGAATCAGCAATCAAACACTCTCCAATGCAAAGTCTGCATTGCAGGATGCCAGCTCAAACAGTTCAGGATCTTCCCGCAGCGGTGATTTTAAGCGGTTGAAGGTGGATGTTGAAATGTTGCGGCTCTGTGCCTCTCTACTAGAGATTCCGGTATTAGCCGAGGATGGATATCAATCTCTATTTGATTCGGTCTTTGCTGCAGTTATTGAAAAGTTAATTAATTCCCGAGCCGGAGAAGATCTAAGCCCACAGGCCGAGCCACAAGCTGAGCCAAGTGGATCTTCTATTGCTCAACTAGATGAGTTGGTTAAACAGATGGGTGGCTTAGTTGGCAAGCTGCGTGTGCAGGTTGAGCCCGATCACGAGGCTCTAGATGCCATGCGCCAGGAGCGAGACGACGCTTGCCAAAAGCTAGAAGCGATGCGGCAATTGTTAGGGGTTCCGGCTGAAGCTCCTCGGGCCGTTGAGTCAGTCAAGGCTGAGCCAGTCGAAGATAAGCCAGTTGAAGATAAGCCAGTTGAAGATAAGCCAGTTGAAGATGAGTCAGTCGAAGCTGCAGACACACAACAAAATACTTTCAATAATGGTTCTGATGGGGCTGCACAACCTGCGTTGCCATCAGCTGCAGCAGATATCGATCCGCGCTTGGTTCGTGTGATTCGCTCAATCATCCACCACAACGAGCAAGCACAATCGATAAACGACATGTGGGCTATCAACGGCCTATCGGTAATGACACTTGCACGGTCGATTGGGGCTGGAACTCAGTCCAAAGTGAAAGCAGCGGTCGAAGTGATGTCAGAAGAAATTGAGGCCCATCACCAGAAGCATGGGCTGTCGAAACGCCATAACAAACGGCACGAGAAGCCCATTGCCGAGTCTGTGAAGCTGATTCGCTAATCGGTGTTGCCTTCGTACTGCTTGAGCTTGTGATACTCAATGAGTTTCGCTATCTCAGGTGAATTGACCCACATCGTGAATGCAAGCCTAGCCATCTCAGATTTGTCGAGGGAAGGCTCATGAAGCGCTCCAATTTGCTCCAAGAGCCGATATAAATCGGTGGGCAGGTAAGCACGATAGTACGAGCGGTCTTCTGGCACGGCACAGCAAAAAGCGATGGACGATATATTTTGGCACGTTTTTAGAGCAAGTTTTGACTGACAACTTAGAGCAAAAAAGCACAAAAGCATTTGGTTTTTATGCTTTCTGCTCTAAACTATTAACTAGTACCGGCTGGCAGAGAAATGCCTACCATTGAGGGGTAGGGCGGAACAGGACACTCCCATGCCCCGATTGGCAGCGGCCCCCATCATCTTAACCGCGTCAGAACAGACAGACCTTGAGATCTTGGCTCGACGCCCGAGCACGGCTCAGCAGATCGCGCTGCGGGCGCGGATCATTCTGCGGGCGAGCCGGGGGGAAAGCCATGGCCAAATCTCGCGGGAGTTGGGTATCAGTAAAGACATGAGTCGGCTGTGGCGGCGGCGCTGGCTTGAGGTCAGTGGCCGGGGGATTCCAGTGGTTGAGCGGCTGCGGGATGCACCCCGACCGGGAGCACCCGCCACCTTTAGCTTGGAGCAAATCACTCAACTCTATGCCCTAGCCTGTGCACCGCCGGAGCAATATGGACGCCCTATCAGCCATTGGAGCCCTCGGGAACTGGCCGATGAGATGGTGAAGCAGGGGATTGTGGAGCAGATTAGTGAACGCCATGTGGGGCGATTGCTGGCCGAAGCCGAGTTGAAGCCGCACCAGAGCCGCTACTGGCTCCATCCCCCCCCGACGGCGAGTTTGCCGCCAAAGTCACCGACATCTGCGCTGTCTACGAGCAGGCCATTGAGCGAGCAGCACAGGGAGCGGTGACGATTAGCCTGGACGAAATGACGGGGATTCAAGCCCTAGAGCGCACCATGCCAAACCTGCCGATGAAGCCCGGGCGACCAGAGAAAGCCGAGTTCGAGTATATCCGCCATGGCACCCAAAGCCTGATTGCCTCCTTCAATGTAGCCACTGGACACATCGAGCAGGCCAGTGTCGGTGACACCCGCACCGAAGCCGATTTGTTGGCTCACCTGAGCGCTTTGATAGCCCAGCATCCCAACGTACCCAAACTCCATCTGGTGATGGACTGTCTCAATACCCATCAGTCTGAGGCCGTGGTACGCCTGGTCGCTGCCCTTGAGCCGGAGCCTATCGAACTGGGACAAAAGGGCAACTCTGGCATCTTGCAGTCGATGGCCACTCGCACCGCGTTTCTGCGGAACCCAGACCATCGCCTAGTCGTGCACTTCACCCCCAAGCATTGCTCCTGGCTCAATCAAATTGAAATCTGGTTCAGCATCCTGCTGCGCAAGGTGCTGCGTCGGGGCAACTTTACCAGCCAAGCTGACCTCAAAGCCAAAATCCTCGCCTTTATTGAGTACTTCAACCGCACCATGGCTAAGCCCTTTAAGTGGACTTACAAGGGCAAACCCCTAACCTCATGAATATGCGCTTTATTTATGCCGTCGAGTACTAGTTCATCTTTGCTTAGTGAACAACCCTGTCTATTCCTGAACGAAAATATCTCCTCGCTAAAGCAATTCAGGCTGATAGATGACAGACGTTTTCTCTCTTCATTCATCAACAAGCAAAAGTTCAAAATATTTTATCGATTCCCTGGATGGAGATTCTTCGGAGCAAAAAAATGAAACCTATCCTTGTTGGTCTCTTGATTGGTGGTTTGGCTTCGGGTTGGATTTTCCTAGTATTTCCATTAGACGATCGAGACGCGAGTGCCTTAAGCGCTTCAAGTGAATTGATTACTGAGGTGCCTTCTCTGAGCGAGTGTCTCCGCCAGCACAGTCCAGAAGAAAAGATGTCTCGTGAATTTTTAGCCGATATTCTCAACCATGCTGGAGGGCTTCGGCCTGGTTCATGGGCTTTGGCAAACCCTGTTCCACTTCGAGTGCTGGGTACCCGTTTTGCTAATCTTCCCGATGGCCGTTACAGGATGTTCCTGGGGCATGAATATCCCGATTTAATAATCGTTAGCATAACGATTCAAAACGCTCAATTAATAGGCTTGGAACTTCGAACTTGCTATCAGTAAGGCTAACGAAGGTTAGAGGTCAAACAAGTTTTTGCTGCGGACTCCCCCCAGGAGCCAGCAGCTTTTCTTTCTATGGAGATTGCAATGCAAGAATTTAGACGTTATTTGTCAACCATTGATAGGGCTTCGAGCAAAACTCATTGCAGTGGGCACATCTATCAAAAGCGTGAGTTCGAGAGAAGTTTAGCGTGGTGAAAGAAAGGTTGAGGGTTACTCTCAAAGTATTGAATTCGCCGATAATTTCTCCACCGCTCTGAATATGTTCTAGTCCCAGAAATTCTGTGCCTAGAGCTATATCAGACGCATCAATGCCTTTCCTTTCCTTTCAATTGTGGCGATTTCTCCAAGAGTAGCTATTGCCCATTTCATCCCAACATCCCCTCCAACATATCCAAACCCAGCCCCATCAGGCATACAACAATCTACCCTTTGGTTCTGGGATAGGTTTGCCTAGCGCCTGTGCGGTTTCGATCCATTCCTGCATCACCACCTCTGCATTCATTAGCGCTTCCTGATAACTGCCCCCATCCGCCATACATCCCGACAGCTCAGGCACCTCTACAATAAAAGCTCCGTCCGCCTCACTCCAGTAAATAATCAACTCGTATTTAATCGACATCAGTTTCTCTTAAATTTACTCCTGACGACTCACCACAAACTGATGCAGCACCGTCGCCATCAGCAGTGATACCGATACCCCTGACTCTTCAGCAAACGATTGCAATCGCTGTAAATCACTCGTCGGCAATTCTAGGCTGACTGCGGCCAAACCATTCACCTGAGACTGAGCATAGGTGCGATAGCGCTCAATTTCCTGGGTCACATCCGGCACAGGCTGCCACTCGCCCAGTTCCACAGACTCTAAAATCGCTTGTTCTTCGGCATCTAGCGGGGGCATGGCTACTCTCCTAAATACTGTTTCTTGAGCTTGCGGCTAGGGATGATGGTTTTGAGAAAAATTTCCTGGTCATTCTCAACAAAAGGCACCAGATATACGTATTGATTCATGTCAATAATAAAAATTCGCTGGGATGGATATCGTTCTTGATTGGGATGCTCAATCACATCCAGGAGTTGGTCAGATGCGATCGCCTGTAGCACCTGTTCAAAACTAACGCCTCGCTCAGACTGCAACTGACGATTCTTCTCCTCATTCCACCGAAACGGTTTCATCGAAGCTCACACCCAAACCGCTTAATCATCCCAGCATCTCCTCCAACGAATCCAAATCCTGGCGAATGTCATCCTCCAACTCCCGAAACCGCTGCAAAATCGCCTTCGGCGGGTCGTACTGCACCTCCGCATACTCCGTTTCCTTATAGCGGTTAATCGATAGATCATAGCCATTCGCCGCAATCTCCTCACGGGGCACAAAAAACGCCTTTGCCGTGCGGTCCGTATCCTGCGCCGCATCCCGCCTCTGCCAGCAGCGCAGCAGATCTGGGATGTCGTTGGACTCCACCGGCTGTCGCTTGTCATCCAGCGACAGGCCATCCGCCACCATGTCATAGAACCAAACCACATCCGCCCCCGCCTGGGGCACCCCCACCTTCGTAAAGATCAAAATCGCCGTCGAGCCCCCTGCATAGGGCTTAAACACCCCCGACGGCATCGAGATCACCCCATCCAGCTTGTGGTTCTCCACCAAAATCTGGCGCATCTCCTTGTGTGCCTTCGACGAGCCAAACAGCACCCCATCCGGCACAATCACCGCCCCGCGTCCGCCCTTCTTCAGCAGCCGCAAAAACAGCGCCACAAACAGCAGCTCCGTCTTGGTCGTAGAGATGATTTTGCTTAGGTCTTTGGCAATGGTCGACTTCTCCACCGACCCCTTAAAGGGCGGATTCGCCAAAATCATCGTGAAGGCTTCCTCCACCCCGGCATGGTCTTCCGAGAGCGAGTCCCGCGCCTCAATCTTGGGGTCTTCAATGCCGTGCAGCAGCAGGTTCATGCTGCCAATCCGCAGCATGGTGGCGTCAAAATCAAAGCCGTGGAACATCTCGCTGTTGAAATGCTCGCGGTTGCCGGGGGCATTGAGCACCCCCTTGCCGTCGCTGTCGGTCAGGTCCTGCAAGTATTCTGCCGCCGCCACCAAAAAGCCCCCCGTGCCACAGGCTGGGTCGCAGATGATTTCCCGAGGCCCAGGGGCCAGCAGCTGCACCATCATGGTGATGATGTGCCGAGGAGTGGGATCTGCCACGGGGCGATTGAGCCGCTGGGCCTTCTTCTCCTTCACCAGCTCTAGGTCGTCCAGGCGCTTGATGAACAGCAGGTATGAAATCTGCTCAATCACCGAGAGGGGGTTGCTGATGCCGTTGTTCCAAAAGGTGGTCCAGAGCTTATCGACTTTGGATTTCAGTTCACCAGTGATCATGCGGGGCGTGCTCTCTCGGGGTAAGTACTAGTCAGGATAGCGGAGTTGGCCGCATGTAGAGTTCCCCAACGGACACCCTGAGGCCTGTCTCCGCCCACCTGTGATCTGGGTCAGTCCAGCGGGCAGGCTCGCTCACCCCGCCTACCTAAAATTACTACTGCGCAGCCAACACCTCTGTCACACGACTTGGAAAGTTAGCTATTTTCAGAACGAAAGAATGGGGGTTTGAGCCACTGAACTGGTCACTGAAATTTCCATTCTGCTGATTAACCTTCCAAGTCGTGTCTATCACCTTGACAATTAAAGATTCATGCGACCATGAATTTGTGAATGCAACCCCCTCTTACGCAGGAGCCCCAACCATGCAACTCACCTATCGCGGCCAGTCTTACGAAACCCTTGATACTTCTGTCGATGCGATCGCCACCGGCGAAACCGCTACCTTCCTGGGCCTCTCCTACGCTCGCAAGCAATTCACCGTTACTCAGCGACAGCAGCCCGCAGACTTGACCTATCGCGGCGTTCGCTACACTCGCTAGCCCACTAGCCTTTTCTCAGAGATCTTGTCTCCCCGCTATTACCAGCGGGGATTTTTGTTATTAGCTTACCTACTTAATCAGTCAAGCAGAAAGAATACCCGAGGCTAAAAGAATACCTGATCTGGTTAATCAATTAATCGCCTAAGCACTTAGCAGCCCTTACCGTTAGGCTAGCGGTAAGGGCTAAGATCAGCCCATCGACTCGCACAGACAGCAGATTTTCCTTGGCAATGGTCAACGTTTCTATAAACCTCTCCCCTACGCGGCAATGCCGGAGCTGTCGTTTCAACGCGCGCAGTCCCTACCTGGTCTGTGCGGTGCATCCAGCCGGGCCAGACCAGCGGCGATGCCCCGACTTTGAGGCTCTCACGCCCGTTGACCAGCACCCTAGCGATAGCTTGCCGCAGGCCCCAACCCCAGAGCCTGACTGGATGCGATTCTGGGGGCCGTCAGATGAGGAATGGCTCACCTTCTGGGGGCCAGAGGATTTGGAATAATCCCCTCAAAATCTACCGCTATTTACCCTAGGGCCGCCGCATCAGTCACCTTAACCCATGGCACTTGCCAAGAAAGAACAGGGTGCAGCTTAGGGCAATTATCTCGCTAGAGATTCAGTTAAGCAACAATGGAAAAGCAGCCCCCGCGCTGGAGGCGGAACCCCAGAAACGGCAGCGCAAAGCCACCGGCAAGCGCTCCGACCCTAATTACATTCAGGTCGGGCCTACATTCCCATCGAACTCAATAAGAGCTTGACACTCCCACGGCTGAAGCCAGTGGGATTCATGGTTCAGCGACCGAGCTTACCCAATCAGGCCGAAGCCAGGATGAATAGAGGCCCAGTCTCCCCAAGCGTTTAGTTTCCGGATGCCCTCCGGTACTGTTCAACGCCTAGCTTCAGGATATTGAGTGCGGCATTTTCATCACGGTCGATGACGGTGCCGCACTTGCACCGATGAGTTCGAGTACTCAAGGTTTTGTGGACACGCTCCTACTTCTGTGGGTCTGCGGGAAACGTCTCTTCAGAAACGATTCAGCGCTATATCGAGGCCCAAGGCTGATGGCGGCTAAAGCCGTACGGCGCTACATCCCACGCTTGAAAGACATAGGTTTTGCTTGCTGGACTGTAATCGTTAGCATAACGATTCAAAACGCTCAATTAGTAGGTTTGGAAATTCGGACTTGCTATCAGTGAAGCTAACAAAGGTTAGAAGTCAAACAAGTTTTTGCTGCAGACGGAGAATGTGATAGAGAATACGCTGGTGCTGCGCAAGGCTACCACGAAGACGAAGCGGACGCGGGCGGTGCCGATTCATCCCAAGCTGAGGGTGATACTGGCGGCAGCGGGTTTACCTAGTCGGGGGTATCTGTTTCCGGGTCGCAGTGGAGAACAGTCGATTACGCGGTAGGCCTGTGATTTGGCGCTGCGGAAGGCGTGCGATCGCCTAGGATTACGAAGCTACAGCACCCACAGCAACCGGCGCCCTTGGGCGACTCAGATCGATAAGGCGGGGGTGCGGCTAAAGGCGATTCAAGACCTGGGCGGGGGTAGTCGATGGCAGCGCTCTAGCGGTATCTGGATGTGTCAGAGAAGGAGAAGGTGAATGCGATCGCACAGTTGTAAGTGGCTAAAAGTGAGACCACGCCAGCCTAAATTCTTCCCAAGCTTAAATATCAGCCCTACATAAAACAGCGGAACAAGAGTATTTCTTAGCAATCAAATTTACGTGAACTGCATCCTGTTCGTGTGCCTTTGTCCCTGTGGTTCCCATAATGCCACTGTCAATAACAAAGTTATTGACAGTGGCATTATGGGAACTCTAGAAGAAATGATGCCTAGTCTAGAAATCTAAAAGCTGCCCTCAAGCTTTCAAATTCTAGGCTCAGCATATGCACCTCACAGGATTCATAGGAAAATGACATCCCCTGCGCTAGAAGCGGCACAACACGGGAATAAAGAAGCGATCGCAGCGATTATCAATCGTTCGCTTCAGAAAAAAGGCATCACAGCATCAGTGGATTTTGATCATGGTGATCTCCATGTCATGCTCGATGCCAGGCAGGTTCCACCTGAAACTGCTGCCGACTTTATCTTCAAAGGAGTTCAGAGGCTCAACATTGAGCCAGCCTATGATGTGCATGTCTATGGTCGTAAGGTAGGAGAGCCTTTTGCGACTTGGTGTCATGACTATGAACTGAAAACGCGTCCTTTTGCACTCGTTAATTCATCAGTTCAACAGCATGCTCAGATAAATTCTGAACCTGGCTTTACTATTCGGCTTTCTGGGGTTAACAGCGAAGAGATAAGCCTAGACGTAATTCAGATCATGGGTTTTGTCGGCATAGTTATTACCATTCTTGGAATTTTCTCTCCTGTTTTAACAGCACCAATCGTAGGAACGGTAAATTACCTTAGGAATGGGGCTGAGGAAGCCATCATTTTAATAGTCCTGACAGCACTATCAACACTTTTATTGGCCAGGAAGCATTACTCCTGGCTTTATGGCTCTAGTGTATGGTCTTTTTTGCTGGTCGGCGGTACGTTTTGGTACTATCACTCCCTCATATCAGAACTAAAAGCTTCAACGGATAGAGAGTTGGCAGGCAACCCATTTAGAGGCTTAGCCGATATGGCAATGGCAGCGACAGGCCTGTCGTGGGGATGGTTCTTTCTCTTCTTAGGCACTGGTTTAGTAGTGGTAGTCGCCTATCTTCGTAAGCGAAAGCTTGATAGGCAGGCATTTTTAGCCCTCGCTGCTCCTCCTTTAGCAGCTGTGGTCATAGCCATAATAAGTATCCCTTACTATTCGGTTACGTCATCAGGGCAAGCCAACAAAGCACGTGAGGCTACAGCAAGAACATATATTGGAACAATCAATCGAGGTCAGCAAGCCTTTCAGTTGGAGAACAATGGTTTTGCAGGAACTCTTGACGAGCTCGGAAGCAGTTTGTCTTCCGAGAGTGACTACTATAAATATCAAATAACAATCTCAGATGATGATATGACAGCGGTGGCAGCAACGGCTAAAACAGGAGGCCTCAGAAGCTTTATTGGAGCAGTTTTTGTAATAGGCAATGACAAAGTCCAGATGCACACTAAGTCAATTTGGTGTCAGAGCAATCGTCCTTCTAAGTCAGCACCATCACTGCCCTCAATTTCAGAAGGCAGTGAACCAAAATGCGCATCGGGATCTTCTAACGATTAGTTTATTCAATACAGTTTTGTCCTATGTCTGCCCATCAACTCGATATTATCTCCCAAGCACGGCAGGGTAATCCTAAGGCACTGTCAGATCTCCTAAATCGAGCGCTATCGTCTAAAAATATTAAAATTAGAGCTAAGCTGGCGCAGAATCACTTGACTATTTTTGCTGAAGGGAATGCACTCCCTAACCAGCAATCATTGATGGGTGTTATCAAGCGCGGAATTAGTGATTTGGGGATTGACTGTTTAATCAGTGTCAAAGTCTATGGAAAGACGATCAATACTCTTGGAGAAGGCTGGGTTGACGAGATTTTCCTGAAAGATGACCCCAATCCATCTAAATCGGTTAGTCCAGCAGCTCGATCAAAATCTGACGGAGTTGACTGGCATCAATTGCGGCAGCAGGCTATTAAGATAAGCCAGGCCGGACTACTTCGTGGTCATAAGATAGTAACTGATAAACGTTTTATTACTGGGTCAGTTGCCTTTGTGCTGCTGGCGCTGCTTACTACGGGTGGAGTATTTGGCTTTAACATTGCCACAACTCGTACAAATGACGGTAAAGTGATTGCAGCAGCCCAGACCCTGATCGCTGAGGCCAATGCTCCCAATGCTGTTGGCTTAGATGCGCTAGCAACCGCGTCTGAAAAGCTCAGGGAAGCGCGAGATATTTTGCGGAGTATCGAAGATGCTCGTGGTTCTCGCTATGCCACAGCCCAAGCGGAGTTGACCCAGGTACGGGAGTCTTTACAAGCCGTAGAAAGTCGAATTAAAGCAGAAGAATCTGCTGTCTCTAATTGGCAAGATGGGCAGGCTATGGCCCAGAGGGCGATTCAATACGTAAATACGCCTCCTTACCCCCTGGAAGAATGGCAAAAGGCAAGAGATGACTTGAGCAGTGCGATCGCCATGATTGGCTCCATTGCTAAAAGCAGCATCTATGCAGACCAAGCTAGAGCTGCTCTAGCCGAGTATCAGGAGAAATTGGCCTGGATGGATCAGGGGATGGCCAATGAGCGAACAGCGATGGATATACTGCTGGCTAGTGATAACCTGGCTCGCCAGGCCTACGACTACACCAACGGCAGGTATCGGTTTCAAACAGCTGAGCTAACTCAGTCTAAATCGCTTTGGCAGAAGGCAATTGATCAGACAAAAACGGTGCCACCTACCAGCAATGCATATCGCCAGATTTCTGACCGCATTAGTCTCTATACGCGTAATTTAAACGAAGTTGACGATAAGTTGAGAGAACTCGACTCTTGCTCGTCAAATTCCTATTCTAGCCAAAGTTTTTGTAATACTATCTTCCTTTCTCTCTCTAATCCAGCCTCTGCCTGGAGGTAATGGCAAAGGCGAATTGGCTTCAATGAGTTCTAGGAGATAGTATTCTGTGGCCAGTTCGCCTAGCTTTGCGCGCCAAAGGCAAGGATATGGCTGAGGTGCTTAGTATCCAACAGGCTGTTGGACAATTAAAGTTTATTCCTCACCACCCATTTCGCATCAGAGTATCAATGCTTCGCCGCGACAACACCCTGGCGCAATTGCGCCATTCGTCTTCTTCAGCATCGAGATTAGTGTTGTAGCGAATATCAAAACCGTTCACTCGCTTCTGAGCATTGATGTACTCATCAAGTTTCTCGTCGAGTGTTTCGATCGCCTCGATCCATTCGTCCTCGATGGTATCAGGCAACGAACCAAACAGGTCGAAGCGATCTTTCATACGCTCTGAAAGCCGCTCATAGATGTTCTCATCCACAGTGTCTTGGTAGACCAGGTTGAGCATGTCTACGTTGGGACGGGTTTGGCCAAAGCGTTTAATGCGGCCAATACGCTGCTCTAGGCGGGTCGGGTTCCAGGGCAGATCCACGTTGATGAGCGTGCCGAGGCGTTGGAGGTTCAACCCTTCACAAGCGGCGTCGGTGGCCACCATGATTTTGATGGCCTGGTCTTCGACCATTTTTTTAAGGGTTTGCCGTTCGGCGCTGTTGCGATCCTCTGGCCCTCGAAACAGAGCGCTCTTGCCAGCTCCTGCATAAAGGCCAACAAGTTGCTCAGGGAAAAGGGCCGCCAGGTTCTCAGCGACCCAGGCGGCGGTGTCGTAATACTGGCTAAAGATAATGCAGCCGTGCTGCATCCAGTTTTCCTGAGCCAGGTAGTGCTTTACAGCTTTGAGCTTAGGGTCTTCGCCCTGCATTCGTTCTAGGGCGTTTATCCTGCCCCGCCCTGCAGAGGACGGGGATAGTCGCGATTTAGTTCTCCTCTTGCTACACAGAAGCTATCAGGGAGGGCGATCATCGCCCGAAGCTAGAGTTCCCGCTGCCACATGCTCGATTAATCAGACTAAAGCAGCGAATCCGCACGGCCCAGGTCAAAGCAGCCTTGCGGTAAACCAGGAGCTAATCTTGCTGTACTGGCAGATCGGATGTGAAATCTTGACTCGGCAGCAGCAGTCCAGTTGGGGCAGCAAAGTCATTGATCGCATCTCCAACGACCTCCGTCGCGAGTTTCCAGAGATGAAGGGATTCTCCCCCCGAAACCTACAATACATGAGGGCTTTGGCCGAAGCCTACCCCAACTAGCAAATAGTGCTAGAGGTCGTAGCACAAATTCCCTGGGGGCATAACCAGTCGTTGCTCAATAAGCTCAACAGCTCTGAACAGCGCCTATGGTATGCCAGCAAAGCCGTTGAATTTGGGTGGAGCCGCAACATTCTAGACCTACAGATAGATAGCAATCTGTCTGTTTGCCCGCCAGGGCGGAGCCACTCATTATCAATTTTGAGCGCGCCCTCACGCCTGAGCAGTCAGATCTAAGCCGCGAGCTTCTAAAAGACCTTTACAACTTCGCGTTTCTAGCCCTTACCGATGCAGTACAGGAGCGCGACCTAGAGCGGGCGCTGGTAGAACGCATCCGGGACTTTCTTGTAGAGCTAGGGGTAGAGTTTGCCTTTGTCGGCAGTCAGTATCGACTTGAGGTAGATGGCGACGAATACTTTATCGACTTGCTGTTCTACCACCTGAAGCTACGCCGCTATGTGGTCATTGACCTCAAGGTGACGGAGTTTAAGCCAGAGTACGCGGGCAAGATGAATTCTATGTCAGCGCCGTTAACCACTGGCTTTGCGACGAGCGGGACGAAGCCACAATCGGCATTATCTTGTGCAAGTCCAAGAAGCGAACCACTGTTGAATTTGCCCTGGATATAGTCCAGAACCCCATTGGCGTAGCTACCTACAAGCTGCGCGAAGAGCTGCCTCCATCATTACAGGAATGTCTACCCACAGCGAAGCAGTTGGAAAGGGAGATAGATGCCGCAATCAGAGAGATTGGGTCTGAGCAAAACGACTCCCTTCTGTGAGCACGACAGGTTTATAGCCCTGGGGGTCTGCCGCTGCCGAACGGTATCGACATTCGAATAGACCTCGATTGTGGAATTAGCCAGCAGGTTGCTGGCTAATTCTGCTTCAGCTTCCACCCATCACATGGAAGTCAACTTATCTAGCTCATTCATCAACTTCTGGATGCGATCGCGCTTCTTGAGATCGCCCAACAGATTCCCCTTTTGCAACCGCTTCCCGATCTCATTCCAGCGCTGGGCGATCGCCTTCTCGGGTGTTGGCTCTGATTCCGCCTTCGGTTGCAACGTTTTGATCGCGTCCTTGATGTCACTCAGTGGTAGACCTTCAGCTATTGCCTGGTGCAAGAGTGCCTCTCGCTGGCCTTCATCCTTAACCCGTGCGATCGCCCGTGCTTTTGTAAACTCAATCTTGCCTTGGCGGAGAACCTCCAGCACATCCTGCGGCAAATTGAGTAGAGGAAGACGGTTCACACGGAAAGACTCAGCACTAAACCGACCAACCGTAGAAAGCAGAGATTCGATCAATTCAAGCTGACGGATAACGTTATCCGTCACATCCTGCCCCCGTTTTTTAGCATTTGCCACCTGATTGAGAATCGACACCACATCATCCGTAGAGGTATCAAGGTCAATCGCCATCAACTGCAAAAGCCCCTCGGTTTCATCCACCGGATTCAGGTCATCCCGTTGCAGGTTTTCGATCAGCGCAACCTGTAATGCTTGGCGATCGTCAAAATCCCGAACAACAACTGGGACTTCAGCCAATCCCAGTTCCTTTGCAGCCCGATACCGTCGCTCCCCAGCGATCAGTTCATAGCCCTTTTCCAACGGACGAACCAGAATCGGTTCTAGAATGCCATGCTCTTTTACGGACTGCGTTAACTGAGCCAGCTTTTCTGGATCAAAGTAGCGCCGAGGTTGCCGAAGCGCCAATCTGATTTTGTGGATGGGGACAGTGCTGATGGAGGATTCTTCCTCAATCTCAATATTGAAAAGGTCAGTTACCCCCCGCATCTGGGGAACTTGAGGACGCTTACTAGCCACTACAGCTCCTCCATTGCCTGTGCAATTTCATCTAAAACCTTCAGGGACGGATGCTTAGACGCATAAACCGCTAGCGGTTGTCGCGCCATGGCTGCATCTGCATAGGCTGTCGCACGGGAGATGGGCGAGAAAACCGGTGCAAGGGGAGATAGTTGCTCCTTCAATGCCTCCAAAATTGCTCTGTCCTGGCTGGCATTGTTATAGATTGTGGGAACAACCCCGGCGATTGCCAGTTTTCGGTTTAGGTGCTTTCTTACCTTCTTAATCGTGTCTAACAGGAGTTCAGTGCCTTTAAACGCCTTAAAGTGCGTCTGAATCGGAATCAGAACATGGCTAGAGGCAGTTAAAGCCAGGATGCTCAAAACTCCAAGGCTAGGGGGGCAGTCAATCAAGATGAAGTCATAGTTTGCCATTTCTGGCTCTAGAGCCTCCTTCAATCGCAACTCCCTCGCCATCACTGATGCCAGTTGCAGTTCTGCGGCACTCAACGTAATGTTGGCAGGGGCAAGGTTCATCTTGTGGAGATTCGCCTGGATTGGCAGTTTCCCTTCCTCCTGCAAAATGGCATCTGCGATGGTTTCCTCCAACTCATGGGGTTCCAACCCCATAAATGTTGTTAGAGACGCCTGGGGGTCAACATCCACCAGCAGCACCCGACGTCCGCGCAATGCCAGGTGGTAGCCCAGGTTCATCGTCAACGTCGTTTTACAGACGCCGCCCGCTTGGTTAAAAATAGCAATGACTTTAGGCACAATCAAACGTATAGGAACAAGCTTAGTTTATCTGCTGACTGCGACCTCTAAACAACTTTCATGGACGATTATCCCGATTATCTGGTTGAAGAAGCACTGCGTCTCCTCGACCTGCTGCGTAGCAACCCATTTGAAGACGATGCGCCCCTGAGCCGACAATTTAAGGAGTTGCCTGCTCGTCCGGGGATCTATGCCATAAAACATCAAAATCTAGGTATTTTATACATTGGCAGGAGTTCTATCATTCGGGCACGACTAAGGGGAGGGCACAAAGCCCTGGGGTGGGCATTTATCGATCGCCTTGACCCTGACGATGTGCGGATCGCTTACATTACTCTGGCCTTCCAGTGGAATCGGGTATCATATCAGTTAGAGCAAGTCATGATTAAGAATGCTTGCCCCCCGTACAGCGAGCGCTAGCATCGGAGGACTGACAGATGCAAACGGCTGATCTCACTACACAAGCGACGCTACTCAGCTATTTCCCTGAGAGAGTTCAAGCTGCGCTTCAAGCCTATGCCTCTGCAGGTGACCTGGCTCCCGAAACTGTGGTGCACTTGGCGATCGCCTACCTCCTGGAAACAGCCGACGTTGAGCTAAAGCCAGCAGACTCTAACACCAATGGCCCAGGTGCGCCCGTCGGTGAACAGAGTATACTGACGTACCTACCTCTCCCCCTTCAGCGAGGAATAGAGCAGTATGCAACTGAGGCAGAGTTTCCACCAGAATTTGTCGTCGAACTGGCCGTGACCTTCCTGCTCGATCCTGATGCCAGCAGCTTTGAGGATTGCCAGGTTAGTGTACAGAAGAAGCAGGTTTACTGGCTTCAGCAATACTGTGCGCTTCAGCAAGCCAAAGCAGCCTGACTTTAAGGCTGTGTTTTCAAAGACAAAGGCGTCTGGGTGTGCCAGAGGTTTGGTTCTGGAGGAGTGGACAGATTGAGGTGTATTGTCTGCGGGAGCAGGATTATGAACGGATGACGACCAGTGAGCTTTTGCCGGGTCTTGATCTAAACCTGCTGGCAACCTACGTGCCAAAGCCTGAACCACTAGACGCCGTGATCGAGTTTCGAGAGAAGGTTCGTGCGCAAATTTCAGAAAGGCCGTAGCGGATGCGTGGGGTGTATGTAGGGCGATCGCTCTTCAATAAGTAAAGAAGCAAAACTGACACCGTAGGTGGCAGAAAGGACTGGTGCTGAATTTCGGCGTGGCAGATGAGCTGGGGCGATCGCCCCTTCAACCTTTTGGACTAAGCCAATACAGCCCTCCGTATTGGCTTGTCCAATGCCTAAGCAGTCCTCCCTCTTTCCAGCCGATGAGGATTATGCTGCCTTTTTCAGCAGCTTGAAGTCGCGTATTCGCAATGCTCAGATTCGAGCGGCGCTGGCGGTCAATCAGGAGTTGGTGATGCTGTACTGGCAAGTGGGGTGCGAAATCCTGGCTCGTCAGCAACAGCAGGATTGGGGAACTAAGGTGATTGCTCGGCTTGCCAAAGATTTGCAGCGCGAGTTTCCAGAGATGAAGGGCTTCTCCAAGCGCAACCTTGCGTACATGCGGGCTTTTGCAGAGGCGTATCCACATGAGGCAATTGTGCAGCAGGTTGCTGCACAAATTCCTTGGTTTCATAACTGCGTTTTGCTGGACAAGGTGAAAACTCCAGAAGAACGGCTATGGTATGCCCGAAAAACGGTGGAGCAGGCTGGAGCCGGAAGGTTCTGAAAGACGAACTTCCTCAAATTAATAACGCAGTTGTGCAAGGGCTATCAGCATGTAGCTAATGCTATGGAGGATTGGGCGATCGCTATCCTGAAAGCCAACTTGGTCAACGATTACGACTGCAATCTCAGTTAGATTGAAGAAGCCATCCAGTGTGAAATTCCCCTAGCTGCATGATTTCGCCAGCGCTAGCAGAAACCCACTAAGATTGGGCTAGGCCCCCTGCAATAGAGCAACTGCGCTGATGCCTCCCACTGTTATGACCCGAGCATACGAAGAAATTATTGAATTCATTGCGGCGGGCACCACCCCCCAAAGTTTGATCGACTTTCAACCGTCCGAGGTTGCCAAAGAGCGGGTCGCCGATTTAATCTTTCGCGAAAAAACAGCAGCCCTGACCACCGACGAAAAAGCCGAGCTAGATCAATACCTCATGCTGGAGCACCTGCTGCGGTTAGCCAAAGCCCGAGCCTACCAATACATCGCCACATCCTAGGGGTTTTGGATGGAGCGCCCATATTTGAGCCAAGACCTGCGCCGCCAAGTCGCAACTCGTGCCAATAACCTCTGTGAGTATTGTCTCATCCACGAAAACGACACCGCCTTTGGGTGCGCTGTCGACCATATCATCAGCCTGAAGCACGGCGGTACCAGCGAAGCCGATAACCTGGCCTATGCCTGCGTGTTTTGCAACCGCTTCAAAGGTAGCGATATTGGTTCGATTGTTTGGGAAACCCAGGAATTTACTCGCTTTTATAATCCGCGTCGCGATCGCTGGGCAGACCATTTTCAGCTACAAGCGACTATCCTGCATCCACTGACAGCGATTGGGAATGTAACCTCTAGAATTTTGGGGTTTAATGATGGCGATCGTGTTCTAGAACGTCAAATCTTGATTGCCCAGAATAAGTATCCCTATCCCGCCGCCCTGGGGCGCATGGGCCGTAGTTAAGTCTATATAGGGAAGTGTTGACCCGTAGACTGTAATAATCATTGTTTCTCATGCTTATGATGAGGAGTTCTAGCATTGGGATCATTCCGCTGTTCAATACGGGGGACACATCGGGGAAGATCGCCCATCTCGATTTTTAGAGAAAAAGAATGAAATTTCGGAAAAGGTCGCTGTAAAGCTGTTAGTAAAGAGTAATGTAGCGGCTCAAGCTTAAATCGGGATAGAGCCAGGTTAATCCGATGCGAGAAGGGGATGGTTTGTGCAGAAGTGTGTGGGAGAGCTAAGTGCTGAACCTATCGAATGAGGATCGCAAGCAGCTCCGTGAGGCAATTGAATCTGCCTACCCGTCTCCAGCAGATCTCCGACTCTTTGTCGATGAGGAGCTGGGTCAGAATCTGTCCCTCATTTCCACAGCTGAGGCACATCGGACAGTAATTTTTGAGCTTATTAGGTGGTCGATCGCCAAAGGATACATCGACGAACTGATTTTGGCGCTGGCGGAGGATACCCAAAATCCGCATATTCAGCGATTTTGTGGGCGTATCCTCCAGCAGCGCTTGAGCTTGAATACTTCTGAGGGTTCGGCAAGCGAGTTGCCGTCCGATCTAGACCCAGCCGCATGGGATTTAGAGGTTGGCTACGAGGAGCTACAAGCATTTCTGCCTAAGCAGTTTAGTTTTGAAGCAGACGTGGGAATCCTCCGGCGGGGTTTGGAACTGGCAAACTCAGTGTGCAAAATTACGTTCACAGATCGCTCACCTCAAGAAAGCGCTACAGGGGTGCTGATTGCTCCGGAACTGGTGTTGACAAACTATCATGTCTTGAGTTTGAAAGAAGGCGCTGATTTGAATGCGATCGCCCAGTCAGCCCGCTTCGAGTTTGGCTATGTCAGTCCCAATTTTGGTGAAGTGACCCGCACTCAAACCCTAAAAGCGGCTGACAGTGACCCAGTTCCTGCTTTCAGCCCTATCAATGAGCTAGATTATGCTTTGATTCGTCTCAGCCCTGTTGCAAATTTTTCAGTCGAGCCAGTTCCATTCAACCATTCGCTGATGCTGATGCCTCGGTCGCCGCTCAATCTCCTGCAACACCCTGAAGGAGAGGCAATGAAAGTGTCTTTGAGTAATAACGGAGTAGTGAAGACTAACGGCGCACGCGGATTGGTGCTGTACGTGAACCCAACCAAATGTGGATCGAGTGGTTCACCGTGTTTTGATAGCGATTGGAATCTGGTAGCGCTACACCACAAGGAGATGGCGACCAGCTTTGGTAGCGTCCGGGAAGGAATCCTCTTCAGCGCCATCTACCCAAGGATTTCGGCAGTTTTAAGTGGTGAGGAGGGGAAGTAAGGATGAGTCTTCGGATTGTTTCTGAGCAGCTTCAAACAAGTGCGGCATCCAATGTTCCACCCGATGGATATTTTGAGCGCCTTAGAAAATATATTCCAGCTGAGGTGGTGGGTTTTTGGCTGACGGTCAGTGGCATGATCCAGAGTGCTGCCGAGAACATTCCCAAGGCAGGACTACTTTGGTTTCTATTCGTCGTTGGACTATTTTTCACATACGCCTGGACTCGGCGACAGACTCAGGAACCCGGAAAGTTAACGGCTCGAACCCAGATTGCAATTTCCTGTGGCGCCTTTATCGTTTGGGTATTTGCGACGGGTGGCCCATTTGCTGCTTCGTGGGAAGGCTATGAGCCGCTGTATGGCTCACTGCTACTTGTTACATACACGCTCGCTGTTGCTTTTGTAATTCCTCCTGAGAAGTAAGCTGTGCCGATTGATTGGAACGATAACAGCAAGCGTAAGACTCTCCGGCTAGCTCTACAACGGGTTTATATCAACAAGGCAGCATTAGCGCTATTTGTTGATGAGGAGCTAAACGAGAACCTTGAGGTCATTGCGCCAAGCAGTAACCTACAAGATACAGCTGCTGGATTGGTGGTCTGGGCAAGAGCAAATGGAAGGCTTAATGAAGTCTACAAGGCATTTTGCTGCGAGAATCCAAACGACTCTTTAATCACAGAGCTACAGCAAAATCCGCTCATTCCGTCAGTCTCCAAGCTTGCTGAAGAAGATTGGACAGACTTGTTCTCGCTCTTTTCTCCTTACGATTTTGCCGATCTCCAAAGGGCACTGCTCGGGGGATATAAGCAGATTATTGGTGCTGAATTCAGAGAAGCGCGCGCCGATCAACCGCTACCGAAGGAAGTCAGCCAAATTCAAAAACTCCTATCTGAACTGGATAATCCCAAATTGGCAGTTCGATTTGTAGAGCTTGCTATGGCTCAGTTTCAGCGAGCTGGCGAAGGAGGCAGCCGAGATCTGGCTCCGCTAGAGCAATGGCGCGATCGCATCGCTGAAAAACACAAAGTCAAGCTCAAAGCTCCTGAACCCATTGCTCCAATCGCTCGACAGGGCTACCTGCTTGTATCTCTCAGAGAGAGCGGTCGGCAAACCCAGAAGGACGGTGCTTTTGTCACGGTGTTTTCTGAGCTGCATGTTGTGGGGGAAGCAGCCCCAATTGAGTTCAAAGCTTCTTCTGTCACTTGTCCGCTTCATGAGGTTCCGGGTCTGCTTTCTGAGCTGATTCAAAATGCTGAAGCAGCACTGATTCCCTATGAGTGTGGACAGGTCACGCTTGAGCTATTTCTGCCTGGGGTTCATCTGGAAGAAGATGTGGCAGATTGGGAAGTCAAAAATGAGCAAAACCGCCCTCGCCCATTGGGGTTACATCGGAGGTTTTTAGTGCGATCGCTCGAACGGGTCATGAACAAGACTGCGCAAGCCGTCTTAAAGCAGAACTGGCAACTGCTAGAATCCCATGCAGCTGCGAAAACCGTCTGTAACCAGTTCCATCGTCAAGATGACTGTCCAAGTCCAGGTGCGCTTAGTGCTTTACTGGATCGTAAACCGGGCCTATCGCTCTTGGCAGAACTTCCTGCCAATCGAGAACAGCGCATAGACATTTTGTATGACATCATCAATTCTGCGGTTCCCATTGCTCTGTGGCTATTTGAATTTGGTCAGTACACTGCTAAGGAACTCGAACAGCAGATTCATGGCCTACTGAACGAGAGTCAGGTGACGAATTTTGCTGACCTTGCCGAAAAGTGGAGGAACAGGCGTGCGAAGCCCGAAAATAAGGCAATCAAAAGCCTAAGATTGCTTTGCGACTGTCCCGATCGCTATCCCAGCCTGCCCGACCTCAAGAATGATGAAGATTTGCTTGTTGCGTCCTGAGTCCCCCTGCACCCGATCCTATGTCCTGGAAATGCTTTAGTGCGAATCCCGATGCCCAGCCAAAGGCGCTAACCCAGTTGCCTGACGCTCCGCCTTGGCGAAAGTTTTTGCCCACAGAGGAAGTGCAGCAGGCTCAAGATGATGAGTATTGGGATGAGCTGCGCCATCTGGCTGAGAGTGATAACCGGGCGATTCAGCGTGGGCAGAGCTTTCGAGTGCTGACTGATGAAAGTGGAAACTCGGAAATTATTGATGCTGTCAACGCCGCCATTCATGTCCGCCGCCCCTTGCTGGTGACTGGGGCACCCGGATCGGGAAAAACTTCGCTAGCCTATGCCATTGCCTATGAGCTGCAACTGGGTCCGGTGTTGACCTGGCCCATTACCGCGCGATCGCACCTCACCGATGCGCTCTATCGCTACGATGCGATCGCCCGCCTGCAAGACGCTCAGCTCGACAAGTCCCGCACGCCGTCTGGAACTCAATCTGCTCTAGAAGAACCAGCGCTGGCTGAATCCATTGCCCAACCAGAAGAAGGGGATCTGGGCGACTATATTCAGCTTGGGTCGGTGGGCACAGCTTTTTTGCCATCGCGGTGGCCACGGGTGTTGCTGATCGACGAGATCGACAAAAGCGATTTGAACCTGCCGAACGATCTGCTCAACCTGTTTGAAGAAGGCGAGTTTGAGATTCCAGAATTGGTAAGACGCAAACGGCAGCGTCGAGACGCAGCGGAACAAGACGCAACAGTGGTGGTTCGCACTGCTGATCGGGATATGGAAGCCCCGATTACCAATGGGCGGGTGAAGTGCTGCGAGTTTCCGATTGTCATCATGACTAGCAATGGCGAACGGGAATTTCCACCTGCTTTCTATCGCCGCTGCTTGCGGGTCAAGATGCCCAACCCAACCCCAGAGTCTCTGTTACCGATTGTACGATCGCACTTTGACACGACTGACCAAAGTGGATGGACGAAGACAGAAGAGAACCTCCGAACGCTGATTGGCGAATTCTTGGACAAAGGCAACAAGGCCGACCGAGCTACCGATCAGCTTCTGAATGCGATTTACCTGATGACTCGGAAGTCTAGCCCCGGCTCAGACGAAATGAAGCGAATCCAAGCCTTGCTGTTTAAGCGGTTGAGCGAGGCGGACTGATGGCATCTGCGGAAGGGGTGCAGGCATCGAGCGATCGCATCAGTGAGCTGGTGAAGCTGCTTGCTGAAGATCGGCAGTTTACCAGCATCGAAATTGCCGAAACCCTCTGGCTGGCGATGCAGGTCGAGCCAGCGTCGGAATTAGTCGCCGAGCAGCAGCCAGAGGTCAGGGAGCAGAGGCCCGAAGACGTAGACTCTAGCACCCTCGACCATGACCCAGAGGATATAGACCTAAACGATTTGCCGCCGCCACCGCCGCCACCGCCCAGAGCAAATATCACCACCCCCCCATCGCAGGTTGGTGTGTTGCCACCCCAGGTTCTCCCAGTTTGGCTGGCTGATCCAGCGATGTTGGCCGATCCTTTGTCGGTGATTCGTGCGTTGAAGCCCTTGTTCAAACGAGTTGAAGCGGGAACCGGTCGCCTGCTTGATGAACCTGCAACAGTAGATCAGATTGCCCGCACCCGGCTTTGGCTGCCGATTTTGGCACCTGAGCGAGAGGCGTGGTTCGATATCGTCCTGGTGGTCGATCGCGGCTCATCGATGCACATTTGGCAGCGCCTAGTCATAGATCTGGTGGCTATCCTACGCCGCTATGGTGCGTTTCGGAATGTACAGGTATTTGACCTGGAGGTCGACCGCGACGCTCCTAAGAAAGAAGACCGCGTGTTGCTCCGATCGCATCCCGATCGCCCTGGGCATCGCCCCAGTGAACTCATCGACCAACGCGGGCGACGAATTGCGATCGCCCTCAGCGACTGTGCCGGTTCCTATTGGTGGGACGGGACGCTATTGCCCATGCTGCAAGACTGGTCTAAAACCATGCCAACGGTTGTGTGGCAGATGTTGCCAGAATGGATGTGGGAGCGAACATCTCTAGGACGGGGTGATCCGGTTGCCCTTAGTAATGACAAACCGGGCGCAGCCAATCAACAGTTAATCGTGCGGAGCCTGATCCGGGATGAGGCGGCAGATGCGGCGTATCGGCTGCCGATGCCGGTAGTAACGAGTGAGGTGCGCGATCTCACAAACTGGAGCCTGATGCTAGCAGGCGATCGCCGAGAAATTACACCCGGCTTTCTGCTGCCGCCGCCAGGAGGCTCAGTGCCCAAGGCAAGGACGCTGGAAGACATTGTCCGCGATCGCCTTGAGCAAAATCCTGAGCTGGATGAAACCAGCGATTTGGAGGCTGCGTTTGAAGCTGAGGTTGAGTCCATTGCACGTCGGCGGGTCGAGCGGTTCAGAGAGCTGTCGTCGCCCCATGCCCGCCGATTGGTGATGCTGTTGGCGGCGGCTCCGGTCGTCACACTGCCAGTGATGCGGCTGATTCGCGATTCCATGCTGTACGAATGTCGTTCTCCGCTGCCCATTGCTGAGGTGTTTCTCAGTGGGCTATTGCAGCCCCTGCCCAGACAGGAATCCATCGAGCCAGATCAGGTGCAATATGACTTTGTACCAAAGGCGAGGGAGGTGCTTCTGGAGGTGCTGCCGACTGTAGACACCCTTGAGGTGATCAACAGCGTCTCCGCTGCGGTAGAAAGGCGCTGGAACCAGTTTTCTAATCAAGACTTTCGAGCATTTCTAACCGACCCCAGCGTACTACCGCCGGAGGGCTTGGAGGGGCTACGCTCTTTTGCCAGCGTCACAGCCTCCATTCTCAAGCAGCTCGGATCTGAGTATGCAGACTTTGCTCAGCAGCTCCGCCAAGGCGCAGGGGAGGAACCGCCATCATCCCAGTCTCAGCTAGAAGAGGCAAGCTTCCCTGAACTCAAAATTCTTCAGTTTGTGGATGCTCAACTGATAGTGGATGCTCAACTGATAGAGGAAGACGAAGAATCAGAGAACGATTCGTCTTTCCCACCACTTCAAACAGAAGAATTCACCATCGCAACCGCTTCTATAGACAAATCAGATCAGCCTCCTGTATTTAATCAACAACAGAAAGAACAGTATTTAGATGAGCTAACAGTTAATGCTGCTTTAGATGCACAGCTTGACTATTTTCAGCATGAGATTTTAGATGCTTTTATTCAGCTGGAACACCAATTCGAAGCAGATTTTCCAGGTCTTCGCCCCCAAGATATAGCAGCAGAGCCTCAGCCTGAAGAAATAACTCTGGCCGAGAACGAGGACATTTCAGTTGTGATTCTTGAACGCACAATTACTGAAATTTCAGATATTCAGGCATCTTTTGAATTAGGAGCCATAATTCATTTTGGAGTAGAACTTACCTATTCTGACTTTGACACGTACCATGCTGAGTTTAATGAATATCCTACCTATCAGGAAGGAGTTCACAATTTAACAGTAGATGCAGTGGCTGAGGTTACTCTCTGGTTTCTTGAGCATGGGGATGAAGATGAGATTCAGGTAGAGCCTGAGCTATTGGAGTTAAGGGTAGAGCAGCCCATCTTAATTGACCTCGGATTGCCGAATTTTGTGATTCGTCGTCGGGATAGGACGGCTCAGTATTTTACAGAAGAACTGCCGGGGCTGGGGGCTGAGGCGGTGGGGCTGGACATGGTGCTGGTGCCAGGTGGAACTTTCATGATGGGGTCGCCGGAGGAGGAGCCAGAACGGCATGAGGATGAAGGGCCGCAGCATGAGGTGACGGTGCCGCCTTTTTTTATGGGGCGCTATCTGGTGACGCAGGCGCAGTGGCGAGCGGTGGCAGAGATGTCGCAGATAGAAAGGGATATAAACTCCGCTCCATCCAACTTCGAAGGAGAAAATCACCCGGTGGAGCGCGTGTCTTGGTATGACGCGGTGGAGTTTTGCCGTCGCCTTAGCGAGCACACAGGGCGACCCTATCGACTACCAAGCGAAGCGGAGTGGGAATATGCGTGTCGGGCAGGTACGGAGATCCCATTTTATTTTGGCAGCACCCTGACGACAGAGCTGGCAAACTACGACGGCACCGTCACCTATGACGGCACCACACTCGATGGCAGCCCTAAGGGAGAATATCAAAAAGAGACGACCTCGGTGGATCACTTTGGACTGGCGAATGCCTTTGGGCTGTGCGACATGCACGGGAATGTATGGGAGTGGTGTGAGGATCACTGGCACGGTAGTTATGAAGGCGCACCGACAGATGGAAGCGCCTGGCTAAGTGATGATGACAAAGCTCAACGTCTACTACGCGGCGGTTCCTGGGACCTCGATCCGAGGGATTGTCGCTCTGCTTATCGCGCCTTTAATTCGCCCGACTTCGACGACGACAACATCGGTTTTCGGGTTGTCTGTAGTGCCCCGAGGACTCCGTAGCCCTTTTCCCTTTTGTTCTCTTGCCCTTTGCCGCGCGAAGCGCGGCCGCGTGGTTGGGGTTAGTTGTTGCATGGAGACAACAGGCTTGTCTCTACAAGCCTGTTGCTCGGTTGTGTTTGGATCCGGATTGCCTAATCTTCAGTCCCCCTCTGGACCTTCCTCATCCAAAAGTCTAGGGTTTACTCGCAAACAGGCGATCGCCTCCGCCACTAAGATGGGGTCACCCGACTGGAGATAGCCACGAATCCGTGCTCGGTGCTGCTGAATTTGCGCTTGCTTAATACTGTTCTGGTTTTGGAGGGCTTCTTGGAGGGCGGCTGACTGCACTTGCTGTTGCCGCCGCTGCTTTTGGTTTACTGCGATCGCCTCCCTAATCTGAACCAGCGAAAGCTGCACCGATTCTGCGTTACACACCTCACGCTGCCCATCTGCCTCGTTGCGATCGCCACAGGCCTTATGTGGCAACGGGTTACACTCTTTCTCTGCCAATAAGCTTGGGTGACTTTCGGGGCTGAGCGCTCCAAAGCGCTCGTGCCCCGAAGTCATCTCTAAATTAACCAGGGGGTCTGGGGGAATTTCCCCAGAATCAGCTCCATGCAGATGATGTGGGTGCCACAGGTCTTTGTTCTTGTAGAGCGTTGGCCCGCCAATAGAAAACCGCTTGGTCAGCACAGAGAACCGTTCTTTCACGGTAATGGGGAGTTGGCCGTTGTCGAGTAAGGTGGCGATTGCCAGTCGAATTTTCTCTCGGGCCTGTTTTGCTTTCTCCTCGTTATAGGTCGAGAGCCCAGCCGTAGCAAGTGCCTTAGGAGCTCTGTTCACACCATAGGGGTAATAGTGGCTTTGCTCAACTGCTCTGGCCCAGTCCTTTGCCTTCTCCTCAATTTCGTGGACGTGGTTACTCCACTCGTAAAACCCTGGCAGCTCTCGCGCCAACCGAACAATATCTGTCACCAGCGCCTCCCCCGTCAGCGGTGCCTGAGCATAGAGCACATGGCCAAACACATAGCTCCGCATCGCAATTCTGCCCAACAGTCGATTCGTCAGCCCTGGCCCAGTCCACCCAGGCTCGATCTCAGCATTGAGATCATTGAGAAACTTCTCGGCCTTAGTAGTTATCCGATATTCCCGCCGTCGAGCACTTTTGAGAGTTTGTTTAAGCAGCTGACTATCAATCGTGTTGTGGCTGCTGGTGTGTTGCCAAAGCTCAGCAAATCGCTCTTGCGAACTATAAACCGGTTCTAGATCGCTGTTGAGAATATATGACCCCGCCTGCAGCGGTAACCGGTGAGCCGCGTAGAGAGAAATCTCACCAGTGCCAGGGGCAGAAAACTTCCTCGGGTTTGGAAACACCTCAAGCTGGCCCGGCGCACACCTGAGCCCGGCATTGTGTAGCAGCGTAGTTATCCCCAGGGCAATCTCCCAACTCACCTGCGGTTGATCAAACGGAAAGTAAAGATGCAACCCACCGCTATAGCTCGATGTGATCGTAATGCACGACGGCAACCCCAGAGGCTCTAGCGCATCCTGAATACGACGCAGGCCCTGGGGGTCAGAAGCCGGGTGGTATCGGCTACCCCGGTCAATGTCAATGAGCACATACTTTGTGGTACGGCCAAAGCGCACCCCATAGAGCAAACCTCCCTGTAAAATCAGGCGATCGCTGAGGGGATGCCGCGACTCAGTCTGCCATGCTGGCTTCTCGTTGGGGGCAACTTGTTCGGCCCAGATATAGTCAAATCGGTGGGGCCACAGGCCCAGAAATGGTTTGTCCTGCTCTTCTGCACAAATAAACCGGGTTAATAAAGTTTTCACGCTGATTGATAGTCCCAGAGCGCAACGTCAGTGCGCGGGAGCAGATCTGCGTTTTTCAAAGCCTAGGTAACACGGAGCTTTATTAGGTAATTTCTTGAAAAAATATTCCAAGTTTTGTCCGTAGAGTAGGGTGTCTTGTGGACATCACCCGACCTACAGCTAACGCCAGAATAGTTGAGCTATTGCGTTGATATTTCCAAGCAATGTCTATACATAGGCGCACAAAAACCACTCGTTTACAGCCGTAAACCAGCACAAAATTCTCCAAGAGCACAACAGCCCTTGATGAATCTGATCTAGCAACCTAGAATGAACGCATAACTCTATCGACAACCCTCAAGCTGCTCGCCAAAGCATTTTTTTGAGTGTTGTCGTTGCTTCCCGCAGTGGAGTTTTGAGCGAAAGACCTTAGCTGTTCCCTCAGCTAAGGTCTTTTGATATAGAGATATCTGTGATGGGTCTGAGCACCTCCATGGTGAGTTCGGATAAATGGTTCAGATGTTCTTCCATAGAACATTCGCTAAAGGTTAACACCGCTCAAAAATCTTCTCAATACCTCAAAATGCCCTATACGCCAGAGTTACAGGGCTTACATACGCCGGAGTTATAGGCAAAACCATACGCCAAAGTTACAGGTGCTTTCGTACCCATACGCCAGAGTTATAGGCAAAACCATACGCCAAAGTTACAGGCTCTGTTGTAGGGATCAAGACGCAGAGAGAGGTTTTTATAGGTGCGATGGAAAAGGTATACGCCGGAGTTATAGGCAAAACCATACGCCAAAGTTACAGGTGCTTTCGTACCCATACGCCAGAGTTATAGGCAAAACCATACGCCAAAGTTACAGGCCCAAGCGATCAAAACATACGCCGGAGTTACAGGCACCTTACCCAGGTGATCAATCTGCCGAGTTATTCATTAGAATGAGTTTGATTTTGCGATCGCCTACGAGGGTAGAAACTCCGGTTGAGTAATCTCTCTACAGCTTCTAACGAAGAGTCGACGTTCCCCGTCGATGGACAGCTCTTGATGGTGCTGCCGCGAGCTGGGGCAGCGTTGAGCAACCCAGATGTTCAGCTGCCTATCCTCCGCTCTGATGGCGATGGCTACTACTTAGAAATGCGAGTAGAGGCAGATGGGCGAGACGCCACTGAGGTAGCCGTCACTCGGCGAGTGCCGCTGGAGAACGTCTCAGAGGAGGAATGGGAAGAGCTCCAGGCGCAGTGTTCAAACCTTGACCTACAATCCCTTGCTGATCTGGGCGTCAGTAAAGGCATTGAGAAAATTCAAGACCGCCGCATAGAGCGGTTGTTGATGGCCCTGTTGACTTTTCTCAATCCCCGTCAGGTGTCCATCGTTCTCTACCTCTACCGTTTGGCCTCTGAGCAGGGCAATGGCCCACTGGTCTCATTTCGCTCCAACGACTTACTAGAGGCACTGGGGTATACCCGCACGAAGGATGGCGGGTTTGCTTCAAAGTTGCGATCGCAGCTCCATCGCGACTTAGTAGCCCTCCACCGCACGGAGTTGGTCTTTGCCCAGTCGCTGCGTAAAGGCGACAACCTGGGGGCAAAGGTCACTATCAAAAGCGTGCTGCGCATCAAAGACTACGAGATCGAGAATGTCCCCCGCAACTTCGATCTCCTCAAGGCTGCCGACTATACCTACGAGTTAGCCGACGCTTACACCATTTCCCTAGAGTTCTTCGATGGTCCCGCCCGCACGGGTGACTATGTGCTGTTTGCCAATAGTCTAGACATCAGCCAAAAGCTCGGCGGCAACGCCAAACATGACTATAAAACCAAGCTGCTGGTCTATCTGGCCAGCCGCATGAAGTGGGATAGGCTCCAAGATGGGCAATACCTGAGTATTTCAAAGCGGTATCTGTTCAAAAATTTAGACCTGCTGGGTCGTAACTCGTCTCGAAATAACCAAATCTTTTGGCGCACTGTTGAAGAGCTGAGAGAAGACGGATATCTCTTAGGTGCACAGGAGATCCCTGGGAAAAAGAAGTCAGCCAATATTCAATTTCAGATCAATCCCGAGAAGCTTGGGGTCGTGGCAGAAGATGGCAAAACTGCTCAGGGCTAAGCTCTTTCAGGCTTCCATAGCCGCCTAGAGCAAGGTGCTGACCACTACAGTAGAATTGTCTTGCCCCCTGCTGAAGAACTTGTCCATGGTTCAAAGCCCCAGCGTTTCCCAGGTTCCCTACCCTGACTCCGACGGCCAACCCATGGCAGATAACACCATCCAGTATCGCTGGATTGTTCGTCTGGTCAGTAATCTCAAGCGGCTATTGAAAGACCAAAGGGCGTTTGTGGCCGGAGATTTGCTCTGGTACCCGGTTCAAGTCGAGACACCCCCCGCTCCAGCTCAGGCCCCAAACGTCATGGTGGTATTGGGGCGGACTGAGGGTGACCGGGGCAGTTACAAACAGTGGGAAGAAGACAACATCATGCCCCAGGTCGTTTTTGAGATTCTTTCCCCTAGCAATACGGCCAGGGAAATGCTAGCCAAGCAGGCCTTCTATGGCAAGTACGGCGTTCTAGAGATGTACTTCTACGATCCAGAGTCCTTTGACTTCTGGGGCATCATTCGCTCCAGCCCCGATCGCAATTTCACTCCTATCATGGCGATGAATTTTCCCTGGGCTTCCCCCATCCTGGGGATTTGCTTTGAGCTGTTTGAGAGTGGGTTGGAAGTGTTTTATCCAAATGGCGATCGTTTCAAAGATCCTGAGCAGGTGATCGAAGAGCGCGACCGGGCCTTTGCCAAACTGAAGGAACTCGGCATCGACCCAAATGAACTTTAGGTGAACACTCCCGACGCTGATGCTATGCATACATCGCGGGCTTCTCTGAACCCAGAAGCTAAAAAAATCATTGGCTAATTCGATAGTTTTTCGGTGTTAGTCCAGTATGTTGCCGAAACGTCTTGCCGAGATGGCTGTGGCTACTAAAACCACACAGTAAAGCAATTTCCATTACCGAAAGTTTTGTCGTTTTGAGAAGATGTTTGGCCCGTTCTACTCGTTGACGAAGAATGTATTGATAGGGGGTGATGCCAGTCGATTGTTTGAACAGCCGACTGAAATGGAACTGACTCAAGCCTACCGATGTCGCCAAATCCGATAGCTGGAGATCACTAGCCAAGTGGGCAATGATATAGTCTGTTGCCTGAAGAAGCTGATGATCGCTCAAACCACCTTCATATAGTACGATGCAGGGCTGACTCACAAAGTGGTATTTGAGCAGGTGTACCGCCAGCACATGGGTTAATGACTCAGCATAGAGCAGCCCAGTGGGTGCGCCATTGCGAAGTTCGCTCAGGAGCATCATGGCAATCTGCTCAATTTGGGGAGTTCTGGTTCGAAACTCTGGGGCCAATTCTGTCGACTTGGCCTGATTGTCTAGGGTGCTTTGGGCAACGTCTTCTAAAAATTTAGAGGCTAGCTGAATTTGTAGGTATTTTTCGCTGTGATGCCACTGACTGACTAGCGACGCTCCGGCCGGAGCAATGGACAGATCGCCCTTGGTAAAAAGAGCGCTGTGACGACAGCCATCCATCTGCTGAAACACGCGGGAAGGTCGACTATTGAGCGATAGACACAGCAGATGCTCGGTAGCACTCTGATGGGCCTCCCGACTAGGCGGCTGCTCGAACTCTCTGACTAAAATGTTTTGCCAACCGTAGGTTTCACTCGACAGTATCGGCGGCTGAAGCGGACTCAGATGAGGCTGAGTAGGATTTGTTGTTGATGTGATAGCCATAAAATAAATCTGGCGTTAGCTTCAGTTTAGTTGATTCCAAAGCTAGCACGGCTAGCCCTTAGAAACTCTCCGCAAGTTCTTACCAGTCACGCAAGATGTGAGTAGTTTGGCGAAGTGACTTTTGCCTATGGTGTAAGCCTTCCAGGAATTACACTATGGGCAAAGGCATGAAAATAAAAGCATTGGTCAAATCGCCTTGGGGCACAGAGAGCCGTGAATTTCTAAAGATTGCAATTCCCCTGGCTAGTGCCCAAGTTGCTCAGGCAGCCACTGGCTTTGTAGACACAATTATGATGGGCCGCCTGGGTGCCGAAAGCCTGGCCGCCGGTGGGTTAGCCTCAACAACCTTTCAGCTATTGCTCAATGTTTCGGGTGGAGTAGTGATGGCGGTGAGCCCGCTGGTGGCGGAGGCTTATGGGGCTGGTCGCAAAAGCCAAATCGAGCAGATTGCCCGCCAGGGACTCTGGTTGGCGCTATTGCTGGGCTTGCCGCTGATGGTGGCGATCGCCCATCTAGATATAGCCCTCCAATTTTTGCGTCAGCCCGCCGAGATCGTTGCTCTAGCCCAGCCCTATCTGTTCTTTATCTCCTGGGGAATCGTCCCGGCTCTGGGGTTTGCAATGCTAAGAGGCTACGTGTCGGCGCTTTCTCATGCCCATATTGTGACGGTCATTGTGATCATTGGCACCCTGTTTAATATTCTGGGTAACTATGCATTAGGGTTCGGCAAGTTTGGCTTGCCCCGGATGGAGTTAGCTGGTCTGGGCCTAGCCAGTGGACTGAGTTTCTGGCTGATGTTTTTGATATTTTTGGCCTATACCCTGAAGCATCCGCATCTAAAGCACTACCGGTTGCTGCGGAATCTGTATCAGATCAGACCCCTAGTTCTCCGCCGCTTGACGGCGATTGGCGTCGCGATCGCTGTTACCATTGCCCTGGAATATGGCTTATTTGCTGCCGTCACCCTAATGATGGGCAGCCTCGGCACCGAAATTTTAGCCGCCCACCACACGGTTTACCAAACCGCTGTGGTGATCTACATGGTGCCACTGGGAATGGCCTACGCCGTCACTGCTCGAGTAGGGCAGTGGTTGGGTCAGCACGATGTCCAGGGCATCCGCCGGGCAGGCTATGTCGGCATTGCCTGCGTGGCGCTCTTCATGGGGGTGACGGCGATCGCACTGCTGCTCTTTCGTCAGCAGGTGATTGGGGTCTACCTCGATATCCGCAGGCCGGAGAATGTCAGTGTTGTGGCCCTGGCAGTTCCCATGCTGGTGGTTTCAGCGATCGTACAACTGCTAGATGGCATTCAGCGGGTAGCTATGGGCGCACTCCATGGGCTTCAAGATGCCCGCATGCCCATGGTGCTGAGCGGGCTAGCTTTTTGGGGCATAGGTCTGCCCAGCAGTTACTTGCTGGGGTTTCGACTAGGACTGGGCGGGGTGGGATTGTGGACGGGGCAATCCCTTGGAGTTGCTGTAGCGGGTATCATCTTTGTCTGGCGGTTTCATCGTCTCACTGCTCGCCGCGCCCCTCTCGGTGCCAGCCAGTGAATACCCTGGTGAGCAAAACTCTGCTGACAGCACTTTGGCGAACCTGTGATGATCCAAGCCAAACCATAGGAGCTTCTCCTTACGTGCAGGTGACTACCAGATTGCCCCAAAGTTTGCCAAAACCATACCCTATCCCATGGGGTAAAGATCAGACTCTTAGGGGCTTGGTCTGTCACACTAGGCTCGCCTGACTCGTCTTATAGATGCAGGCCATTGTTAAGACTGAGTACAATCCATGCAAACTCGACTAGATCTTGTTCAGGCTAATCCAGCCGCCTATCGGGCAATCATGCAGCTAGAACGGTATGTCAGGAGTAGTGGTGTTGATTCGACCATACTGGAGCTGATTAAAATTCGGGTCTCCCAAATTAATGGTTGTGCCTTCTGTATAGATATGCATACCAAAGATGCCAGATTGAATGGTGAAACTGAGCAGCGTATCTATGCACTCAGTGCCTGGCACGAAACGCCATTCTTTACAGCCCAAGAACGAGCCATACTGGCCTTAACTGAAGCGGTTACGTTAATTGCCTCAAGTCCAGTCTCTGATGCTATTTATGCTGACGTTAACCGCTACTTCGCACCAAATGAAATTATTGATTTGCTGATGGCTATCGTCACCATCAACAGCTGGAACCGCATTGCCATTACAGCTCAAACGTTGCCTGGCTCCTATGAACCAAAGCCCGTCGAAGCCGCAGTTTAGGTTGACCCAATTATCTAGAGATCTATTACCATGGCACATCTATTACACATTGATACCAGTCCACGGGGGGAGCGATCGCACTCTCGCCGCATGACTCACGAGTTTGTTGGCCAATGGAAGCAAGTTCACTCCAGCGATACCGTCACCTATCGAGATCTGGGCCATCAGCCTGTTCCCTACGTAGATGAACCGTGGATTGCGGCAGCGTTCACGCCACCCGAACAGCGCACGTCTGAGATGTGGGAGTCGATTTGCCTGAGCGATCAGCTCGTAGACGAATTCTTGGCCGCAGATATCTATGTGATCGGTGTTCCGATGTATAACTTCAGCGTTCCTGGGGTTTTTAAATCGTATATTGACCAGATTGTGCGGGTCGGCCGCACGGTCATCTATGGCACAGATGACTCTACTAATGGATTCAAGCCTCTAGAGCGGGGCAAGAGAATGTTCGTCATCGAATCTCGAGGAGCCGCTGAGTATCACCCCGGTGGGCAGTACGAGACCATGAATCATCACGATCCTTATCTGGTTACTGTGTTTGGGTTTATCGGCATTACTGATATCACCTTCATTTATGTCGGTAACGATGTTGAGTCAATCTCCAATGCGCGTACCCAAGCAATTGACCTAATTGCTGCTTAATGTGATGTGTTGAGCCGCCTAAATTTCTATGAGTGATCTGCAAACATTCAATCAATACCGCCCTTTACTGTTTTCCATCGCCTACCGCATGTTGGGGACGGTTACCGATGCGGAAGATATGGTGCAAGAAACCTTTCTGCGCTGGCAACAAACGGCAGAGGTAACGGTAAACTCTGCCAAAACCTATTTATCAACGATCGTCACCCGTCTCTGTATCGACCATTTGCGCTCTGCCCGCGTGCAGCGAGAACAGTATGTGGGGCCGTGGCTACCTGAGCCAATGCTGACCCAGCAAACGTCAGATCCAGCCGATGCGGTCGAGCTAGCCGATACTCTCTCAACAGCTTTCTTAATGTTGATGGAAAACCTCTCGCCTCTAGAGCGAGCCGTATTTCTACTCCGGGAAGTCTTTGACTACGAGTACAGTGACGTGGGGCGCATGGTGGATAAAAATCCAACCTACTGTCGGCAATTGGTGCGACGAGCACGACAACACCTAACGTCCCAGCGGCCTCGCTTCGAGGTTTCACCCCAGCGACAGGAACAACTCGTACAGCAATTTCTTCGGGCTTGCCAGCAGGGTGATTTGCAGGGCTTGATCAGGCTGCTCTCCGAAGATATCACCTTCTGCTCAGATGGCGGCGGCAAGGTGCCCGCTGCTCTAAAGCCTGTTCAAGGGGCAGTCAAAGTTGCTCGACTGTTGCTAAACATTCGTCGTCACAAACCCCCTTCAACGCGAGATTATCCAGTCGAGATTAATGGGCAAGCAGGAATGCTTCAGTTTGTTGATGAGCAGCTTTCTTATGTGTATACCTTTGACTTTGCTGGCGATCGCATTCAGACAATTTATACTCAGGGCAATCCAGAAAAACTAATGCTGTTAAGGCAAAAATTAGTTTCTGAACAACATACCTCCTCAACTTTTTAGATCTCTAATACATCTACTATCTACTAATCGATCGTGGAATCGTACTATCAAGTTTCAAACAGATAAATGGAGAAAATCGATGCACAAGATCAGTGGGCTTGCAGTCATTGCGATCGCCTTACTTCACAGCCTGATCGGTTTAATCGCGCCAGGGCTGATCGGATTTGAGGGCATCTGGCAAGATATTGCGGATATGGGATTCATCGATGCGGTCAAACCAGAGGCTCTCCGCATTTGGGGATATTACTGGTTCCTGCTAGCTGGATTCTTTCTGATGCTTTGTGGTGGTCTGTGCCACTGGGTTGAACACAGTCTTGACCGCGTTTTACCAGCTTTTGCGGGGTGGGGACTGCTGGCGATCGCACTCTTTGGCATCGGGCTAGATCTAGACACTGGTTTTTGGCTGGTACTGCCTCTAGCCATTAACATCCTGGTCGCCTCGCGAGCTAGAGTCGCCCTGCCAGACCAGTATTCAATAAACGGCCAAGCTTTTGAAGATTCATTTCGGCTGCCCGCAAAATAGTACAAGTGAACTAATCTATTTGAGCGGTTAGCCGATGTTGCACCAGCCGGAACCCATCATGTCTGAGTCAAACACCATTAACCCTGCGACCCTCCACCCCAGCTGATGTGAGCCTTCCCGCCACTGGGACGAGCAACCCCAGGTGGTCGCCGCCGACCCCAACGACGACTGGGGCTGAGAGGTCGAGCTAGCCTGCACCCCAGTCTGGCGCGAGCAGTTGATCTCTGAGCTAGATGGTCGCCCCATTGGCTTCATTCAAATCATTTACCCCGCCCAAGAAGATAGCCACTACTGGGGCGGGGTGCTCGCCCATTTGCGGGCAATCGACATTTGGATTGGCGAACCCACCGAGCTGAGCAAAGACTACAGCACCACCATGATACGGCTGGCCCTGGCCCGCTGCTTTGCCGACCCCGAGGTGACGGCGGTGCTGATTGACCGGAAGCCTGTACAGCAGAGATTGCCGAGATTTTGTACCGCAATAGCAACCCAGAGGGTCTCGATAGTCTAGAAGGCATCGAGCAGACAGTGCGACAGCAAATGCTGGAGGAGGTCAGCCCTCGAGTGGCCCTTTTTTTGTCATTGACGCGGATTAAGTTACAGGTGCTGGGGGCAAAGAATGTGTAGCGTCTAGCGGAAGCGGGTATGGTTGAGCCGATTGAAAAGGTCGCTATCTCGTGGGTCACAGTCACAAGTGTCATACATTACAATTGCATCTCTGGCTCCACGTGGCGTAAACCAGGCAGTTACCCCAAAACCCAACGGTTGCATCACAAATACGGTAGTTCCTGCTAGGTTGTATCGATACTTGGGCTGAAATGCCCCTTCTTCCTGCTGGATGAGGGCAGGAAGTGTCAGGTTTCTAGGATTGCTGACTCGTCTGATGCTGAATAACTCAAGACTTCGGGGTACAGACGCTTCACCGCCTCGATTCAAGCAAGCCACGATTTCGTAAGTTCCAGGGTCATAGATGTCCACAGAGCCATAGCTAACGGCGATTGCCCGGTAGTTAGCTGGGATATCCATATCTATGCCGAATTGAGGTAGCTCGATAGTTCTCAGGGTGCTAGAAGGCGCGACCCAATCATTATCTCGACAAATCTCTCGTTGAGCTAAGGCTGGAGTGGTTGGGATGCCTCCCAGCAGAAACAAAATGCTGGAGAGGGTAAGCAGGCTTGGAAACTTCATTAGTACCGTGGCTTGGCTAACGGGCTAGGCATGGTGCAGGATTGGTAACTCCCCGTCTTACAAATACAAGCTAAGGCGGGGTTTATCCGGAGCGCCTCGCCATCCTACAGAAGGCTGATGGCAAACCCGGCCAAGGTCGCCATGCTTTATGCGGTGCAGGGAATGGGCGATCGCTGCCACCCTACCCAAACTGTTAAAAAGGGCCACCATAGAGGAGAGCCTTATGTCGATTTTTCAGTGAATTTGCCAAGGCGATCGCTTCAAGAGTTTGGCCGCTGGGTGAATCGGTATATGCATTTAGCAAAGATCTTGACCCCAGATACCTTGGCAAAGAATCACCGCCAAAATGCCCTGACTTTGGCAAGTCGTTACAAGGACTGAAGGATGAAAGCAATGGAAAAAGTTAAGCAACATTTTGAAGCAGAAGCCCAGGAGTTTGACGCGATTATTCGTCGTCTTATTCCTTACTATGAACAGATGCTTGATGCGCTTGTTATTGCTCTACCATTTGATCCATCTCAGCGTATTTGTGTAATCGATTTAGGATGTGGGACAGGCACAGTCGCAAGACGGATTAAAGATGTTTATCCTCAAGCTCAAATTACCTGTGTTGATATTGCAAAGAAGATGTTGCAGATGGCACAGATGAAACTTGGTGATGGTAGAGATGTGCGCTATCAACTTGCAAACTTTGAAGATTATGAGTTTGACACGGCCTATGATGTAGCAGTTTCCTCACTTGCCTTACATCATCTAGTGAGTGAGGACGATAAAATTAGGTTTTACGAAAAAATACATGCTTGTTTGAATCCAGGCGGCGTTTTTTATAACGCTGATGTGATTCTGGGTTCCAGTTCTTATCTCCAAGAGGAGTATATAGAAAAATGGCGAGAGTATATGCGTTTGCAAGTTTCGGCAGAGGAAATTGAACAAAAGTGGATGCCTCAACATTATGACGAAGATCATCCAGCTAGCCTGATGAATCAGTTAGCTTGGCTGCAAGACATGGGTTTTGCGGAAGTTGATGTTATTTGGAAATATTACAATTTTTCTGTATATGGAGGGCGTAAGCCATCTGCAGCATAACAACGCTGTTGCAGTGGTCTGATTGGGTCAGTGGTAGTTGCACTAGAAATTATTGGCCGCCACTGCACTTCACCGTTGGGCGTTGCCGCCATCACGCTTCCAGCACCCGCTGAATCCGGTGCTCGAGCTGGTCGAGGTCTAGGCCGCCCTCGTCGCGGCTAATGCGGCGCAGCGTTGAGTTGAC
>JAESGQ010000123.1_pt1 | contig 47805 bp, 41 predicted proteins | sample 9266251 | NCBI WGS metagenome assembly JAESGQ01 (sample SAMN17056778, study PRJNA650883) | algae metagenome | isolation source: Kaiparowitsia implicata GSE-PSE-MK54-09C and co-occurring heterotrophs from... | place: USA: Kaiparowits Plateau, Grand Staircase Escalante National Monument, UT ... | reverse complement strand
GTACGATCTCAAGACCTGCCCGGATCGCCGTGTCGTCCAGCCGTGCCAACACATCGCCGGCCTCGACCAGATCGCCATCCCGGGCGGCGATCTCAGCAACCACCCCCCCGCTGGGGTGCTGCACCAGCTTGACGCTGCTCTCCGCAACCAGCCGCCATTGATCAGATCGGTGCTAACGACCACCCCATTGCCGGCGCTGTCGAGGTTGCGAATGACGCCGGTCGCCGTGTTGTGGAACTGCTGAACGCCCCGCCAAAGAACACCGCGTCCCACGAGCCCCCTTCGATGAGGCCGCAATTGGTAAAGGCTCCGACCATTGGATCGATGTTGAAGGCCGATTCGGTCAGCGCCTGTACGGTGCCGCCATTCACCATCGAGCCGACCGCAAAGGCGTCACCATAGATGCCCACAGCGGTGCCGTCGCCGGTTACCCGAATCGTGCCGGTATTAACGAACGTCCCGACCGCCCCGTTGCCGGTATTGAACTCAACGCCGTTGCCATTGCCCGTGTTGAAGATGGTCCCGGTATTCTCGAAAGCGAGAACGCCGGCGTTGAAATAGGTGGTGATCCAGTTGGACGGGGATGTTAGCGAGCCTAAATGACAAAGCGGCCGACCGGTCCGTTCAGTACGACAGCAGGGTCGTTATGGCCGGTTATGGCTCCCCGGTTGTCGAACGTGCCGACGCTGCGTTGACGCCGACGCCGGCGCCATTCGAGGTGATCATGGTGCCGGTGTTGAGGAATGTTCCCAGGTCTCCTGCGACGCCAAGCGCCGCGTCGGTATCGGTGGTGACAGACCCAGCATTTTCGAACCTGCCAGATCACCGTTGATGCCGACGGCCCAGCCGCAAGCGTATCCCTGGCAAGTCTGCGCGGAAGTACTAACAGGAACACATCAGAGGGCTGCGGTTCTGCCTCCGCACTGGTGGTGTTGGCCAAATCACTTTAGGCATCAGCGATGCCCTGTTCGGAATTTTGCTACAAACCATGATGTATGCCATATGCTCGGGTACCTATTCGCCAGAACACCGTGCCTGCTAACAAAGTGACAGCCACTCCCTATCGCGCAACCGGCCGCGGAGTATCTATGCCCTCTGGCTGCCGGCGCTTGCTTGATCCAAGGGTGTTCATCCACAGTGCGGACACCGGAGTGGCCTTTTGGTGCGTTCAATGATCGACTCTTCTTCATTCATTCTCGAAGCTTTGCGACGATACTGGCTTCTTTTGGTCGCTTGGCCTGCCGTTGCGGCAGCGATCTACCTCGCCGTAGTTTCGCTATGGCCGCCTACGATTACCGCGGCTCTTGACATTGCCCACCCCTCCAGCCTTGCCAACGCGATGCTCGCCGCGACAGAGGACCTTCCCGAAGGCGTGGAGATTTATCGTGATGGGGAAACCAGAACGGTACTGACAGCGGCAGGGAGTAACGCTGAGCGGCTAAACGCCAGTATGGATCTGGCTCTATCCAGGCTAAGGGCAGTTGCAGACGTCGGCGAAGCTAAGCTACCTGAGGAAAAGGCATGGTCGACTTACATCAAGGGACGAGAAGTTCTGATTTCTAACGCAGATTCGATGCACACAGGGGTCTCAACTGGGGTATGGACATTGTTCGGCACGCTTTGGTTGATGATGTTCTTCAATTCACTGCGAAGGCCGTGAAGGCTCCAGGGCCTCACGAAGGCGCGAAGGAAGACGGCCGTCGAGAGCAGCATCGGAAACAGCCCGTCTTGTTGCGCAATTTTGGCGCGACCTTCCTCTGCTAGCCACCTACGCAAGCGCGGCTCGCTCGCGCCGCAGCAGGCGGACTCGCAACCCCCTCTGCGCCGGCATCTCGAAGTGTCGATAGCAGAGTGCCGCCAGGACCAAAGTTCCCCCGATAAACAAGACGAACAGCACCGAACTGGTCGAATCCAGCGGGATACCCGCCAGCGAAAATGCGTAAGCAACCGTCAGCTGAAGTGGGAAATGCAGCAGGTAGCTCGCATAGGTCAGACTGCCGAGGAACAGCAATGGTGCGGCGAAGCGCTGCATTAGCGGATTTAATGCGACGAAGACATAGACGAGGGCGGTGACGACAACCAATTTGGTGACGATCTGAATATGAATCCCCTTCAGCAAGAACGCCGCCGCGACGAGTATGCCGGCTGCCGCCAGAGCGACGCCCAAAGCGACAAATGCGTGCGCGGCCAAGGGACCGTTCCACAAAAGCCGAGGGTTGTAGCAAGCAACAGCCATCGTACCGCCGATGTAGAAAAAGCCGAGGCACTGTGCCATATCGCTCGCGCCCAGAGCCAGCATCACCCCTGCCAGAACGACGGCGACAATCGCAGTGGCAACAAACGACAGTCTACGGCTAAGCGAGAAGAATATCGCATAGACCAAGATTTCCAGGGACACCGACCAGATCGGCGCATTGAAACTCCACCCATCCTGGAGTCCCCAATAGCTCGCTAGGAAGAGGTTGAGAACGAAGTGCTTCACGTCATTTTGCGGGTAGACAAAGAAATAGCCGTTCTGCGCCAGGAACAGAACCTGCACCCCTGCAACGAACAGCAGCGTCACGAAATGCAACGGGTAAAGCCTTGACAGTCGCAAGATGAAAAACTCGCGAGCAGACATGTCGCCCCGGCGGACAGGCAGGTAGTATTTGAAAACGAAAATGAACCCGCTGACGCACCAGAATACCTGAACGCCGTTCTGCCCCCAGTCGTAAAATGGCCACAGCAGCGCGTGGAACGGCTGGTCCCACCGCGCCACGGTGAATACCTCGCCGTCAAACGCGAAGTGCTCGTAGTGCCAAACGAGAATCGCGAAGGACGCCAAAAATCGCAACAACTCGATACTGACAAGCCGTCTCGGCTCCGCAACCGGTTTGGTCAATGTCGTCAACGGGCTCTCTCGCTTGTGCATCAACTACCACATGCATGAGCTACCCCGTTATATCAACTGACAAACTTGGCTGCAGGCACTCGATGCGTCCCGCATGCCCGTGTTTCGGTTAAGGGCGAAGCTTGCCCCTTTAGGCCACACCACCTAGAAGCGGTCCACTTGTCCTACCCGACATGACGAGGTTTGCATGAATCGCCTTGCTCTTTATTGGAACACAGTGCGCTATCTCAAGCCATCTCAGGTTCTGGGCCGCATTGCCTTCCGATTGGCGCGCCCCGCCGCCGAAATCCACCCCGCCCCGCCGGTCCGGCCTTGCCTTCGGGGCCCCGTACGCCGGGCTTGGCGTAATCCATCGCTTCTGGGCTCTCAGCACCTTCGCTTCCTGAACGAGACACACTTCATTGCCGAGCCCGGCCAGTGGGTTGATAAGGCGCGCGGCGACCTCTGGCTCTATAATGCCCACTATTTCGATGACCTGACTGCGGTCGATGCTCAAGACAGACGCGACTGGCAAAGCTCGCTGATCAATCAGTGGATAGAAGACAATCCGCCAGCCACGGGAATAGGCTGGGCGCCATATCCAACCTCTCTCAGGATCGTCAACTGGAGCTTTTGGCTGCTCGACAACCAAGACGAGCAAACACATGCACGATTGCAGTCGCTCGCCGTTCAAACCCGCTTCCTGAACAAAAGGATCGAGCATCATATTTTGGGAAACCATCTGCTGGCCAACGCCAAGGCGCTGGTTTTTGCCGGGCTGTTTTTCGCCGGCGCAGAGGCGGACGCTTGGTACCAGAAGGGTGTCGATCTGATAGAGCGACAGCTTAAAGAGCAGATTCTGGAAGATGGGGGGCACTTCGAACTCAGCCCCATGTACCACAACATCATCCTGAACGATGTTCTGGAACTTCTGGCCATACACGCCGCCTTTGGGAGACAATCCCCGCAAGGATGGCAGGATCTCGTGCCTGGTATGCTGAAATGGGCAGAAGCAATGACGCATCCCGACGGTAAGATCGGGCTTTTCAACGATGCCGCTTTTGGCATTGCGCCGACACTGGAACAGCTGCTGACCTATACGCGTTCTCTAGGGATAAAATGCCCACATGGAGTGCCACATGAGCCTCTTGTTCACCTGTCTGCCAGTGGCTATGCGCGTATGGCTCGCGGCAAGGCCTGCGTGATCACTGACGTTGCCGGAGTGGGTCCCGACTATCTGCCGGCCCACGCTCATGCGGACACGCTGTCCTTCGAGCTTTCCCTCGGCACAGAGCGCGTCATAGTCAATGGCGGGACGTCCCAGTATGGAACGGGGCCGGAACGGCTGCGCCAACGCGGGACGGCAAACCATTCTACGCTGATGTTGGACGAGACCAATTCATCGGAGGTCTGGAGCGGGTTTCGCGTAGCCCGCCGTGCCAGGATAATCAGTGCCGAGGTTGCAACCAGCGGCGTAGATGTCATCGTGCGGGGTGAACACGACGGCTACGCCCGCCTGCAAGGTCGGCCGCTGCATGCGCGCCAATGGACACTGACTGATACAGGGCTCACCGTAGCCGATGAAGTGAGAGGGCGCGGAACGCACAGGATTGACGTCCTGTTTCACCTCGCGCCGGATATCATCGCTGAACGGGAGGACAGCGGCATCATCGCGTTATACCGACACGCAGCCGACGCGCCCATTGCTCGCGTGTGGTCGGCAGGAGAGTTGAAGATCGTTCGATCGAGTTGGCACCCGAGTTTTGGAACACAAGTGGCGAGCCAGTGCCTTCTCCTCAGCGGAACACATGGCCTGCCGTTTGTGAACCAGACCACATTCAGGTGGGACCCTTCGTGAGACTGCTTATCCTTTCATTTTACTACCCGCCGGACCTCAGCGCCGGCTCGTTCCGAACCCAGGCATTGGTCGCTGCGCTGCGTCGGGCCCGGCCCGATGTCGAGATCGATGTCTTCACCACCATGCCAAACCGCTATCAGGCCCATGCACAGTCCGTGGGGGAGATGGAGGACATTCCAGGCGTTTCTGTTACGCGTATACCGCTGCCTGTTCATCGCAGCGGCATGGCCGATCAGTCGATGGCCTTCAATAGGTTTGCCAGGGAGGTCTTGCGTCTTTCCTCGGGAGGGCGCTGGTCGCTCGTCTATACCACTTCGTCGCGCCTTATGACGGCGAGCCTCGGCGCCCTCGTCAGCAAGCGCGTACGGGCACCACTCTATCTCGATATCCGCGATCTTTTCACCGACACAATGCGCGACGTTCTGGCGAAGTCGCCCATTCGCCGCGTGCTGTGGCCATTCGACTTCGTGGAACGATGGACATTTCGAAGAGCCAAGCGGGTCAACCTGGTTTCCGAGGGGTTTCTCGACCACGCCAGAAGGGTAGCCCCACGCCAGACTTTCCGCACGTTCACAAACGGCATCGATCCAGAATTCCTCACCGCCAGCTTCGCAAAGCCGGACGGAACGCAGGCCGAACCTATACACATCCTCTATGCTGGCAATATTGGCGAGGGCCAGGGGCTGCATTCCATCCTGCCGCAGGTGGCGAAGGCGATGGGGGATCGTGCAAGGTTTACCATCGTCGGTGATGGCGGCCGACGCGCTGCGCTGGCCGACGCCCTGGCGGCCGCAGGTGCCACCACCGTATCCCTGCTTGCACCTGTACCGCGCGCTGAGCTATTTCAGTACTACGCAGACGCCGACATTCTTTTTCTCCACCTCAATGACCTCGAGGCGTTTCTCAAGGTTCTGCCGTCCAAGATCTTCGAGTATGCCGCAACAGGTAAACCGGTACTCGCGGGGGTCGGAGGTTATGCGGCGCGATTCATCACTGAGAACGTTCCGGGGAGCGCTGTTTTTCCACCCTGTGATGCAGAAGGAATGCTTTCCGCAATCAACACCCTGCTGGACGATCGGCGGGTTCCGGATCGCGATACTTTCCGACGCACCTACGCGCGCGAAAGCATCATGGACCTAATGGCACAGGACGTGCTGCTGGTTGCTGAAGAGGTTGGAAACAAATGATTGTTGCGATCACTGGCGCGGGGGGCTTCGTGGGCGGTGGTCTGCTCCGGCATCTCAGATCCATCGGCACCGATGCGATCGCTCTGGTGCGGCCCGGCACTGAAGTTGCAGGACCCGTGCGGGACTTGCCTGACCTCGCTGAAGTGGCAACCGGCAGAATAGCCGTAAACCTCTCGGCAGTTGACGTGCTGGTCCATTGCGCGGCGATACCGCAGAGCAGACGCGATGCTTCGGTTGCGGAACGTGCCCATCTCTTTGCGGTGAATTCTGGTGCGACCAAAGTCCTGGCGCAGCAGGCAGCTGGCGCGGGTGTCAAGCGCTTTGTGCTGCTCAGTTCAGCCAAGGTCAACGGCGAAACAACCCAACTCGATAAAGCCTTTTCGGCTAGCGATACGCCAGCGCCGTTTGATGACTATGCCAAGAGCAAGCTGGAAGCAGAACGTAGTCTCGCCAGCATTGGTACATCGTCTGCCATGGAGACCACCATCATCCGCCCTCCGCTGGTCTACGGCCGGGGCGCCAAGGGCAATTTCCCGCAGCTCATTCGCCTTGCTGCAAAGGGGTGGCCACTGCCGTTGGGGGCCGTTCGCAATCGGCGCAGCATGATTGCGATCGACAACCTGGTCGATCTGATCGCCGTGTCGCTCACGCATCCAGCGGCGGCCGGACAGATCTTGATGGCCAGCGACGGCGAAGACCTGTCGACGCCTGAGCTTATGGCCCGGATGGCAAGGCTCCAGGGTGCTCGCGCCTGGTATCCGGCGCTGCCGCCAACCTTGCTCCGAGCGGCGCTTGGCATAGTCGGTCTTCGTGGCGTGGCTGACCGTCTGACCGGCTCGCTACGGGTCGACGGAGCAGCTACCCGCCAGTTGCTCAACTGGAAGCCCCCCTTGACCATCGACGAGGCCTTGCAGCAGACGGTTTCCAGCTAGCGTCCGGCCTCTTGGGCCAGGGCGTTCGTCACTCGGCTCACTTCCACGATTTCCTCGAATGGAATAGGCGGCAGGCCGCCCTGCTTCAGGGCGCCGATGAAGGCCTCCGCGCAAGCGCGCTGCCCTTTGTCCTGACGCCAGAGCCGCATTCTGCGGAAATTGGGCCAGCCAAAGCCCGTGAGATCGCGGAAATTGTCGAGCTGCAGCACGCGACCCGCAGCGAACACCTCAAGCCTCTCCTTGGGGAAGGCCTTGTTGCCATTGGCAAAGTAGTGAATCGTGCCCATCGAGCCATCTGCAAAGCGCAACGTCAGGGTGGCGGTGTCGCCACTGTTGCTATCCATGTCGACGCGTTGCCAGGAGGTGATGGCGTTGCCTGCCAGAAAGCGGAGCAGATCGATAAAGTGGCAGGCTTCGCCCAGAATGCGGCCCCCGCCGATAGCGGGATCCTGCGTCCAGTGCTCGGACGGTATCGCGCCCGCATTGACGGTCATGACGAACGTCTTGGGCCCACTGGTCCCGGCCAGCAAATTCTTGATCTTGCGAACCTGCGGAGCGAAGCGCCTGTTGAAGCCGACCATGACCATCGATCGGCCAGCATCGTGTGCAGCCACGATATTGTCCAGTTCAGCATCGGTAAGGCAGATGGGCTTCTCTACAAATACATGTTTGCCAGCGTTAATCGCGCCCACCACGTAGCGCGCGTGACTGTCATGCCGGGTGCTGACCACCACCGCACGAGTCTGTGGGTCGGCAAGCAGAGCAGCCGTATCGGTCGTCGTCTCGGAAAAACCGAACTTTCGTCCGGCATGAACGCCGGTCACGCCAACGTTGGACGCGATGGACCTCAAGTCGGCGCCCGCCGCCTTAAACGCGGGGATAAGCACAGCCGTGGAGTATTTCCCGGCGCCTATGAAGCTGACCGTCGCAGCACCCGAGTGATCGGACGACACTGCCTTGGCCAGCCGCACGGTCCGGGCCGCGGCGACGGCGCTGGCAGGGTAGCTGAGGACGATGCCTAATGATGGCTCGCCCCCGGCCACGATGGCATAAGCGGCCTCGGCATCTCCAATTTCAAAGCGATGGGAAATCAGCGGCTTCACATCGACGTTACCGCTCGCCATCATATCCAGCACAGCCTCGAAATTGCGCTGCTCGGTCCAGCGCACAAAGCCGATTGGATAGTCATTTCCCTTGTCTTCGTAGGAACTGTCGTAACGGCCAGGTCCATAGGAGCAGGAGACTTGAAACGTCAGCTCCTTTTCATAGAAATCAGCTCTCGACAGTTCGAGGCCAGTGACGCCAACCAGAACGATTCGACCGCGCTTTCGGCACATCACTGCGGCTTGGTGAACAGGCTCGCTGCTCTTGGTTGAGGCGGTGATGAGAACGGCATCGACGCCGCGTCCCCTTGAGAATGCCTGCGCGACCGCCAGCGGGTCTTCCCCAACCGACAGATCGACCGTTTCCGCGCCGAACTGCCTGGCGAGTGCCAACCGGCCTGCATCGAAATCCAGACCCAGCACCCGGCAGCCGTGAGCGCGCAGCAATTGCACCGCGACCAAACCAATCAAGCCGAGACCCGATACGACGACCGTTTCGCCCAGGGTTGGTCCGATCAGGCGGATACCCTGCAAAGCGATTGCGGCCAGGACGGCAAACGAGGCCTCATCGTCAGAGACGACATCGGGCACCAGCGCGCAGAGATTGGACGGAACGCTCACGATGCCGGCATGCTTGCCGTTGGAGACGACACGGTCGCCAGGCTTGGCTGAAAGCCCTCCAGCCAAGTCGCCGGCCAGGACGCGTCCGACGTTGCAGTAACCCAGTGGCAGCGGTTCATCGAGTTTGTTGAACACGGCTTCGAGCGTTGGCACCACACCGTCTGTGCGCATCTTGTTGAGCACATCGCGAACGCGATCCGGCTGCTGGCGGGCCTTGCTCAGCAAGCCCGACTTGCCGAATTCCACCAGCATTCGCTCGGTCCCCGCCGATACCAGAGTGTGCGAAGTCTCGATAAGCAGATGGCCCGGACGAGGCCCGGGAGCGGGAATTTCGGCGACCTCTGTCATGCCGTTGCGTAGCGATTGCAGTATCTGCTTCATGCCGGCGCCCCCGAATTGGCCAAGGTACGGTCGAGTAGCGCGCTTTTTTCAGCCCGATTGGGATAGTTGATCAGAACCGCCCGGTATTTCCCTTTGAACACGAAAAGGGAGCCAGCAGCGGCACCAATGATTTTGTGGGTTCGGATGAGACCTTCGATATCGGCCAGCGATCCGGCTCCGCCAAGGACGGTCATTGGCAGCGTTATAGCTTCACGGATGCCCCCAGCGAGATCCAGGTCGTAGCCTTGCATGCTCCCATCCCTGTCGACGGAATTTATCAAGATCTCGCCCGCGCCCAGTTTTTCCAGGCGCACAGCCCATGCGACGGGATCGAGCCCAGTCCTAGTTTTGCCGTTGTGCGTCATGACCTCGTACCGGCGCATCAGCCCGGTGCGAGCAACATCAAGCACTACAACCACGCTCTGGCTGCCGACCTGCCGCGCTGCGTTTGTCACCAGGTCGGGATTGGCCACTGCCGATGAGCTCAGGGCAACTTTTTCAACGCCAAGGCCGATGATACGCTCCACCTGATCGACGGTTTGCACGCCGCCGCCGTAACATAGGGGCATGCGGCACTCATTGGCGAGTCCGGCAATCACGCGGTAGTTCGGCTCACGCTTTTCCCGTGTAGCATCGATATCGACAACGATGAGCTCATCAACTTCCTTTTCGTTGAAAATGCGAACCGCGTTGATGGGGTCGCCGACATATTTCGGATCGGCAAAACGCGTAGTTTTGACCAGGCCGCCTTCGTGAATGAGCAGGCAGGGGATGATGCGAGGTCGGACCACTATAGCTCCGCAAAATTCTGCAGGAGCTTTATGCCCCACTGATGGCTCTTCTCGGGATGGAACTGAACGCCGAAGATATTGTCTGACGACACAGCCGACGCAAAGGGAGAACCGTAGTCGGTTTCGGCGAGCACGTTTTCGTGCCGGAGCGGTGCTACCAGGTAAGAATGCAGAAAATAGAACTGCGGATCAGGCATGTCATTGAACAGACTGGTTGTTTCCTTCGGCTGCACCGTGCTCCAACCCATGTGCGGCAGGTGGGTCCTCGTGGTGAACCGCGCCTCATCGAACCGCCGAACATCGGCGTCAATCCATCCCAGCCCGGGGAGTTGCCCCTCCTCGCTGGAATTGGCCATCATTTGCATGCCCACACAGACACCCAGGACGGGCACGTTGCGGTTAAGCACCATATCGTCGAGGCATTCCCGCATGCCGGACTCGGCTAACAATTGCATGGCCCAATCAAATGCGCCGACGCCCGGCAGAATGATCTTGCTTGCCGTGGCGAGTTCTTCGGCCGTTTCCGCCGTGGCACATTCGATATTCAGGCGGCGATAGATGTTGGCAAAAGCGGCGATGTTGCCGAGCCCGTATTTGACGATGCGAATCATCGCTTGCCGCCAACTTCTAGGCCCAACATTTTCATGACGCTCGACCCCAGATTGTAAATCTGACGCTGTGACTTGTAGTCCTTGTAGGTCTTCTTCGGCAGCTTCATCATGTCGTCAAGTTCTGGCACCGAGATGCCGAGCTTGCTGGCCACAAACTCCTTGTCGCTGCCTATGGCCTCGGCGTCGTAGGTCGGAGCCTTGAGCTTCTCCAGAGCCTCGCCCCGGGTCATCTGGCCGGTAAGGATCAGGCTGGAATATTGCACGCGACGCACATCGTAGCCAAACCGCTCCGGCAACCAGTAGCTTTCGTAGAAGCGGGTGAAGCGGGATTCGAAGTGCTTTTGCGGGTAAGGCTGCCAGCCAAAGCGGCTGCTCAAAAGATCTATGGCGTCCTGCTTGTGATAGGGCACAGAATTCAGCGGGCGGACCACCTTGATACCCTTGAAGTAAGGAAGCACGATCTTGTGCCAGAGGATGGACGTCACCTTGTATTTCTGCAGCGGGCGCGTACCGAATTTGCGGTGAATGTCCCGCAACTGGATCGAGTCAGACTGATAATACATCCACTCGATCGGATTTCGGACGCATTCCGTGGAAAGATTGGCCCCGGTCAGGATGTACTTGACGCCATATTGTTCGGCGAACCTGTACATCGTCGCGAAAAAAGCGTGGTCCTGCGGCGTATCGATATGCGGCACGCCTGACTTGAAGAACGCCAGCTGAAGATCCCGCATTTCGGGCCAGTCAATGACTTCGGTGTAGAGATCTAGCCCGAGCCCATCGACCAGCCGCTCGATATTGTTGACGGCAATCTGCGAGTTCCACCCGGCGTCCACGTGGAAAACCAGGGGACGCAGGCCGAACTGCTCTTTCGCGATATATGTAAGATAGGAGCTGTCGATACCCCCACTCATGCCAATGATGCAGTCGAAATCCTTCCCCTGCCCGTCGGCCTTGATCTTCTCGACTGTGGCTTCGATTTCGCGGCGTCCCTCCTCATCAACCTTCCAGTTGGGGAGGGTGTCCTCGCGGAAGGTTCGGCAGTGGTCGCACACGCCATGCTCGTCGAAAGTAATCGCAGAGTCGGTCGTGTCCATGACGCAGCTGGTGCAGATCTGGTAGGGTCTGGTGCTCATAAATCGCTATCTGTGAAGAAGGTCGCGAACCGGCCCGCCTCGACGGGAATTGAGGGCCTTTCATACATTAGCTGAGACGATTGGTACAACCTCAATGAGCGGCGCCGGAAGTAACGGTTAGGTCACGCGCTGCACAGACCGCTGCTTCGATGTCTCCCCAGCCGCGCCGCGCCAGACCGCGCGCAAGTTGCAGGCGCAGCTCGGCGGAGGCTACTTCGAACTGGGGGCCGTCCAGCCGGCCTGGTCGCTGCAGTAGCTCCGCAATGGCGTAGTCGAGGTCGGGACCGGCGAGTAGTCCGTCACCAAGCAAGGAGGCGAGACACTCGCGATATCGCGCCATCGCTATGTCGGTGACATCGCCGGCATGCAGCGCCGTGTCCAGCGTCAGGCGCGGATCGATCGGCCCGCCATTTGCGGCCAGGAAAAAAGCCCGCATCATTGCGGCAAGGGGCCCATCCCGCGGGGCCGGGGCGGCTGGTTGCGTAGCGCCGTCGATCAGCAGGGTGCCGGGCTCGATACTGAAATCGAGTTCCACCATCCCTGAACGGCCGAACGCGCGCAATATGCGCTGGCGAGCCGCGCCGTTGCGTTCCAGCACCAAGTCGTACGTCTGCGTGCCGGACGACAACATCATCAGGACCTTGGCCCCGCCGCGATCAATCGCCAGATTTTCCAATGTGGGCGAGGCACCGAACGCCCTGTCGAATATCGAGAAGGCATGGGGGATGCAGTCTTCCAACACCGATATACCCGCATCGTAGCGCTTTGTTGTGCCGTGACGCCACTCGGCCGCCGGATCGACCCAGACCAGCTCGACGCGCTCGACGATACCGCATTTCGCGAGCGCGGCGCGGAAGCTGTCGAGGTGATGGGAGAAGCGAAAGACCAGGGCGGGAGCAACCAGCGTGTCGTGCCGTGCTCCGCCATCACGCAGGCGCCGGACATCGGCGCCGGTCAACGCCATGGGCTTCTCGACCAGCACCGGCAGGCGCCTTGTGAGCGCCCATAATGCCGACTCAAGGTGACTTTCGGCAGCGTTGGCCACCAACACGGCCGAGCCTGGCGGCGGATCGACCTCGTCGCGCTCGACGAGCATTACTCGATCTTTGCGACCCGTGGCCTCCAGCCACTGGACAAGATCGCCGGCGCCGCTCGGTGACACCATCTGGACGGATGTTTCATCCGACACGAGTGTCAGCAGCACATCCACTATTACCCGTGCCCAGCGCCCGCCTCCCAGCACAAGAACCGAAGGCAGGGAGGTCCTGTCCGGTTCCTGGTTGGTCGTCATTCAAGGTCCTTGAAATCGCTCGGGCTGAGAATATCGATGATCGGGCCGGTGTAGCCCCGCTCCGCCATGAAGCTGCGGATTTCCGTACTGATATGCCAAGCCAGGTTGAGCAGCGGCTTGCTGAGATCGCTTTCCGCGAACAGGACATCGTCCGAGACGATCGGAATACGCGTACCTGGCAGGTAGTGGCCAATCTTCATCGAGCCGGGCTTTTCATGAACGCGTGCGATAATAGTCTCGTCGAGACCGAGTAGCTCGATGAGGATGGCCGCGCGACCCGGGAAGGCCTTGGCATTGAGCTTGCCATGCTTGACGACAAGCGCCTCAAGCTCGGCCCGCTTGCGCTCACGCCAGATGGCAATGTCCTTGTTCATTGCGCCGAAGCGCGCGCCGAAATCGGCCTCACGATCCAATACGGCCTGCGTTTCGGCAGGCATAGCCACGTTGCCCAGGGAGTTGGGAGCCAGGATCACGCGGATATTGCCGCCATAGCGCGCCGGAAATTCGGTTACGGCAACGTCGAGCCCAAGGGAACGGGCGATGTAGCTGAACGAGGTGAAGCTATAGGTGCGCGGGTGCTCGTGATAGAACGTATCGAACTGGTTGCCGTCCAGCACTGAGCCCAGATAGTGGTTCTCGATCACGATGACCGTGGTGTCCGACATCAGGCGGCGCAGGCCTTCGAGCACCGCAGACAAGTCTTCGATATGCGCGAACACGTTGGTGAAGACGATGAAGTCCGGTCTGCCGTGCTCCACGACGACCTTTTCGGCCAGCTCTGGCGTAAAATAGTCGTTGTAGACCGGATGGCCCTGGGCCACGGCGTCCACATAGGCGCCGGTAGGCTCGATACCCACCGTCTTGGCGCCCTGGTCGCGGAAGAACCCGAGAAGGCTGCCGTCATTGCAGCCGATATCAAGAACCGTCTTTCCGGTCATGTCGCCGAACGCCTGCTTGCAGCGCTCAACCAGACCCCGCATACCGTTGAGGACATCTGCGGTGAAACGAGACCTGTAGTGGTAGGTCTGCGGGAATAGCTCCCGCTTCGGCACCTGGTACTTCTGATGCGCTGTGCAGCAATTCTCGCAATAAACGATGTTGATCGGATACTTGACGTTGCGGCGGCTCTCACCGACTGGCACAAGGTCGTCGCACAGGGGATGATTGCCGAGATCCAGCACAGGCTTGAGATCGCTGCCCCCGCACACTTCGCAGGTGGTGATGACGTTGGCTTCTGTAGTCATGTTTCGGCATTCCTCTGGCTTGGCATGCGCGGGCTGGCGCGTGGGGTTGAGTGGCCATACACACAAAACAGGATCATTCCAAATAGCTTAACGTCGGCCGGTCTCGATCCTGCCGACATACGCATGGATCTGTTCGCGTACAACCGAGGCGAGCAGCCCGGGTGCGGCCGAATAGCCTTGGTCAGTCCAAGCCATTGTCTCGGCGAAATCTAGGCGTGGCTCCCAACCGAGGCGCAGCTTGGCGCGGTCAATAGCCAGCGCCAGCGCACGGGCCTCGTGTGGATGCACTTCGTTGGACATCGTCCAGGATCGATCTGTTCCAAGACGTCCCAGAGCACCGACCAATTCCCCGACGCTGCGATCGCCGGCGCTTCCGGGCCCAAAATTGCAGGCATCAATTGGCGAGCGCCCACTACGCACATGCTCAGCGAGGGCCACGTAGCCAGACAGCGGCTCAAGCACATGCTGCCACGGCCTGGTCGAAGCCGGATTGCGTAGTTGCACTGATTCCCCAAGACGCCAGGCGCGGTAGCAGTCCGGCACAATACGGTCTTCGCTTTGGTCGCCGGGGCCAACTACGTTGCCGGCACGCGCCGTTGCGACGCGCACACCATCCTGACTTCCGAACGAGGCCCGCCAGGACGCAACGGCAATCTCGCATGCAGCCTTGGAGGCGCTGTAGGGATCGTGACCGCCAAGTTCATCCTCTTCGCGATAGGCGAACTCCCATTCGCGGTTCTTGTAAACCTTGTCCGTGGTGACGGCGACGACAGTGGTCAGGCCGCCGGCCAACTTCGCGGCCTCGAGCACATTGAGGGTACCATCGACATTGACCTGCCAGGTGGCTAGCGGTTCCCGGTAGCTTCGCCGAACAAGAGCTTGTGCAGCGAGGTGGAAGATTACCTGAGGACGCGCGGCCGCAACGACGCGGGCGACAGCAGCAGCGTCACGCACATCGACTTCATGATGGCCAGCCAGTCTGTCAGCAAGCCCAAGGGCATCGAACAAGTCCGATGAGCCGTCTGGTTGCAGCGCCAGACCGGATACGTTTGCTCCGGCCAGCAGAAGCCATTCGGCCAACCAGCTTCCCTTGAAGCCGGTATGGCCAGTAATAAGCACATTGGTGCCGGCCCAGCTGCTGGTGCCTACCAGACCTTCCACTGAGCTTCCCCGTCGTTCCACAGCCGGTTGAGCAGCATGAACTCCTGATACGTATCCATCGGCTGCCAAAAACCATCGTGTGGATAGCAGCCCAGTTCGCCATCGGCGGAAAGGGAATTGAGCGGCGCGCGTTCGAAAACCAGCATCGGATCGTCGTCGAGATACTTGAACAGAGAGCGGTTGGCGATGAAGTAGCCGCCATTGATCCGGCCTTCGGACGTCTGTGGCTTTTCGAAGAAATTGGTGACCTGCCCGCCTTCGATTTTGAGTTCACCCCAGCGTCCGGGCGGCCTCACGCCCGTGAGCGTCAGGGTGCGACCGCTCGACCGGTGATACTCGATCGACGCGTTGATATCGACGTTGCTGACGCCATCGCCATAGGTAAGGAGGAACTCCTGATCGTCCCCCAGATACTTTTCGATGCGCTTGATTCGGCCACCGGTCATGGTGTCCTCGCCGGTATCGGCGAGGGTAACCGACCAACCGCGCTCTTCCATGTCATCATAGAACTCAACACTGCTACCTTCGCCCAACGTTACCCGCACATCGGACATCATCCAGTGCAGATTGCGGAACCAGTCCTTGATCACCTCCCCCTTGTAGCCCAGGCAAAGGATGAATTCGGTGTGACCGTGAGCGGCATATGTCCGCATGATATGCCACAGGATCGGGCGGCCGCCGATTGGCACCATGGGCTTTGGACGATACTCCGTCTCCTCGCGCAGACGCGTTCCCTTTCCGCCGCAAAGGATCACTACTTTCATCGTTTGTCGTCCTCGTCCTTGCTTTCCATTGACGCCTCGTTCCAGTTCGGCGCCGCATTGCGGCGTGTCCTGGCGGCACCGGCTATGTGTTGGTCGGCTTCTTGCTGAAACGCCGCAGCAGTCGATCTCGCAGGAAGGTTACGCCGCGGGAAAAGTCGCCTCGAACTGTTCTTCCTACGGCCATGGTCATCGTTCCCCAGCCTATGGCCAATGGTCGCGGCAGCAAGAGCGTCGGCGCGACCCAGAACCAGAAGAGAGCACGTGAACCGAAGCGCTTGCGCAATGCCGCTAACGTGCCCTGACGGTCGCCACGACCCGAAAGTCTGAGATCGAGCATATAGAAAGGATAGTAGATGAATAGGCGCTGTGTCTCGAGCCTGCGCACCGTCTTCGCTGATAGGCCATGCCGAACATGGGCATCAACTATGGCCCAGAACTCGTCCACAAAAACCTTGTAATACTCGTAGGAGGACGAATTCTGTCGTTTGCTGCCTACAAGATACTTGCCAACATATAGGTTGTGGGGGGCCGCCAAGGCGGCGCGCAGGAACAGGTGAAACGTCGCGAGGTTGGTGGAAACGAATTGCCCGCTGTCCACGCCTACAAGCCGGTCACGGTTCACGATCAGGGCCGAAGTCAGCGTAAAATACTGGCTGATGGCGAGCAGAAAGTCTCCCGCATCATCAAACCTCTTGATGCTGCCTGCCCCTCCCGGATGCTCGGCCTGGTAGTCGACGTCAAAACCATACGGCCGCATGCAGATGACGCCGAAGTCGGCATTCTCGAGGTATGGAACGAGCAAGCGCAGAGCGCCTTCGCAGAGCACGTCATCATCGCCAGACATGAGCAGATAGCGGCCCTGCGCGAGATCGACGCATTGCGCGAAGTTCCGCGCCCAACCGACATTCTCCGAGTTGCGAACGTAGCGAATGGACAGGCCTGCAGCCTCCGCCTCCTGAACCACTTCAGGCGTGCCATCTGTGCTGCAATTGTCCGACACCAGAACTTCGATGCGACCCGCACCGACGCTCTCCACCTCGGCCGTGATCCGCGTCAGTGCCAGCCGCAGATAGCCGCTGCGGTTGAATGTCGGAATGGCTATGGTCAGGAGCGGCCTGTCGTCGGGTAGCGCTTGTGTCACGTCAGCATCGGCCTTTCTGCATAGACACGCGTTGACCATGACTCGGCGTGCAGGTCAACCAATCGAGCATTACCGGCAAAATCACGGAACCGGCACCAGAAGTGCGGCAAAAGGCAATGCCGCGCACAGTATTATGGCAGGCCACCAAGGCCTGACGGTCCAATGCTGTCGCGCCGCGGCCCACAGGAGCACGGCTTTGATTGCGATCTGAAGCAGGAAGCCGACATAGGCGCCCAGCGGCCCAAGTATCAGCATGCAGATTACCCACAGGACAAGGCTTACGGGCCCGGACCATAGCGAGTTAATCATCATCTCTTTGCCGCGCCCTGACACCAGGAAATAATTCTGGCAGTGCCAGAGAGCCGTGCTCAGCACATAGCCCGACAAGAGCAACGCCAACTCAAGGTGCAATAGACCGTATCTGGCCAGATTGCCTCCCACAAACCAGGTGACCCAGGGCAGCGCAACGGCCACGACAAAGCCGGTAATGCCCAGGACCAGGGCCATGGCTGCAAAAAACTGGCCGCTTTGCCTTTCGGCTCGCTCATGGTTGCCGCCGTTATAGAGACGATAGAAACGGGGGGCCCAGACCATGTTCAAAGAATTGGCCACCATCTGGCTGACGGAGGCGGCGGTGTAAATGAAGGTAAATCCAGCGACGGCCAAAGGGTCGAACTGGGTATCGACCACCAGCGTCATGCCATAGCCGCTGGCCCAGCCCAGGACCCCGATCGCGACAAAGGGGACGATTTCCAGCGAGGCCGATCGCAGCGCTGATCGGTCGGGCAGAGTAATTCTGTAAAACTTCCCGCTTAGGCCAAGTGCCAGCATCACGCCGGCCGCCCCAAGCAGGCCCAAACTGTATATGGCCACCAGATTGCCAAACAGGACGGTGCCGAATAGCACGCCGACTATCGCCGCCAAAGGGATACCAGCGCTGGTCAATAGCGATACGGCGTGGCGTTCGTCTATGCGGTCAAAACTTGCCTGCATGACGCTGAAGCCGGTGATTATCCCAAGAAGCGTTGCCGGAATGACCGCCAGCCCGCCCTCTCTTCCACCCAACCAGAACATGATCGGCAACAGGAAAATGCAACTGACCAGTGCGGTATATACGAAAAGGCCAGTGATATCCTGGAACAGCTTGTGGCGTGTCTCGGCACCATAGTTGCGGAGCCGGCCGGCAGTGACTTCGATGAGACCGATAACGGCGAGCGTCGTTGCGCCGCTCTGAAGCGCGTAGAGAAGCCCGTAACTGGCATATTCGGACGGCGCGAGCAATGTCGCCAGCAGCAACATGCTGCCCGCGTAGGATGCCTTGACCCCGATATTGGCGATAAGGAAAAGCAGGGCCCAGAGGGCAAGCTTCCTGTGTTCCAAACCGGCGCTAAGCGTGCCCATCGATTTTATCCCAGGCCTGCCCGGACGATCCGTCCATGGAGATCTGACTGGAGGCACTCCTGCTACGCCGGTCAGTCGCATACATCCCGATCAGGAACGCCAGGATAAATGCCCCCTGAGATTCCTTGAATGTTTCGTGAACCAAGCCGTAGACCAGGATAGTCAGCCCGCCCCAAAACAGCCCTTGGTCCTTGCGCCAGAGAAACAGGAAAATACTTCCGAGCACTAGCAAGTAAATGACCGTCCCGACAAATCCGGTCCGCATGAGTACGTCAAAATATTGGTTGTGAGCAGACCCGGTCACGACCGAGTTCAGGCTCCAACTGCCAAGATAGCCGCCCCCCAAGAATGGATGGTCGCTGACATACTGGGCGACCGCCGACCATATGGTGAGCCGGGCGCCCTCGGACCCCGCAGGAACGAAAACCTCCTCGACCGGAGCGCCAGCAAGCGTCTCCTCCACCGCGACCGTGTAGCGGTTGAAGATCGACTGATCATAATACTCGAACGTCACGGGCAGCACGACGTAGAGGGCAGCACAGTAGGCGAGCCCTATAGCCAAGCGGCGCGCCAGGCGCTTGCCACCTTCGACAGATCGGCCCGACTTGGTGAGCAGCGGGGCAATGAAATAGAGCGGAAGCACCAAACCCAGGGAGAATATCGAGGCCCTGGAGAAGGTCAGCAGGACGCCCGTCATGATGACGTAGCCGGCAAGGTACTTGGCAATCAGTTCCCAACGCTTCGTTGTCGGGAAGCGAATCAGGACGAACAGGGCAAGCAGATAAACAAAACCATATCGCTGGGAGCCGACGACGTTCTTCAGGCCGAAGCCAACTGTGTTGCCGCCGGCCAGAAAGAACCCCAACAGCGATTGCAGCGAAATAGCAACCGCGACGCTGATCAAGGCGATCTTGAACGCCCTCACATCCGCCTCTTCGAAATCGACGACGGAAAAGGCGAAGATGGAGATGAAGATCGCAAAGCTGACAGAGCGCCTTAGCGCGAGATTGCCGCCGCCAAACAGGTCAATCGCAATACTGCAGAGGAAAATCGCGACGTAGACCGCTATCGCGACGAGGATCAGCATGCTCGGTTTTTTGAGGCCCCGTGCCTGCAGAGCCAGGAAAGCTGCAAATGCCACAAACAGATAGTTGACGCTGTATTGCTCGATTACAACCGGAATTAGAAACAGTGCAAACAGTGCAATCCGCACCAACCATCCCGTCATGGCAGTGCCTTTCGGTTCAAAGTAGCAATGATCGCTTCAGCGGCACGCTCCGACATCCGCGAAGCCGGTAAGGGGCCGCTGTTCTGATCTATCCAGACCCGAGATGCATCGAGCCTGTCGGAAGATCGTACCTCGTCGATGATACGGGAAGCGTCCGCGATGTTAGTGAGGCTGCAGGCCCGCGGATAGCCGGTCAATGCCTCACCATAGGCCTGTCCAGTCAAGGGCCCGTATTCGGCCAGGAGCAGCGGCAAGCCCAAGAGGGCCGGAATTAGGGCGGCCGTAGATGGTTCGACCAGGGCTGCCTTGGCCTGCATAAGGCGCTCCACGAATTCCGAACCGCTACAGATGGCTACGCCTTGCGAACGGAGGGTGTCCGCTACACCGGTTCTTCCGTGGGCCGGGTGGAGCTTGGCAACCAGCTTGAGGCCTTGTCTGGACAGTGCCTCAGCGCTTTGCACCAAATGCTGGGCAAATGCGTCCGCATCCGAAAACACCATTCCTGACTCATTGAACGCCGTATCGATGTAGAGGACCTCATTGGTGCCCCCCTCATTGTCCAGACAATGGGCCAGATTGCCTTCGCTGAGTCCGAAGCCCGATACATCGGGGTTTCCCACCACGGAGATGTAATCGTCGGGAATATGGTAATTCCGCTGCATGTGCTCGACATCGGCGGCCGTATAGACGCAGCCCGCATCCGTCGTCGCTGCCAACGGCGCCGGCGTGATCTTTCCCTGTATCTTGTTGCTCAGTTGCTGGAGGAAATCGAGCCAGGCAGAGGGTCTTGCCCGTGTATCGACAAGAGCGCGCAAGTAGGTAGGCCAAATCTTGAACAGGTTCTTGCCCAGCCGGGTGCTCACCAGGGTGAGCTGGTTCAACCAGTTGACGCGGAAGGCACTGCCGCCTGATTGGAAAGCCTGAACCGTAGCCAAGCCGTGATAAAGATGCACGGTCGGGATGCCGAGAAAGCGACAGTACAGATTAAAGGCCTGATGCGCCAATGATCGCGTAGAAAAGTAGATTACGCCAGCCGGGCGTTCGAGCTCCAGGATATCCCGAAAACCCTTCCCGCCGTAAAAGCCGATGTCTCTGAGTGTCAGTTGTCCTATCCGCTCTTCGGCTGGCCTGCCCGGGTCGTGACCCCAAGACCCCAGGTGGATAAGGATCAGTCGGTAACCTCGCTGCTCGAGCTCCGGAACAAGACGATCGAAATAGACGCTACCTTGCGTCCAACTATCGAAACCCAAAACAGTCTTCACAAATTCACCTTACCTAACTGGCTTTCGCGGTCGACCATGCGCCACGTGTGTCCAAAAGGTTCTTGCCTTCCAGAAGCTGCGGATCAAGCTCCTTGAACGCCTTGTGATTCACCAGCAACACGACGATGTCCGCCTCGGCTATGGCCCGATGGACATCCATCAGCCTTACATTGGTCCGCGTCGCTATGCTGCGCGGCAGCACATCGATGTAGGGCTCGACGACCAGGAGGTCACCCAGATCCTCCTGCGCCAATTGCTCGACAATGAACAGCGCCGGACTTTCGCGCAGATCGTCGATATCCGCCTTGAACGCCAAGCCCAGGCAGGCAATACGTGGGCGCTCGAACGCGGAACCTGCGGCGCGTATCTGGTCGATCACATAGCGCGGCTTGTCGTCGTTTATTTCACGCGCCATGCGAATGATGCGGGCCTGCTCAGGGGCGGTATTGACAATGAACCACGGGTCAACGGCGATACAATGCCCCCCGACTCCGGGGCCAGGCTGCAAAATGTTGACCCGGGGATGGCGGTTGGCAAGGGCGATGAGTTCCCAGACATCGATCTGCAGGCGGTCGCAAATCACCGACAACTCGTTGGCGAAGGCGATGTTGACGTCTCGGAAGGCATTCTCGACCAGCTTACACATTTCTGCCGTGCGCGCGTTGGTCTTGAAGATCGTGCCGGTAACGAACAGCCCATAGACCTCCGCAGCACGGTCCGCGGCGCGCGGGCTGAGACCGCCAATTATGCGATCGTTCTCCACCAGTTCCTTGATGATCTTGCCTGGAAGCACGCGCTCCGGACAGTAGGCGATGTCTACGTCGCCGCTATCACCATCAGGGCTGGGAAACACCAAGTCTGGCCTCGCAGCCGAGAGCCATCCAGCCAGGGACTTTGTCGTACCCACAGGCGAGGTCGATTCCAATATGACCAGATTTCCCTGGCGCAGGACGGGCGCAATGGCCCGCGCCGCCGCCTCGATATAGGACAGGTCAGGCTCATGGTTGCCCTTGAACGGAGTGGGAACCGCGATGACGAATACGTCCGCGGGCTCCGGTGTCAAAACGGCCCGCAGGTGCCCACGCGACACAGCCGCATAGACCACCCCGTCCAGGTCTGGCTCGGTGATATGAATCCTCCCCGAGTTTATCGTGGCTACCGTGGCCTCGTTAATGTCCACACCAATGACTGTCGCCCCACGGGCAGCAAGCACAGCAGCAGTCGGCAACCCTATATAACCCAGGCCAACCACACTGATCCGGTCGAATGTCATGAATTCCTCAATACTTCAAGAATGCGCGCTGCCGCGGTTCCATCACCATATGGACCGCTTGCGCGACTCATCGCCTGGTACACCGCCGGACTATCGAGCAACTCGGAGACTTGCGCCACAATCTGCCCAGTGTCTGTTCCCGTGAGACGAACGGTACCCGCAGCGACCGCTTCAGGGCGTTCGGTGGTGTCGCGCATTACAAGAACCGGCTTACCAAGCGAAGGGCCCTCTTCCTGTATTCCCCCGGAGTCGGTGAGGATCAGGTGCGAACGCTTCATCAAGGCGACGAATGGCAAATAGTCCTGCGGCGGAATGAGCTGGATATTCTGCGCACCCCCAAGCAGTCGTCGCACGGGCTCCTGGACATTGGGATTAAGGTGCACGGGATATACGATTTCCAAGTCAGGGCGTTCAGCCAATTTTCTCAGGGCCCGGCAGATGTCTTCAAACTTCTGTCCAAAGCTCTCGCGCCGGTGACCAGTTACCAAGATGAGCTTCTTAGAGGTATCCTGTGGCGGCAGAATGTCATCGACCTGCTGGCGCAATGCTGGATCCGAGTCGAGCCGCTCTGAGACCCAGCGCAGGGCATCGATGACGGTGTTGCCGGTGACAGCCACCCGGTCCGCGGGAACGCCCTCGGCCAGCAGATTCTCACGCGCCGCCTCGGTGGGGGCGAAATGGAGGTCGGCGACGGACGAGGTCAGCTTGCGATTGATCTCTTCTGGCCAGGGCGAATAGATGTTGCCCGTGCGAAGCCCGGCTTCAACATGGCCCACGGGAATCTTCTCGTAGAACGCGGCCAGACTTGCGGCCATGGTCGTGGTGGTGTCGCCGTGCACCAGCACCCTGTCGGGCCGAACCGCCCGCAACACCTCCCCTACGCCGACAAGTATCTTCGTGGTTACGTCAAACAAATCCTGACCTGACCGCATTATTTTCAGGTCGTAGTCGGGCTTAATCTCGAATAAATTCATCACCTGATCCAGCATTTCTCGATGCTGACCAGTTACACATATATAATTCTCGAAATCCGCCGCCCGCCCTAGCGCCCTGACTACTGGAGCCATCTTAATCGCCTCAGGCCGGGTGCCAAAGATGGTCATTATGCGCATGAAAACTGCCATTCGCTGCGAGATTGCCTTGCGGAATTCGGGCACAGATGACACATCGCATCAGGACGGGCCACTGATTTTTGGCTCTCAGATCAAATTGGTGTTGGGCATGGCGACAGGCTTGACCTATTACTTTGCCTAGCCACGCAGCCAGAGAACACATGCTCAAATTCCTCTTCGACAAGACGGTCGCTGCGATCCTCCTCGTGGTCCTGTCGCCAGTGATCCTGATCTGTGTACTGGTAATTCGGGCCGGGTCACCCGGGCCGGGGATTTTTCACCAAACCAGGGTTGGCCGCAACGAAGTCCCGTTCACTTGCCTCAAGTTGCGCACAATGTACGTGACCGTGGCCAACGTGCCCTCTCACGAAGCTGCCGCATCGGGGATCACGTCGGTTGGCCACTTCATGCGGCGCAGCAAGCTCGATGAATTGCCCCAGCTCCTCAATGTATTGCTCGGCGAAATGAGCTTTGTCGGACCACGGCCCTGCTTGCCGCAACAGACAGAGCTCATACAGTTGCGACGCGAGAGAAACGTCTTTGCACTTCGCCCGGGTATTACTGGCCTGGCTCAGATCCGGAACATCGACATGTCCGATCCTGCAAGATTGGCAGAAGTGGATGCGGCCTATGCGACGCATCGGGGGTTTTTTATTGATCTCGACATCATGTGGCGCACGGTGGCAGGCGGAGGGCGGGGCGACAGGGTTCCGTCAAACGACACGCATTAGCGCCACACAGGGCCGATTGTTAGTAGCTTCTGAGAGAGTTGCGCACCATGAAGAGCAAGTTGATCAAGCAGATTAGTGGACTGCCGCGCTCGTGGAAGCGCGCGATCCTGATCGGCTTTGACATCTCGGCTTTGTCTTTTGCCCTTTGGGCCAGCTATTCCTTGCGCTACGGCGTCTGGACGCCACCAAACACGATCGAACAATTCGGCTTCATCCTGACTGCCCCGATTATCGCGATCCCGATCTTCGTGCGCTTTGGCCTGTACCGTGCCGTTGTGCGGTATCTCCCGGAGCGGGCGATCTGGACAATCGTGCGTGCCACTACCTTGGCGACAGTGGGTTGGGTCGTCCTGGTTTTCCTATCCGAGATGGCGGGACGTGGCGTCGTCCCGCGCCTGGTGCCCATCCTGTACTGGACCATTTCTTGTGTCTTGATCAGTGGCAGCCGCTTCCTGGCCAAGAAGCTGCTCTGGCCATCCGGCGCACGGGGACTTAAGCACCGGCCGATCATGATTTACGGTGCCGGCGAGGCGGGGGCGCAACTAGCCAGCGCCCTGCGTCGCCAAGGCACTGACCGCATCGTCGGGTTCCTTGATGACAATCCTGCCTTGCACGGACGCGACGTCGCCGGAATTCGCGTGTTCTCACCGGGCAGGATTGCAGAACTGGTCGATAAATATGGTGTGCAGGAGGTCATTCTTTGCATACCCAGCCTGTCGGCCGAACGGCGTAAGGAAATTCTGGCCAACATTGGCGGTCACGGCCTCAAGATTCGTACCGTTCCGCCCATCTCCGACCTGGTGAGCGGAAGATATCTGGTCAATCAGATACACGAAATAGACATTGACGAGTTGCTTGGCCGCTCCTCCGTCCCTTCGGATCCGGCACTTCTGCGCCAGATGATCGAAGGCAAGACTATCATGGTCACAGGTGCCGGAGGGTCAATCGGCTCGGAACTCTGCCGCTTGATAGTGCAGTGGGCGCCGCAACGACTTGTTCTCTTCGAGGCCAACGAGTTTGCCCTGTATCAGATCGAGCGCGAACTATCGTCCGTCAAAGACCGCTCGATCGTGCCGATCCTAGCTTCGATCGTCGACGTCAATAGCCTGCGTCGCGCCATCGGGCACCATGGCGTGCAGGTGATTTTCCATGCCGCCGCGCACAAGCATGTGCCACTGGTTGAGGCAAATGCACTTGAAGGCATTCGCAACAACGTACTGGGCACTCGCAACGCCGTTGACGCTGCCTACGAGGCCGGCATCGAAAACTTCGTGCTCATTTCATCAGATAAGGCAGTGCGGCCGACCAATGTCATGGGGGCTACCAAGCGTTGGGCAGAGCTCATCGTCCATCAGAAGGCCGAACTGGCTGCAGCCAATGGGCGTGAGCAACGTTTCAGCGCCGTACGTTTCGGCAATGTCCTGGGGTCCAATGGATCGGTTGTTCCCCTGTTCAAGGAACAGATCGCTCATGGCGGCCCGATCACCCTGACCGATCCAGGCATGACCCGCTACTTCATGTCGATCCACGAAGCGGCAGAACTAATCGTACAGGCGGGCGCCCTCTCGAAGGGAGGCGACGTCTTCCTGCTCGACATGGGTGAACCTGTGCTCATCAAGGAGCTGGCCGAAAACATGATCCGCCTAGCTGGCTATTCCGTGGCCGACGAAGCCCGGCAGGACGGTGACATTGAAATTGTTGTCACCGGAAAACGCCCGGGCGAGAAAATGTATGAAGAGCTGTTCTACGATGACAGCAATGCCGAAACCACCCGCCATCCAAAGATCATGCGGGGCCCGCACGGCGAAGCAAGCGAAAAAGACGTGCTGAAAGCGCTGGAAGCGCTCATCGAAAGCCTGGACGCCCAGGACGAAAAACAAGCCAGAAGCATACTTTTCAACTTCATACGCTAGCGGCCAGTTTTAAGGGAAAGGAACGCCCTCAGCTGGCCCGCGGGCGTTGCGCGCGGTGTTGCTGCGCCGTGCGACATGAACTATCGAGGGCATCAACTCGCCACGCAGTGCTGGTCAACAAGAGGACATGGACAATGAAAATCGGCAACCGAAACGTCGGCCTTGAACACAGGCCCTACGTCATTGCGGAAATGTCGGGTAATCATAATCAGTCACTCGATCGCGCGCTGGAGATTGTTGACGCTGCAGCCGCCACCGGAGCCGATGCGGTGAAGCTCCAGACCTATACCGCCGACACCATAACGCTCGACAGTGATGGTCCCGATTTCGTCATCAGCGACCCGGCGAGCCTTTGGGCCGGAAGGCGTCTATATGACCTGTACGAAGAGGCGCATACGCCCTGGGAGTGGCACGAGCCCATCATGAAGCGGGCGCAGGCCCATGGCATGGACTGCTTCAGCTCCGCCTTTGACGACACGTCGGTAGATTTCCTCGAAGCGCTGGGCGTGAACGCATACAAGATCGCGTCGTTCGAGTGCACCGACCTCCCGCTCATTGCGAAGGTGGCATCCACCGGCAAGCCAATGATCATTTCTACGGGCATGGCGACCATTGCCGAAATTGACGACGCCGTGCGCACCGCCCGGCAAAATGGCTGCAGCGAGCTGGCAATCCTCAAGTGCACGAGTACTTACCCGGCGACCCCGGACAATACCAATCTCCGAACGATTCCGCATATGCGTGAGGCGTTTGGTTGTGAAGTGGGGCTGTCGGACCACACAATGGGCTGCGGCGTCTCGGTGGCAGCCGTCGCATTTGGGGCGACGATAATCGAAAAACATTTCACCCTTCGCCGCGCTGACGGCGGCGTGGATTCGACGTTCTCCCTGGAGCCCGAAGAGTTCAGGCAACTGGTGGTCGAGACTGAACGCTCCTGGCAGGGGCTGGGGGGAATTTCCTACGGTGGATCCAAGGCCGAAGAGGGCTCGCGAGCCTTCCGGCGCTCGCTCTACATCACCCAGGACATGAAGGCAGGCGACGTCTTGACGAGTGACAATATGCGTATCGTCCGCCCCGGCTTTGGCCTCGATCCCAAGCTTTACCACACGCTGCTGGGCAAACGGGTCAATCGAGATGCCAGTCGAGGTGACCGGGTAACATGGGAGCTGATTTCCTAGGCAGTTGGAAACGGACAGTCGGTGGCCGGGAAGCTTGATGATTCCCTCCCGGTCTGGCAAAGGGAAGTTTCTTCTGGAGAGCTAGAGATCTCCTCATTTGTGGCCGGTCCTTTTCTTTTGCCAGGACTGGCGGCAGCAAGCTACAGGACATATTCGTATGCCAATCACCGCCTTCGCCAAGGAAACGATCACGCCCGACATGTCGATCATGGTGACGGGCGGCACTGGTTCGTTCGGCAAGGCCTTCATAAAAACTGTGCTCGACCACTGTCCCGACATCCGTCGTCTGGTCATTTTCTCGCGCGACGAACTCAAGCAGTTCGAGATGCGTCAGAGCTTTCCGGAGCACAAGTATCCAGGCCTGCGCTATTTCCTGGGGGACGTGCGCGACCGCAGCCGCGTGATGCGGGCAATGGAAGGCATCGACATTCTCGTTCACGCCGCTGCGCTCAAACAGGTCGTCGCCGCCGAATACAACCCGATGGAATACATCAAGACCAATATCCTGGGCGCCGACAATCTGATCGAGGCGTGCTTTTCGGCGGGCGTTCGACGGGTTGTTGCTCTGTCGACCGATAAGGCCGCGGCCCCGATTAATCTCTATGGCGCGACCAAACTGTGTTCCGACAAGCTGTTCATCGCCGCCAACAACGTGCGCGGCGGGCGCGACCTCCGCTTCAGCGTGGTCCGCTACGGCAATGTCATGGGTAGCCGCGGGTCCGTGATTCCCTTTTTCATGCAGCAGCGGAAGTCAGGCGTTCTGCCGATTACCGACCCACAGATGACGCGGTTCAACATCAGCCTCGAGGAAGGGGTGAATATGGTGTTGTGGTCGATCCGAAATGCTATCGGGTCCGAAGTTCTCGTTCCAAAAATCCCGTCCTACCGCATTCTTGACGTCGCTGAGGCTGTTGGCCCGGAATGCCAGAAGCCGGTGGTCGGCATCCGCCCGGGCGAGAAAATCCACGAAGAAATGATCACCTCCAGCGATAGCTCGTCGACGATTGATCTGGGCGATTACTACGCTATCCTGCCTGCAGGCGACGGCGCCTTCATCCAGTCCTATATCGAAAAGACCGGCGGCAAGCTGGTGCCGGAAGGGTTCAGCTACAATAGCGGCACAAACGACGATTTCCTTTCGGTCGAACAATTGCGCGGGCTGATCCGCGAGCATGTCGAACTCTATAGCGGCGCAGCATGATCCCCTACGGACGCCAATCGATAAATCAGGATGATATCGACGCGGTTGTCGAGGTCTTGCGGTCCGACTTTCTGACGCAGGGGCCGATGGTGCCGCGGTTCGAAAGTGCTATCGTCGCCCAGTGCGGTGGCGGCGTCGAAGCCGTGGCGGCCAATTCGGCGACGAGCGCGCTTCACCTTGCCTGCATGGCGCTCGATGTCGGACCTGGTGATGTCGTCTGGACCTCACCCATCACCTTCGTCGCCAGCAGCAACAGCGCTCTTTACTGCGGCGCCGATGTGGATTTTGTCGACGTCGATCCGCTGACCTGGAACATGAGCGTCGAGGCCCTCGCCACTAAGCTCGCGGATGCGGAGGTGCATGGACGGTTACCCAAAGTGGTCATGCCGGTCCATCTTTGCGGCCAGCCATGCGACATGGCTGCTATTGGTGCACTGGCGCACCGCTATGGCTTCAAGGTGGTCGAAGACGCTTCTCATGCCATCGGCGGCAGCTATGGAGGAGCACCGGTCGGCAACTGTGCTTACAGTGATATCACCGTGTTCAGCTTCCATCCCGTCAAGATCGTCACCACCGCAGAGGGTGGCGTGGCGACAACACGGGATCCGGCTCTCGCAGAGCGCCTGCGCCTCTTCCGTTCCCATGGACTAACGCGAAATCCGGACGAGATGGAATGGGAACCGGACGGTCCCTGGTACTATCAACAGGTTGCGCTGGGCTACAATTACCGCATGACCGAGTTGCAAGCTGCCCTCGGCGTGAGCCAGATGACTCGGCTTGACGAATTCATCGCCCGACGCCGCCAGTTGGCGGCGCTGTATGACAGGCTGCTTGAAGCCGTCCCTGTGCTCAAACCGCATGTCCTGCCGAACGCCCAGTCGGCCTGGCACCTTTACGTGGTGCGAGTCGATGCTGCCCGCCGCAGGGCCCTCTTCGAGGCCATGAGGGCGGCCGATATCGGCGTCAACGTCCACTATATCCCGGTGCCATCCCAGCCTTTCTACAGGCGGCTCGGGCACGATCCCGCGCATTACCCCAATGCGCAGGCCTATTATGCGGAGTGCATCTCCATTCCGCTCTATTACGGCATGACAGATCAGGATGCGCAGGCCGTCGTGACGGCCCTGCAACGCAGCCTCTAGGTTCCTGATTTGCCTTCCCCGGTAGAGGCGTCGTAGCCATGTTCAGGCAGAAACAAATCTCCAGAGAACGGAGACCCTCTCCAGGCCGGCTGCGAAGCTTGTATTCCCGCGCCGGCAAGAAGCGAGACAGGCAGTGACTCGGTTAGGGCTTGGAACAGTACAGTTCGGGCTGGATTATGGCGTGGCAAACGCGACCGGCAAGGCGCCCGTCGACGAAGTCGCAAGGATCCTGGCGCGTGCCCGCGCAGGAGGCATCGACCTGCTCGATACTGCTGCCAGCTATGGCGACAGTGAGACGGTCTTGGGTGTCCAGGGAGTTTCCGGCTGGCAGGTGGTCACCAAGCTTAGTGAGCTGCCCGATGATTGTGCCGATGTGGATGGCTGGATCGATGCCGAGGTCAACCTCAGTCTCAAGCGCCTCGCTTTGGAGCGCGTCCACGGCCTGCTGCTCCACCGGCCGCACCAGCTCGTGACCGAGAGAGGCCAGGCAATCTGGCGATCGCTCAGGCGGCAGCAGGATATCGGCAGGGTCGGCCGCATAGGCTATTCGATCTACGAACCCAGCGAACTCGACGCGCTTTATCCGGCCTTTCCCGCAGAGATCGTGCAGGCGCCGTTCAACGTGCTGGACAGACGCCTTGCACAATCAGGCTGGTTGAAACGCCTTGCCGATGACGGCGCGGCAGTGCATGTGCGCTCCGCCTTTCTGCAGGGCCTGCTGCTGATGGAACCTGCAGCTCGCCCGCACTGGACCCGCATGCACGCAGATGCGCTTGATGCATTCGACGCCTGGGCGAAGGATGTAGCGGGTAGCCGCCACGTTGCAGCGCTCGCCTACTGCCTGGCACAACCAGATATCAGTCATGTCATCATCGGCGTCCAGAATGTCGACCAGCTCGACGCCGCACTGGCTGCCACCAGGCATCACATCCCGCCCCCGCCCGTCTGGCCGGGTATGGGGCAATTTGACCTCGTCGACCCGCGGCGCTGGCCCAAGGGCTAGTCGCCAGCACCCTGCTCCCGATTCAGGATAAAGCGGATGGCTCCGGCGTGTTCTGGTGCAGGCGCCCCCACAAAACCGAGCGCGGCGAATACGCGCATGGAAGCCGTGTTCTCGGGCTTGACCAGCCCGGTAACGATTGGGGTGGGGTGTAGCAGGGTCAGCCTCTCGATAGCCGTTGCAAGGATCTTGCGTGCCAGGCCGAGTCCGCGAAAGGCCGGCGCCAACAGATAGGAAATCTCCCAGCCGCCATCATCCTGCAGCTCGAAGCGCACCTGGCCCAGGGCAATGCCATTCGTCGTCTCGGCAATCAGAAACAAGATGTCGCTGCTGTCCACGCGTCTGGCGAACCAGCCAGCATGTACCTCGCGACTGATCGGCCCTGTCGAAAAGGCGTATCGTCGGGTGCCGGGGTCGTTGGCCCAGGCCAGCACCAGGTCACTGTCCGTGGCGGCCGCGGCCCGCATCATAATGTCGTCGCCAGCATTGTGGAGCAGCACATCGCAGACCCGTTCTGCGCCCGCACCATCCACCATGTCCATCATCGCCTGCGCGGACCGAGGGTCCGTCGGCTTCGAAACCGCGCTGGCAAGCGCGGCAGCGATGAGGTCTGCGGTCGCGGCATCGGCATCGCCCAACCAGTTGATGAAGCCGCGCCGGGCCAGTTCTTGCGCCAGCGGCACTTGATTGGTCGCCAATGTTATGACGATCGCGGGGAGCCCCAGGCAGAGGCGCTCCCAACTTGTCGTGCCGGAGGCGCCGACAAAAATGTCGCTGCTCAGCATCGCGCTGGCCAGATCGGGCAGACGCCCGACTGGCCTAATACGACCATCTAGCTCCGCCAGGGACTGCACTGCCTGGGCTTGATCGTTTCGGTCTTCGACCACGATAGTCGCACAGAAAGGCTGCGGCAAACGGGTTAGGGCCTCGGCCGTCATCATGGTCAGCCCGGTGTCTGCGCCGCCGAAATAGACGAGGATATTGGCGGGTATGGTGGCAGGCCGGCGCACCTGCGGCCGCAACGCCGCATAGTTTTTGGCCAGGAGTGCATAGCGTGGCCCCAGGAGCTTGAGACAGCCGGCGCCGACGAGATCGTCGTAGCGGGTCTCAAATGCCCCCACCAGATTCTGGTCAAGCAGGACGTCGACGGCGTGCGGACGATCGGCGAGGTCGTCGATCGCCATCACCCGGCTTGCCAGAGGTCTGACGGTTCGCTCCCAGACCTCGCCAAGCCCGTAATGATCGACGATCACCCAATCGGCCCGCTCCCCACCCGCGAGCGGCGCTAGCCGATCCAAGGCAGCGAGAAAATCCGATGCGTCCTGCTCTGGCGTCCAGGCGTCATCCCCCGCGGGAAGGGGTAATACCTTGTGGCCCCGCCGCTCGGTCTCGGAAATCAAATTCCCCTTCGGCGCTCGCGAGACGAAGACGACGTCGGCCCCGCGCGCCGCCAGAAGCTCAGCCAGAGCCAGACAGCGCATCACGTGCCCAGAACCAATGCTGGCCGAGGCGTCGGCCCGGATAACAACGCGCTTCACCGCCACCCCCTTCAGTTGAGGCGGGCAAAGCCGGTATGAGCCAGCGGGCCCTGGAGAAGGGTCTTCACGTCGCGCCCGTTCTCGCACTCGGCAATCAGGGCGAATACGGGATCGAGGGCCTCGAAATACGCGGCTATCACTTCAGGCGTATGCGCCAGCGAGGAGTAGACGCCGGTGCCCGCCAGATACCCCTTGCCGAGCATTTCCTGAGTCACCAGCGTCTTGTAGCTGTTCGCGCCGGGTCCTTCGAAGCCATAGGTCGCGAGCGCGTCCAGGCCCGATATGTTGATTCGCAGGCCATGCTTGTCGGCAAGCGTCTGCCACCCCTGCTTGATGCCTGCGCCCTGAGCGGTGATACGCTCCCAGCTTTTTTCGCGCTCCATGACCTGCAGGGTGCGCACGGCGGCCGAAGGGCCAATTCTCTCGGTCCAGAAAGTCGATGAGATGAAGGTGGACTGCGCTGCCTGCATCACTGCCTCGGAGCCGATGACGGCATTGATGGCGTAGCCGTTCCCCAGAGTCTTGCCGAACACGGCCATGTCCGGCTCGACGTCGTAGTTCTTGTGCAGGCCGCCAAAGCTTGCCCTGAAGCCGGAGGTGCATTCATCGAAGATCAATACGATGTCATGCCGCGTGGCGATATCACGGACCTTGTGCAGGAATCCGTCCTGCGGACCGCGATTGCGGACCACCTCCATCTTGATGGCGGCGATTTGGTTCTCGGCGACCAGCTGCTCGAGGGCGGCAAGATCATTATAGTTGAACGGCAGGGTCGAGCCGGCGAGGTCTCGCGGCACGCCAGCTGGATCGAGCCCCGGCAACAGGTGGTTCTTGAGGCTGTCATCCTTGGAGAGATTGGTCGACAGGTACCAGTCGTGCCATCCATGATATCCGCAGATGGCAACTTTGTCGCGGCCGGTCGCCGCACGTGCGATGCGGATTGCGACCGCGTTGGCCTCGCCGCCCGATCGTGTGAAGCGGGCCATGTCTGCGAAGCCGTGCATGGCAATCAGCCGCTCGGCCAGTTCGACTTCTTCAGGGCAGTTGAGGGTAGACATATTGCCCTTGTGGACGGTCTCAATCACCGCCTCGTCGACCTCCGGATGTCCATAGCCCAACGTATTGGTGCCGATACCCATCAAAGACATGTCGATATATTCACGCCCGTCGAGATCCCAGACCGAACAGCCTTTCGCGCGGGAGAAATAGGCCGGCCATTGGTCGGGTGCGAACATCTCCGCCCGCTTGGACAGCAGCATCGAGCCGCCGGGGATGATCTGTTTGGCGCGCCTCCAGAGTTTCTGACCCGTGCCCATCTTTGCTCCTTCGTTGCGCGCCATGCCGGTGTTGGCTGCGAATAAATCCGGGCGCGTCCGTCGAAGCGCGACGACATCCCGCCAAGAAAAATGAATGTCGCCGCCAAAGTGCTCGAAAACACTGCGGACGACCTGAAGGTCTGAAACCTCATCTACTGTCCAGCGCCAAGCCGATAAATCCTCGTCGTTTGACAGGTTGACGCGGGTGAGCGCCTCGGCGTTGCGCATATATGGGGTGACATGCTCGTGGTCATGCGCATCGTCGGTGTCCCGCAACGCCTGGACCATTGCGGGAAATGTGAATACCTCGACGTCCATCCCATCAGGGAATGTGGGCGGCATGGTATTGGTGGCGTAGTCAGCGCCCCGGTCGCGCAGCTCCTGCACGACCGCGTCGACCAGTCCGGCATCCACAAGAGGGCAGTCTCCGGTGATGCGAACAACGATCTCCGCATCCATGCTATTCGCAGCATCGTGGAACCTAGCCAGGACGTCGTTCTCTGAACCACGCCAGACAGGGTAGCCCATGGCGCCAACATGTTGGGCCAATGGGTCATTGGCGGGGTTGGTGGAAGTAGCCAGCATGATCTGATCGACCTGCGTCGAACGCGCCAGCCGACGAATCAGCACTTCGATCATCGGCATTCCAGCGACAGTCTGCATTACCTTGCCCGGCAGGCGAGTCGAGGACATGCGGGCCTGAACGATGGCGACCACTTTCGGCATTGCAGACCTCGTATTTGCACCGGGATGACTGCACAAATGGGGTAGAGCAATTGCCGGTGCGCCGCAATTGCCCCTCAGCACCGGTTAGGCGGGCGCAGGATTTCAGGCTGATGCAGCCCCGCGGCGCGCCACCATCACATACCAGTCATATGCCAGGCCGAACCAGTCCATGCTGATGGTCGCGAGCGAGATATCGGTTAGGCTGTCCTCGAACTCGCCCAGCAGGTCGTCAACGTCGGAGAAGCGCCGCATGATCTCGCCATTGCGGGCTGCAAAATAGTCATCCCTAATGACTGCATAGCCGTTGCCCATGTCCTCGCAATCCTTGAAGACAAATGAGGTGGGCGATGGAACCGAAACAACCAGCCATCCGCCCGGCTTCACGACACGCAGCATCTCGCTGGCATGTCGTTCAAATTTCAGACTGTCTTTCGACATATAGTAGCAGCTGTTCCAGGAAATCAGGTAGTCGAACGCGCCATCATCGAATGGAATGTTGCCGGCCGTGCCAGGACGCAGGTCCAGATCATAGCCCTCGAAAAGGTCCTTGTTCAGCGTGTTGTCAACGATCTGCTGCGTGATCTCCACGCCGCTCATCTTTAGGCCCAGCCGCTTGAACAGGGGGAAGTGACGGCCGTCGCCGTAACCGAGATCGAGGATCTTCTTGCCGCTGAAGTCGTTGTCGAAAATAAGTTTGGGGAACTGTCCCAGAAAAATCCTGATAACCGCCTCTGCGGGATAAGCGACATCCGCCCCCCGGCCATAAATGTTGTTCCAGCTGGCGCTCGCATCATAGGCGTTCATGAGGGTAGTCCCTGGTCAACGTTATTCGTGACAATGGTGCACCTGCTCTGGGGCCGTCTGGGAGGAAGGGCTTGCAATGAAGCGGGCGCTTTCATCCTTTCGCCTCGGCGGACCCTCGCTCCGGCAAGCCAGATTGCATCAGGCAGACCTTTCCACTATCAACCCAACGAGCGAAGGACAAGCGGGCCCCTGACCATGATGCTACTCGATACGACGTTGCGCGATGGGTCCTACGTGATCAATTTCAACTTTGATCGCCAGCAGACCGCCACCATTTGCACTGAGCTCGACGATGCAGGGGTCGATCTCATCGAGGTCGGACATGGCGTTGGCCTCAACGCCTCCAAGCGCGATCAGGGCGTGGCGCGTGAGACGGATGAAGTTTACATGGCAGCCGCTGCCGGGGCTGTGAAACGCGGCAAGTGGGGCATGTTCGCCATCCCCGGCGTATGCGACCTCAGCCACCTCGATGCTTGCATCGACCACAAGATGGATTTTCTCCGCTTCGGCGTTTCCATCGACAGCTACGACAAGGTGAGACCGTTCATCGAGAAGGCGAAGGACGCCGGCATCATGGTCTGCGTCAACTTCATGAAGTCCTATGTCAGGCCGCCCATCATGTTCGAAAAGGCCGCCCGCGAGGTCATCGGCCTGGGCGCCGACTACGTCTACATCGTCGATTCGGCCGGCAACATGCCGCCGCGCACCGTGCGCCAGTATTGCGAACGCATCAGTGATCTGCCGTTCGGCTTTCACGCCCACAACAACCTCGGCCTCGCCGTCGCCAATGCCCTTGAGGCTGCGGACTGCGGCGCGACGATCATCGATGCCTCGCTGCAGGGCATGGGGCGCTGCACCGGCAATACCATGACCGAGCATTTCGTTGCCCTGATGCAGCGCGAGGGCAAGCTGAGTCACATCAATCTGCTCGCCGTGCTGGATGCGGCAGAGGAGCATGTGCGTCCTTTGCTGAGCGCGGTGGGCCATGACAGTGTCGACCTTATTTGTGGATATGCCGGCTTCCACTCAAGCTACATGGATGTGATCCGGCGGAATTCCATCGAATTCGACGTGGATCCTCGACTGCTGATCATCGAGGTCTGCAAGCAGGACCAGTCTGACGCGCCTGACGCGCTTGTGCGTGCAGCGGCAATGCAGTTGCGGTCCGCCAGCGATGCCAGTGGCTTCCGCCATCGCTTCCGCCTCGATCAGTATTTCGGCCACGAGCAGGAAGACCTGTAGAAGCCGATGTCTGACCTCGTGACAGATTATTTCGACAGGCTTTCTCGCATCGATGGACCAGTGCTCACCGATGCCCGCAGCGCAGAGCTGCGCGTCGTTAATGGTGGGCAACTTCCGGGATTACTCGATCGCCTGGCGTCTGAACTGGCGGCGCGAGGGGTAAATCCCGGCGACCGGATCCTGGCCGTCTTCGACAACACCTTGGAATCGGCGCTGCTTTTGCTCACGGCTATGCGCCATGGCATTACCGTTTGCCTGCAACCGGCTGGGGCAAGCGAAGCCGACTTGGTGCTGGCCGAAACGCTATGCAGCACCGCCATTCGAATTGATGCCACGGGGCGCGAGGCAGGAGCGATCTCCCTCAATCTCGATCAGTTGCCCGCGACCCGGCGACGCCCGCCGAACTTGTCTCCACTGACTCCCTTCACGATTACCTTTACCAGTGGCTCAACGGGCGAACCCAAAGGTGTCGTCCATGCCGCCGAGAGCTTCCTGAGCTGTGCCGATTCATTCAACCGGCAAACCGGCATTTCGGCTGCCGACCGCTTTCTCAACGTCATGCCGATGTACTACATGGCCGGCATCTTTAACGGCATTCTTGCACCACTTCAGGCCGGCGCGTCCGTAGTCATCGAAGCCGCGTTCGACACTGTGACGGCCATGCGCTTCTGGCAGATCGTGCGGAGCAATGCCATCACCGCAACCTGGCTTTCACCGACGATGCTGTCACTGGCAATGCGCCTCGACCGTACCGAAAAAACCGTCCCACACGGCTTCAGGCGGCTTTTTGTCGGTACTGGTGCCATGGCCAAAGCCGATGCCGAAGCCTTCATGCAAACCTACGGCCTGCCGCCGCTGCAATCCTATGGACTGTCGGAACTGCTATACATATCGGTCGACGACCCCGACATGCCGGAGCTTGGCAGCGTCGGTCGGCCGCTTGCGGGCGTCGGACTCGACCTGGATGAACGTGGCGGTCTGGCGATTCGCTCGCAATACGCATTCCTTGGCTACCTGAGCCAGGCGGGGATCGAGCCAACGCCACCCGTCTTTGTCACCAGCGATCTCGCCAAACTTTCCAACGGTCGCCTTTCGATCCTTGGACGGAGCGACGACATAATCCTGCGAGGCGGAGTCAATATCAATCCGATCGAGCTGGAGGCCCTCTTGAAGCCGCTCATTCATCCCCGCGGCTTTGGCATCAGCAGCGTGCCCGATGCGATCCTGGGCCAGCGCGTGGTCTTGGTGTTGGAGGGGGCAGAGCGCAGCGGCGACGCGGACATCCTGGCTGAGGCCCAACGTCTCATCCTCGGAAAGGGCGGCAGGACCCGCATTGATGTCATGACCCATATCCCCGTATTGCCGCTCGGGCCCACGGGAAAGGTTCGACGGTCCGCTCTCCGGTCGGCGATCCCGGGGGCTGCGGGCTGATATGATCCTTGGACTTAGCCATATCGCCTTCGGCTCCGACGATATCGGGCGCTCCACTGCCAGGTTGGCAGAGTTCGGCTATGTCCTGCGCTTCGACGAACCCATGCTGGAAAATAATGCCGCCAAGGCAACCATGCTAGCGCGGTACCAACCGTCCCACCATATCCGCTCGCTCGCTGCTCCGGGCGCCATGGCGGTCGAACTCCTGGACCATGGTGCCCTGGTCGGACAGCAGGCCGCCTCGCTAGTTCCGATCTTCCGTTGCGCATCGCCTCCGGCTGCATGGCAGGATCGCGAGGAGTCGGCGTTGCCGATGGCGCACGGCGCGTGGCCTCTCCTGGAGCTGGCGCTCGGACAGCGTCCGCGCGTGGCCTACGATCCGGAGTTGAAAACGCAGCTGCTGTGGATTGCCTCCAGCGAACCGCAGGGGCTTTTTGCCTGTGCCATGCCGACCGAAGACATGGAGGGTCTGGAGGCGCTGCTCACTGCCTTGCGATTTCGCGCCGACCCGGTAACCGGACTGTGGTCGCTCCTTACCCCTTTGGCAGCCTTACAGGCGCGCATGATCCCTGTGCCCTATCAGTCTCATCCCGATTGGGAACTGCGGGCACTGCTCGATGCACCAGGGTGCCCATGCATTGCGCTCATGGCCGGGAGCGGCAGAGCAAAGCCGTTGGCCCTGCAGGGCGAGTGCATGGCGTTCGACATTACCGTCAACTACACTCAGTGCACGATTACGATGATCCGGCCCCAGCACGGGCCGGCAATAGAGTTAGTGGAAAAAAATACATGATCGTCGATCTTACTATGACGCTGCAGGAAGGCATCATGACTTTCCCGGTGCATTGGCATCCGGTGGTGGAGATCACCCAGTTGGGTCGTTTCCACGTTGAAGGTCGCGAAACACGGAAAATCGTGCTGGGGACCCATACGGGGACCCACGTCGACGCCCCCCGCCATTTCGTGCGTGGCGGAACGACCATCGAGCACACCGATCTTGACCTTTATTACGGTCCTGCGCGCCTGCTGGATTTCACCGACCTGCCGGAAAAGACCGAGATCACCAAGGGCATGTTGATTGAGCGTATTGGCACGAATTTCCCGCAGCGGCTGGTTTTCCGATACGACTGGGATCGCAAGCTCGACAGCCTCGCATATTATTCGGACCATCCTTTCCTCAGCGAGGAAGCGTGTGAATGGATCGTCGCAAACGGGATCTGCCTTGTCGGGTTTGACGCTCCAATGCCAGACAATCCGCTCAACGGGCGTGGGGCCAAGAAAGACTCCCCGAATCACACCATTCTGTTGGGTGCCGGCGTCGCGATTCTCGAATATCTCGTCAACCTGTCGCAGATCCCCGTTGCCGATTTCGTTCTGTCCGCCCTCCCCCTCAAGATAGCGGAAGGCGATGGCGCTCCGGTCCGGGCAGTCGCCATCATCGAAGCCGGAAAGACGTTAACATGACGGATGTTGAAACCTGGGCCTGCCAGTATATAGCTCAGGTCGATCCTAGCTTTGCGCAATTGACCGATGCGACAAAACTGGAAGTGAACCTGTTTACGTCCGGCCGCCTGGATTCAATGGCACTGATGAATCTGCTGCTTGAAGCCGAGGTGCGGTTCGGTTTCACCTTCACGCCGGAGGCCTTCCAGGATCGCCGTCTCCAGACCGTATCGGGGCTCGGCATAGTTGTGCGGGAACTGGCTGGCCCGGCATGATCTCCCGCTCCGACATCGTTGCCGCTCTCATTCAGGCGGGCATTCAGCGAGGGATGACCGTATTCAGTCACGCTAATATTGCGTTCTTCGGCCGCATAGAAGGTGCGGCCAGCATGGATGATCTGATCGGGATAATGCTTGGTGCTTTCGCGGACGCTCTCGGCCCGCACGGCACGCTGGTGCTGCCCGTGTTCACTTACTCATTCGGTTCCGACAAGGCCGAGAAGGTATTCGATGTCCAGCGCAGCCTGTCCACGACGTCGGCCATGGGCAACTGGCTTCTGACGAGCGGTCGGGGTGTCCGCTCTGCCGACCCGATGCTTTCTGTGGTTGCCATAGGTGGCAAGGCTGCCGAACTCACCGGCAATATCGATCCGATCTGCTTCGGTTCCGATAGTATATGGGCGCGTCTACATGCCGACGATGCCGTGATCTGCAATCTCAATATCGATAGCGGATCGACTTACCTACATTGGGTGGAACGAGAGCTTGGCGTTCCGTATCGCTTCGATATTCCCATGGCGGGAACGACGATTGAACACGGAGAGTCGCGACCGACCGAGATCGTTTATACCGGGCGGTCTCTCACTGACGGTGGGTCGGAAGCCAGGTTCGAAGCCTACCACGAAGCCTGCCTTGCCCACGGCATCAGCCGGCAGGTATCGCTGGGGCGCGGCCAAATCATCATGCAGTCAGCACGGCGTGCAAAGTCGTTCCTGGCAGAACAAATGGTTCATAGTCCGCGCCTGCTTACAGCCGGGAACCTGAAATGACGGACGGTGTGATGGCGTTCCCCGCCGAGCCACCCGGTATCGGCGCTCAGATGCACGGCTGGGCAAGAGATCTTTTGCCGGTCCGCCGCAGCCTTTCCGGCCCCGGGGTGCGCGAAACTCTCGATTACCTCAAAGTGCTGCTGCCCGAGCTGAAAGTGCATGAGATAGCCAGCGGCACTCCGGCTATGGACTGGACGGTCCCGGACGAATGGACGCTGCGCAATGCTTATGTAGAAGACGAGGCGGGAAAGCGCGTCATCGATCTTGCCGATCACGGACTGCACATAGTCGGATATTCTGAGCCGGTCGACGCCTGGCTGAATCTGGATGAGCTTCAGGCCCATCTCTATTCGTTGCCCGACCAGCCCGATGCCATCCCCTACGTCACTTCGTATTATCAGCGGCGCTGGGGATTCTGCCTGACCCAACGCCATCGCGACAGTCTGGTGCCAGGCCGTCACCATGTCGTCATCGATGCCGATCTACAACCCGGCGTTCTCAACTTTGCGGACCTCGTCATTCCTGGGGAGACGGATCGCGAGATCTTACTGTCGACCTATATCTGCCATCCCATGATGGCCAATAACGAGCTTTCCGGGCCTGTCGTCGCCACGGCTCTGGCCCGTTGGATTGCCGAGCTGGATCGCCACTACACGTACCGGTTTGTTTTTGTGCCCGAGACGATCGGCGCCCTGATCTACCTTAGCCGCCACATGCGGCACATGAAGGCCAAGACCGTGGCCGGATTCGTTCTGACCTGCATCGGCGACGAAGGGTCATACTCCTTCATGCCCTCGCGCCTTGGAAATACCGTCGCAGACCGCGTGGCCCGTCACGTCCTTGAACGGGGGGCACCGACCTATTTGGCCTACAGTTTCCTCGATCGTGGCAGCGATGAGCGACAATATTGCAGCCCATTGGTCGATCTACCCGTGGCATCGATCATGCGTTCGAAGTACGGAAACTACCCAGAATATCATACCTCGCTGGACGATCTTTCGCTTGTCACGCCACATGGCTTGGAAGGCGGGCTGGGTGTAATGCAAGCCGCCATTCGTGCGCTTGAGGCCAATTTCGTCTACCGCGCGACTATCGTCGGCGAGCCGCAATTGGGCAAGAGGGGGCTTTATCCAACTCTGAGCGCACGAGGTTCCGCCGAGCATGTCCGTGCGATGATGAACATACTAGCCTATGCCGATGGCCAGAGCGACCTGCTTGCCATTGCTGATCTAATCGGTGAAGACGTACTGCATTGCGCGTCAATTTGCCAGACTCTAGTCGATCACAACCTATTAATCAGAGTTACGAATAATGAATCGTGACCAAGTTCTTCCGCTATTCTAGGAGGCGTGAAATTATACCCTACTTTAGTACACGCTATAAGCTGAGCCATTATTAGGCTGTTGAAAGAAGTCGCTCGTCTGATGATTTTTTGCGAGATTCAATGGTCTGAGCTGCTGCCGGTTCGGTGGACACGAAGTTAGGCTAGCTTAGCTTGCTCTTCGTAGTCCACGGGGCTGAGACCCAGCGTCGAGTGTCTGCGCCTCGGGTTGTAGAAGCGCTCGATATAGTCGAACACATCGGCCTTGGCATCGTCCCTGGTGCGATAGACCTTGCGGGCGGTGCGTTCGGTCTTGAGCGATGAGAAGAAGCTCTCCATCGCCGCGTTGTCCCAGACATTGCCGGACCGGCTCATCGAGCAGGTGATGCCATGATCGGCCATCAGCCGCTGGAACTGCTCGCTGGTATATTGGGCGTATTCAACCGGTCGTCGCAACACTGGGTTATTGGTCAGATTCTAGATATTCGTTCAAGGCTTCATTTGGTGTCTTCCAACCAAGCAATTTCCGGGGCCTATTGTTGAGCGTGTGAGCGACGGCTTGGATGTCTTGGGCCGTCCAGATGTAGGTGAAGTCAGCGATCCACTTCTGGTTCGGCGCCGACGCCACGAACGCCCGGTCCAGGATGTTGGGCGAGACCGCACGGCGCTGCCCGCCATCCTTGGGTAGTCCGCGCCGGCGGGGACGTGCCCGCAGGCCTTCCTGGCGCATCAGCCGCTCGATGCGATGCAGAGCGGTGGTGGGCGCAACCAGGATGCGAGCTTTCACTGCCAGAAGCGGTCGAATGTCACCCATGCCTCAAGCACCGATCCACAAGCCTGGCTGAACAAGAAGGGTGCGGGCAAGGAGGCCCGCTCTGCTTTATGGGACATGGGCTGATGGAGAGCCGGAGAGCCGCCACGGGCTTTTGGTCGATGCCTGCCTGACGCAGGCGGACGGCCATGCCGAGGACTTCGTCAACGAGCTGCGCTCGATGCAGGTGACGCCGCATGTGGTTCGGAACATCAGCGGCCGCCGCTCCGCGATCGATGGACGCACGGCGCGCGATTCCGGCTACTCCGTGAGCCTGCGCATCCGCAAGCGGATCGAAGAGGCCTTAGGCTGGATCAGGACCGTGGCCGGGCAACGCAAGTCTAGTTCAAGGGGCTCGAACGGGTTGGCTGGGCCTTTACCTTCGCTACCGCCGCCTACAATCTGGTGCGGTTGCCCAAAGCTGATTGCGGAGACCGGATGATGGCAAAGGTGCCCGCCTTCGCGAAAGCCTTTGACGGGGGTTGGCGTATCGCTGAGATGGATGTCTGGGACACCGATGCCCTCGATCTCGTCGAACCAGCGCACGTCACCTTCAGGCTTCTTCTGCAAACCCGACTGACTTCTTCAACATTCTGCTAGCTAGAGCTCCTCCAAATTTAGGCAGAGTCCGACGACGGAAAGACGGAAAGGGGTGATCGGATGTTGACCCTGCCTAACTCTTTGAGCATCGGAAGCGGGTTAGTGCGTGCCCGCAGGGTCAGCTACAGCGCTTCTGGGCCGAGACGAATCACATCCCTTGTACGTCGACCGCGCGCCGCGGCACCCGTCAGGCGCTGATGAGCGGCGCCGCAACGCTGCAATTACGGCAGGCATAATCAAGCTGATGTCGCCAGCGGCATGCACCAGCGGCGCCGGCCTGTCATTCCCATTTGCAGCATATCCATTCCCGCAAGCGTCATCTTTCGGATCCGCAGCGAGTGCCAATGCTAGAGTAGGAGGTCTGCGGCCGAAGGCGCGGGCGCGATCGCCAGAGAATAGTATCCGCCGTCGTCCCCAAAAACAAAAATGTCAGCCATGCCATCGCCGTTGATGTCGTCGGCGTCGCGCGGGTTCCTTCCAAAGCTGCTCAGTCCTCCGTATTCGCTCGTCGCCAATTTGCAGGCGGAGAATGTTCCGTCGCCGTTGGAAAGCGAAACGTAGATGCCCCCCTCAGCAAACCCGATGATGTCGGCCAATCCGTCGCCGTTCACGTCTGCAAGCATGCGAGGATTTACATCAGCGCTGCCCCACCCCTTTGAGCCGCCAAACTCGTTGGTTCCGAGCCTAAGCGAAGAAAATGTCCCGTCCCCATTTGATAGCGCCACGATGGTGCCAGAATAAGCGAAACCCACCACATCGGCACAGCCGTCACCGTTGACGTCGGCAAGCATGCGGGCATTGGTATTGAAGTCACCCCACCCCCTGGACCCGCCAAAGTCGCTGCTTCCCAGCATAAGCGGAGCGAATGTTCCGTCTCCACTCGATAGCGCTACGATGGTGCCGGAATAAGCGAAACCGACTAAATCCGCGCGCCCGTCGCCGTTGACATCAGCGAGCGTGCGGGCATTGCTTTGGAAGTCTCCCCACCCGGAGGAGCCGCTGAACTCGCTGCTTCCCAGTTTTAACGGCGCGAATGTGCCGTTTCCATTCGATAACGCAACGATGGTACCGGAATAGGCAAATCCCACCATATCGGCTTGATTATCGCCGTTTACGTCCGCAAGCATGCGAGCATTGGTGTTGAAGTCTCCCCATCCGGTGGAGCCGCCGAACTCGCTGGTTGCCAACATGAGCTGGCCGAATGTCCCGTCTCCATTCGAGAGAGAGACGAACGTGCCAGAATAGGCGAGCCCGATGATGTCAGCTCGTTCGTCACCATTTATGTCAGCAAGCATGCGAGCATTGGTTTCGAAGTCAGTCCATCCTCTGCTGTGGCCATATTCGGCGGTGCCGAGTTGACTTGCTGCAAAGATGCTTCCATTCGGCTGAGTAAGGGTGGCCAAAGAGACCGTGAGATCGGAGAACACGAAATTCTCGACATCGTAAACGATGTCAATACCGTCGCGCCCGCTAACGCTGTCGGTAATGCGAACCCCACGTGTGATAGCTTCGAACGCGTAGTCCGCCTTTAATCCTGAGAAGACGGCGGTATCTTCGCCGCCCTCACCCCAAATGATGTCGTTGCCTCGCCCGCCGTGCAACAGATTGACTGCCGCGTTGCCAATGAGTGTGTCATGACCACTACCGCCGATCGCATTTTCGATCAGAGACCTGACATCCCCATTGTACTGTAGCGCATTTGCGATGTTGCCATCCGCGATCTGGCTACCACTGTAGTGGAGCCGGGCGAGCTGGGTGGTAGAGGCCGTAGTCCACTGCCCCGGACGGAGATCGACGTTGAGGTCAGTGGTGTAGTTGGAGAAATCGTAGGTATCGGTGCCACCCCCGTCCCAGACGGTCTGGAAGATGCGGTTGCCACCCGGCGTGCCCTGGCCAACGCCGTTGATGAATGCCTGGCCAGTGGTCGGGCTCCAGGAATAGGTGGTGTTACCGCTGTTTGACGAGAAATTGGCGCCGTAGAGATGCTGCATTGCGGCGATGTCGTACATCATCAGCGACTGGGCGTAGCCCCAGCTTTCATTGGTGTAGCCGGTCAGAGGCGCCCCCACATAGGCGCGGTAGCTCATCACCGAGAATTCCATCGAGTCGCCGCCGACGGGCATACCGTTCTCGTGCGGGTGTTCGAGTCCTAAGGCGTGACCGATCTCGTGGAGGAAGGTGGTGTTGGCATAGTTGCCCTTGCGCGGGCTGTCATAGTAGCCATCGGAATTGTTGTACCAGCTGTCGCCGCCCTCAGGGGATGTGTGCGGCATGTAAGCCCAGGCGGTGCTGGGCGCATCAGACATAGCCAGCCGCAGGGTGGCGTTGGCGGCGTTGGCGCCAGTGAGTTCGCTAAAGGTAACATTGGCGACGGCGGCAAAATTGGCGAAGGCCGCGCGCACCGCGCCCTGCTGTGTGGCGTTCAGGCCTTCGAAGTTGCTTAATGGCTCATTCGATCCGTAGCCGGACTCGTAATAGGTGGAAGAGGTGGGAAAGCTGTAGGTCAGGCTTCCCGAGGCCCACTTGTAGTTGCCGAGCAGGGCATCGATGTAGGTGTTGGATGACGGGGTGACGGAGGTGACAGCGGCCACACAACTCTCCTGTGGTTTCCGCTATTCCTGCGCCGACATTCTAAACAAGGCGTGACTTCGGCTGCTGGAATTGTACCGATGAAGCGCAATTCGCTTCGAATTGCCTCGAAAGGCGATCAAAATCCCGTGTGGTAGTGAGAGGGGCCACCGAGGGAGAGCGGGCGTCCTACGCAAATGCGGACCAAGAGTGCGGCAGTTCGTAACGCATCCATCAAAATCGTGTGTGATAGGAGCCGCGACGCTCACTCTTCTGTAACGGCTGGGGCGCAATCCTAGAATTGCGCGCTGTGAGAGAAACCCGTTGCAGGCGCTATGGCTCGGCCGACGCGGGGTGCTACGGCTGGACTGGTCGCGAAGGAGCAACATGCCTCGAATTGACGGTGAAGCGACTGAAGGTCTGATGGGGAAGGCAATGCGAGAGGGCCGCGGGGCGCTGCTGGGCGTGGCGCTGGTCTCTGCGCTGATCAACATGCTTTATCTGACTGGCTCCTTCTTCATGCTCGAGGTCTACGACCGTGTCCTGCCAAGCCAGAGTGTGCCAACGCTGATCGGGCTCGCGGTGCTGGTGGCGATGCTCTACGCGTTTCTGGGGCTGTTCGACTTCATCCGCAGCCGGGTGCTGGTGCGCATCGGCGCGGCGCTGGATGCGCGGCTGGCGGGGGCCGCGTTCGACATGGTGGTGCGGCTACCGCTGGTCGCCGGTCCCCGTGCGGAGGCAGTACAGCCGCTGCGTAGCGTCGACCAGATTCGCGGCTTTCTTTCGGGCATGGGGCCGTCTGCGTTCTTCGATTTGCCGTGGATGCCGTTCTATCTTGCTATCTGTTTCATCATCCACCCCTGGATCGGCTGGACGGCGACGATTGGCGCGGTGCTGCTGATTAGCATTGCTCTTCTCACCGAGGCGCTGGCGCGGCGGTCGAGCCGCACGGCGCAGCGGGTGGGAGGGACGCGGCATCTCCTGGCTGAAGCGGCCCGGCGCAATGCCGACGTACTGGCCTCAATGGGACTGTCGCGGCACATGCGGAGGGCGTGGGGCAGCGCCAACGAACACTTCGTGGGGCATACGCAGCGGGTAGCAGATGTCACCGGCGGGCTGGGCGCACTGTCCAAGGTTCTACGCATGCTGATCCAGTCAGCTGTCCTGGGAGTCGGCGCCTTCCTCGTAATCAACCAGGAGGCAACCGGCGGGCTGATCATCGCGGCCTCGATTCTTGCTGCCCGAGCGCTCGCGCCGGTAGAGCTTGTGGTAGGGAACTGGCAGGGGTTCCTGGCGGCCCGACAGGCCTGGCGGCGGCTGAAAGATGGCTTCGCATTGCTACCGGGTAGAGTTGATCGGCTTGAATTGCCGGCGCCACGCGAAAGTCTCAAGGTCGAGAACGTGAGTGTGGTCCCGCCCGGCGGGGGAAGAATCCTGGTGCGCGACGTGAGTTTTGCGCTCACCGCAGGCGATGGGCTGGGCATCATCGGTGCCAGCGCCTCGGGTAAATCGTCCCTCACACGGGCGCTGGTTGGCGCCTGGCAGTCGGCGCGCGGCACGGTGCGGCTTGACGGCGCGACACTAGAGCAATGGGGGTCGGACGAGCTGGGCGAACATATCGGCTACTTGCCGCAGACAGTCGAACTTTTTGCGGGCACGGTAGCGCAAAACATCGCCCGCTTTGCGCCACATGCGGATGATGCGGCAGTGATTGCCGCGGCCAAGGCCGCCGGCGTCCATGAGATGATCCTCGGGCTGCCAAACGGCTACGAAACTGAGATCGGCGAAGACGGCAGCACATTGTCCGCGGGGCAGCGGCAGCGGGTGGCACTAGCGCGGGCGCTGTTCGGCGAGCCGTTCCTGGTCGTGCTGGATGAACCGAACTCCAATCTGGACCTCGAGGGAGAAAACGCGCTGAGCCAGGCTATAGCGGGGGTGCGGCAGCGTGGTGGCATCGCCATCGTCGCAGCGCATCGGCCGAGCGCGCTGGCGGCGGTAAACCTGGTACTGCTGATGCATGAAGGGGCAGTGCGAGCCTTTGGGCCCCGTGACGCCATCCTCAACAAGATGGCCGGAAATGCGCCGGCCGCGGGCGTGGTGACAAATGTTGGTGGGATGCGACAGGTGGACAATGCCGGTAACTTTTGACATCGCCCGACGCTCGATCCGCCGACACCTGTTGGTCGGCGCAGTTGCTGGAGTGCTCCTCGTCGGCGGCATGGGAGGATGGGCGGCCACCACGGACTTGGCGGGCGCGGTGATCGCCCCCGGGGGGCTGGTTGCGGAGAGCAGCGTCAAGCTGGTTCAGCACCCCAGCGGGGGTGTGGTTGCTGAGATCGCCGCCCGGGATGGCGATATGGTCGAGGCTGGCGATGTGTTGGCCCGGCTGGACGGCACGACGATCCGGGCAGGTCTTGAGATCGTGG
>JAESGQ010000122.1_pt1 | contig 48162 bp, 40 predicted proteins | sample 9266251 | NCBI WGS metagenome assembly JAESGQ01 (sample SAMN17056778, study PRJNA650883) | algae metagenome | isolation source: Kaiparowitsia implicata GSE-PSE-MK54-09C and co-occurring heterotrophs from... | place: USA: Kaiparowits Plateau, Grand Staircase Escalante National Monument, UT ... | reverse complement strand
TCCTATCGCTTCATTGCAAACTGGATGTGAGCAGTTAACGCACAAAATGAATGGGTTCATCTGCCCACTGGTACGTCGGTTGAACTTACAATTGATCTTTTCATCTGCTTAGAGTGATAGAAGAGGGGTAAAGTCCAGCAACGCTCTATCTTGAAACAGTTGAGCCGCTGCTACGACGTGGAGCTACATGCGAGATCAAGACGACCATACCACTTGACCAGGTTGTCGAAGAGGTTCTGAAGCAAGTATGTGCTTAACAATCCGGCTGCACTATTGGAACAACGTCAAGTTATCGGTGAGAGGCAGAGGCTATTGGGTGCATTCCACTTTTGTCATCCTGTTCGTGAAACGGCTCCGGAGGAGCAACGGAACGGAGTGTTGCGAAGGATCTCAGTCCTTGCGCGAGATCGGGATTCTTCACTTCGCGATCGCTACGTTGCTCTTTCAGAGCCGCTAAAGCGAACAGAATGACATTTGCAAAACTGGGATGCACTCGAGGCTATCAGCGTCCGGTGAGCGGGGTCGCTATGCCACTCAATATTGGCTGTCATTACGTTGCTGCAGATCTGACAGGGCAAGGGCGATCGCCCGTATTAAACCTTCCGTATTAAAACTTATAGCATCGCTCTCTATTCCCCCAATCCCCCGTCAACCAGCTTAGGACGTTGCTTTTCCAAAAACAGGAGAAGTGGAGGGGGAGACCGAACCTTATGGCGAAATGCTAACGACAGGCGGGTAACGCTATCTGGGTGAATGTTTAAAGCTGAGCGATCGCCCCTCTTAGCATCCGCAACCTTGGGGACTCGAGCGATAAAGCTAGCCCCGTGTTAATCAAGCTATGATCAAGGGCGATCGCTCGCTTTTAGAGCTGCTTTCATTGAGCCGAATCGTATACCGAGCACCATTGTGTCCCTTTTTAATTCCGCTACGCTACGCCCTCGCTCTCGCATTATGACTCCGGTTCCCCTAGCCCTGCTCCTCACCCTAGGGCTAGTGCTGAGCGGTTGCCAAACCAGCACCGGAGACGCCCCCTCAGCGACGGACAACTCCGCGACGCCCCCCGCATCAGAACCAGAGGTCGTTATGGTTCGCAGCCTCACCCCAGGAGATAGAGCCTGCTATATGGAGATAGAAGACGCCCAAGGGCAGACCTCAAGCACAGAAGCCAGTTTTGAGCTGTGTGAACAGACCGACCTGATTGGTCAGCGCGTGCAGCTCATGCGAGAAAGCGCCTCCGTCCTTGCTGCATCGTGCCAAGGCGATCAGGACTGTACTGACCGTGACACCGTGAATCTCGTTGTGGCTGCCGAGGTGGTGCAGTAGCCTCTGATTCCTCTCCGTCAACCCATTGAGGGCAGACTTCCATAACGTCAAGTTGGCCAATGCATAAACCGTTCTGTCCACGACGCGGACGGAACGGTTTTGCGTTGTATGACGACAGTTACCCGCAGCAGTTACACCCGTTGAACGCGATCGCTCTCCTGCTAAAGCGGGTGACGGGTGCGGCTGGGGCGATCGCCCAAGAGATAGTCACCACCCGACGGCTAATCGGGGAACCAGCGCTTCCCTACATTCGTTCTATCCCTTGTCGGTCGTTGGCTTTTTCGGCCAAGTAAAGTAAAACGTTGCCCCGGCGCCCACCTCAGATTCGATCCAGATCTTGCCGCCTTCTACCTCAATCAGCTTTTTCACAATAGCCAGACCAATGCCTGTGCTGGTTGTGTTAGCGCTGGCATTGGTCTGCAACGTTTCAAAAATGCCAAAGATCTTGTCATGCCACTCGGGTTTGATGCCGGGGCCCTGATCGGCGATCGCAAACTCATAGCAATCAGGCTGCTCTTCAGCAGAGATAATCACCTCTCCCGTTTCGTCTTCACAGCCATACTTAATTGCATTGCCAATGAGGTTAGAGAAGACCTGCTGCAAGTTGAGCCGATTGGACTCAAAGGTGGGCGTAGACGTTGCAAATCGGATGGTCACAGTTGGCGGCAGAGACCAAGCCAATACCAACTCTCGCACCAGTTCACCCACATCTACCAGCTCGGTGGTCTGGTTGGTTCGTCCCACACGGGAATATTCGAGCAAATCGTTAATCAAGGCATTCATGCGATCGACCTGCCGTGCCAACAAGTTCAGTTGCTCTTGATTATCCAGCGGAATCGAGTCACCCAGATCGTCTTGCAGCCACTCGGTAATGTTGCGAACCCCCCGCAGCGGCGCTTTCAGATCATGCGACACAATGTGGGCAAACTCATTCAGGTCTTCATTCCGTCGGCTTAGCTCCTCGGCTAGGCCTTCAAGCTGGTGGTTGAGCTGGTTTAATTCTTGCGCCCATTGCTCTCGGGCTTGCTCTGCCTGCTTGCGATCGCTAATGTCGATGATAAATTCCACCGCTTCGGTTTTAGTGAGCGACTTGGCCGCACACAACACCCAACACACTGAGCCATCTTTGCAACGCAACTCTTTCTCATAGGGGGTGGTGCGCCCAAGGGACTCTAGCTCTTCGATCGCCTTTAGCATAGTTGGCAAGTGCTCAGGGGGCGTGAAATCCTGCCATCGCAGGCGATTGACCTCAAAATCAATTTTGCTATAGCCACTCAGCCGCAAAAATGCATCATTCACCTCAGTAATGCGCCCCTTCAGGTTAAAGAAAAAGACCCCAACGGTATCAATGGCGAGCGCCCGTTTCAGCCGGTCTTCTGATTCTTGCAGCGCCAGGTCTGCCTGCCGCCGCTCAATCAGGTCGGCCACCTGCCGCGCCAGCACATCCGCCAGGTTAAGGTCTCGTTCTGACGGTTGGTGGGGTTGAGTCCAGTGGGTAGAAATCATCCCCACCAGTTGACCATTGCGAGAAATCAGCGGCGTGGTTTGCACCGCTCGAATATTGGACTTTTGGAATACGGCGTAGTCGTCGGTGCCAAGAATTCGCTCGCAGGCCTCGATATCGGGCACGATCACTCGGCTGCGGGTGCTGAGCGCAATGCCACACGATGTACCTGAGTTGCTTCCGATCCATTCCCAATAGGCCGCCGAGTCTGAATGAAACCCTCGCGACACCAAAAGGTGGAGTTCGTTTCGATCTGGATCTAGCCGTTGCAGGCTGCCCATATCGGCATGCATCAGGGCAATCGCCGCATCTAAAATTTGCTCGTATAAAACATCAATATTGTTTTCTTGAATTAACTGGCTACTCGTCTGCTGCAGCAGTTGGGTATCCCGCAATTCTGCCGAGAGCCGCATCTCACTGTCTCGCAGGGCTTGTTCAGCCCGGGCGCGTTCAAGCCGAGGAACAAGTCGATTCCCCAATTCGCACACTAAGTCAATTTCGTCCTCACGCCAAACGCGCGGATTAACATCGTGAATAGAGAACAGGTATTTCCACTCACCCCCTTGGTAGAACGGCACCGTGATAAACGAGCTGGCCCCAAGCAAGGCGGCGGCTTCTACATGCGTGATAGAGTTCGTTCGCGTATCGTTGCTGACGATCGGTTCTCCGGCTTCAACGAGTTTATAGAACTCGTCAGTCACATGCTCCGACAGGCGCGTGTTAGCAGGCAAGCACGGCATACCGTCTGCACACCACCAGTTGAGATACACCGCTTCATCTTGTGCTTTGTCAATGGCGGTCAAGTAGCAATAGGGCACATCCATAAACGCGCCTATTTTTGCGCCGACCGCTTCCATAATCTCCCCAGCCGTCACCAGCCGTGAGAAATCGCTGGAAACTTCGGCCAATAGGGCAGCGTTTACTTCACGGCGTTTGCGCTCATGAATGTCCTTAAAGAGCACAGCTACTTGGTGCTCGTGGGGCTCGCCCATGCGAAAGGCGTAAACATCATAAAACCGCCCTAGCGACTCGGCAGAGTTTTCGAATCGCTCGGGCACGCCAGTCTGCGCAATTCTGCCATAGACTTCAAACCAACTCGTTTCGTGATGGGGCACCAGTTCAAGTATTGTTTTGCCAAGCGGGTCAACCAGGCCCGTCTGCCGCTCAAACGCTGCATTGGTTTCGAGAAACTGATAGTCGTATGGGTTTCCAGTCGGATCAAACAAGACCTTGATCAGGCAAAAGCCTTCATCCATTGAGTTAAATAGCGAGCGATACTTTTGCTCTGACTCGCGCAAGGCGGCTTCAGCCCGAGCCCGTTCCCCCGCAAGCCAAGTGCGTTCGGCTATTTCTTCTACCAGCGCCATCTCTGCACTCGTCCAGGATCGTGGCGTGGCCTGTTGAACGGTAAAGACAGCAATGATGTGTCTATGTTTGACCAGAGGCACACAGAGCCAAGCTTGAGTTTTGATTGCGAGGTTGAACTGACGCTCTTCTGGTGTGAGCAGCGGGTCAGAATTCACATCCGCAACGGCAAGCGTTCGTCCGGTGCGCAAATGATTAAACACCGTGCTGCCAAAATCATCCACTCGATGACAGCCAGCAATCGTCGGAACGCCATCCATGCAGTAGTCGGAGTGGATGTTGATATAGCCAACGCCGTCTCTGCTCTCGACCTCGGCATAGAACACTCGATTGGCTTGGAGGTAGTCGCCCACCACATGCGCCGTTTGAGCCTGAATCTCAGAGGGGTCAGTGAGCGATCGCACCATATCCGAGAGCATAATGCGGAATGCATCCATCTCAGCCACGCGATGCATCTGTTCTTCTATTCGTTTGCGAGCGGTGATATCCTGCACGACGCCAATCATGCGCTCGGGGCCGCGTCGTTCTCCCTCACCAGAAAACAAGACTTGCCCTTGGTCGCGATGCCAGCGCACCTCTCCGTCGGCTTGCACAATCCGAAACTCATGCTCATAGGGGCTGAGATCTTCTCGGTGAAAAAACTTTCCTAGGCGGGTGAAGGTTTGCGCGCGATCATCTGGGTGAACCAACTCAGAGAATTGCACAAAGGTAACGTCTGCATCTGCGGGCAACCCATACATGGTTTTTAACAGGGGCGACCAGCTAACGCGATCAGCTTTTGGAATATATTCATAAACCCCCACCTGAGCAGCCTCAGAGGCTAGCCGAAGCCGCTCTTCTGAGGCACGCAATTTGGTTTCTGCCTGCTTGCGCTCGGTAATGTCAGTGAAAAGAATGGCAATGCAACGTTTTTCCGGTTCTTGAACCCGCAGCGCATAGACGTTATACCAACGAGCCCACGCTTCAGAATATTGCTCAAAGCGGGCTGGCTCACCCGTCAACGCAACATGCCCATACCGTTGATACCAGACTTCTTCGAGTTCGGGTGCAATGTCTCGAATGGTTTTGCCACTCAATGCCACATCGCAAGACAAGCCAGTTAGCTGCTCAAACTTTGGATTCACTTCCAGCATGCGGTAGTCCACCGCCTCGCCGTTTTCATTCACGATGATTTCGGCAATTGCGTAGCCTTCACTAATCTGCTCAAACAGTGTGCGGTATTTTGCTTCTGACTGGCGCAGCGCCTGCTCTGCTTGCCGATGCTCAATTAGGTCGGCAGCCTGACGCACTAGCAGATCCAGAAACCGAAGTTCCCGCTCGCTCGAGCGATGGCGGGTGCGCCACTGGGTTGAAACCATGCCAATGAGCCGCCCCGACCGAGCGACAAGCGGGGTGGCTTGAGCCGAGAGATAGCCCGCCTCAATACACGCGTGCAACGCATCATCGACGTCGTCACTGTCTAGTGCATCAAAATCAACAAATATACGATCGCTCGTGGTGAGCGCCATGCCGCAGGGGGTTCTCGAATTGGCACTGGTGCGGTGGAGCTGCTCGATCATGGCTTGATCAAACCCTTGGAAGGCAATTAACACCAGCTCTTGCGTTGCGTCATCAAGAATTTGTACTGCACCGGCATCGGCCCTTAGGAGGGCGATCGCCGCCGCCATAATTTCGTCATAGAGCGTTTGAATACTCGCTTCACTGGTGAGCCGAGTGCTCAGGTCATGCAGCAGTTGGGTATCTCGCAAATCTGCTGCAGCCGTCGCTTCAGCTTGCTTTTGTGCAGTAATGTCTTTTAACAGAACAGCTACCCGGCGTTTTTGGGGCTCATCAATCCGAAACGCATTAACATCGAACCATCGCCCCATCGACTCGGAATAGTCTGTAAAGCGCGCTGGCTTTCCGGTGAGGGCAACCGCACCGTAGATGTCAAACCAATACGATTCAATATCTGGCACCATCTCGCGGGTGGTTTTGCCCAAGGCGTTCTTCAACCCCGTTTGCTGCTCAAACAACGGGTTAAGTTCAAGATAGCGATAGTCTATGCACGTCCCCGCGTCATTGAAGATCACCTGCAAAATGCAAAAGGCTTCGTCTATTGACATGAGCAGAGTCTGGTAGCGCTCTTGAGAATCGGAGCGTGTCGCCTGCATCAACGTTGCAGCCGTTGCGTTGCCAGTTTCCTCACCGTTTTGTAGAGACTGTGAGGGGGCGATCGCCGTCTGAATTGCTCGAGAGAGCGCATCGGCAGTCAGTTGGTCTCTAACCAGGTAGGTTGCCGCTCCTGCGTTCATAACCCGTACCGCCAGAGCCGCGTCATTCTCGCCAATCACAATCACGGGTGGGCAGATCTTCCCCATCTGGGACTGAAGCTGCAGCAACGCCGCAACCCCTTCGGCATGGGCTTCTAAGAGAATGGCATCGACTTGACGAGATTGACACAGCGACAGGATTGGGCCATCGTGTTGCCCTGCTAAAATCTGATATGATACATCGATATTGTGCCGCAACAGCCGCTGATAGGCTTCAGCGCTACCGTGAGCCTTGTCAATAATAATTAAAGTTGTGTGATCAGAGTCTGCCATTAGAAAAGTCGTAACCTTGTCTGCCTGTGATGCGTCCATGTCCCAAAGTGCTTTGCTATTCTTCTTCCGCACAGGTGAATGAAATAACGAATCTGGTTAGATGAGAACGCCTTCTATTGACTATTGAGCAAGGGAGCAAGAAGGAGAGCAAGGCGCTAAACCATGGATGTAATACTTAATGACTAATCTTCAGATTTTATATTGTTCGCTTTATAGAAATGAATCTATCCAAAGGATGAGGAATCCTAATCGCGCCTCATTCTTGAGTCGCAGCGGATGCATCCCATTTTTTTGGCAGCCCTTATCCTAAAATCCCCACCAGCGGCTTTCGTCCGTCCGCTGCCGTGACCTGTGATCCGCTGCACTTGTGTCACCGAGTTCACTGATTAATAATTCTGCGTCGAAACAGGAAGGGCAGCAGCAAGCCGTTTGCCATCAAGAACCCGATAGCAATACGAGTCCGTTGTGATCAAGTGAGTATATCGCTCTTCATTGACTTTGGGCAGAGAATAGGTGAACTAGCGCATATACGTTAATTGTTGTACTCAGCGCCCAACCAATTCTCGAGGTTTTGGCACTTTAAATCCGAGAACCGATGAAGAGCGATATAGCGATCCGGAATGATTTGTAAATACGTATTAGTATAATCACTAAAGTCTAGGTGTTGTGGTGGCTGAAGACGGGACAGGCCACGGGGATCTATCAATGTATGACCAACAGGTGCCGTACAAAACGGTGCATAAAACGGTACGCTATGGTCTCAAAGCCCAGCTCAAAGTGCCGCGTCCGGTGTCTGAGAAGCAAACTCCTGGGGCGGTTGAGTCCTTTCAGCAAACCTTGGACAGCAGTTGCGCCAACTGACCACGCCAGCCTTACCGCAGCGCGCTGCGGGTCGGATTCGCGACTGGTGCAGCGATGAGAGTCGGCACGAGTTGTTGGCCGTTCAGCATCGTAAGGTGACGGGGTTTGGGGTACAACCCACCGGTACGGTGCAGTGGCAGTTTGTGTATCGTTGGTTGTACGGTCTGGTGGAGTCCCTCAGTGGCACGTCATGGCTGATGGAGTTCTCTCACCTTGACAGTGTATGTTTTGAAGCGGTTTTGCACCGCTTTGCCGCCTAGTTCCCCGATGACTTACACCTGATTCAGGTGGATAATGTGCCCGCTCACACCGCTCAGAGCCTAACTATCCCCGACCACGTCATCTGGATGTTTCAGCCACCCTATTGTCCTGAGCTCAATCCAATCGAGCGCGTGTGGCGGGAGCTCAAACGGGCGTTCGCCTGGGCTCGCTTTGACGACTTGGGTGAACTACAGCACGCCATTAGCCTATGGGTGCATGACCTTTCCCCTCAGCTGGTGCGATCGCTCACCCAGTGGGATTGGATAGTCGATGCTCTATGTGTAACGCGTATTTAGAGAATTGATATAAGAAGATAGCCCAATCCCGTGAATAGTAGCGCTGTTGGAATAGTCAGCACCAAATTTCGGAGAAGGAGTAATCCTACCTCATTACCTCTGAACATGCCTAAATGCACCTAGTATTAGAACACCGCTACCGTCAATTCCGACGAGGCGCTATGTATAAGTTCCACCTAAAGCTGGAATCCCTTGTATAGTGCCAGATCGGCAAATGCCTAAAACCGCGCTGCTCGCGACGCAGAAGGCTCTGTTTAGGGTTGTTTCAGCCCGTTCTCTGAAGGCGAAATCATGCAATCGTCGAACGCACGTTTAATTGAACTGGTTGGATAACCCCACTCGATAAGAGTGTATTTTGTTTGATTTAACAAGATTGATGGACTGTAACATTCACCCAGACTGAATGTTGGGGCGCCGTGTTTCTCCAAATCGTTACACTAAAGAGGGAGGTTATGCGCTAACGCACCCTCAGCACTAGAACATTTTCCTGTCTATCGTTCATGTGTTTGGCCTAGGCTGGATTTTTAAACACCGTTAGTTCTGCCAATGCCGCCCAAAACTACGCCGCCCGCAACGCAGGCAGCGCGATCGAATTCACGGTTATACAAGTTTGATTTTTTGAGTTTAACTACTACTTATGAGCCATATGTTTTATGTCCAAGCGATCGCTCTATGCGTCTCCATCTGGGATTCAACAAGCTAAGCGAGCGTTTGCCCTCAAAGGATGGACGCAAGAAAATTTAGCTGCCGAGGCCAACCTCAAAACTCGTCAGCCCGTCTGGCGCTTTTTTACTGGGCAACCGGTGGATCGACAGGTGTTTATCGACCTGTGTTTGATTCTTGATCTGGTCTGGCGAGACATCGCAGAGAATCCGCCTGATTCCTTTTCTGAACCCGGACAGGTGGCAGATAGTATCGCGTTGGATATAGATGAACTCGTGGCGCAGGTGCGATCGCAACGCTACGACACTGTTCAAAACCAGTGTGGAATCTTACAGCTCTTAGACATTAGCCGTCCGGTCAACCTCGACGACATCTATGTGGATGTCAACATTCTGGAAGAAATTGCGAGTCAGCGGTGGTTTGATCTCTCTTCAATGCAAACCCTAAAGCCGACTGAGTTTGACCACGTGGGATTGGGAGATATAGCCCAGAAGCAAGTTCCAGGAATGCAAGTGGTGGAGCAAAATTCAAAACTTAGAGTTTTAGGGAAAACGGGCGTTGGCAAAACAACCTTCTTACAAAATTTAGCGATTCAGTGTAATCGAGGTCAGTTCGCCAGCCATCAGGTTCCAATCTTTATTTCCCTAGGGGATTTTTCCAAAGAGTCTGAGGAGAGCGGAAAATTTAGCCTCTTAAGCTACATTCGTCAAACGTTGCTTGTTTCTGGGGTCAAAGACCCCAGTGTATCTGAAACTCTGCTCAAAGCAGGTCGTGTCTTGCTATTGCTAGATGGCATGGATGAAGTGCTCAACCAAAACATCTCTGCCGTTTTAAGAGAGATCCGCAAGTTTTCAGAAAAATATCACAAGAACCGATTTGTGGTGTCGTGCCGAACTGCGGCCTACAAGCTGCAACTCCGAGGCTTCACCGATGTTGAGATTGCTCCTTTTACGCAAGCTCAAATTAACACCTTTGCTCAAAAGTGGTTTGTGGCACTGACTCAAACCACGGTTCAAGCGGGGCAAGAGCAATCTGCTGAATTTATCCAGAAGTTAGATTTGCCAGAGAACTGGCAGTTCCGACGATTGGCCGTGACGCCGTTGTTTCTGCATCTGGCCTGCTGGGTGTTTTCTGGCGCAGGGAGGTTTCCGGCTAAGCGCAGCGACTTCTATAAACATGGGCTTGATCTGCTGCTCGGCCAATGGGATGAAGCAAAAGGCGTTGAACGTGACACCGCCTATCGAAACTTTTTGGTGCCTCAAAAACTGAAATTGCTCAGTCAGGTAGCGGCAGTTACCTTTGAGAAAGGACAATACTTCTTTGAGCAACGCACGATTGAGCAATATATTGGAGACTATTTGCAGACCTTGCCGGGTGTGGCGTTAAAACCAGAAGAACTGCAGCTTGAAAGCGCGGCCATGCTCAATGCAATCGCGGCGCAGCATGGGTTGCTCACCGAACGAGCGCGAGGAATTTTTTCGTTTTCTTACTTGGCCTTTCATGAATATTTTACGGCTCGAAACATTGTAGCCAGCCATAATTTGCGAGCCTTAGAGCAAGCGCTAAGTGGGCTGGTCGGCCACATTACCGATCCCTACTGGCGCGAAGTGTTTTTGTTAACAACAGCCATGTTGCGCAGTGCCGATTCGCTAATGCAACTGATGAAACAGCAGATCGATGCAATGGTGGCCAAAGACCCCTATCTACAAGAGTTTTTGGTATGGGCCAGCAAAAAATCACAAGCGCTTCAATCCCCACCTAAAGTCGCCACCTCGCGGGCCTTTTACCTCGCTATGGCCAAAACTCCGCACACAGTGACCCACTTTGCACTAGCGACCATGCTAGATCAGGGGATGTTTTTGGATGCGGCGTTAGACCATTTGCTGCTGAGCTGCGCCGTTGAAACCAGTCAGGATTTTGCCCATGCGAATGCCTGTAGCGAGGCACTCAACAATATGATGGTGATGATTTTAGATGCTGGGTTCTATAAGTCTCTCCAACAATTGAGAGATCAATTGCCACCACCCAATCAAAACCAAGAACGGCTTGACCTCTGGTCGCAGACCCATTATTCTGCCTGGATAGAGCGGTTGAGAGACACCATCACCGATTATCGAAAGATCAATCACTCCTGGCAGTTCAGCCCTGAGCAAGAGCAAGTTCTGCAACGCTACTATGATGCAAATCAGCTCTTGATCGATTGCTTGAATAGCAATTGTGAAATTACAGCGACTATTCGACAAGAGATTGAAACAACGCTGTTGCTGCCGCAGAAAGAATTAGAAGACCGGGAATGGCAGGGCGAGTGAGTCGGTATAGCTGCTAAACCCCTGGCGATGTGATGCCGATGAGCGAGGGTGCATCCCGCTTTTATCTTTCTGTTCGTGAAACGGCTCCGGAGGAGCAACGGAACGGAGTATAGCAAAGGATCTCAGGCTTTGCGCAAGATCGGGATTCTTCACTTCGCTATCGCTACGTTGCTCTTTCAGAGCCGCTAAAGCGAACAGAATGACATCTACAAAACTGGGACGCCTCGATGAGCGATCGCCCCCTTACCAGCAGTTCTCGGGCAATGGTTGAATTTAATGCAACTCAAGTTTGGAGAAGGACGGCTTTTAGGGCAACGCGCGGCGGTGCAGTGCCCCAAATTTTAAGGAGCCGTAAGCGATGCGCATGGGGCATTGAGGCTTTAAGCCTATCCCAAACTCCGATTAATGCATCAATTTGGTACGTAAATTTAAATTATTAGTAAATATTTTTCGCTCATCGTATTTAACTTAATCAATTCAACCCCGAAATCAAACACCGCTCTGTCATCGTTATGGGACAAGTGCATCAGTTGAGACTAGACCCTCTGCGAAGATACCTGGCAATCAATCGCTACAATAGTGACTCATTATTGAGAATCAGATATCCCGACCTCCTTAGGACTCCCTGCTGACGAGCATGATCAAGAGATTAATTGTGAATGCTGCTGAATGCCGCTACCTCAACCCTACGGCTATGCAGAGCAGATATCAGTGTCCATGTTGCTCAACTCATTTACTCCGTCATGTTCATATGAACCGACTTTACTGGCGTTGTCCCCATTGCTATCAAAACATGCCAGCTATAGAACGATGTGAACCGTTCATTACATAAGTTCAATTGTGCATTCTTTCATCCCGACCTTCTCACATTATCGAGGTGACACTATGACCACAGTCCAAGAACGGCCAATGGATCTCATGAATCTCATCGATATACAAGTTCTAATGGTCAATAGCGATCGCGACAGCAGAGAGTTGTATACGTTGCCCCTTGAGAAATGCGGCGCAAATATAACGACAGTCAGCTCGATTCAAGATGCTGTTAGAATCCTAGATTTGTATAAGCCTGCCCTAATACTTTGCAAGATGGGGTGCTCAACTGAAAGCATTGAGCCATTGATTCAGCAGATCAGCCACCCTAAACAAACGACCGGTAACCGGATGTCTCTTCTAGTCACCTCAACTTGTGCGGACACAAGTGCGAGTCAAGAACTGCCTGTGATGATCAATGCCTATTTGTCTAACCCTGTCGCCATTGACCCAATCATGTATGACGTTTGGAAACTGATACGCCAGTCGGAGAGTCTATCCCCACTCAGCCGTGATGCCCAAATCACTCGCAAACAATTAAGCTTGACGCTGCACTAAAGTCCCAATCTTCAAACCACGGGTGCACCGAGGAGACTGCCAACCGTTGAGATAGACATGAACATGAACAGATCTGTAGAAGAGACCAAAAGATTCATCTCGCCAGCTTGGCCGGTCGAACACGCAGATGATTCTAACTTGCGCGTGTGGATGTTCGTATCAACCCACTAGACTACATTACGGGACATGTTCCGGGTGCGGTTCACGTTGCAGACAACACCTTCCGCGGCCCAAATGGTCGCTTACCGATCCAGTATTGGTAGGACTCAGTTAGTTCTCTGGTCGTCCTTATTTAGTCATGATGCGGTGTGGGGTGGCAACCGCTCCACACCGCATCATGACTAAACTCTACCCAGTTGGCCCAACCCTGGTATCCGTTCTTAAAATGGCAACTCCAGGCTTTTGGGGAAGCGCCCTCTGCACGCGCATTTCAGAATAAAAGTAAGCTCAAATAGGCAAGGGATCGGCGGGGTTAGATATGCTCTTCTTCCAATGGCCTCGCCTGCGGACTAGCGTGAGCTAAAGCCACACAAGGATAGACCTTAAGAAAAGTGTGCAGTAACGTCAGTTCGGGTTAAGAGGGTTTTGGGGCATCGCGCGTCGCGCGATGCCCCAAAACCCTTAATGTGCCGTGCGCGTCGCGCACGGCACATTAAGGGTTTGAGCTTATCCCGAACTCAGGTTGCAGTAGGCTGAGCCTTTTATATCTCTACACAAACCGTCTTTATAGAGTGTGAATTGTACTAAGATCCATCACTCTAGGCCAGCCTAGACTATCCCCTGCTAAAGCGGCATGCGCCATCGCTTACCGATGAGTCGGCACTTCTTCTGGCACAGGTGCAAGCACCACAGGCTTTGCTACTTTCTTCACCAAGCGAGAAAAGAGCAATTCGTAGGCATCTAAAGCTTGCTCTTTTGCATAGTAACGAGCGGCATACTGACGCCCCTGCTGACCCAGTTCTATTGCCAAAGCGGGTTCGTTGTAGAGCCGTCGAATGCCATCTGCTAGTAGCTCAGATCTCTCGGCCTGCACCACCATCCCCCCGCCACTTTGCCCCAGTGCACGGGCGGCCATGCCGTTTAGCGGCACCGATGCCACGATGGGGCGACCGCTAGCCAACAGCAGCTGTAGTTTGGAGGGCATGTTGAATGAAACGACGTTGCGCTTTTGCACCACTAGGCTGACGTCAGCTGCTGCAAGCAGCTCAGGCAACATTTCCCTTGGCTGAAAGTCGAACATCTGCACGTTGTGCACACCCTGATCTTCACAGTATGCTTCCAGTCGTTTGCGCGCCTTCTCTTCCCCAACGACCACAAATACTAAGTCAGGAATGTCTTGCAACTGTTGGGCCGCGTCAATCACGGTCTCTAACCCTTGGGTCAGGGCAATGTTGCCAGAATACAGAACTACAAATTTATCGTCTAATCCATTACGTTCTCGAAATGGGTTGCCTGCTTTGGGCATGGGGTGCACAAAGTCTATGTCAACCCAATTGGGAATGCAGGTAATTTTTTTAGCCGGTACGCGCTTACGGAGTAAGTTTTCGATAAATCCGTCTGTAATCACTGAGATTGCAGACGCTGAGCGGTAGGCAAAGCGCTCTAGCTGCTTGAAGATTCGAATCGCCAAGTCGTTTTTGAGCAGGCCTACATGGATAGCGGCCTCTGGCAGTATGTCTTGCAGGTTCACAACGACAGGGCAAGAGTATAGCCAGCCTAGCAATACCGCAGGCACGCAGACGGGCAACGGTGGAATGGTATACAGAATCACATCTGGCCGCCAGCCGTTGAGGGCTTGGACAAAGCTGGTCAGCACAAAGCTACCATCTAAAATCATGCGGGCAAGCAGCCCTGGTTTGGGCCGAATCCAGATGTAGCAGCGTTGTACCGTCACTCCGTTTTCTTCTTCGATGTGGTAAAGCTTGCCGCGATAGCCTTTGTAAATCTTGCGCTGTGGGTAGTTGGGCATTCCGGTGATGACGCGCACTTCATGCCCCCGACGCACCAGGCCTTCTGCCAGTTCAGTCATCAGCGGAGCGATGCCGATGGGCTCTGGGCAGTAGTTGTAAGAGTAAAGCAAAATTCGCATGGTGGCAGATGAAGAGGGCGGGCTATGACAGGTGAGGCTGGAAGGAGCACATAAGGGGTAGTGCTTAGATGGGGCGATCGCTCAGAGGGCACGTTTCCTAAGTGTTTATACTCAGTGTAGTAGGTTGTGCAAATCTAGCGTTTTCTGGTCGATTCATCCCGATTTGGGTAACTGCGGGGTATCGCCCTCTTGGTGCATAGACGCCCCACAAGGTAAACCTAGCACTGGACAAGAGCATTTATCTGTAGCCGCCTAAGTCTTACCTCCAACGGCAGACAGTCAATGAGATAATTGTCGGTGGGGGCCACCCCAATCTCACGTTTAGGCTCTTTATGCTGCTGCATTAGTCTTATTTAAGACTTAGCCCAGTTCGGGACGGCAACCCGGTCGCGGTTCTTCTATAAACAGTTCTCCCTGCGGGTATTACGGACGGGGTCAATCAGCAGTGCCTCAACAGTGGCACCCCCCCCTGGCAGCCCTAAGCAGGCCTGAACGGCTTCAGCAAGCGTGCAGGTGTAAAGAAGATAAGATCTGTCAAACTGCCGTAGCTGAGCCTATTCCGAGATCTGAATCCGTACCTGTAGAGCATAGCGCTGGGATGAGGCTTCCCTCGCTTTACAGCATTCCCTTCAAACAATCTTTAGGCTAAAAAATCAGGGCTTAAAGATTCAGTGAAGCCCGAAAGCGTATTTTTAGTTAAATTTACGGATCGTGACAGGCCGCTAAATGGATTGCAGGCTTCTGTATTGGCTTTGGGGCAATGGCAGTTGCTATAGTGTCAAGACCTATGCGTGTGACTGCGTTGTGTCTATTCAGGTTGGATGAGCATTATGGCGTTACAAACGCCCCACAGTGGTTATCACTGGGATGGGAGCGATCGCCCCTTTTTTGAAGGGTGGTACACCCGGCTGACGTTGCCTGATTTGGCACAGTCTTTCGCCTTCATGTATTCCATCCAAAATCCGGCGGGTGGCACCCGCGCTAGCGGTGGCTGCGCTCAAATTTTGGGGCCAGATGACACGTATGTGTGTCGCACGTTCCCGAATACGGCAGGGTTTTGGGCCTGGCACGACTGCGTTGGGGTGGGGCACTGGCGATCGCCCGTTGATTCGCTACGCCCCGTATGGCTAGCCCCGCAGAGGTTTGCCACCACTGTTGCCGAAGGTTACCAGTTGACTGCGACTCAGCACCAAGGGCAGCTCTATGACCCGGCCTCTGGTCGATGGACGCGCTGGTGCTATCGCCTGCGACCCGTGTATGGATGGGGCACTCCTACACGGCCGCAGCAGTCCACAGCGGGCTGGTTTTCACGGTTTCAGCTATTTGAACCGGGCTGGCAAGTCTTGATGGCCCACGGGGTGGCAACAGGGTGGATCGAGTGGCACGGGCAGCGGTACGAATTTACGGATGCGCCTGTATACGCAGAGAAAAACTGGGGCGGTGCGTTTCCAGAGCAGTGGTTTTGGATGCAATGTAATAGCTTTATAGATCAGCCTGCATTGACGCTGACAGCCGTCGGCAGCTATCGCCGTATTTTCACCTGGCAAGAAACCGTGGGAATGATCGGGCTTCACTATCAAGGACGGTTTTACGAATTTACCCCGTGGACTGCCAAAATCTCTTGGGCTGTTCACCCTTGGGGCCGCTGGTGGATTGGTGCAGAGACTGACCGTTACAACGTTGCGCTGACCGGATGGTGTGAGCGATCGCCCGCTCAAGTGCGTGTGCCCGGCCAAGCGGGAATGAAATTCAACTGCCGCGATACGGCCAACGGAAATTTGACCTTGCAATTATGGGATATTCAGACCAATTCGTCCCAACCTCCCATCCTTACGGCGCACAGTAATTTAGCCGCATTAGAAGTGGGCGGCAAGTCCTGGACTACCCCCTGGGCCACAGCAAACTATAGCCCAGCCAGCCAGCCTGACTTCAGCACCCTAAGCAAGGCAAAGGCTCGATAGATGTGCAAAGCCTCATAGTGCAAAGTCAAAGAAAATGGGTGAAACACCTGTGAAGTATAGGTTCCAAACATTGGAACACTGCTAGATCGTGACGAACGCTATGGAACTGTCGTCTCAACGTTAGGTTCTATTTAGTTGCATGAATCATGCATCATGCAAGGAATTTTATCTTTTAACAAAACACGCACATACGGCGATTGTTTTATTAATTAAGTCTTGTTATTTCAATAAAATTCTTTGCAAATTGCGTTCAAATTGACAAGGCTTTTCTATAAGCAGGCCGATCGTAAATCGAAATCTTAGCTGCTTGCGTTTTGCCTTAAAAGAACCTGTTGTAGACACAGCAAACCATAGACTTATTAAATTATCTACACTATTAAGTATAGGGCATTCATTTATAGCCACCTATTGCTGATTATTCTCAATAAGTTGGTCTTCTTGCAAGTAATCCAGGAATTCGGTATTATTTTCAATAATGATGCATTATTGAGAAGGTCGGTTATGACAATCTACACCGCTGCCTCGCTCAAGGCCGAGCTAAATGAAAAGGGATGGCGTCTGACACCTCAGCGAGAAATCATCCTGGAGATTTTTCAAAATTTGCCCAAGGGCACGCACCTGAGCGCTGAGGATCTGTACAACACGTTGGAGGAAGATGGTCACCCCATCAGCCTTTCGACAATTTATCGCACCCTCAAACTCATGGCACGCATGGGTATCTTACGAGAATTGGAGTTGGCAGAGGGGCACAAGCACTATGAAATTAATCAGCCTGCGCCCTATCATCACCACCATCTAATTTGCGTTAAATGCAACAAAACCATTGAGTTTAAGAATGACGGCATTCTTAAAACGGGGACTAAAACGGCCCAAAAAGAAGGCTATCATTTACTCGATTGCCAACTTATCATTCATGCCGTTTGCCCAACCTGTCAGCGATCGCTCATCCCCCTTTAAACGCTCTACTGTGACAACGCGAATAATGAGCCAGATACAATCCATTTCCTAGAGAGCCCTGAGTTACCCATCGCTAATGGAAACTCAGGGCTTTGATTTATTCTTGCCGCCCTCGTTGTCGCGGATGCAACGCTAACCCAGTGAATCGGGGAATCTGTGAAATTCTTACTCTGCTGGGGCCTCATCAGTCCCTAACGCGTGAACCCGATAGCTGAGGCAGCATCAGGGCTAATGCCCAGCGTCCAGCGTCTTCGTCCACGATGCTGGGTGTTGAGGGAATTGTGCCGGGGAGAGATCAACACGATCGTTGAGGCTGCATAAACTCTGGGGATAAGCAATGCGCCGTTAGACTGTCCCCTAAGCGAAACACAACGGCCTATCCTAAAAGAGAAGCGTATTTCTGTTGACCGAAGCCCTACCGGAGCCCTGCTGAACTAGCAACGTCACTATGCAAATCTATCTTGACTACAGCGCGACTACGCCACCTCGGGAAGAGGCGATCGCCTCTATGCACCAAGTCATGACCGAGTTGTGGGGTAATCCATCAAGCCTGCATCAGTGGGGAGAACGGGCGGCACTCGTGTTAGAACGGGCACGGGCACAGGTGGCCGCACTGATTAATGCCGCGCCTGAAACGATAGTATTCACAACGGGGGGCACCGAGGCCGATAATCTTGCCATTCTTGGCGTAACTCAACGGTATGCGTCTCCTCAACATCTTGTGATTTCTAGCGTTGAGCATTCCGCTATTGATGCCCCCGTCCGCTGGCTCGAGTGTCAGGGTTGGGCAGTAACGCGGCTTCTTGTGGATGGGCAGGGGCGAGTTGACCCAGCAGAACTGGAGCGATCGCTCCAACCCAACACGGCGCTGATTTCTGTGATCTACGGGCAGAGTGAGGTAGGAACGCTCCAGCCTATTGATGCGCTGGGGGCGATCGCCCGTCGCCACGGCGTGCTGTTTCATACCGATGCGGTGCAGGTCGCGGGCCGCTGCCCCATTGATGTACAGCAATTGCCCGTAGATTTACTTTCGCTGTCTAGTCATAAGCTTTACGGCCCGCCAGGAGCCGGGGCTCTGTATGTTCGCCCTGGGGTGTTGCTAGAACCGCAGATGCGAGGTGGCGGGCAGGAATTTCGTTTGCGCTCGGGCACCCAGGCCATGCCTGCGATTGCAGGCTTCGGCACGGCAGCAGAATTTGCAGTGGCAGAGCTACAGATAGAGCAGTTGCGCCTGACCCAGTTACGTGATCAGTTGTTTCATCAGTTGGCAGCGATTCCTGATTTGGTGCCGACGGGCGATCGCACCCATCGGTTGCCGCACCATGCGAGTTTTTATCTGCGTCACGGAGATGGCGATCGCCTCAACGGCAGAACCATCGTGCGGCACCTCAACTTAGCGGGAATTGGTATTAGCGCCGGGTCTGCCTGCAACAGTGGCAAACTGGTGCCTAGTCCTACTCTGCTGGCAATGGGGTTGAGCGATCGCCAAGCCCGCAGCGGTATTCGCTTTACCTTAGGGCGGCACACTACTGGTGCAGACATTGATTGGACGGCTACTGTGGTGCAACAAATTATGGAACGCGTTGCCCCGGCCCCCCTTCTGTCTGCACGATAAGTGGCACGCTCTGACTGTCTACTCAAAGCGGCTTCACTCTAATTGCCGCAATTTGCCGCAATCAGTAGCCTGTCAAAATCCAACCTAAAGGTTTGAGCCTAAGCCCCTTGCGCTATGTGTATCATAGGCACAAAGCCTCAGTGGCAGACGGCATCCCGTTATCTCGATCGTCAGGACACCCAAGACAAAGACGGTTTGGCAGTGGATGGATCGAGCATACCAAACCAATTAAACTAACTGCATGAGGGAGTGACACCGTCGCTTTGAAGTGCGGCTTGAAGGTGAGTTCGATAGCGTTGTTTCAGCTTCCTGCTGCGAGACTAAAACAACGCAAAATTCTGTTGCCCGCCTTACGGGCAGCACGGTTTTAGAAATTTGCCGAACTGACGGTGCTTAAGATTTATGCTCATGCAGAACCCTTGCAGTACGAGTATTCCGCAACACCTGTACCTAAATAGCTCAACTGCTGCAATCACGATAGAGCAAGTAATACAGAATTGTATTTTTTAATACAAAAAACATGGAATTTTCTCTATCCCTAGATAATTCAACCTGAGTTCGGGATAAGCTCAAACCCTTAATGTGCCGTGCGCGACGCGCACGGCACATTAAGGGTTTTGGGGCATCGCGCGACGCGCGATGCCCCAAAACCCTCTTAACCCGAACTGACGTTAATTTATCAAGCAGACATCAACGGCTGATAGTCCGCGCTTAAAGAATCTATCAATCTCTCGTAGAAGAGTAGCGCGCCAAAGATATTTCGGCAGACTATGAGTACAGGTATTTATAAATACCTGTAAAATCGATCTACTACGTATTATTTTGGATGACTAGCTAGTGTTTGTTTGACAATTGCTGTGCGGAAGTGGGGTTATCGTCATAGATTCGGAGCACAGCCATGACCCATGCTTCAAACCCATGAGCTGTGGTGCATGAAGTACGGGTTTGTGTTTTATTTTTGTGAGCCTTTTGTGCGGTAAAGGTTCCATAAAAACGCTTATCTTAATCAATTCAACAGTTGCACTATTGATGTCTACCTCTAAAATCCAAGTCAAATCCTGATTGATATCCACAGCAATTGTTACAGCAGTAGAGTCGGAGCGATTGGATAGAACCTAGGCAAAGTGATAGGTTCATCAAATTAAACTGTCCCAATTAACGTGGCTAGCGCTATATCAGCCTAGCGATTGTCACTCGTCATTCTCTTGACCCTATGCAAAGCAGCATTAATTGGCTAACGGCCTGGCAAACGCGTCAAGCAGACGTGACGTCAAGCCATTCAAACCCTGACTCATCCTGCGAGATATCACCCTATGAAGTCTGTCAGCCGGATGTGTTGACTGCACTGGAGCAACCCGATCACGCTACAGCAGAGTACGAAGAGCTGATGCTAGAAACTCAAGCTGCCAGTGTGGTAGAACAAGCAGTGGCGATCGCCCTACTTTGTGCAACATTAACAGCAACACTAGTTTTAGCAATCACCCTAAAACCGTTCTTTTTTATCCGCTGTCGGCTTAACCGATAGGCTGCAGACTATCTGCATTGCTCAAAAACGCACGCACCACCTGGAGGTAAGTGGGTGTATCTTCTAGCATCGGAAAATGCGCGGTATTAGACATCATGCAGTATTCAATAATGGGGTTAAGCGCTGCGGCCTTTTTTCCCATTTCGGCTGGAATGATCTGATCATATTCTCCAGAAATGAGCAAGGTGGGCACCGTGAGTGCGGCAAACTCACGAGGCATCACTTCTACGGCATCTTTGCTTACCGCGGTATAAATGGTGCCCAACGCTGCTTCGCCGTTAGCCAATAAAAAATCCTCTAAAAACTCCTGCCGCTCTTTTTTGGGGATGGCTTGGCGCAAGAATCGCATCATGAACAGTCGGTCAGCACCAGGAATGCGGCTCAGCCATGGGGGGCGGAAGGCTACTACATAGCGCCCGAACACATAAAAGGTTTCAAACGCAAGCTTGTTGTACTCAAAAATGCCGTTGCAGGTGAGGATGGCTCGCTCGACCCGTTCGCGATAGCGATTAAGAAACAAGACGGCGACAGATGCCCCAGTGGAATGAGCATTGAGATATACAGTCTGGATTCCTAAGGCGTCAAGCAGCAGCGCTAGATCGTCAGCGTAGGTCTCTAACTCGTAGCCAATCGCAGCAATCTCAGGAGGCACGGGCGTGGGCAAGGGCGATCGCCCAAATCCACGCAGATCATAGAGCAGGCAGTCAAAGTCTGACGTCAATGCCCGCGCCGTTGACTCCCAATATCGATCGGAGCCACCCCATCCGTGCAGAAACACCAGCACTGGCTTGGTGGGAATGAAATCAGCGCTCGGTGAAGAGGCACTGATCCACTCATAGTAATGGTCAACCCCACGAATTGTTATCAACGGCATAGGATTCTATCTGGCGTACATCACAACAAACAATACCTCACACTAGAATAGCGCTGGGCGATCGCCCAGCGCTATCTTAATTCAAACCAGATTCATAGATAAAGGCCTAAAAAGAGCCTAGAACAAATCCTCTACTAGCGCTCAACCGCGCCCCTACCCCTCAGGCCGACTCGGGTTTGGGAATTGAGGACGGGTGCAAAATCAGCTCGGCAGTAGAGCGCTTCTCAACCATTTCGCGAGTAATGGTGCAGCGGCTCACATCTTTGCGAGAGGGTAGCTCATACATCACTTCTAGCATCAGCTCTTCTACAATACTGCGCAGCGCTCGAGCCCCTGTCTTGCGGCGGTAGGCTTCTTTGGCGATCGCCCGGACAGCATCTACCTTAAAGTCAAGCTGCACATTGTCCATCGTCATCAGTTTCTGATACTGCTTGACCAAGGCATTTTGCGGCTCTGTCAAAATTGCAGTGAGTGCATCTTCATCCAAAGAATTGACCACAGCAATCACCGGCACGCGCCCAATGAACTCAGGAATTAAGCCAAACTTTACGAGATCATCCGGCTCCAAAAACTTAAGGGCTTCTGCTGAGCGCTTCTCTTTGGACTGAGGCGTTTCACCGGGTTGCACAAACCCGATGTTTTTCTTGCCCATGCGCTGTTCCACGGCTTTTTCTAACCCGACAAACGCGCCACCGCAAATAAACAAAATATTGCTGGTATCAATCTGAATGCAATCCTGATAAGGATGCTTACGTCCACCTTGAGGAGGCACATTGGCGACCGTGCCTTCTAACATCTTCAGCAAAGCCTGCTGCACCCCTTCACCTGATACATCCCGCGTGATGGAGGGATTCTCGCTCTTGCGGGCAATTTTGTCAATCTCATCAATGTAGATGATGCCACGCTGGGCCTCATCCACATCCAGATCTGCGACCTGCAATAGCCTCAGCAAGATGTTTTCTACATCTTCTCCAACATAGCCAGCTTCAGTCAGCGTAGTCGCGTCAGCTACTGCAAAGGGCACGTCCAGCATCTCAGCCAGAGTTTGGGCGAGCAATGTCTTGCCACAGCCCGTTGGCCCAATCAGAAGAATGTTGGATTTCTGCAACTCTACAGGGTCGTCAGATTTTCCACTGCTCTTGCTCTGGGCAAAGGCTAGCCGCTTGTAGTGGTTGTAGACCGCTACAGAAAGGATTTTTTTTGCTTCTTCTTGACCAATGACATGGTCATCTAAGTGATTCTTAATTTCACGAGGTTTGGGAATTTGCCCCAGCGACAATCGACTCGTTCGTGCAGGCCGCTTTTCGGGCTGAGGCTCACGACGAGGGGACGATTGCGGCACCGAAGAACCAGAGTCGAACAGTTCTTCGTCGAGGATCTCATTGCACAGATCAACGCATTCATCGCAAATATAGACGCCTGGCCCCGCAATTAGTTTGCGGACTTGCTCCTGTGACTTGCCACAGAAGGAACATGAACATTTGAGATGAGAGTCATACTTTGACATAGTCGTCTCTCAGTGACTAGTTTGCATTCACGCCAGTTGCTGCATCAGGTAATTCTGTTCTGAAGACAACCTGATCGATCAACCCGTAGTTTTTGGCTTCTTCAGCAGACATAAAGAAGTCGCGTTCGGTATCGGCCTCAATTTTTTCGTAAGTCTGCCCAGTATGATAAACGAGAATTTCGTTCAACGTCCGCTTGTGATAAAGAATTTCACGGGCTTGAATTTCAATATCGACGGCTTGCCCTTGAGCACCCCCTAGGGGTTGGTGAATCATGATTCGAGAGCTAGGTAGCGCCAGCCGTTTGCCCTTGGTGCCACTTGCAAGCAGAAATGCCCCCATGCTGGCGGCTAGACCAAAGCAAGTCGTCACGACATCGGGTCGAATTTGCTGAATTGTATCGTAAATCGCCATCCCAGCCGTAACAGATCCACCGGGCGAGTTGATGTAAATCTGAATGTCTTTTTCAGGCTCTTCGGCGTCGAGGAACAGGAGCTGCGCCACGATTGAATCAGCAACGGCATCATCAATGGCGGTTCCCAAAAACACAATGCGCTCTCGCAGTAGCCGCGAGTAGATGTCGAAGGCGCGCTCTCCGCGTCCCGATTGCTCGACCACCATGGGTATCGCATTGCTGATCTCAGCACTGGCAGTAGATGAGACAAGCGGGGCGGGGCGGACACTTTGGATAGGATGTTGAGACGAGTTAGAGAACACCATAATCGTTGCTATAGGTACGGTCGAGCGGTCATGAGCCGTTGATAATGCAGTGGCAGCGAATGAGTCACGTGCCTATTTGACATTCGGGGTTTATCAGCAGCTTATCTCTGGCTTCAACTGGCACATTCTATCCGCCATTATGCCTTAACTCTTCTCGGAGTGGGTAAGACTTCATGGAATCGCAACGTTTGCTGAGCGATCGCCCTTAGCCGACGTTAGATGGATAGACCCAATTTGCCAGGCTTGGTTCACTTCACCTGCTCGGCAGGCAGCGTTACGACAACCCGAGTGCCCCCAGAGGTGCTATGCACGTCGATTGTGCCGCCAAAAGCCGTGACGCAGCGCTTGACGATGACGAGCCCTAGCCCGGTGCCTGCAATGTCTCCCACGTTGCTGCCGCGATGAAATGGCTCAAACAGAAAGGGCTGATCGTGTTCGGGGATGCCAATGCCAGAATCTTGGATGATGAAGGTTAGCCAAGGAGCCTGCACGTCAACTAGAAACAACACTTCTCCAGGATCGACAGAATATTGAATGGCGTTGGTGAGCAGGTTTTCGAGAATATAGCGGAGAAGTTTAGTATCGAGCAGGTAGTAGGCTTGGTCGGTGCGGTTGGCGATGCGGTTAGGGTCGGTGTCGGCTGATGCTTCTGGTGCTGCGGTACGAAACTGCAGCAGAAGGTAGTCGGGAAGGTGCGATCGCAGCTCATCAACCAGATCTCGACAAAACCACAGCACATCAACCGGAGCCAGTCGCGGCTGAAAATCGGCAATTTCGCTCTCGCTAATTAAGAGCACCTCATCCAGCAAGGTGTTCATCTGCTGTACCGAAGCGCTAATCCGCTGAAAGTAGGCTGCTCGCGTTTCTTCTGAGAGGCTATCTCCGCGCTGCTGCAATAAATCAGTAGAGGCCTTAATGCTGTTGAGAGGGGTGCGAAACTCTCGCGTCACCACCGCAGTGAAGTGGGATTTGAGATTGGTCAATAGCCGCTGCCGCTTTAATGCTTGCTTCGTAGCTTGTTCGGCCTGATGCCGGGCTAGCCCAATTTCTACAGCGGTGCTGAGATCTTGATCCTGAAATGGTTTGACAATGTAACCTAAGGGCGTTGTAGCCTTGGCACGGTCGAGGGTGGCTGGGTCGGTATAGGAAGTGAGAAAGATGACCCCCAGTGGATACTCTTGCTGGAGCTGTTGCGCCAGCTCAATGCCGTCATCCCCATCTCGCAGGCAAATGTCCATTAACACTAAATCTGGGCAGGCTGCTGTGCGCAGAATGGCTCGGGCCGTAGCGGCGCTGTCGGCGGTGCCAATTACCTCATAGCCAAATTGCTGTAGGCGCTCGGCAACATCGATGGCGATGAGGTATTCGTCTTCCACCACCAAAATGCGTATGGGGTTCATGCCAACTCCGACGAGGGGCTAGTCGAGGGTAAATGAAATGTGAAACGCGCTTCCTTCGGTGCGGTCAACCCAGTACTGCGCGCGCAGCTTCTGAATCATGGCATAGACAATGCGTAGGCCTAGCGTTGTGGGGTGGGGGAAGTCAACCGTTTCTGCTAAGCCAATGCCGTTGTCTGCGATCGAGAGGGTGTACTGGCGGGGGGCTTTGGCCGTGGCGTCTGGAGCAAAGTGAATCGAAATGCGACCATTGGAAATCTGACGGGAGTTGGGGAACGCGTACTTAAAGGCATTGGACACAAGCTCGTTGATGATGAGTCCACATGCGATCGCCACATCTAGCGAAACAGGGACTGGCACCACCTCTGCGCACAGCGCTACCTCACCCGAACGACAAGCACTAAACAGATCTGCAATCAAACTCTGCACATAGTGTGCCATATTAATTTCTGCCAAGTTGCCAGAATGATAAAGCTTTTGGTGAATGAGTGCCATCGTTTGAATGCGGCGCTGGCCTTCAACAAAGGGTTCTAAAATCTGCGGGTCTGCAATGGTGCGGGATTGCAGGCTGAGCAGACTGGAGATCATTTGCAGGTTATTTTTGACTCGGTGGTGCACTTCTTGCAGCAGCACTTCTTTTTCTTGCAGAGAACTGCGCAACTGTGACTCGGCACGGCGACGTTCGCCTAGTTCGGCTTGCAGTTGGTGATAGAGGCTGGCCTGTTGAATGGCGATCGCCAACTGGTTCGCAATCTGTTTCAGCACCTCCAGTTCTGCCGCTTGCCAGCGTCGCCCCGCCTGAGACGAATGCACCACTAATACGCCCCACAGTTCCTGATTGCCATCGTGGTTATCGCGACAGAGAATGGGCGCCACCATTTTGGACACTACCCCAATGGACTGCATAAACGAGAGCAAACCTGTCCCCCATGGATCCTGCGCCACATCCTGAACGATTCGCGCCTCGCCCTGCTGCAATACATCAGTTGCAGATTGGGCCAGTAGGTTATTAGGAAAGCTGGCCTGTTCGATAGAGGTTGCCCCCTCCATAACGGAGTCTTTGACAGTGACCCACGTGTCAGGGTCACGCCAATGCAGCACAGCAGCACGGTCAGTGCCTAGGCTCTGGCGGACTTCAGTAACGGCAGTGGCTAACACATCGTCAAGGTTAAGGGATTGGCGAATGCGCTGGACGATCGCCCGCAGCAGCTTCTCGCGCTGAGCTTGCTGCTGCAACGCGGCCGTGCGCTGCTGCACCCGTTCTTCCAACCGTTGATTGAGCTGCCGCAACTGGTCTTCGGCAAGCTTGCGTGGGGTGATATCAAGGCTTGATTCAATCAGCCGATACACTTGGCCGTCGCTGTTGAGCAACGGTGTCAGCGTGGTTAGCCACCAGCAGCTTTCACCGTTGCGTTGCTGATGGGTCTCATAGATGCGCCCCACCCGCTCCATCACACATCCCCAATAGCGCTGATAGAGGGGATAGATCGTCGTCGGTGGAAAGATAGCACTTAGCGGTTTGCCCCTAACGCTAGCGTCTATGAGCCCCAACCGCTCTTCTTGTGCCGGGTTGAGACCGGCAAGGCACAACATATTGTCCCTAACATCAATAACTGAAATCGCAGCTTGCGATCCTTCGAAAATACTGCGCAAAAACGTCTCGCTTTCTTCGAGCGCTGCTTTAGCACGCTTGTAATCCGTCATGTCAATGTTGACGCCCACCATGCCATCAACGGCCCCATCCACCCAGATGGGCGCAATGATTTTGTTAAAGGTGCGCCATTCACCATGGATAAGCCGCGATTCTTCTAACCGTACTACCTCCCCGGCAAGCACCTGCGCATCCTGTGCTTTCCAGGCATCCCATAGGTCTGAGGGCAATTGGCTTTTATCGTGAGGGGCTCCCACATTTCGGCCCCAGTGCTCCCGATCTGCTTGGTTTTGGATGATAGAAATACCATTACGGTCTTTCGCCCAAATTTCTAACGGCAAATACTCAATCAGCGCATGCAGCTGAGCTTCGCGCTTGCTCAGCGCCCGTTCAGCGGCAGAGCGCTGAGCCTCAGCAAACTGCTGTCGCGCTTCACTCTGTTTTTGCGCTGTGACGTCGTTGATGAGTGTGAATCGGGCGGGTTTTCCGGCCCAAACTATCGAGTTGCTGCTGACGCTAACCTGAATCAGAGAGCCGTCTTTATGTTGATGCACCCACTCGCCGCAGTACTGTGGGTCAGGATTTTGGCGGATCGCGTCTAGAGATTGAGCCAGGGTGTTGTCGCGATTAACCGGACGCATATCGGACAGTGTCATCTGCAAGAGTTCGGCTTGAGTGTAGCCATACAGGTTCGCTGCAGCTTGGTTGACGGCCAGAAACGACAGGGTTTCTAAGTCAAAAATCCACATGGGATTGGGGTTGGCTTCAAACAGCAGTCGGTACTGACTCTCAGATGCGGCAAGGATATCTAGTCCCTGTTTGCGATCGCTCACATCTCGGTCAATGACGGTCACTACCCAACAGCGTTCAGCCGCATTCCACTGCGAGGTAAGGTCTGCTAGAACCCATCGCTGGCTGCCATCACGATGGCGAAACCGATACTCGCGCTGATGGGGAACCCCCTGCAAGAGTTGGTGCCAGGAGGGGGCGACGATGGTGTGCCAATCGTCTGGGTGAATGCGCGATCGCCACAGCGTGCGATCTGCCATAAACTCTGCTGCCGTGTAGCCAAAAACAGCGTGACACCCCGCTGAACAGTAGTCGTAATCGTAGGTATGGGGGTCGTGTTCAAACAGCCGAAAGCTAACAATAGAGAGGTTAGGCTGGCCGAGGAAATTGCTGAGATTTGCCTCTGCCTGCTGCCGAAGCTTTTGCTCCTGCGCGAGCGATCGCTCCCCAATAGCGACCTGCCGTTGCAGAGCCTCGACTTGCGCTTGCAGCCGCACCATCGGGTCTTGGGGTCTTTCGCGGTAAGGGCTATCGGGCTGATCTAGATGGGTCGAGGCTGAACTGTTCATGGGCGCGATTCGCTCAGGTTGGGCAATGCAAACTCAGGCTGCGGCATAAACTTCCGGTTTCATCTAGCTATCACAACTTACGGTGTAAACTAACCTCTCTAAGCAAACTTTTAGGACGTTTAGCCTAAGTTTCGGGATTAATCACAGCTAGCAAAGCACTTCATATAGGATTACGCAAGATCATAGAGCGATTAAACTTATGGAGCGGCTAAGCTTATGGAGCGACTAGGCTTATGGAGCGATCGCCCGAGATTGTCGGATAGAGGCTTCTATGCAAAACGGACCGCTTATGAATCTGGGCATGGGCACCCGGCCATACGCCCCTATGAGGCCCATTAATGTTTGAATTTATCCCCGTATTCGGCCTCGTATTCGGCAATGCCGAGCTACTGAATGCGGCGGAGATCAACGATGTAGCGCGATGCGGCAGACTCCTCTTCGGCGGTGTCTTCCACCATCAGGTGAAGTACAGCGCCATCGGTCTGGCGCATCCAGGCTTCGGTTGCAACGGTTTCGGTTTCGGTAAGTGTTTCTAAGAAGGTATAGCCCTGTTGGTAGAGCTGGCGATAACCATACTCTACGCTCGTTCCTAAAATGCTGCTGCGAATATCATCAAGCTCAACATCCCCCCCATTTACATAGTTTGAGGTCAGAAACGGCTCAAAGACCCAGCCCGTGCGACCGTCTGCATCGGTGACATAAACCCAGTCACCGCTTCGGTTGTGGATGCTAACCCAGTCCCCCCGTTGCAGAAATTGCAGAACCGCAAACTGTGTGCCTGGCCCTGAGCGGAGATTCAGCGTCCCAACGTTGACACTGGCAGATTCCCCTGCGGTGATGACCATTGCAGTTGCGACGACCCCAAAAATAGAGAGGGAAGGAGCGATCGCCCAAGTCCTTACATTCATGTACTTTCCTTTGCCCTCGCAATAATCCTGCTCTTACGGTATTGCAGCCCCCGTTAACGCACTGTGATTCAAATCATCTGGAACGTTTAGAGGAGATGCCGTCGCCTCAGACTGTGGGATGGGCGATCGCTTTGGCTTAAAATCTTGTAAACTTTTATTAATCGTTCTGCTTTGGAGTCAGCCAATGCCTGCCAACCTTGGATTTGGAAAGCCTCAGTCAACTGCGCGTCCCAAGCCATCAAAGCGGATAGAGCAGCGAGAGGTGGCAGCACAGAAGCTCGACAAAATGAGAGCGGACGGCCTACCCGAGTATGAAGTTTACATTCGCATTCAGGGGAAAAAGCAGTGGTATCCCGTGGGGGCGATCGCCGTCAAGCGGTCTAACCAGATCGACCGCGCCATCTTTGGTAGCCGAGAAGACCTGCTCCAGGGTGGTTTTCGCCTCTTCCCCATCCTGCGAAAAAACCAGACGCAGCTTGAGTTTGGCCATCGCCTAAAAGAGTTTAAAGATGAGCCGATTCAGCTCGCAGTGCCGCCTAAGGAGAAGGCACCAGGGCCCCTCGCAGGCCTGCAAAATCGCATTGCCGCCGCATTCAAGCGAGACTAGTGCCGGAGCATGTTCAGCTACCGAGCCACAGGGGCTTAGGAACACGGATCTTTGAATGTGCAGTTCTTGTAGGTCAGGCATCTTGCCTGACCGTGGACAGCCGGGACGGCTATCCCACGTTATTTGATGCGAGTCCCTTCGGTGGGTCAGGGTTGTGTGGGGAGTGGGCTGCACTTGCCCACACAAAATTACGACGTGAACACCTCTCTTCTACCGAAGATGAGAGACTGAGATGAGAGACTTAAAGGTAAGAAACTTGGGATTGGCTCTTCTGGCTTTTCTGACAGATGGAGATTACGACAAGGCCAATACTGGGGACTCTCAGAATTGGCATGGAGCAGGTCACGATGGCACAACTTGAACGCCTCATCCTCATGGCAGAAGATGAGCTGACGCAATATAGCACTACCGCCCGCAAGATTGAGAAACTGCGGCGCAAGATCGGCATTTCGGTGCCACTCGCTGAGCAGCGGCAAATCAGAGAAACCCTGCAAGCTGAGATGCCCACCGACCCAATCAGTCAGGTGATTGAGCAGCAGCGGCAAACAGCGGCGCTGCCGTTTTGGGGCATTGCGGGGCTGGGGCTGCTGTTGGGTATTTCGTTTATGCAGCCTGTGGATTTTTTGGCGACGGCGTTGGGTGGATTTGCTGCCATCAAGATTCAGCAGCGAGGTTGGCAGCTCCAAGCACGCCGATTGGTGCTGCAAACGCTTGAGGATATTGAGCAGCGCATTCAGAACCCAACGGCAGACGGCAGCGCTGATTCGTAATGGATCAACCGAGAAAGAGTCGATAGGCTGGATTTTGATTCTCATCCCAATAGCGGTAGCCGAGGGTGTCGAGAAAGGCCTGCCACTCATTCATTTCCGCAGGGGGCACCTGCATCCCCACGACGATGCGCCCATAGTCAGCGCCGTTATTGCGGTAGTGGAATAGGCTGATGTTCCAGTTGGGGCTCATGGAGGAGACAAACTTCATGAGGGCACCCGGGCGTTCGGGAAACTCAAATCGGTAGAGCAGTTCATTGTGGGCTAGGGGCGATCGCCCCCCCACCATATGGCGCAGGTGCAGCTTGGTCAGCTCATCATCGGTTAGATCCAAGGTTTTGAAGCCGCACTGCTCAAAGGTTTTTACCATCGTCGTCGCATCGGCGCGGTTGGCAATTTGCACCCCGACAAAAATGTGGGCGGCGCGCTCATCGGCAATACGATAGTTAAATTCCGTGAGGTTGCGCTTGCCGATGCATTCGCAAAAGCGGCGCAGGCTTCCGGGTTCTTCTGGAATAGTAACGGCAAAAATTGCCTCGCGGCGTTCGCCCAGTTCTGCTCGTTCTGCAACAAAGCGCAGCCGATCAAAGTTCATGTTGGCTCCACAGGCAACTGCTACCAGAGTTTCTCCGCTGATACCCTCGCGTTCAACATAGGCTTTGGCTCCGGCGATCGCCAGCGCGCCAGCAGGCTCCATAATCGAGCGAGTATCTTCAAAAATGTCTTTGATGGCGGCGCAGATGTCATCGGTGCTGACGCGCACAATGTCGTCTACATACTGCTGGCACAGCCAAAAGGTTTCTTGCCCCACTTCGCGCACCGCCACCCCATCGGCAAACATCCCCACCTGAGGCAACCTCACCCGACGACCCACTTTGAGAGACTGATACATCGCGTCAGAATCTATGGGTTCTACGCCAATGATTTTGATATCAGGACGGATGCGCTTAACGTAGGCGGCGATGCCCGAAATCAAGCCCCCGCCGCCAATCGCCACAAATATAGCGTGGATGGGCTGCTGATACTGCCGCAAAATCTCCATGCCAATGGTGCCCTGCCCCGCAATTACATCCGGGTCATCAAATGGATGAATGAAGGTTAGTCCTTTTTCTTGCTCGAGTTGGCGGGCGTGGGTATGGGCTTCGTCAAAGGTTTCGCCCCACAGCACTACTTCGCCTCCGCGCGATCGCACGGCATCAATCTTGACCTGGGGTGTCGTGATGGGCATCACGATAATGGCAGAGGTTCCCAACTGCCGCGCTCCCAGCGCGACCCCCTGCGCATGGTTGCCCGCAGAGGCCGCAATCACCCCTTGGCGCAGCACATCGGGCGGCAGCTTCGCCATTTTGTTATAGGCGCCGCGCAGCTTAAAGGAAAAGACCGACTGCATGTCTTCTCGCTTGAGCAGCAGTCGATTGTCGAGTCGAGCCGATAGATTGGGCGCGAGGTCAAGCGGCGTTTCTTGCGCGACATCGTAAACCCGAGCAGTGAGGATGAGTTGCAGATAGTCACACAGCATGGGCGATCGCCAGTCATTCTAAACAAGTGCCGATAAGCTCTGATCTTACGGCACGGATGCCGCGACTCAACACCACGTCTCGGCAGAAGCCAGCGGTCTGACCTAGCCAACCCCTAACGCAATCTCACAAAAATAGAACTTGACAAAGCCTGATTGCTTTCGTCAGGGTAGTGGTATTCAGGTCATACTTTTGGATGAGACGACCTGCGCCTGCAAACGCTTGCAGGTTGAGTCCCCAAAGATGCCCACCAAGCCCATTTGAAATGGGTCTAATTCAGTGGGTAATTGGGTAATAATGATGCGGTTTCATTCTCCTGACTCAGTTGATGGAGGAGCCGCTGGAGCTGGTGGAGTTGGTAGGAGATCTAGTGGCGCTGGTGGAGGAGCCGCTGGAGTTGGCCGGGGAGCCGCTGGAATTGGCCGGGGAGCCAGTGGCGCTGGAGGAGGAGCCGCTGGAGTTGGCCGGGGAGCCGCTGGAATTGGCGGACTCACGGTGGCCGGAGGCGCAGATGGAGGCGGTGCAGCCGGAGTTGGCGTCTGATTAACCGGGGAAGGAGTTGGTTCCGGCGCTGGCACTGGGTCGTTTTGGCTCGGTGCTATTGGGGGTGTCGGGGCAGATTCTGTCGCGGTCGCAGGCTCTGGCTCTGATTCAGAGGACTCTGTTTCGGAAGGCTCTGATTCAGAGGACTCTGTTTCGGAAGGCTCTGACCCAGATGCCTCTGTCTCAGAGGGCTCTATCTCAGAGGCATCTGAAGCAGCAGATGGCGTTGCGGGGGCATCCTCTGCACCATCCTCTGAGGGGTCAGGGTTTGGAAAGGTGTCCGCAGCGGGGGGAGTATCCGCTGTCTCGGTTGCAGGGGTTGGCTCAGGAGGTACATCCACGGTTTGGCGCTCACCTCGGCGGCGGGCATCGCGGTTGCGGCGCGACCCTTCGATGGTCAGATCATACTCGATGGGCACGCTGGCACCACCCGTGACGGGTTGAAAGCGGGAGTTTCTAGCAGCTTGGATAGCGGCCTGGTCGATTTCTGCATTGCCGCTGGAGCGAGTGAGGGTAACACTGCGCACGCTGCCGTCAGGGTTGATATCAACGCTCACCATGGGTTGCCCCTCGGCCCCGGCATCAAGGGCGCTCCGGGGATAACTGGGGCGCACGCAGTTTTGACAAGCTACGGTGCGCGACCCTTGGCCCTGACCGCTGCCGTTGGTGGTTGAGGGGGCCGCCGCGACCCCAGGGCGATCGCCCGCAGGCGCATTGGGGACGGTGCCAGCGCCAGCGGTAGCGGACTCGGTGGGCGCGGCGGTAGTGCTGGTGCCCCTGTCGGCCCGGGACTCGCGTAGCTGCTGCTGCAGGTTGCGCAGCCGCTCGAACTGAGACTCAGTGGGTTCAGTGGCTACGGCTTCCGGCTCGACATCTTCTTCGACATCGTCTGGGAGGTCTTCAGCTACCTCGGCGGCTTCGGCTTCGCTGGTGGGAGCCTCTTCCTCGACATTGGGCTGGGGTTCTTCTAAGGCTGATTCTGCCTGGGTGTTCTCCAGCGGTTCTGGACTGTCTGGGGCGATCGGCTCTACTGGAGGTGCCACTGGCGCAGGCGGAGCTACTACCGCCGCGCGCGGTGGGGCACTGGCTGTCGCCGCTGCTGGGTCGTTGGTTTGGGTACTGAGTTCGGCGGGCTGGGCTGGGTCGGGCAAGACCTCTAAATCGTCGGGCAGTGGCTCGGTTGGGGAGTCAGTAACAATCAGCTCAATGGGCGATACCTCATCGGTGGCTGCTTGCCAAACGTTGAACTGGCTGAGGCTAAGCGCTATCCCGTGGGCACCCAGGGACCCCACAAGTCCCCAAAGCAGGAGTCTTTTCAGCTTTTTCTGCTCGTGCTCATGCTGTTGGACGCAGATTTCTGAAAGGCTCATGATCAATTGCCTAAAGAACAAAAATCGTCTTAGCTATTCTAGACGATTGATAAAGAATAGCATTAGGTAAAAGCCAAAGTTTGGACAGAGCGCATCTTCAGCGCATCTTTTTGGATATAAAATTGGGTTCCTTTTCTGGCGGTGAAATATCTGTTCTAAAAGAGTTTTAGGTTTTTAGCCGCTAACAAAGCCTCTGCCCTAACGGCTCTATCTGAAATCCATACCTGGACATTGCAATGCCAGCATTTCCAACTAAGACTTGACATTGTCTCTCAAATCAGAGTCAATACCTTTTGACACTCTTTTTCAATTAGATTCAATTAGAGGCCTATGGGTACTATTTTTGCGGCAGGGGGCATTGTTATGTGGCCGCTGCTGGGGTTTTCGGTTTTGGCGATCGCCCTGATCATCGAGCGCTCCCTTTTCTGGTTTCGTATCAACCGCCGCCAACGCCCGGTGATGCAAGACATTTTGCACACCTATCGGCAAGCGCCCATGGATGTGTACCCCAAACTGCGGCAGAACGTTAACTTGCCAATCGCCCGCATTTTTCTCGAAGCGCTGGACATTGAAGGGGCCAGCCCCAAGCAGTTTCACTTGGCTCTAGCCAGCGCCATGCAGGCCGAACTGCCCCACTTGCGCCGGTTTAACACTGTCTTTGCCACCATTATTAGCGTCGCTCCGCTGCTAGGGCTGCTGGGCACCATTCTTGGATTAATTGCGTCGTTTGCCGCCATTCAGTTGGGCGACATTGGAGCCAATGCTAATGCAGTAACCGGCGGCATTAGCGAAGCTCTGGTGTCTACCGCTGCTGGATTAGTCGTCGCCATTGGTACGCTGCTGTTCGCCAATCTGTTTCGCGGCTTCTACAAACGCCAGATCGCGCTGATTCAAGAGTACGGCGGCCAGTTTGAGATTCTCTACGAAACCCATTACGAACGGCAGAGCCAGCTTAAGGAAGAGACCTTTGCTAGGTAGGTGAACAGAGTTTTAAGTTCTCTCAGTAGAGCTTTAATTCAAAACTTAACATTCAAAATCTCCAAGATTTCTCCTTCGGAGACGCTGCGCGAACAAAACTCTCCCACTCCTTCCCTATTCACTTCCCCTTCCCATGTCCTACCTCCCCGACGAACCCGAAGAAGACTTTGAACTCAACATTGTGCCGATGATCGATGTCATCTTTGCGATTTTGACGTTTTTCATTATTTCGAGCCTGTTCCTCACCCGCTCAGAATCGCTGCCTGTAAATCTGCCGAAGTCTGCTAGTGCCGAGGTGCAGGAGCGAACTCGGATTACGGTGACGGTAGAAGAGTCGGGGGATATTGCCCTAAATCGGGAGGCGATCGCCCTCGAAAATCTCCAAGCTGACGTGCGCGACCTGATGGGTCGCACTCAGGAATCGGTGATTGTGATCAATGCCGATGAAGCCGTTAGCCACGGTCGTGTGATCGCGATCATGGATGAGCTGCGGGAGATTGAGGGGGCAACGTTGGGGATTGCGACGCGACAGCCGGAGTAGGGGAATGGGACTGTTCGGCATTTTTCTGTGAATTGATATGCATGCAAAGATGGTGCGATCGCAGCCTTTGGCTTTCTCTAAATCGCCTATATCCCTAACATTGGGGTTGTGTTTGGGCGGTGGCCTTTTGCTGGCCTGCCTGTTAGGCAGCGTTTTGCTGGGGGCGGCGGATATTGCGCCGGGCACCGTGTGGCAGGCCATCTTTCAATTCGACGGCTCGACGGAGCATCTGATTATTCGCACGGTGCGGCTGCCGAGGGCGATTTTGGCAGTGGTGGTGGGGGCGGCGCTGGCGGTGGCCGGAGCCATTACCCAGGGGCTAACGCGCAATCCGCTGGCGGCACCTGACATCCTCGGCATTAATGTGGGGGCGGCATTGGCGATGGTGCTGGCGGTGTTTTTGCGCGGCAGCGGTGGCAGCTACGTGGGGTTTGCCTTTGGCGGGGCTGCGATCGCCGCCATTACCGTCTACTGGCTCGGCTCCATGGGTCGCAGTGGCCTGACGCCGCTGAAGCTAGTGATCGCCGGGGCCGCGCTTTCCTACCTGCTCAGCTCCCTCACCACAGGCATTCTCATTCTCAGCCAGCGCACGTTGGATGAAATTCGCTTTTGGCTGGCCGGGTCGCTGGCCGGGCAAGATATTGCCGCCATCATGCCGATACTGCCCTACATTGCAGTGGGCTTGGTCGGGTCCCTAGCCCTCGGACGACAACTTACCCTGATGGGCCTGGGCGAAGATGTAGCCCAGGGGCTAGGGCTGAATACGGGATGGGTGAAGGTCGCCGCCGCCATTATGGTGGTGCTTTTGGCAGGCAGCGCTGTTGCCCTGGCTGGGCCGATTGGCTTTGTGGGGTTGGTCGTACCCCACGTCGTGCGCTTCGCCGTCGGCGTCGATTACCGCTGGATTTTGCCCTACTCCATGATCGCTGGGGGGATCTTGCTATCGGTCGCCGACACTGTCGCGCGCTTGGTGATTCGACCCCAGGAGCTGCCGGTAGGGATCATGACGGCGCTGGTGGGAGCACCGTTTTTTATCTACTTGGCCAGGTCGAAGATTAAGCGGTAGGGCACAAGTTGATGGTGGGCGGTGCCCACCTACGAAGCTACCCCACGAAACTTAAACTTTAAACCCGACACCTCAAACCCCTCCCCCATGTCCACTACAAAACCCTGGCTCTCCATTCGCCCTCGACAATTTCCGCTCTCCTTTCGGGTTGATCGGCGGGTGCCTTTGGTTTTGGCATCTCTGGTGGTAATTGCTTTGCTCTCTCTGGTATTCAACGTCAGTCAAGGCGAGTATCCGGTGCCGCCGCTGGAGGTGGTGAAGACGATCTTGGGATTTTCGGCCAGCCCTGACTATGCCTTTGTGGTGAATACCCTGCGGCTGCCCCGCGCGCTGGTGGCGCTGCTGGTGGGCATGGGGCTGGCGACAGCAGGGACAATTTTGCAGGGCATTACCCGCAATCCGCTGGCGGCACCCGAAATCATCGGCATTAACTCAGGAGCGAGTTTGGTGGCGGTGGCGCTGATTGTGCTGTTCCCGCAGGTGGCAGTGGGCTGGTTGCCGATCGCCGCGTTTTTGGGCGGGCTGGGGGCGGCGATCGCCATCTACCTCCTAGCCTGGAACGGCGGCAGCTCTCCCATTCGCCTGATTTTGGTGGGCATCGGCCTCACCTCGCTGACGGGAGCCTTCACCAGTTTGATGATCACCTTTGGCAATATTTATAACGTCAGCCAAGCGCTGGTATGGCTCACCGGCAGCGTCTACGGGCGCAGTTGGGAGCACCTGTGGCCGCTGCTGCCCTGGCTGGGGGTTTTTCTGCCCCTGACCCTGGTGCTAGCGCGAGATCTGGACACCTTGAACCTGGGCGACAACCTGGCCCAGGGGCTGGGCAGCCGGGTGGAGGGGACTCGCAGCCTGCTGCTGCTCTGCACCGTGGCCTTAGCCGGAGCATCAGTCGCTACTGCTGGCAATGTTGGCTTTGTCGGACTCATGGCCCCACATCTGGCCCGACAGATGGTTGGGCCAGCCCATATCGGGCTAGTTCCGGTAGCGGCCTTGACCGGAGCCTGCATTGTCGAACTAGCCGATTTAGTAGGACGCCTCGCCTTTGCACCGATTGAGCTGCCCTGCGGGGTGATTACCGCCGTGATTGGCACACCGTACTTTTTGTGGTTGTTGTGCCGCGATGGTCGAAGACCGGCCTCCTAAGGCCAACGCAACCGCTGAGAGGTTCAGATCCCTGGGTTTTGCCAAAACCTAGGGATCTTGGTTAAGCCGATCAAACTGCGACCGCCCCCACCCCCAACTGCACCCGCCAGAGGCCTGCGTAAATGCCCCCCTGTTCTAGCAGTTCGTCGTGGGTGCCCTGCTCCACAATTTGCCCCTTGTCCATCACGTAGATGCCATCGGCATGGCGAATGGTGGAGAGGCGATGGGCGATCGCAATCGTCGTTCTATTTTGCGTAATCTTTGCCAGAGATCTCTGAATCGCCGCCTCGGTTTCGTTATCTACGGCTGACGTTGCCTCATCCAGAATCAGGATTGGTGGATCTTTGAGGATGGCACGGGCGATCGCTAACCGCTGTCGTTGTCCCCCAGAGAGTTTCTGTCCCCGTTCGCCCACGATCGTGTCATAGCCTTGCGGAAGTTGCTCAATAAAGTCGTGAGCTTCCGCTAGTTTTGCCGCGTGGATAATCTGCTCCTGAGTTGCATTAAGACTGCCATAGCGAATGTTATCGGCAACAGTGCCGTGAAATAGAAAGACATCCTGACTCACCCAGCCAATGCATTGTCTTAGCTCCAATAGGTGAAGTTCTCGAATGTCGTTGCCATCAATTAGAATGCGTCCACTTTGCACGTCATAAAAGCGGAGTAAAAGCTTAACCAGTGTACTTTTACCTGAACCTGTTGCGCCCACAATTCCGATCGTGTTTCCGGGTGGAATCTGCAACGAGAGATCTTTGAGAACCGGATGACGACCGTTGTAGGCAAAGGTTATATCCTCAAATTGAACTTCTCCGTGGACAGAACTGAGTGGTAAAACGCGATCGCCATGGGGAATCGCAATCGGAGTATCGAGCAAGCCCATGACGCGCCGCACCGATGCCATCGCCCGTTGATACTCATCCATGATTTCGCTGAGAAAAGTAAACGGCCACAGCAAGTCCTGCACAATAAACACCATGAAACCATAAGTACCTACCGTTAAGCGACCCTGAAGCACTTCCCGACCGCCCAAGTACAACGTCAGCACAAATCCCAGTAAAATCAGAAACCGAATCAACGGCTGAAAGGCAACACTGAGGGCGATCGCTCTTTGATTCCCTCGACGATAGGCTTCACTCTCTTGATAGACGCGATCGCTCTCATAGGCTTCAGCGGTAAAGCTTTTGATCGTGGCAATGCCAGAGAGATTATTGGAAAGGCGATCGCTAATCAGCCCTGCCTGGTCACGCACGGTGTCATAACGAGGAGCCAAACGAGATTGAAATAGAAACGTTCCCCAAAGAATGAAGGGAATCGGCACCATTGCCCACCAAGCAATACCGGGAGCCAACAGCACAAAGCTGATGCCAACGGCACATACTCGTGCGAAGAAGCTGATCAGATCCTGGGCACCGGAGTTGAGGAACCGTTCTAGCTGGTTAATGTCGTCGTTGAGAATGGATAGCAGGGTTCCCGTGCTGTGGTCTTCAAAGTAGGCGAGATCTAGCTCTTGGAGATGGTTATAAGTATCGACTCGTAATTCATGTTGCAGGGTTTGCGCCAGGTTGCGCCACAGCTTATCGGCTCCATATTGACTAAGGGATTCTAAACCCCAGGTGGCGATCGTCAGCAGCGACAGCACGAATAATTGAGTCAGCGGATCTTGAATGCCAAATCGAGCAATCAATGAGGCTTCTTGCTCAACGACTACATCGACAGCAACGCCGATCAGATAAGGCGGCGCTAAATCAAACAGCGTGCGAAAAATAGAGCAGAGCGTTGCGCCCCAAACTTGCACCTGATAGGGCTTGCCGTAGCGGAGTAGACGTACCAAAGGAACCTGAGTCATGATTCGATAAAATGGGGAGATGCTAGCCTGTACAAGGTGAGCCAATTGACAGCGATATGGAGTTTGAGTTTGATCCACAAAAGAGTCAGTCTAATCTGCAAAAGCACGGCATTGACTTTACAGAGGCTCAACAATTGTGGATGGATATCGATCGCATTGAAATTCCCGCGAGAATCGAGGATGAAGCCAGATTTTTGGTGATTGGTAAAATTAAGGCTAAACATTGGTCAGCGGTAATTACCTATCGAGAATCAAGAGTCCGAATCATATCCGTTCGACGGGCACGAGCAGAAGAGGTGGAGATTTATGAAGGCGGAAGCATTTGACCAGCGCTTTGAGCAAGGTGAAACGATTACTGAATTTTTGGATCTCTCTCAAGCTCGTCGTCCGGGGCACGACTCGAGAGCGGTAACGATCGATTTTCCTGAATGGATGTTGGATGCATTAGATCGGGAAGCAAGGCGACTGGGAGTGACTCGTGAATCGATTGTTAAGGTGTGGCTGGCTGAACGGCTTGAACGAGTGAGTTAAAGGAGAGCTTGTATTAGGGCGATCGCTCCTTAACGTCCACTACTTCTACTATTTGTTTGTTCAGCCCACACAAAGCTCGTTCCCGAAGTGTGTGCAGCGCACAATCGCCCCTCCACGTCCTCCACTTCAACGATGCGATCGCCCCTTAATCAATTCCGCCACTCATCTCGTTATCCTGTTGTCGGAATCTTTGCAATACTTACAGACTGCAACGCCTCTGGAAATTTTTTCCAGGGCAAATCACCTGTATGACTGCTGCAATAGAGTTCACCAAACTCAAGCAAGGCAGTGGCAGTTTTGTCAGTTGGCAGGGTGGTGAATAGGTAGGTGGGTTTGTGGGGGGCAGAGAAGGCAACTGCACAGGGGAGATCGCATGTCCAAAGGCAACCCACAGGCTGGATTTCAACCTCATTAAGCTGCGCTTTTTCACCTCTTAATGCGTTGAGTCGCTCAAGTAATTGTGTACCATCAGCAGGTTGCTCTTCAGATGGCTTCTCAGAGGAATGGTGGCAAGATTGGCAGACAAAGAGGGTGTGTTTTGGCATGGTTTTTAGGGTGTTTTGACTAGGTATTTGGATACGTCATCAAGAACCTTTTGGGCAGCGAAAAAATTCAAGCCGCGCCATACAGAAAAATCGACTAAATACACCTGATCTCTCTCTTCAGCTTTGAGCTGTGCCCAAAGGGGATTTTTTCGAAGTGCATCAATTATGGCGAGATCATCTTGCTGCAAAGATGCAATAAAAATGACATCACTATCAATCTCTGGTAAGACTTCCTTAGAAATCGCTAAATCCAGATCACCTGATTCTTCAAACAGCGGATTCAGAATGCCCAAGTCTTTTAAGATTGCGCCTGCAAAAGAGTTTTCACGAGCTATAACTAGCTGCCCTGTAGCAATAAACATAAATGATACTTTAATTTCTTGCTTTTGATTGAGATGCTGTTTCAGCTCACTGATTCGTTGATGGTAGTAATCCATCTTCTGGCTGAATATATCTGACTTCTCAAGGGTTCTTGCCAGTTCCTCTGTTTGTTGCTGCCAATCACCCGTAATCTCTTCCCAAGGCAAAATCACGGTTGGTGCAATGCTTGGCAAATACGCATAAACTGCTTCAAATGCTGAATGAGAAATAACAATGATTAAATCAGGACTGAGTTCTACAAGCTTTTCCAAATTAGGTTGCCCTGTTGGACTTCGCAAAATTTCAATCCCGCTTGATTTAGATTGAAAGTAATCGAAATCAGCTTCAATTTCAGTTGTTATCCAGGTCGCAACTGGTTTAACATCCAATGCAAGAGCTGCCGCAAAGCTATTAAAATCTAATGTTACAATTCGCTGTGGATTGAGAGGAATACAGGCTTCTCCTCTCGCGTGTTTTACCACGCGACAATCGGTTGCTAACTGTCTAGACTTTGAATCTGTAGAGGTTTGAGGAACACGTTTAGTACAAGCTGGGACGAGCAAAAATATCAAAACTCCTAATAAAACTAGGGAAAGAATACGGCGTACAGAACGTTTCATAGACTAGACTAATCTCGGTGTTTTAGCTGTCAGCATCAATTAATAGAAGGACGAAAATCAAAATGTCCAAGAAATGGTTCCTTGTACTGTAAATGGTGCTCCAGGAGAAACTCGCAATCGACTAAAAGCGTTTTCAAAATAGTCTACATCGAAAATATTCTTGAAATTGAGAGCCGCACGAAATCTATTTTGTTCATAGAAAATCGCGGCATCCGTTGTTAAATAGCTGGGAACTTCAAAGGTATTGGCTGCATCTCCAGCGCGATCGCCCACATAGAAAAGCCCTAACCCAAATCCCAAACCTTGCAAATCACCTTGTTGAACCTCATAGGTTGTCCAAAGGCTGGCAGCATGAGGGGTGGTTCGCTGAACACGATTGCCAACGGGGATAGAATTATCTTCGGTAACGCGCGCATCGTTATGGGCGTAGCTCGCAAAAACATTCCATCCTGGCAGAATTTCGCCTGTAAGGCTCAGTTCAATTCCCTGACTTTGTTGTTCTCCTGTTTGAATAGAGAAGCCCGGATTACCTGGATCATCGGTTAGAACATTAGATTGGGTAATATCGTATAACGCTAATGTGGCTGAAAGGTCATCAGTAATATCAGTTTTTACACCGACCTCAAACTGAGTCCCTCTAGTGGGTTCAAAGTCTTCGCCAGAAAAGGAAGCTCCGATCGCTGGCTCAAACGAACGGCTGTAGCTTGCGTAAAGAGAAATTGCTGGAATTGGTTGATACACAATCCCCACCCGTGGACTAAATGCTTCTCCTGATTGACTGGCTTCTGTATTTGCCAGGAAGTCTCTATTGGTTTGACGAAATAAATCAAACCGTCCGCTTAAAAGTAGATTTAAGTTATCTGCAAGCTCTATCTGATCTTGTAGTACGAAACCAAGTTCATCGGTTACGGTATTTGTATCAAGTTCAAAAGTAATGTCTCCTGATGATTGACCATAGATTGGATCAAATAAATCAATTGGTGCACCTGATCTGCCCGTAAATCTTAAGCTGTTATCTAACCTGCCAAGATCAATTCCAAATAACAACTGATGATCGATCGAACCTGTTGAGAATCTACCCAGGATATTGGTTACAAGTCTGTAATCGTAGTACTGGTCTTGTAAATCATTGAAGGTTCTCAGCAAAGTACGGTTATCTGACAAAAGTTCAGTGCCAATATTGATTCCACCTCCGTCATAGTTCACATATCCATATCGAAAGGTGTTATTTAATGACCAATTCTCGCTGAATTGATGCTCTAATCTGTACCCAATTCTTGTCGCTTCAACACCAAGTTCCCCTTCATTGGTGATGCGATCGCGGGGGATATCGCCATTGGGATTAGAAAATATCGTTCCAGTTGCTGGCAAGCCCAAATTATAATTATCCTGGTACAAATTTCTATACCCTCCTTCAACGATCAGGTTGGTATTCTCTCCAAGTTCAACACTGATAACGGGTGCAACTACTAAATTTCTAGTTTCACTAAGGTCGGTGAAGAACTCCTGATTCCTGTAAGAGGTATTGAGTCGATATAAAACTCTTCCAGAGTCGTCTAATGGCCCTGACAGATCTATCTCGCCACGATAGAAGTTGAAACTTCCAACAGTCCCCTCAATAAAGTAATACGGATCACTCAAGGGCTGCTTCGTCACAAAGTTAACAGTTCCCCCCGGAGAGGATGTACCAAACAGGACAGAGTTTGGCCCCTGTAGAACTTCGATCCGTTCAATTCCTGTTAGATCAGGCCCAATGTTAGATGCTAGGCCGTTTGTGTCCCGAATTCCATTCAGTGTAGGCTGGCTAAAAAATCCCCGCACTTGCAATCGTAGGGAGTCGAAGTTCGTGGGGGCTGAATTACGTACACTGGGGGCATTGAGGAGCGCACTTGAAATATCAGCCCGTTGATCGCGGAGTACTTCTTCAGGAATTACCTGAATTGATTGGGGAATATCTCGCAACGGTGTTTCCGTCCGTGTTGCTGTCGTTGCACTCCGTGGGTTATAGCCCTCATCCTGCTCCCCCGTCACCACCACCTGAATCGCATCTTCTTCAGCAACGGCATCGGCATCCCCCAGCGTCACTGCCAGCACCAATCCTTGAGTTTCTGGCATCACCTCAGCCACAGGGGTTGCATCCGTCCCCGTAATGGCAACTCGCACGGTGTCACCAGGCAATTGCGACACACTCACCAGCGCAATCCCTTCGATTGGGTTTGATTGAGAGAACTCCTCCGCAACAGTGGCATTGGCAATATCCGCAATCAGGGCATTACCCACCGCCCGAATTTCTGAAAGCGACAGTTCACCCGCTGCCGTTTCCAGAATTACCTGCAATCCAGCGTCCGTTGCTTCCACCCGCACATCAGTAATTTGGATCAGAGACGCTTCGATTTGAGCCACCCAATCTTCAACCGTTGTTGCAGGTTGGTCAAGTTCAGTCAGTTGAAGAATATTGGTCGTGAGTTGAGGCTCTGTATCCTCCTCCACTTCCCCTTGAACAGGAGAAGACAGAGGCGATGCCGCAACCTGCGCCCACACTGGCGATACCCCTAACGTGCTGACAATGCTACTCACAATTCCCGCAACACACCACAGACCCACTTGAAACGATAACTGTCCCACGTTTATACCCACTCCTTATACACCAGCCAGCACAATCCAGCTTGTTGAAAACTATTCCCGATTAGGAATAGGACATAGTGTAGAGAAGCTCAAGGGGCGGCGTCTATCCATAAAACCGCCTTTTGTATCACAAAACCGCCTTTTTCCCCGCCAAACACTCACTGGGCGTGATGCCAAACTGGCGCTTGAAGACCGTCGCAAAGTAACTTAGATGCCCATACCCCACCAGGCGAGCCACTTCTGCCACCGTTCGGCTAGGCTCCCGCAGCAGTTGCTCAGCGCGGTTTAGCCGTTGCTGCATCGAGTACCCCACCACCGTTGTACCAAACAACTCTCGAAACCCCCGTTGCAGGGTGCGATCGCTCAACCCCACCTGTTGCGCCAGATCAATCAGCGAGGGTGGATTCTCCAGTTGATGGCTCAAAATCTCTTTAGCGTGATGCAACCGATTGATCGTATCCAGCTTTAACCCCGGTGAGATGCGGGACTGCCCTGGATTCGACGCAACCCAGTCAAGCTGCATCGCCAATAATTCAAACACCTTTGCCTGAAGATACATTCGCTTTACGGCACCAAAGTAGGGCGCATTCCACATCTGCTGAGCCAGCGATCGCATCTTTGCCGTCACGGTTGGGTAAAACGAACCCTTCCAGTCCTCTCCCTTCACCAACAGCTTCAACACATCAGAACGGCATTGCCCATCCATTAAGAACGACTCCAGCAGTTCTGGCAAAATTTGGATATCTACCACTGTGAGACGCTGCCCTTTTCGATGCTTCTCCACATAGGCAGGCGAAATGCCGCTACCCGAAAAATAGCCGCAGGTTCCCCCCAAATTTGGATGCACCGCATCAAAGTAGATATAGCCTGATAGAAAAATGCCAATCTGGATCGGATGGTCATGGGCGGGGGCCTGAAGCATCCAATCTTGATGAAATTCCTGATCGGTAAAACTCAGCCATACTCCAGGCAATAGCTCCATGCTGCGGCTATAGCCCTGCCCGATCGACTCCGGCACACTTGTCAGCGACTCAAATGCATCCAGCACCCGATTGCCAGCTTCAGGTGGAGGTGTCTGCTGACACAGTTCGTCCCAGTCTGCTTGGTTAAGAATGAGCGTCATAGTAAGACTAAATCGATCGAAGATTGACTCAAATAAGAATAATTTGCAATAATGCTACCACACCTATCTCTAAACCCAGAACCTCCTGACTATGCAACTTCGAGAATCCACCAACCAGCTTGTCGGCGTTGCAGAGACGTTGATGATCACCCTTTATGCTCGTGCCAGTGAAACTCAGCGCCCTAAGCCGATTTTGAGTGATTGCCAAGCTGTCGAAATTGCAGAGAGCTTGGATTATGACTTCACAAAATATGAGAAGGGCTGGGCATCACAACTGGGCTGTGTGATTCGGGCTAGAGCGTGCGATCGCATGGTGCAGAACTTTCTGGAAACCCATCCGAGTGCGGTGATTGTCAATCTCGGTGCCGGATTGTGTACCCGATTCTCGCGGGTCGATAACGGTGAAGTGCGCTGGTACGAAGTGGACTTTCCAGAGGTGATTGCCCTACGACGCAAGTTCTTTCAGGAGACTGACCGACATCACTTCATCGCTAAATCAATTCTAGATTTCACCTGGATGGACACGATTCAACGAGAACCGAATCAGCCAATGATGGTTCTCTATGAAGGCGTATCCATGTATCTCTCGGAGATTGAAAATAAAGCCTTATTGCAGCAGATTAATGAGTGTTTTAGTCCTGTTAAAGCTGTGTTTGATGTGTTGAATCGTAAACGCTCACGAAGCGCCAAACAGCATGAGACTGTCTCGAAAACGAACGCTGAATTCAAGTGGGGAATTGATCGGTCTAGCGAACTTGAAACCTGGAGTCAAACTATACAGTTAACGCAAGAGGTTTTTTATCTAGCCCAGTTTCTTGATTATCCACAACGGTTGCCGATCGCTTGGCGCATTCTGGCACAACTGCTTCCGTTTATTCCGCTTACACTCTTCAAAAACGCTGGTCGGATTGTGCAATTGCAGATCGGCAGTTATTTCTGATCAGTAGCACCTATTAGATGTAACCATTGCCAGACGTGACACAACTATCAGCGTAGAGTTGGCGAAAGTCCTGACTGTACATACCAGAGGTTTGCATAAAGACCACTCATCGATAACAACTCCTTATGGGTACCTTGCTCTACCAGTTGCCCGTTCTCCATCACGTAGATACAGTCTGCGCTGCGAATCGTGGAAAGACGGTGGGCGATCGCGATCGTCGTCCTACCCTGAGTAATCACCGCTAGCGATCGCTGGATCGCCGCCTCGGTCTCATTGTCCACCGCAGAAGTCGCCTCATCCAAAATCAAAATCGGCGGGTCTTTGAGCAGGGCGCGGGCGATCGCCAGTCGCTGCCGCTGCCCTCCCGAGAGTTTCTGCCCCCGCTCGCCCACGATGGTGTCGTAGCCCTGGGGCAACTCTTGGATAAAGTCGTGGGCCTCGGCCTGCTGGGCGGCGTGGATAATTTGCTCGCGGCTGGCGTCAAAACTGCCGTAGCCAATGTTTTCGGCCACCGTGCCGTGAACAAAAACACATCCTGACTCACCCAGCCGATGCAGCGGCGCAGATCGCCCAAGTTGAGGTCGCGAATGTCTTGCCCATCAATCGCAATCTGCCCCTGGCCCACCTCGTAGAACCGCAGCAGCAGCTTGACGAGCGTACTTTTGCCCGAGCCGGTGGCCCCCACAATGCCGATGGTAGCTCCAGCGGGAATGTGCAGCGACAGGTCTTTGAGCACGAGATGGCGACCCTCATAGGCAAAGGTGACTTGGTCAAACTGCACGCTGCCCGCGACGGTTTTAAGCGGCAGGGCGCGACTGCCGGGGGGAATGGCGATCGCCGTATCCAGCAGCGCCATCACCCGACGCACCGAGGCCATGGCGCGCTGGTACTCATCCATCAGTTCGCTGAGGTCGGTAAAGGGCCACAGCAGCCGCTGAATGATAAAACCAAAAACCCGTAGGTACCGGCGGAGAGCTGCCCCTGGGCCACGGCCATGCCGCCCAAAAACAGCGTGGCGGTAAAGCCGACCAGAATCACAATGCGAATGACGGGCACAAAGGCGGCGCTGAGGGCGATCGCCTTGGCATTGCTCTGGCGGTAGGCGTTGCTGTCGGCGCTGATGCGATCGCGCTCATACCCCTCCGCCGTAAAGCTTTTGATCGTGGCTATGCCCGAGAGATTGTTGGACAACCGACTGCTGATCAGCCCGCTTTTCTCGCGTACGTCGGCATAGCGGGGCTCTAGCCTGCTCTGAAACACCACCGACCCCCAAATCACAAAGGGAATTGGGGCCATCGCCCACCAGGAGACGCCCGGTGCCAGGGCAATAAAGGTGCTGCCCACAAACAGAATGGTGGTGAGAAAGTGCAGAATATTGTGGGCACTAAAGTTCAAAAACCGCTCTAGCTGGTTGATGTCGTCGTTGAGCACCGACAGCAGCATGCCGGAGCTGCGGTCTTCAAAGTAGCTCAGCTCCAGGTTTTGCAGATGGCTATAGGCATCGACCCGCAGCTCGTGCTGAAGGGTTTGGGCCAGGTTGCGCCACAGGCGACTGTAGGCGTACTCGGTCAGCGACTCCATGCTCCAGATCAGCAGGGTTAGGAGGGATAGAATGGCCAGTTGCCCGGTGATGCTGGCAATGCCGAATTGGGCGATCAAAGAGTTCTCTTCATTCACAACCACGTCGATGGCGATGCCGATTAGGTAGGGCGGGGCTAGGTCAAAAATAGTGTTGAGAATGGAGGTGACTACAGCACCCGAAATTTGGCCCCGATAGGGTTTGCCATAGCGGAGTAGACACAGAAGGGGAGTAGATAAGTAGCTAGGCGCAATTAAATATAAAACGTTCCAGTGGGTAATTCCCGGCTTGACTGCGTGCCTCCATCCCCTCAATGACGGTCATGGCTAGGTCATATTCGTTATCAAACATCTGCCCGGCAAT
>JAESGQ010000121.1_pt1 | contig 48341 bp, 32 predicted proteins | sample 9266251 | NCBI WGS metagenome assembly JAESGQ01 (sample SAMN17056778, study PRJNA650883) | algae metagenome | isolation source: Kaiparowitsia implicata GSE-PSE-MK54-09C and co-occurring heterotrophs from... | place: USA: Kaiparowits Plateau, Grand Staircase Escalante National Monument, UT ... | reverse complement strand
GGAGTGAGCCGCGTGACTACGACACCTGTTTGTATCAAGCCCGCCATCTGATTGAGAACGTGTTTGCCAAGTTGAAGCAATATCGGGCGATTGCGACCCGCTATGACAAGCGGGGTACCACGTTTCTGAGTGGCGTTTACCTAGCGGCAACTGTCCTTCTGTTAACTTGATTGTCTACACGCCCTAGTACTTCTGATTGACATACATCTGAAGCCAACGCTCAGACACCCCTGTAACTCGTGCTATCGCAGCAAGCGCAAGGCGTTCGAGCAACAAGTTATCAACCCACTGACGGGTGGCTAAGTCAATGGGTTGCCGAGTGGCGTTCTCCACAAACTGTCGTCCGCACTCCTGACAACGGAATCTGGGTTTACCGTAATGAGTGTGTCCGTATTTGATAATCTGAGCAGATTGGCACTTAGGACAGTTCATGGAATTGTCTGGGAGCGTTGAGTTTTCTAGTTCACTAGCCTACCATTACTATTCAGCACTACCAACGTATCAATTTCTATGGTGATGTTCATTAGGAGCTTCGTTGCTTGTATAACCGCGCAGAGTGTTGTAAACAGTAATCTGCTCAGGAGAGAGCATTGGAGTAATTTTTAGATGCGCTTCAAGGTGGGTTGCACGTAGCTCACCATACAATTCTGCGAGTGATTCAGTCTGCATTCGTAATTCTGTTGGAGTGATAATGCCGCTTGCGAAAGATGCACTGAGTACCTGCTCACTCTCCACAATTCCTTGCCCTATACTTTTTGCTTTTGTATTCATCTCCTGGAATACAGTTTCTATTCTCTGAATCTGTTCAGCAGATAGATCAAGTTGTCCTTTAAGCGCAAGAACATGATCAGGGCCAGGATAGCTGTTCAACTCAGCAGTTCTCGCATATCCTGCACCACGACCATTCAATAAATCATCAACTTCTTGTGTGCTCAATCCAACCACAGGACTAGACAGTTGATTGGTATAGGGTGATTCAGTTACTTGACCAGAAGCTTTTAGGTGCGTGAAAACAGTGAAACTTGCAACTGAGAAAATTATTAGGGAGGAGAAAATTATTTTGAGGTTCCTTTGCATAAAAACCTCTGAAAACTGCATAGAGCAACATTTTTACTATATGGCATCCTCGCCTTTAGACGCTGAGTGGTCACAGATAACTTCAATGTACTGCCCCCATCACAGACCCTGCGGCATGGCCTTGTAATTAGAGGGGGAATTCCTCCTAATACGCCTATGGGAGGGATTAGGTAGAAAAATTCAAGATAACCACTCTTTTGGATGGGTGAGGTGGGGTGGCGTCACAAAATGTAGAGGGGAACACTTGTTTTCTCTAGCGAGTTGGTTTATTCTTTTCGATACCGGAATTCGATTCCGGTGACATGTTAAATGCGCGCTTGGGGTTTTGGGCGCTGATTAGGAGTGTTGGTCGCACTCACTAACCAGCTGACCTGACTCCTGACGCCGGCAGGAGCCAGGCTTTGATGATTATCAAGCGCCTTGCTAATGCTGACAAGTGGTTGGGTCAACCACGTCCCTGAGCGCGTTTCCTCTACAACACGCATTAGCGAGGCAAAACCTATGAGTTCTGAGATTAAGGCCCTGGTGCGATCGCACCAGGGCGAGAGCAACGCGCAGATTTGGATCATCGGCACGCGAGACCAGGTGATCCACTTAATGAATGAGCTGTATGTGAAAAAGGTGGCGACGGATCGAGCACAGTTTACGCCGATTATCCCTGCGCCCTTTGCCGATGGGCAGTATATGACGGTGTTGGTGCGATCGCCCTCCTCCCCACGGGGGCTGCCCCCTGCTTAGGGTTGGTCACGGAAGGGGCAGACGCTGGTTACCCTAGTGCGCGTGAAGCGCTGGCTTGAAGTCTCGTGTCATGGAATCCTTGCAGTGCAAGGATTCCATGACACCGTATGGCAATCATAGCCCTCGCTTACCTAACGCTTGCGATCTGGGCTTCTCCCCACGTTGACCCAAGCATCTGGAAGATTCAGCGGGGTCTAGCTCAAGATGCCATCCTTTTTCGCCATGGCAATCATCAGATCCACCACGCGAGAAGAATAGCCCCACTCGTTGTCATACCAAGAGACCACCTTGAAAAAGTTGGGGTTTAGCTCAATGCCTGCGCCCGCGTCAAAGATGCTGGAGCGCGGGTCGGTGATGAAGTCTGACGACACCACGGCTTCGTCGGTATACCCTAAGATGCCGCTGAGGTCGTGCTCTGAGGCGTGCTTCATGGCCTCACAAATGTCGGCATAGCTGGTGCTCTTTTCGGTTTTGAAGGTCAAATCGACTGCTGATACATTCAGCGTGGGCACGCGAAAGGCCATGCCCGTCAGCTTGCCTTTGAGGTCGGGCAGCACGAGCGTGACCGCCTTTGCCGCCCCGGTAGAGGCCGGAATAATGTTTTGGGAGGCGGCACGTCCGCCGCGCCAGTCTTTTTTGCTGGGGCCATCGACGGTGGGCTGGGTTGCCGTAGCAGAATGCACTGTGGTCATCAGGCCTTCTGTCAGCCCAAAGGTTTCGTTGATGACTTTGGCGATGGGGGCCAGGCAGTTGGTGGTGCAACTCGCGTTAGAAACTACCGTATCCGTTTTGGGGTCAAAGTCTTCGTGGTTAACCCCCATCACCATCGTCCGCACTTTGGCGGGGTCTTTGGTGGGGGCCGAGATGACGACGCGCTTGGCCCCAGCGGTGATGTGCTTAGAGGCTCCCTCGTGGTCGGTAAAAAAGCCGGTGCATTCCACCACATAATCGACGTTGAGCTTGTCCCAGGGCAGCTCTTCGGGATTGCGAACGGCGCAGCAGGGCACGAAATGCCCATCCACGACAATGCCATCTTCCCGTGCTTCTACGGTGCCGCTATAGCGCCCGTGGATAGTGTCGTATTTCAGCAGGTACGCCAGACTATCCGGGGGCACTAGGTCGTTAATGCCAACGTATTCGATGTTGGGGTTGTTGACACTAGAGCGGAAGACGAGGCGGCCAATGCGCCCAAAGCCATTGATGGCAACTCGAATTGGCATGGTGTAACTCCTTTGGGTAAGAGTGCAGAACGCTCAGCGGGTTTTCTACCCCGTGCGCTCTGGGGGAGGCGAGGGTGGGGTAGCCGTTATCAAAATAGGGCGAATTGGGGGCGATCGCCCTAACCTCATGGTTTCCTTAAGAAAAGTCTATGGATCATGGAGCCTGCCTAGTGCCATGCGATGACGATGGCGAGGCCACCGACATTGCCCCATCATGACTCACCCGGATTGCGCATCTCTTTGCTTGTGGAATTTTCATAGATCAGGGTAGACACGAGCCCCGTCCAACCGGTTTGGTGGTTTGCCCCCAACCCCGCGCCCGTATCGCCGTTGATGTATTCGTAAAACAGCATCAGGTCGCGCCAGTTGGGGTCTTGCTGAAAGCGGGTATAGTTGCCGTGGATGGGGCGGCGTCCGGCCCCCTCTTGCGATTCACCCTCGCGCTGAAAGATAGAAGTCAGCCGATCGGCGATGTCTGCCGCCACCTGCTTGAGCGTCACCCAGCGGCCAGAACCCGTGGGGCACTCTACCGTGAAGTCATCGCCCAGGTATTGGTGAAAGCGCTGCAGCGACTCAATCAGCAGAAAATTCATGGGGAACCAGATGGGGCCGCGCCAGTTGGAGTTGCCGCCAAACATGCCGCTGGTGGATTCTGCCGGTTCGTAAGCCACCCGATGCTCCTCGCCGTCTACATAAAAGGTGTAGGGATGCTCGGCATGGTAGCGCGACAGCGAGCGGATGCCGTACGGGCTGAAAAACTCGTTCTCATCCAGCATGGTTTTGAGGATGGCGCGTAGCTTTTCGGGAGAGGCGATCGCCAGCAGCCGATTGGGATTCTCTGGTGTTTCGCAGAGGGACGCAATATTCTGCTGCAACTGGGGACGATTATCCACAAACCACTCAAACCGGCGTTTGAAATCGGGGAACTGCTCCAGCACCTCGGGCTTTAAAACTTCGATGGCAAACAGCGGCACCAGCCCCACCATCGACCGCACCTTCATGTGATGGCGATCGCCCTGGGGAGTATGCAGCACATCATAGAAAAACTCGTCGGCGCTATCCCACAGGCACACATCGCCGGTGTAGTTCATCGCCTCTGCAATATAGAGAAAGTGCTCAAAGAACTTGCTGGCAATGTCTTCGTAGGCGGGGTTGGTCTTGGCTAGTTCGAGGGCGATCGCCAGCATATTGAGGCAATACATCCCCATCCAGCTCGTGCCGTCTGACTGCTCCATATAGCCGCCCGTCGGCAGCTCGGCGCTGCGGTCAAAGATGCCAATATTATCCAACCCCAGGAATCCACCCTGAAACAGGTTGTTGCCGTTGTTATCTTTGCGGTTGACCCACCAGGTAAAGTTCACCAACAGCTTTTGAAACACTCGCTCTAGATAAAGGGTATCGGTGCGCCCATACAGCGCTTGCTCAATCTGGTAGACCCGCAGCGTGCCCCACGCGTGAACAGGAGGATTCACATCACTAAAGTGCCACTCATAGGCAGGAATTTGCCCATTGGGATGCATATACCACTCGCGGGTAAAGCGATCCATTTGCCGCTTGGCAAAGTCGGGGTCGAGCATGGCTAGGGGAACGACGTGAAACGCCAGATCCCACGCGGCATACCAGGGGAACTCCCACTTGTCTGGCATGGAGATAATGTCGTCATTAAACAGGTGACGCCATTCGGCATTGCGCTGATAGGTGCGCTGGGGTTTTGGCTGAGCTGGGTCGCCCGTGAGCCAGTCTTCCATCACATAGTGGTAGTACTGCTTAGTCCACAGCAGCCCCGCAAAGGCCTGCCGCTGAATCTCCAGCAGCTCAGCATCGGGATGGCAGAAGCAGCTATAGAACTCGTCAGCCTCCTGTTTCCGCTGTTGCACTGTGGCGGCGAAGGTGTCGCCTAGGGCATCTAGCGATTCTGGTGGCTGGTTGGCAAACCGCAGGCGAATGGTTTGGGTTTCGCCCGGTTGCAGGGTGAGGCGATAGTGGGGCGACACCTTAGTCCCTTGGCGGTCAGGGTTCACCGCTTCGGATTTATCCAGCACTACATAATTATGGATGCCGTCTTTGACGTAGGGGCTGGCGTTGGGCGTGCCAAACAGACGTTCGTTGTTGGTTTCATTGTCGGTAAACAGCAGGTCGCTGAGGTGGGTGGGGTCGCAATACAGCCAGCGATCGCCCAAATCTTTATGACTGGTTTGCACAACGCGACCGCCGTTGCCCGAGACGTCTCGCATCAGCGGTTTCTCGCTGCCCTCATCCCACGACCAGGTGTTGCGGAACCACAGCGTCGGCAGCAGATGCAGCGGCTTAGGCTGATCGCCCTGGTTGGTGGCGTGAATGCTAATCAGCATGTCCTCATCGGTGTGCTTGGCATATTCCACCAGCACATCAAAGTAGGCGTTTTGGTCAAATACGCCCGTGTCGATCAGCTCATATTCTGGGTCGTGGAACCCCCGCTGCTGGTTTTTCTGAATCAGCTCATCGTAGGGAAACGCCGCCTGGGGATACTTATACAGCCCCTTCATGTAGGCATGGCTGGGGGTATTATCCAGATAAAAGTAATAGTCTTTGACGTCTTCGCCGTGGTTGCCTTGCGATCCCGTTAGTCCAAAGATACGCTCTTTCAGAATGGGGTCTTGCTCGTTCCACAGGGCGATCGCAAAACACAGGCGCTGATGATTATCTGAAAAGCCCATGATGCCATCTTCGCCCCAGCGATAGGCGCGCGATCGCGCATGGTCATGAGGGAAGTAGTCCCAAGCAGACCCATCGGCGCTGTAGTCTTCGCGAACGGTGCCCCACTGGCGCTCGCTTAGATAAGGCCCCCAGCGTTTCCAATAGGCAGAGCGATCGCGATCTTCTGTTAGCCGTCTTTCTTCTGCCGTCATGACCGTTCCTCAATAGCAGCAGGTAAATGAATAGATAATTTAGATGGGGAATGATTGGGTGGAGTAAAGACGCAGCAATTATTCCACCCAATCATCATCTAAGTATCACGTATCAATGAATTCAAAATAGTAGAAATGATTGCCATGACGACCACACAACATTATACGCGTTGGCTCATGCTTGCAACTGCAACTTCTCAGCAAGAGATATTGTTGTTGAATGGAGTTGAATGGAACTTACCGCATCAGCATAATTAATACGCAATACACCATCTGAATGAACGTTGAACGAATACAAGAGCGCGATCGCCTTCCCTACATCAAATCCTTAAACGCCAGCGCGAACCGTCCTTGAATACGTTCCCAGAGCGATCGTTCGCGCCATTCTTCATAGCTGGGGCAATTGCTTTGCTCTTGTGCATCGGCAAAAAACTGCTCCACCGATGCCACCAGTTGGGGATGAGCGGTAGACACGTTCAGCTCATCATTGTGGAAGTAGCTGCGGGGATCAAAATTAGCGCTGCCCGTACTCACCCAACCGTCATCCACCAGGGTCATTTTGGCATGCATCATGCTGGGCTGATATTCGCAAATGGTGACGCCTGCCGCCAGCAACTCGCCATAGAGCACTCGCGAGGCATAGTGCACCAGCGGCTTGTCGTTTTTTTCACTCATGGTTAGCACCCGCACATCCACACCCCGCTCGCGCGCAGCCATCAACGCCTCACGCGTGCTAGCATCAGGCACAAAATAGGGGCTGCCCAGCCACAGCCGTTCATTGGCCGCAGCTATGTGCGTTAGCGCTAGCAGCCTCACCGTAGATTCATTCAACGCTGAGGTGTTGTCGGTTACATAAAGAGGCGTTACAGAATTGCTAGGACTATCATCAGATGCATCTACCGACTCAGAATCTAACTCATCCACTGCATCATTAGCTAAGTTATCTGCATCAGCGTTATTAACCGTGTCAAGGGAATCTGAGAATTCAGGGTTTTCAGGATTTGCGACTGCTTCCGTCTCAGTGTCACCTGCTGCATTCTCTGCGTTGGGATTAGTATCCTCAGCAGCAGATTGAGCGGATAAATCTAAAAAAGGATCCGCAAAAGGTTCTGCGTCCTCAAGTGCCTCCGGCATCCAAACGTCAGACACATCCACCGAGCCCCCCTCATAGGCCCAGTTTTGCCAGAACTGCCCCTGAAGCAAGCGGGCGATCGCCCCTTCATAGCTCACTTCAAAATCCAGCCAGGGTGCTACGTCGTCAATCTCAGAGTCGCCATCCCACTGGTCTGATGCCCCCGCCCCTCCTAACAGCACTTGCTGCCCATCTAGAATCAGCAGCTTGCGATGGGTTCGTGAGTTGTAGTCGGTTGGCGCTTTCCAGTCAAACTCACGGAAAAAACGCACTTCCACACCCGCATTCCGCAACCGTTGCCAATAGTCGTCCGGCATATCGTCGGTGCCGTAGGCGTCTACCAGCATTTGCACCGATACACCCGCTTGCGATCGCTCGGACAGCGCTGCAGCAAAGTCATCCGCCCGGCGACCTGGCGTCATATAGTAGGTTTCGTACTGAATGGACTGTTGCGCTTGGGCGATCGCGTCATTCCGCGCTGCATAAATCGCGTCGGCCTCTACCCAAAACCCAGTCATCACGCCTGCCGTGGGCATCGCATCGGCCAACCCCATCACGGTTATAGGAAACCGAGAATCATCGACCGCGGGCACATTCGTCAAGTCGTAAACCACTGCTTCGCGGAAGGCCCCACGCAGATACAGCAGCCCCATCGGCAGCAGGAGTGCAACAGCCGTGCCCCCCAGTAGCCAACCCAGCAGATTAGACCAACGCTTGGGCCGAGGCTTGGCACGTTTGGGTGGGCGGGGTGAGCCAGAGAAACGGGCAGATTTTGCAGGCATGGCGATCGGTAATCCAGAACAATTCAGAATAATACAGAGGCGAGAATTGCCGGAACAGCGCTAGGGGCTGTCATCAATTAGCCGCTAATGGCCCAGAAATGAAGGGTCACAGCCCCTAGTCTGTTTTTTGGATCAGGCGTGGCAACGCTCATAGCACAAGGCTTTTGGTCGGAATTGATGACACGCCCTAGGCCGACCAAGGCTCTTGAAAGTCGGCGTAAAGCGTTAGACCACCGTCAATAAACAGCGTTTGCCCAGTGACATAGGAGGCATCGTCTGATGCCAAAAATACCACGGCTGACGCCATCTCTTCTGAGGTGCCTGCCCGCCCCATTGGAATGTGGCTTTCAACTTCTGCCTGCTTCTCGGGGTCTTCTGTCCAAGCGTCGTTGATGGGGGTAATCGTAGCGCCGGGGGCGATCGCATTTACCCGAATGCCGCGATCTGCATACTCCAACGCCAAGGTTTGGGTCATGCCCTGCATGCCAAACTTACTCATGGAATAGGTCACATAGCGAGGGCGGGGAATGCGCTCATGCACGCTAGAGACGTTGATGATCACCCCTGAACGCTGCTGCGTCAGCAGGTGTTTGATGGTTTCGCGCGCACAGAGAAACGACCCGCGCAGGTTAATGCCCAACACGCGATCGACCTCATCGGCTTCTAGCTCGTGGGAGGGCACTTCGGACTGCACCCCAGCGTTGTTAATCAAAATGTCAACGCTGCCAAACTTGTCGACGACGGCCTGCACCATCGCCACAATGTCGCTCTCCTTAGAGACATCGCCCTGCACCGGAAACGCTGTCACGCCGCAGGCTTCAATGCCATCACAGGCGCGCTTCATGGCCTGCTCTAGCGTATCTTCTGCTTTTTCTGGGTCGCCCCGATAGTTGATTGCTACGTTGCACCCCTCCTCAGCGAGTCGAATGGCGATCGCCTGACCAATGCCCGACGTGGCCCCAGTCACCAGCGCGGTTTTGCCCTTTAGCCCTTTCATAAATCGCGTTGCCTCATTTCAAGTTATTCTTGGCTAGCACTATCTCAATAGCACTATTCACCGCTTCACCGTTGCTCATTTACGCGGGCCTGCTTAGCTCACCCTGTTCGGCACTATTCGGGTTGGTCGGATTGGGTATATTGTCGGCGTATTGACCTCAATTGCGTGGATGGCTGCAACACATTTCCTATAAGCCGCACAAAAATTATCTGGTTGAAGGCTAACAAGCCAGCCGTTGCAATGCACCTATCTCTAGGAAGACATCAAATTGGCTCTATGCGTAGGGCATCGTATAGGACATCATCCCAACTTGGGGGGGTTGAGCTTCTCTCAACTGCGTGTCATAACCAATAGCAATATCCTAGTCATGCAGAGTGATGCCGGTGGTTGATCTATTGATCTACACAAGTCACTCTACACAAAACTAGCCAGCCCGCGAGCGCTATAGTAAGTGGACTCGCAACAGCCCCTTTCCCCTTCCCATGAGTGAGTCTAAATTCCAACAAGCTTGGAATCATCTGGATAATTCAAAGCTGGTTCGCTATGTGCTGCTGGCAGCGCTGGCTTGGGCCGTGACCCAAGTCTTGGCCTACTTTGAATCTGTGTTGATTATCTTTATTTTTGCAGCGGTGTTGGCGTTTCTGCTGCACTACCCAGTCCGGTGGCTGACCCGGTTTATGCCCCATAGCGCAGCGGTGCTGGTGGTTTCTGGGATCACGCTTTTAGTGGTACTTGGCCTGGTTGCAACTTTTGGGCTGGCGTTGCTGTCGCAGGCGCAACAGTTAGATGCTGAATCTTCGGGTCTGGCTGAAGTAGGCGTGTCTGTGATTGATGGGCTGCAGCAGTTGTTTGAACGGTGGAATATTGATATTGACCTGAGCACCATTGAAGAACAGGTGCGGGATCAAGTGCTGGCAGGCATTGCGGTGGGACTAGGCGCGGTGCAAAGCGTAGCCAGCAATCTAGTGAATCTGATCTTTATCACCGTGATTGCCTTTTTTATGCTGCTAGATGGGCAACGGCTGTGGCGACTGCTGCTGCGAGCGTTGCCCGAAGCCTATCGAGATCGCGTGGCGATCGCCATTCAGCAAAACTTCTTAGGCTTCTTTTGGGGACGATTGCTGCTATCTCTATTTTTTGGGCTGTCGGCGCTGCTGCTTTTTCTGCTGTTGCAGGTGCCGTTTCCCCTAGTGCTAGCGGTTATTGTAGGGCTGTTTGACCTGATCCCCGGCATTGGGGCGACCTTGGGCATTACATTGGCGGGGCTAATTTTGCTGCCCCAAGGGGTTGTATTCAGCGTCAAAGTGATCGCGGTGTGCATTGTGCTACAGCAGGTAGAAGAAAACTTGCTGCTGCCCCGCATTATGCAGGGATCGCTCAACATCAACCCAGTGGTGATGTTTTTTGCGCTGCTAGTTGGTGCGCGGGTGGCTGGACTAGTGGGGGTGTTTTTGTCCATTCCGATTGCAGGCGTGATGATTGGACTGTTTGATCTAAAGGCGATGCAGGGTAAAGACGACACGGATGCAGCGGCAGCAGCCGAGCCCCATTCCTAATCGAGGCGTCCCCAGACGGGCATCCTGAGGGGATGAGGATTTTCCCAGCCATCCAGCAATACAGGGCACGCGAACGCTAGCTCGGGTTAAGAGGGTTGTAGCTTATCCAAACTGATGTTAATTCGGTCTGACGGTGACTCCCTGCCTCACGTTGGAGATTTTTAAGGGGAGTGGTTTTAGAGCGGTCGGATAGATGTCCAATGCAGGGAGTGAGAATTTCTCTCTAGCGACTCGCAAGACTATATAGAGCATTCATCTCAAAATAAAGATTGCGTGAAGAAAATATCAAAAATGCGTGTAGCCTCAGTAAGTTTGGTATCACGTAACTAAGTGAACTTACGCAAGTAAGAGGTGTTGATCCAAACCTGAGTTACGCCTTCAACTTGCTGGTTCAATTTGCCTCGTTGAAAGGTCTAACGCGTTAGCGAATGGGCTTTTTCTGCTGTGTTTGGTAATGGGTGTGACATAAATCTTATCTGAAGCTGATTTAAACCTGCTCCGGTCATAGCGTTAGCGCTGTGGATATAGAAGTAGGCCGATGGGCTTTGGCATCTACACTTTGTCTGTATTTCTGATGGGTATCTGATGTCTTTCTGATGGGTATCTAACGGTTTTTCTAATAGTCGCATGGCGATCCCAGCATCAGTTTCTCTAATTTTGCTATGTCTGGAATCGCCTGATTGATTAAAGAAGCGAGGGGCGATCGCCCCCGCATCCTTGCCTGTTCAATCGTCTTCTGGCTCTCTATCACCAAGGGGGCTGGGTAGTGTTTCAGGGTGGTGTACTTTTGCTATGAAGAAGTCAGTCGGTACATTCCAGCCTTGATGTTATGGATGGTAGGCGAATAATGAGTATTTAGACACCTGTCTCAAAACTCACCGTTACGCCAATAGATCCATCAGAGAATCAATCAGGATATTTTGGCTAGTCCTTATTATTGCGCCTTATCATCAGTTGGCAGTGCTGCGCGTACTGTCTGAGTCGATCTGTTCTGAGTCAATCTGTTAGTTCCCTGTCCTCTACATTGCCTTCCTAAATTCTCAATGGCTACCTTTCTTGTTACGAACACCAACGACAGCGGGCCTGGTTCTCTGCGTGCCGCTATTCAGCAAGCTAACGCCAATTCTGGGGCGGATCTAATTCTGTTCAGTGGCTCAGTATTTGAGGACGACACTCCCGACACCATCACGCTGACGCAGGGCATCATGACTCTGACAGACGGTGCCACAACTGCAATTGTGGGGCCTACATCAGCTCCCGTCATTATTGATGGCAATAATAACGACGGAATTTTTCGGATTGAATCAGCAGCTCGCGCTGAACTCAGCAACCTCACCATTACCCAGGGCAATGGCTCAAATGGCGGTGCTGTGTTTAACCTGGGGACGCTAGAGGTCAGCGATACGCATATTGTGGGCAATCAGGCTAGCGTGAATGGGGGCGGCATCTTCAACGTCGGAACCCTGACGCTTACCCACAGCACTCTCAACAATAATTCGGCGATTAACGGGGGTGGCATCCAAAATTCAGGCAATATGGTTGTCCGCAACAGCACGGTTAGCGGCAACCTGGCGAATTTGGGGGGCGGCATCTTTAACGGCAGCAATTTGGTGCTGACCAATAGCACTGTGACGGCCAATACCTCGTCAATGGGCAACGGTAGCGGCATTGCGACCGTGGGCAATGCCAACGTCAGCACGGCTGTGGGCAATGGCCTAGTGGCAGGCAACACCAATTCCGATCTAGATATCGTGGTAGGTGCCGTTAATTCTATTGTGAATAACGGTGGCAATCTGGTGGGCAGCGGCACTGCGGCAAGTGCCTTTAGTGATGACGAACGGTTTACGGGCAATATCAGCGAAGTGATTGGGCCGCTGACGAACAATGGCGGCCGCACTCCTACCCATGCGCTGGTCGATAGCCTAACGAATCCAGCAGTCGATGGAGGATTAAATGCCAATGTGCCCCCTGGTTCCACGACCGATCAGCGTGGCTCTGGGTTTAATCGGATTGCCCGAGATCTGGTGGATGTCGGCGCAGTAGAGCTGCAACGGCTGACTCAGCCCGGGGCGATCGCCTTCCTCAACTCAGCCTTTAGCGCCCCAGAGGAGAACGATGGCGTGCAGCCGGTGGTAGTGGCCACCCTAGAGCGCGTCGGCGGTAGCGATGGCGTTGTGACGGTAGACGTGGTCTATGTGCCAGGGGGTAGCGCTACGCCCGGTGATGATTTTGTCAACACGTTGCCCCTCACTGTCACCTTTGAGGAGGGTGAAACGCTGCAATCGGTCGTGTTGCCCATTGTGGGCAATACCGTGTTTGAGCCTGACAAGACGATTGGGTTGGCGTTGCAAAATCCCACGGGCGGGGCAACTCTGGGCAGCCAGACCACAACGACATTTACCATTCTGAATGATGACCCGGTGCCCACGGTTTCAATTTCGCCGCTGACTCTGAGCTTGCCAGAAGGCGATGTGGGGGCGACCCCATTCGTCTTTCAGGTGGGCTTGTCGAACCCCAGCGCGGAGCCGGTTACTGTGGCCTTCACGACGGTAGATGGCACCGCAACGGCTGTAGACAATGACTATGTTCCTGCGTCGGGCACACTGACCTTTAGCCCTGGCGAGGTGACGCAGGAGATTACGGTGACCGTCGTCGGGGATACTCAAGTTGAACCCGACGAGCGCTTTACGGTGCAGCTTTCAGAGATATCGGGGGCGATCGCCGGAAACACTATCGCAGAAGCTATCATCCTCAACGACGATGAAGAAATCATCCCCATCCTTCCGACCGTCTCTCTCTCTCCGCTCACGGCAGAGGTGAGCGAGGGCAACAGTGGCACAACGCCGCTCAACTTCACGGTGACGCTATCAGACGCCACCACCAAATCGGTCACAGTCTCCTTCACCACTGACGATGGCACCGCCACCGCTGGGGATAACGACTATCTTCCGGTATCGGGTACGCTCACCTTCCTGCCCGGTGCTCCCCTCAGTCAAACCCTCACAGTAGAGGTGGTGGGCGATCTGCTGATGGAACCCGATGAAACCTTTAGCTTGCGCCTGACAGCCGCAACAAACGCAGAACTCGAGGATACCACCGCAACCATCACCATCCTCAACGACGATGAAGAAATCATCCCCATCCTTCCGACCGTCTCTCTCTCTCCGCTCACGGCAGAGGTGAGCGAGGGCAACAGTGGCACAACACCGCTCAACTTCACGGTGACGCTATCAGACGCCACCACCGAATTGGTCACAGTCTCCTTCACCACTGACGATGGCACCGCCACCGCTGGGGATAACGACTATCTTCCGGTATCGGGCACGCTCACCTTCCTGCCCGGTGCTCCCCTCAGTCAAACCCTCACAGTAGAGGTGGTGGGCGATCTGCTGATGGAACCCGATGAAACCTTTAGCTTGCGCCTGACAGCCGCAACAAACGCAGAACTCGAGGATACCACCGCAACCATCACCATCCTCAATGACGATGAACCTAGCGAACCGATTCAGCTTTCAGGCAAAGGGGGGCAGTTCATCTTTGACGTGACTGCGGGTAGCGGCCTCACCACAATCGCTGACTTTGGGGGAGTTGGGCGCGGTGCGCGTCCTTTGGCACCTATCCTAGCGGAGATAGATACGATTCGCTTTCGTGGCGATGGGCTAGTAGCACGCAACATGCGCCTAACGCAAACTGGCGCAGACCTGCACATCACCTTTGATGGGGTGGTCGATACAACCGTTGTGCTGACAAACTTTCAGCTTGAGCTGCTCGAAAATCTGCGCCGCAATACGGGCGCCAGCGTTAATTTGGGCAACACCATTTTTGACAACGAGACGACGTTTGAAGATAGCTTTGATGTTTTTGATGCCGATTCCACTCAGACCTTCATCTGGAATCGCAACACAGTCACCTTCCTCAACAATCTCAACAACAGCGTGACTGGGCTGGCGCTGTCTAATGATGTGATCAACGGACTGGGAGGGGATGATGTGATTGATGGGCTGAGCGGCAACGACTTGCTGCGGGGTGGCCCTGACCACGATGTGCTGTATGGCAACGTGGGCGATGACACCCTGATGGGCGGCATGGGGAACGATGTGCTGGTGGGTGGCTCTGGCAGTGATGTCCTCATGGGTGGGGTTGGCGCTGATAGCTTTGTATTTGCCTCGAACCGAGCCTTCAGAAGCGAAGACTTGGGTTTGGATTGGGTGATGGATTTTGAGGTGGGTACGGATAAGTTGGTGCTTGACAAAACCACGTTTTCACAATTGCAGAGCGCGGTTGGGGGTGGTTTGTCTGCGGATCTAGATTTTGAAGTGGTGGGCAACGATGCTGCTGCTGCCCAGGGCAGTGCGTTAATTGTGTATAGCCAGGGAACTGGCAATCTGTTCTATAACGAGAATCGAGGTGAGGCGGGGTTTGGTGCGGGTGCTCAGTTTGCATCACTCAATGGGGCACCGGGGCTGAATCCCCAGGACTTTTTGGTGCAGGGATAAGCCGCATGCACGGCAACGATGAAGTTGGGTTAGGAAAACCTCAGTTTAGGTAAAGTGGGTTTGGGAGATGATCCCGGACTTGGGCTAGAAGCGTCAGGTAGGTTAACGAGTCGAAAACACGGCTCGTTAACCTACCTATTTTTTTGTTTTGCTAGTAGGGCGTCCTACCAGTCCACGACAGCGGTATGTCAGTAGGATTAATCATTTCCACACTAAATAGTGAGGGTTGTGTAAAGGCAGCGGGAGATTGCCTAGATAGACGGAGAGGTGCGGAACAACTAAAAGAGAACGCCCATAAATTGCCACTCTCACAGTAGCTGCACGCACATCTCCAGTTGCTGCGGGTGCGACGTGAGACTCCCTCTAACTGGTGTATCGATGGGAACGTCCACGACGGATAGTTAAGGATGTTTGGGGTTGTACCCCCCTTCCCTAATTTGGACGCAGCCTTTACAACTGGGTGGAGCGTGGCAGTTGGACATTCCGACTAGCTAAGCGAGGTCACTGGTTACCGCACCTATGAAACAGCTCATCATTCGACTTTCAATTACACCGCTGGCGTCACTACTGTTGGTGATGGCGGCTGCGATAGCGGTGGTTTTGCCGGGGTTGGTGCAGCAGGCGATCGCCCAAGATACTGATCGGCGCGGCGAGTTCCCCGATGGGCGGCGCGGCGGGGGCACCTATTATGCTGAGCCTACTGTGCAAGACTGTTTGGATGTGGCGGCTCAGCAACCCTAGTGTTGGCGCTAGTCAACGGCGATTGGAGATTCAGTCTAGATGAGTTATGAAGTTGTGGTGCAAGGTAACACCCTTGCGCTATAACTTCATAACTTAAAGACTCTTTTCATGATCAGGAATACCGCTCTAGCAATAGGTCTACTTCCTGCTCAATTGAATAATCTTGCAACGCGACCCACTCTGCTGTGCGGACAGCAGCAAAAGCCGTAGCGAGGGGAAGGCCGAGGGCATCATGCAATAGGGAATTTTGGTTAAACTGGGCGATCGCCTCACCTAGGGTTTGGGGGAGCCGGTCGATGCCCAGGCGGTGGCGGTCAGGGTCGCTCATGCTGCTGGGGTTAACGGCGATCGCCTCACCCGGTTCTCGCTGCTGCTGCACCCCATCTAGCCCAGCGGCGATCACCGCCCCTAGCGCTAGGTAGGGATTGGCCGAGCCATCCACCGTTTTTAGCTCTAGATGGGTGGGACTGGGTGGAGCCGGGTTGGTGGGCACCCGCACCGCCGCTTCCCGATTGTCGTAGCCCCAGCAGCGATAGGCACCACTCCACAGGTTGGGCTGCAAGCGGCGGTAGGAATTAACGCTGGGTGCCGTGAGCGCCATCAGTGCTGGCAGGTGATGCAGAATGCCCCCAATCCAATGACGGGCGATCGCCGATACCTCTCCCCCAATGCCAGGGGTTAGGTTTTCACCCTCGCGCCAGAGGCTCGTATGCAAGTGGCAGCCGCTGCCCGCATGGTGCTGAAAAATTTTGGGTAAAAACGACGCCCGCAGTCCGTGCTGCAGCGCCACCCCCCGCACCGTTTCCCGAAAGACAACATGCCAATCAGCCGCTTGCAGGGCATGGCTATAGCGAATGGAAATCTCATGCTGCCCGGGGCCTGATTCGGGATAGTAGCACTCTACGGGCAGATCTTGCTGCAGCAGCGCCTCCGCAATGTCATCCACCACGCTGCGATTAAGATCCATCGAGAGGGACGAGGCAAACGGGGTGTTGTCAGCAGAGCCACGCAACCCCTGCTCCGTTTGCAGCAGGTAAAACTCCGGCTCAAACGCTGCCTGAACGGAGATCTCCATCTCAGCTGCACGCGCCACCATCCGCCGGAGGAACGCCCTCGGGCACAGCGCCCAAGCCTCGCCTCCGACCTGCATATCCCCCATCACTCGCGCATGGCCCGGTGCATAAGGCAGCAGGGTCAGCGTGCTCCAATCGGGCACGAGCCACGCTTCGCCCACTGGGCCCAAGCCGCTGTTTTCGGCGACGGCGTCTACCATCACCGGCACGCCCTGCTGCCCCTGAGATAGGCTAATGCCGTGGTGGAAGCGCTGCTGTAAACCATTGACATGGAACGCTTTACTGCGAAGCACATTCCCGTTGTCGCACCAGACGATGCGAACAAATCGCACCCGGTGCTCATCGAGCGATCGCCCCACGCACTCTAGCGATGGGGTAAGCGGAACCACAGACTCATGGGCACTAGCAGACTGCACCTCCGGGGGCACAGCAGACTCGGTCTCTTTCATGGGAACACATACTGAACAGGGAAATATGGTCTAGATTACCGATAATAGGTGATCCGTAGTGAATTACTTGCAACGATATCGTTGCCTTTCATCTAGGGCGTGTCATCAATTCCAACTTTAAAACAGCCCCTTAGGCCTGGTGCTGTATTGATCCTAAGAGCCTAAGCCAAGACTGAAATCCTTATCAGGACTTTATAAAGCTGACAGATTTAGAACAGGTCTGTAAAGTCCTGCGGAGAGCCTTGCATTCTGCTCATCAAGCGCGCGATCTTAATTAGTAAATATGCGGATTTCCTCTACGCAAGTTCTGTGCGTAGACCAACAGAGTGAGCGGAAGAGACGGCTTCAAACGCATTAACCTGCAGCCCGCATACCCTCCGTAACACTGCTGCTGATTAGGATTTTTCTGCACTGCTGCCGTTTAGACCAGAGGGTTAACCCATGAAACGACGTGATCTGCTCTTGGGCTTGGGGGCGACGTCCGCTGTGGCCGCCGTAGCGCTGAATCGCAAGTTCAATACGAATCAGGCATCTCCAGCATTTGCTCTGGCGAGCGATCGCAGCTTTAATGTGCAGGGCGATCGCTCCCTAAGAGAACGTGCCCGCGACAAAGGCATTTTGTATGGTGCTGAAATCCAAATCTCGAATCTGCGTGAAGACCCTGAGTTTCGCGACAGCGTGCTCGAAGAATGCGACATTCTGGTGCCGGGCTATGACTGGAAGTGGCGACCGCTACGCCCTTCAGTGGATGAGTTTGATTTTGAAAAGTCGGATGACTTGGTGGCTTTTGCTGAGCAGCACAACCGTAAGCTGCGTGGGCACGCCCTAGTGTGGCATGAGTCGATGCCTGATTGGTTTGAGGAAACCGCGACCCGCAGCAACGCCGAAGCCCTCCTGCAAAACCACATTCAAACCGTGGCCTCGCGCTATGCCGGCAAGGTGCATTCTTGGGATGTCGTGAATGAAGCCATTGAGCCGTGGCATAATCTGCCGGGTGAGATGCGCCGCACACCCTGGCTAGAGTTGCTAGGAGTCGATTACATCGAGATGGCCTTTCGGTTTGCCCATGAGGCAGATCCGGGGGCAGTGCTGGTGTATAACGACTTTCGCCTAGAGTTTGAAAATGATATCGAGAACCGCAAGCGGGATGCGGTGCTGACGATATTGGAGCGACTCAAGTCTCGCGATGTGCCAATCCACGCGTTGGGAATGCAGGCGCACCTCAATGCGGATGAGTTCCACACCTTCAACCCCGATCGGCTGCGGGCGTTTATGGATGACGTAACCAGCCTTGGCTTGAAGCTGATGGTGACGGAGCTAGACGTAATCGACCGCCGCCTGCCCGCTGATGTTGACACCCGCGATCGCATGGTGGCAAGTGTCTATGAAGACTATCTCTCGGTCGTGCTAGAGAACACAGAGGTGACGACGGTGATGACCTGGGGATTGAGCGATCGCCGCACGTGGCTTTCAGGGTTCCGACCCCGCGAAGACGGGTTGGGCGTACGCCCGCTGCCACTGGATGAAGACTTAGAGCGCAAGCCCGCCTGGAATGCGATCGCCCGCGCGTTTGACAATGCCCCGCCTCGTGACAATCCGGCGATCGCCACTCTACCTGAGCCAGATTGCCACCCGGCCTAGCTGATCATCACGTGAAGTTCGATGGCGTTGTTTCAGCTCCGCGCCGCCGGGCTGACATACCGAAACCCGCTATGGGATCTGATCTCAGGCGTCAGGGGCACCAAACCGATGCACTCCAGTGCGGTCAACCAGTTGGGCTAGTTCGGCGATCGCCTTTCCCGTAATGGGGTCAACCCAGTCAGCTGCAACATCGCTCAGGGGCACTAGCACAAAGGCGCGCTCGTTCATGCGGGGGTGGGGAATCAACAAATGCGGCGTATCAATCACCCAATCGTCAAACAGCAGCAAATCAAGATCGAGCAGCCGTGGCCCCCAGCGCTCGCGGCGCACTCGGCCAAACTGGGCTTCGATTGCCAACAGCTGGTTCAGCAGCTCGAATGGAGTCAGCGTGGTGTCAAGAATCGCCGCGATGTTTAAGTAATCTGGCTGGGGTGGCCCTACCGCAGCCGTTTCGTAAATCGGGGACTGTCGATCAAGCCGGATGCCGGGCGTTCTATCCAACACCTGAAGCGCCTCTTCCAAAATCTGCCGAGGCTCTCCTAAGTTGCTGCCTAGGGCGATCGCCGCTCGATGCTGCTGCTGTCTTACATCCGTCACCATTCGCTACCGTTTTAGAGTTACCAGGTGGGATCAAAAAACAGGTTGATCGTCATCTCTGACTGACCGGGCGGCACAGCACTAATGCACGCGCAGATGGTTTGATCTGGCCCAATCTCTACCTCGCAGGCATGGCACGACCCCATCAAGCAGCCAGTGGGAATCGTCACCCCGGCACGCTGCGCCACGGCCAACAGCGGTTCCCCCACCGCTGCCTCAACCTGGACATTATCTGGAAGAAACCGAATCTGAACGCTCATGGTGGCTATACTGCAACACTCTACTGGGACGTGACTCTACAGCGACAAGACTATGACACAGAGCTTATTGAACCCGCTGCTGTCTGGGGAGCTATCTGGAGCTATTTGGAGATATCTTCATCCCACTCTATGCTAACGGGTTCATGCTCTGGGCAAGCAGGCACAGCTAAGCAAAATCCAGTGCAGAATCACATCAGAACAGAGTCCGTTCACCCGTCTGTCAGCATCTCATGCAGTAGTTTTAGCAGATCTTGGGGTTCAAAGGGTTTCATCAAGAAGTGGTTTAGCTCAAGCGCTGGGTCAATGGATTGGTGGCTGGCGCTCAAGCCGCTGATGGCAATGACCTTAATCTCGGGTACGAGCATGCGCAAATGCTGAATGGTGCTGGGGCCATCCATCACGGGCATCATCATGTCAATCAGAACCAGCTGAACCTCAGCTTGGTGCTGGCTAAACTGAGTCATGGCATCGACGCCGTTCTGTGCCACCAACACCCGGTAGCCGTGTGCTTCTAGCAGCGCCCGTGTCACATCGCGAATAAAGGTCTCATCATCCACCAGCAAAATGAGCTCGCCGTGGCCCTTGAGAGATTTTTGGGATTCGACTGGAGGTGCCAGTCGCTCAGGTAGGGCAGGCAAATAAATCTGGAATTCTGTCCCCTTGCCGACTTGACTAGATACCAGCACAAACCCGCCGTGGCTCCGCACAATAGACATCACAGTAGACAACCCCAGCCCCGTGCCTGCGCCCATGGCCTTGGTGGTAAAGAACGGATCAAAGATGCGATCGATAATCTCGCTGGGGATGCCAGAACCCGCATCCGTTACGGTGATGGTGACATAGGCCCCCGCCTGGGCGTCGATGTGCAGTTGGGCAGCCTCTGCCCCTAGTGTCACATTCTCTGCGGCAACCTGCAGCAGCCCGCCGTTGGGCATCGCATCGCGGGCGTTAATGCAGAGGTTCATCAGAATCTGATGCAGTTGCGTGGCGTCGCCGCACACCATCCATAAATCACGGGGCAGGTTCATCGCCAGCATAACGGACTTGGGAAAGGTCTCCTCAGCAATTTTCTTAATTTCCCAAATGAGATGCTTGATCTCTAAGGGCGATCGCGCCCCTTCCATGCCCCGTGCAAACGACAACACCTGTTTCACCAAGTTGGCACCCCGGCGAGCACTGCCCTCTACAATTTCTATCCACTGCCGAGTTTTCGGATCGTCGGGATCGCGCAGTTGTGTTTCTAAGAGCTGAATCGACATCAAAATCGGTGTCAGCAGGTTGTTTAAGTCATGGGCAATGCCGCCCGCCAGCGTGCCGATGCTCTCCATTCGCTGCGCCCGCAAAAACTGCCGCTCCAGTTCCTTGTTCTGCGTAATGTTGGTATTCACCATCAAAATCGCTTGGGGGTTGCCCTCCGGGTCGTGAATCAGCGTCCAGCGGCTATCGACCACCACTTCTTTTTCGTCCTTTGTCCAGTGGGTCAACTCACCGCGCCATTCGCCCTGAGTCACCACCATTTGGTAAATCGTGGCATCGTGGGCTGGCACTTCGCAATAGAGCAGCGGATGCACCGACTGGTTCAGGGCTTCGGCTGCCGTCCAACCGTAAAGCCGCTCGGCTCCCCGGTTCCAATAGGTAATTCGGCGGTTGAGATCTTGCACCAAAATCGCATCGGTCGCCACATCTAGCAGGGCCGCCTGATCGCGAATTTTTTGCTCCGCTTGACGGCGTTCGACCAGCTCGATCTGGGTTTGTTGGTATAGATCAGCCTGGTGAATGGCGATCGCCACTTGGGTTGCCAAATGCATCAGCAGTTCAGCCTCCCAGCCCTGCCACTGCCGAGATTGATGGCAATCATGAGCGATCAAAAGCCCCCATAGCTCCTCCTTGTGCATAATCGGCACCACCAGCTTTGACTTCACCTTCAACTGGTGCATCGTTTCCACCAAGCACGGGTCAAGGCCATTCTGGTTTACATTGCTAATTGCTTGAATGCGCCCTTTGCGATACTTGTCATAGCACGTTGCCGGAAAAATTTCAGGCGGTAACGTTTGTCCCAAAATGGCGTCACAGCCATCGGCCACCGCCTCATTTGTGACCCAGCCTGTACCATTAGGGGCCACCCGGTAGGTCAACACGCGATCGGCGTGGAGCAACTGCTGCACCTCAGACACCGTTGTATTGAGAATCTGGTTTAGGTCGAGCGATTGGCGAATGCGATTCGCAATACTTACCATCAAATGCTCTCGTTCTGTCTTTTGACGCAGCTCGCCTTCTGCCCGACGTTGCTCGGTCACATCTACGCCAATCCCCCAGTTGGCCCAGCTCTCAATCGGAAACTCATCCGAGACACTCGACCACGCAATAATGCGAGTGCTGCCATCTCGGCAGGTCAACTCCCACTCCCAATTGCGATAGCTATTGCCACTCCGAACCCAATCCTCTAACCGCTGATGGCGATACTCCGCATTGGGATAAAACCACTCCATTGCGCTAGGGTTGCCCACGACCTCGTTGGCCTGGTAGCCCGTAATGCGCTCGCATTCGTGATTCCACATGGTGAGAACGCCGTTAGCATCAAATGCACTGAACATGACCGGCATGTTTTGCAAAATGGTGCGGAATCGGGCAGTGCTCTGCTGCAAGGCTTGCTCTGCTTGCCGCGCAGCGGTGATATCTCGGGTGATGGCAAGCTGCGCTTGACTATTGCCGGCAAGCTTCAAAGGCACGGCATGGGTTTCCATCAGGCGACGAGCGCCGTGAAAGCCAATGATTTCGTATTCCAGCGTGCCATCTTCACCGCCGCACACGCGCTCGTTGAAGTCTTGATATTGTGCCCGATGTTCTGGGGCGATGAGCGAGTAGATTGATTTGCCGACGACAGCCGCTTCGGTTTCTGCTTCAACGGCCCGCAGCCCAGCGGGGTTCATGGCCAACAGTTGCCCATCTGCCGCCACCAGTTTGATGCACTCTGGCTCGGTGTTGATGATAGCCTGAAGCTGGGCTTCTCGCTCTTGTGCAACGGCGAGGCTCCGGCGCAGTTCGAGTTGGCTGATGACTTGGCGACTCAAGGCTTCTAGGGCAGACACCTGATCTGGCCGCAGTCGGCGCGGGGTTTGGTCTATGACGCAGAGGGTGCCGATGCGATATCCGGTAGGCGTTTTGAGGGGCGCGCCTGCATAGAACCGAATATGAGGGTCGCCGGTGACAAAGGGATTTTTGCAAAACCGAGCATCGTCACGAGCGTCATGCACAATCATGGTGGCATCGTCACAGATGACTAGGTTGCAGAATGCGACATCGCGCGGGGTTTCTGAAACATCTATTCCTATTTTGGATTTGAACCACTGTCGCTCTGCATCAATCAAGCTGATTAGGGCAATGGGCACATCACAAATCTGAGCAGCGAGCTGGGTCAGGTCATCAAAGGCAGACTCTGTTGCGGTATCCAAAATCTGATACTGATAGAGCGCTTGCAATCGTGCGGTTTCATCAGTGCCGATGTTGATCAAAAAACTCATAAAGTCATCTCCGGTCGGTCGAAGGTTGCACTATCAGGAGTGACCCTGGGTGCAGGTTTCCTTTTAGCGGGGTGGGGTTATAAGGGAAGTCGCAGGCTGAGAGCAAATCGGGGGCGCTAGCTGGTGAGCGCTAAACATTTAAAGGCTAGTTTGAGACAGAGGCCAGTTGAGGAAGGTGGCCACTTGGTCGATCAGATCAAGGGGGTCAAAGGGTTTGGCGATCGCCCCCAACACGCCCAACCCCGATAGCTCGTCAGATTCGGCGATGTCGGTGCTGGCGGTCAGCAATACCACGGGCAGTGAGGGTAAATCTGAATCGGCACGCAGTTGGCGCAGCAGCGTTAAGCCATCTACGGTCGGCATCATAGCGTCTAGCACCAAAGCGTCGAGGGGTTCGGTTCGAATTAAGTCGAGTCCGGCGATCGCCGACCTCGCCGTGAACACCTGCCACCCAGCTAAGTCTTCAAAGCAGCTTTGCACCACTTCTAAGACTACGGCTTCATCATCAATCACCAAGATTCGTTTCGGAGGTGTGTCATCCATTATGAAGCGCTGCAACTAGTCTGAGGTACTTCTTCAGACTATCGAACGAAATTGAAGATTCTTTGAAGACTCGCGTGTCGAAATTGTTACACCGTTGCGGCTGTTGCGGCTGTTGCGGCGGCAGCGGCTGTTTAGCTATAGAGCTGCGGCATTCGGGTAGGCGCTACACTTGCCAGCCGAGATAAGCCCCAATTTGCTCGATCAACGAGAAGGGATCGAACGGTTTGACGATGACCCCTAGGACATCCAGGGGTGCAAACAGCGCCTGATCCTCGGGCAAAGCCCTAGCCGTCAGCAAGAGTACCGGAATCGTCTGGGTCGCCGGATGTTGCCGCAATAGGCTCATCACCTGAAAGCCATTGAGCCCTGGCATCGACATATCCAGCAAGATGGCGTCGGGTTGCTGGGTCTGGGCGAGTTCCACTCCGGCAGTGCCGGAGACTGCGGTGAGCACGTCCCAACTGGTAAGTTCGTCTAAGCAAGCCTGAATTACTTCTAAAATAATAGATTCATCATCAATTACAAGAATGCGTTTTGCAGACATAGTGTCCTAAAGACCTAACGGGTTGACGCCACTGTGTTCAGCACGGGTGGACGTATTCTGATCGGAACGTACGTGATTTCAGGTTCGCGACTTTAATTTGGTCTGCTACTTAGGATGCGGCTCAATATGCAGCTCACGATAGCCAGAAACCGGGTCGAGCGATCGCCCAAACTGGAGCTGTGGCAATACTCCAACCACAATTTCAGCCGTGGTATAGATCAGGCAGCCAGCCATCACATGTCCGCCACGGATGCACCCTGCCGCATCGGCGATCGCCATGTGGTAGTGCGACCCGTGAATTGACATCACGCCCGTTAAGGACACAATCTCAAAATGCCCAGTTTGAACGGTAGGATGCGTTTGGTTGGCAAATCGCAAGCGGGCCTGAGTTAAACTGCCCACGCAGGTGAGGATGCATGCGGCTGAAAGCTGCTGGCGTTGCGCGAACGCATCAAGCTCGCGTTTCAGATCTTGCTGGGGGTGCAAGCGCAGGGCGATCGCCCCGAGTGCTGTGATTCCCGTCTCTGTAATCGTCGTTTCCTGTGGGCGCTGAGTCATGGTTGGATGGCCTGACTGCATGATTCACCCGCAGATTCCCCGGCAGGGGGCTTCCCCGCTGATTGAGGCAGGGACGGACGCCACAGCAAATACCACACCAGCCCCATAAAGGGGAGCAACCGCGCAAGCCAGAGAGCCGCAGGGTTGTGCCACTGGCGGCGGGCCATATCGTCGGGCACCAGTGCGCCCTGAAAGAGCCAAAACACCAGCATATCAATGTAGATGGAATAGGACAGGCGATCGCCCTGCACAATAGCCACCAGAGAGGCCCAGCGATCGCCCAAGTCTCCAAACTCTGGTCGGCCGAATGTGGCCCAGAGTAGAGAGGCGATCGCCACGGCCAGCAGCAGCAGCGGCAGTCCTCGGCTTTCGCTCAGCCGCTCTAGTCGAGAGAGGGGCGGCGGGGGCGGTGTGGGGTTGGGCGATCGCAGCGCCACCCAGGGCAAAAAGAACACATTCGTGAGAAACGCCGTGCCTAGCAGAAACGGCAGCATCGGCCACCGCTGACCCCGCCCATCCACCCCAAACCCAACCATCAAAAGCCCCCACGCCAGCACGAGATTAAACAAGCCCTCTAGCGCTGGGTTTAGCACAGGTGCCACTTGGGGAGCTAGCAGCGGCAGCACAAACCAATAGTTGAGACTCAGATCCAAGGCTTCTTTGAGCGTGGCAGGCGTGGTGTGCAGTAGCGACTCTCCCGGCGGCAGTTCGCTCAGCAGCACATAGCCCAAATACAGCATCCAAAACCCCCACAGGAAGACCTTGGCAGTGACATGGCGCTGAATCTGATTGGTTTGAGTAGGCATAAGGGACATAGACATTATCGGTAACACGGTAGGGATTCCACGGAGTATCTGCCCCACAGTTCACACAATCCTCATTATTTCCTTGTGTATTCTGCATGAAATTCCGGCGGTTTGCAGCAGAAGCTGACTGAAGACGGGAGAGTGTATCTGGACTGCCACCTGATGAATGCATCTGCTGTGCAAGTTTGTTTTGCCTTAAATGGTGCCCTAGATCATGTTCTAGAGCTATCTGGGGTCTCTATCAAATTGACTGGCGCGGGAACTGGATTCGCCCCAGTCGCTTCGTCCCCTGTTGCACATCCCAAAGCGCTGCTGATATCGCCTCGGCGGCTGATGCAGTCGGGAACGCTGGTGCTTGCACTGGGTGCGCTGATGGCGGGGCGATCGCTCGCACAAGTTAGCCCCGATGCCACGCTTGGCACAGAAGCCTCAACGGTGAGTGAAGCTGTAGCGGTGCCGGGGGGAACGGGCGATCGCATTACCGGCGGGGCTACGCGCGGCACCAACTTATTCCACAGTTTTAGCGACTTTAATATTGCGCCAGAGCAGCGGGTTTACTTTGCCCGTCCCGATGTGGTTGATACGATCATCACCCGCGTCACGGGAGGGGGTGGCTCTGTCATTAATGGCACATTGGGGGTCGAGGGTGCCGCTACCTTGTTTTTGCTCAATCCCAATGGCATTGTGTTTGGGCCAGGGGCGCAGTTGGATGTGGCGGGGTCGGTGGTGGCGACGACAGCCAGCGGCATTCAGTTTGGCACCCTGGGCAGTTTTGGGACGGAGGTGCTTGCGGTGCCCTCATCGCTGCTGACGGTGCAACCCTCGGCTCTGCTGATGAGCCAGCTGAGCGGCACGGGATCACTCGTGAATCAGTCGCAGGCGGGGTTGGCTGTTCCGGCGGGCGATCGCCTGCTCTTGTTGGCGGGCCGCATTGCGCTAGACGGCGGCAGGCTGCAAGCACCGGGAGGCCGGATAGAACTGGCGGCGATCGCCCCGGCTTTTGGTACTGCAACGGTGGCGCTGAACCCCGATGGCAGCTTGGGGATTCCCGTTGGCCTGCGCCGGGGCGATATTGAGTTATCAAATCAGGCGATCGCCGATGTCACCGGAGATGGCAGCGGCAGCCTCACCCTGACGGGGCGCACCCTTCGGCTCACCAGTGGTAGTGAGCTAATTGCCGGGGTGGCCGCAGGGCAAGCGACGCCGCCCACCTCCCCACCAGGCGACCTAGTGCTAAACGCTAGCCGCACGGTGCAACTCGACGATGCAGGCGTGTTTAACACGGTTAACCGGGGCGCTACGGGACAGGGCGGCGATGTGCTGATTCTGGCAGAGCGGGTGCAAATCACCAACGGCGGGCAGATCGACGTGGGGCTGTTTGGCACGGGCCGCAGCGGAGATGTGGGCATTTTGGCAACAGAGTTGGTGCTGCTGACGGGACGAAATGCGGAGGGGGCCACCAGCGGGATCTTTAGCGATGTGGTAGCGGGAGCCTCTGGGGAAGGGGGCACGATTGTGGTGTCGACTCAAACCCTGCGGATGAGCAATGGGGCCGCACTCAACACCTCAGTTGATGGGCAGGGTCAAGCGGGCAATTTGGTGCTGAGTGCCACCGACCATATCCGCTTAGACAATGCTCGGATCTATAGCCAGGTTGGCGAAACGGGCGTGGGGCAGGGCGGCAGCCTGATTCTAGAGGCTGGGGCGATCGCCCTCACCAATGGCGCCAGCCTCGACAGCCGCACTCTGGGCCAGGGTGACGCAGGCAATATTGTGATTGAGGGGCGATCGCTCAGTCTCCGCAACAATTCCAGTCTGAATACGTCTACAGCCGGGGTGGGAAATGCGGGGTTTGTTCAAGTGTCTGCGCCAGAGCGCATCACGCTAACCAACAGCCGCATCGTGAGTGAAGTGGAGCTAGGCGGCGTGGGCAATGGCGGGTTCATCAATCTACAGACCGGGGCGCTGCGGCTTCAGCAAACGTCGTCTGTGCAAACCACCACCGCTGGCGCAGGCGATGCTGGATTTATTAACCTAGACGCGACGGAAGACGGGGCGATCGCCGCTAGCGGCATCTTTAGCAACGTCTTGGAATCCAGTACTGGCAGCGGCGGGCTCATCACCCTCACCACGCCCCGGCTCAGCCTGCGCGACCAGAGCCAGATTTCGGCCACGGCGCTCAACGGCGAACTGGCGGGCAGCGTCTTTGTGGAAACTCAAATTCTGGGACTCGTCGATTCGGGCATCAGCGTCAGCAGCGCTGGTGAAGCGGGCATCGTGTCAGTGGATGCGGGGATCATTCAGCTGCGGAATGGGCAAATCACCGCAACCGCAGGCGATGGGCCGGGCGGCATTATTCTGCTCGATCGAGTGGAACTGCTGCGCATGGAAGAGAACAGTCTGATTTCTGCCGCTGCCACGGGCAGCGCCACGGGGGGCAGCATTTTCATCAACCGCGCCTACGACAATAATCCTCGGGGCATCGTCGTCGCCCCGGCGCAGTCTAACGGTGACATCATCGCTACTGCTGAGAGCGGTGCGGGTGGCGAAATCGATATCTTTGCGGGGCAAGTGGTGGGCTTTCAGATTCGCACCGGGCAAGCGACCGACGCGCTCCGTGCCAATCGCAGCAACGATATTAGCGCTAGCTCGGCGCAGGGGCCACAAGGCTTTGTGGTGACCGATACCATTGATGACGACCCGGTGGATGGGCTAGTAGAACTGCCCGTGACGGCGATCGACGCCACCCAGCAGGTGGTGGCAGCCTGTGGCAGCGGCAGCCGGTTTGCTGAGGGCGGCGTGGGGGAATTGGTGGTCACAGGGCGAGGCGGTGTGCCTGCCAACCCTACAGATCCCCTGGTGGGCGAGAGTCTAGAGCCGAGTCTGATTTCTCTAGAGCCCAGCCCAACAGCGGCTTCGTCGGCGCGCCCAATTCGAGAACTCGCCGCCACAATCGGTTCAGACTCCCCCGCTCTGGTGGAAGCTCAAGGCTGGGTCACGGGAGCAACGGGTGAGGTGATGCTGGTGGCAGAAGCGCCCCTTGCGTCGCCACACTGGGCGCGGGCTCAGGCGCGCGGGGTCGCGTGTTAGGGGGCTGAAAGTTATGGGCTGAGGGTTAGAGGCTTGGGATTGAAGCTTGCGGATTTGGAACGTGAGGGTTGGGAAAGAGCCCGCGAGGGAGGCAGAGACCGGGGACAGGTTGACGATTGCCTCGGGTTCTTTCTAACCCCTGTTTATTAAGGAGACCTAATGACACGGCAATGGCGGCATCGAATCATTTCCCTATTTATCGGCATGCTCGCGGTGCTGCTGGTAGGGTTGCCGGGGTGGGCTGGGTCGCATCCGGTCGCGGCAGAGCGTCCTCAAACCCTCGCTCAGCTCTCGCCAGAGCAGCAGGGGCGATCGCACTATGAGGCCGGGCAATATCAGGCGGCGATCGCCCAGTTTCAGCAAGCGTTGCGGCAGGCCGAAGCCCAGAGTGATGGCCTAACGCAGGGGATGCTTTGGGGCAATCTGGCGCTAGCGCATTATAAGCTGGGGCAGTGGGAGGAGGCGAATCGGGCGATCGCCATCAGCCTTAATATTCTGAACCAGTCCAGCGTGCGATCGCTGCCGGGGCGAGATGCGGTGCTGGCGAGTGCGCTGGAGATTGCGGGTACGGTGCAGCTTGCCCAGGGGCAGGCCGAGACGGCGCTCGACTCGTGGCAGCAAGCGGCGGCGCTGTATGAACAGCTGGGCAATCGCCCTCGGCAGATTCAGGCGTTGGTGTATCAAGCGCGGGCGCTGCGGGTGCTGGGGTTTTATCGGCGGGCGGTCAGTCTGCTGTCGCCGCTGGCGGCAGAGCTAGAGGGAGAGGAATCGCCGTTGGCAGCGGCCATCCTCAACAGTTTGGGGGATGCGTTTTATGCAAGCGGCAATCTGCGGCAGGCGCAGCAGGTGTTGCTCCAGAGTCGGGCGATCGCCCAGCGGTTGAATCTGGCCGAAGAGTTGGCGGTGGCTCATTTGCGGTTGGGGAATGTGGCCCGAGCCGAAGGCGATCGCCCCACGGCTATCCGCTATTATCTGCAAGCAATGGAGTCGCCCATTCCCCTAACGCGGCTGCAAGCCGCGCTGAATGCGCTGCGGTTGCAGGTGGCCGCTGCAGATTTTGTGGCGGCACGTGCTTTGTGGGATGAGGCGATCGCCCTGCTGGAACCGCTACCCACTAGTCGTCCTGTGGTGGAGGCGCGCACCAGTCTGGCCATTAGCCTTTTGGAGTGGCGAGCGCAGGAGGATGGAGAGACCGCTCCGACGGCGGCTGAGATTGAGGACATCTTAAACGTGGCGATTCGGCAGGCGGCTGAGTTGGGCGATCGCCGAGCAGAGTCTTCTGCGGTGGGGACCTTGGGCCAGCTCTACGAACAGCAGCAGCGCTGGGCAGATGCCGACGCCACAACCCAACGGGCGCTTCAGCTGGCCAACCGCGCAAACGCACCTGACCTGGCCTATCGCTGGCACTGGCAGTTGGGTCGCATTCTGCGGGCGCAGTGGCAAGAGACGCAAGATCCAGCGCTGCTGGCGCGGGCAACGGCTGCTTTTAGCAATGCGGTTGAGGTGCTGCAAACGATTCGCACTGACTTGATTGCCCTTAATCCTGAGGTGCAGTTTTCCTTTCAAGATAGCATTGAGCCTATTTATCGCGACTACATGAATCTGCTGATGCAGTCGCCGGAAAACGCTGCTGTCCCTGTCGCTAATTTGGAGCGGGCGCGGCAAACCATCGAAACGCTGCAGCAGGCCGAGCTAGAAAACTTCTTCCGCGAAGCCTGTTTGGATACGCAACCGGTGGCCCCGGATCAGCTGGATGCTAACGCGGCGATCGTTTACCCGATTGTGTTGAGCGATCGCCTAGAGCTGATCGTCAGCCTGCCGGGGTCAGACCTGCGCTACTACACCATTCCCGTCTCTGGCGCTGAGCTAGCGCAGCAGGCGCAGCTGTTTCGTGACGTGGTGACCAACCGCAGCCGCCCCCTTTCCTATAGTTTGCCTGCCGCGCAGCAGATGTATGACTGGCTGGTGCGCCCGGCTATGGCCGACCTGGCCCAAACGCCGGTAGAAACGCTGGTGTTCTTTTTGGATGGGGCGTTGCGGAATATTCCCGTGGCGGCGCTGCACGATGGCGATCGCTATCTGCTAGAGCGCTACCGCTTGGCGCTAACGCCAGGGCTGCAGCTGCTGCCGGCTCAGGCGAGATCTGCTCCACGCCAGCGGGTGTTGGCGGCGGGCCTAACGGAGTCACGGCAGGGCTTTAGCGCCTTGCCCAATGTGCAAACAGAACTAACGGATATTAGGTCGCAATTGCCCACCCAGGTGTTAGTCAACCAGGCGTTTACGCCTAGGGCGTTTCAGGCGGCACTGCTGGATACTTCTACGGCGATTGTTCACTTGGCAACCCACGGGCAGTTCAGCTCGAATGTGGACGATACCTATGTGCTCACTTGGAACGATCGCCTCACCATCAACGGCCTGCGCGACCTGCTGCAACGCACCACGCTCATGCGCGGAGAACCGATTGACCTGTTGGTGCTGAGCGCTTGCAAAACTGCGTCGGGCGATCGCCGTGCAACGCTTGGACTGGCAGGCATGGCGGTACGCTCCGGTGCCCGCAGCACCATTGCCTCTCTGTGGAGCATTGACGATGAAGCCACCGCCGAACTCATGGCGCAACTTTACAAAGAACTGGCGAATGACTCAGTCTCTAAATCCGAAGCTCTGCGCCGCGCTCAGCTCACGATTCTAAATAATCCCAAAAACTGGCAACATCCCTACTTTTGGGCCGGACTGGTGTTGGTGGGCGACTGGTTATAACCGCTCCTATCCGATTCGTTTCACATCTGCATCAGCGAAACTCAGCACCTAGATTCTGAGTCAAAGGCGGCATTCTGCTGTTTGCACGATTGAGAACGTCTATAACTGCCGCCAATTCTCAGTTTGGAGACAAGGAACCCGCTCAAACTCTCGTTGGTTTGCAGTGACCATGAGCAAGTTGTGTTGAAGGGCAGTCGCTGAAATCAGAACATCGTAAGCACCAATGGGCTGCCCTTGAGATTTGAGAACAGCACGGATTTGAGCAGCCTGTTCAGCTTCCAAAGTATCGAACGGCAGAATGGTAACAGAAGATAGAATGCTGGCGATCGCAGGTTCAACCTTCTGAGCACGTTGCGGGTTAAGAGCCAAACCATAACGTAATTCCATAACAGTAATTGTTGAGAGGGCGATATCTACAGGTTCGGTTTGTTTAAACCTAGCTGTAGTTCCAATTTCACCCTTGATGAAGTCACTGATGACGCATGTATCAAGGAGATAGCGCATCAGAATAGCTCTACTTCACAAGGCGCAACGAGTTCATCTCGATAGGACTCAAAAGTTGGAAAGTCAGGGTTTCCTACGTAGGACAAAATAACTTCCGACCACTGAGCAGTGGAAGCAGGTGGTGTTTGAGTCATCTGGCGCAAGGTTTGCAGAATCAGAGTTTGAAGTGGAACGTTAGATTGGGCAGCCTGACGAATCAAGTCTTTTTCCAAATCTGGTGGCAAGTCGATCGTGATTTGCATAGTATATTCTCTCAAAGGCTATCTAATCTGCCTGCTGTGTAGACTCCTGCTGAACTTGAGTAGAAAAAACATGATTTAACCATTGCCTCAATTCTTCATTGAATACACCGCTGAACATAATGCCAGTAATACTAGCTAAAATTCCGATCACAGCAAGCCAGTTTCCCCAATTAATTCCTTTTTTGGTATCGGAACTGGCAATGGCCACATTACTGTTAATTGCACCACTTGTGCCAACTGGAGCGTTAATAGGCGAATTTGGTGAGTTGGAAATGGAAATTTTATTTTCAATTTTAGGTTCATCTTCCATTTTCTTTGTTCTCTTATCTATTACGCCAAGCTGATTAGATAAATCCAAATTTGAGGGCTCTTGGCTAATTACAAGCTGAAGAAACTCTTCTGGAGTCAAAGGTTTCCAGGTTCTACGAAACATATTTTTCTCGGCATTGATTAAAGCTTTATCAAGCAAAGTGATATCTGGCATTTTTTCGATAAGGCGCTTAATTTCAGCACATGCTTCTAATGTACCAATATCACTTAGCTTATCTATTACTCGGCTTCTGAATACAGCTATTCGAGAAATTAGATTGGACTCTCCATCATGCTTAGAACTATTTCCATAAGGATACTGATACTCCAGCCAAATGTATAAATCAGCCAGCTTTTTTTCATCTAAATCTAAATGAATCCTACCTAAGTAGTTATTAATAACTGATTCAAAAACTTGGCGCCCAAGCAATGAATCTTTTTGAACCAGCGGCCAGATTAGTGGCCAGCTCCAAGAATCTAGCTTTTGAACTAATAACTTAGATGTAATCAGGGTCTTTTCACGATTATCATATGGAAATCTTAAGCAGGAATTAATCAATTCCTCAATATCTCTTGTGTAATTTGAAGCTTGCTCTAGAAGTTCTTGAATCAACTGTTCAAAAGACCTAGGCTTGAGTGAAGTGTCTCCAAGCTTGTTTGCCAGGACTGAGATTAGTTGTTCATCCCAACATTTATTAAAGTAGCTGAGTTCACATATATGAGTATCTTTTTGATTTCTCTTATCTATTATTAAGAGAAGCACCCGAATCGATTCTTCAGGAGCATTTAAATAAACATGTTTGACTATTTCTAGATGTTCTTTGTTGCCAACGGGAGCACCAACAATAGCGGGTACCCATTTTTTCCATAGTTTAACTGAGAAATTACTCAGAAAGCTTGGCTCTTTTTTTAGAATTATCTGAAAGGCTCTACAAGCCGCCAAGGATGGGCGATCAAAAGTATTAGTTCCTATCCAGTCATACTCTATATTATCTTGTTTTTGAATATACTTCTTTGCACCTTCAATGATTCTTTTTTGAGTAGCTTCATCTGCTTCTTGCCATCCAGGAAACTGAGCAATATCCAATTCAAACTCGTCGTCATAGTGCTGGCTTTCAGGTTTGAGAGTCATTTCCATATTAAGCTGCCACCATGCAGATAAATCTCCAGTTTCCAACTTATCTAAAAGTTGGAGAACTCTTTCTTTCGGTGGGGGATCTAGTAAAGGAGGCTGGTTTCTCTGTTCTTTCCTTTCTTGCCTTCTGAGGTAATCAACTCTCAATTTATTAGCTTGAACCGAATCTAGATCAATAGGAGCAAAATAGGATACAAGTTTTTCTTGTAAAATGCAATTAGTTTGGGTAGCTGTGATAACTGCACCTATTTGCTTTGCATCCTGACAGTTAAAGCTCCATTGAATCAGTTGAGACCAAACTCTTTGAATCTTTTCAGAAGTAGAATCTTGAAGCCTTTCAAGCATCCAGTAAATATCTTCTTCTGTTAAAGAACTTAATAAAAAATCTGAATCTTCTTCTGTGCAAGAGATGATTGAAACTGCTTGCTCAACTAAAGCATGCCGCTTTTCAACATCCTTCCGAAGTGACAAATCAAATTGCTCTCGCATCTTGATATCGTAAGTAAAAATACTTTGGTATTCTCTCCACTGGACTAAAGCTACTTGAGTGAAGCTTTCTGTTACACCAGGTAAATTAAAGTTTTCCCATGCTTTAAAGAGAATAGAATCTCCAAGCTTCTCAAATGGGTGTCCATAGCATCTAACACCTTGTAAAGCAATCCAATTAAGAGCAACCACCAAATCAACCGATCGAATTCTTGATGTTAACGCTAAATTAATAAACCTTTTATATGACCCGAAAAAATTTCTTTTTTTAGGGCGTGTAAGAGCGTTGAACAACTCTTCTGCTGTTAAATAATCTGACCAAAGCGCTTCCAAGGCATAGCCTTTTAGTTGATCGTTTTCATCTTCGGGAAGTCGTTCAATGGCTAGGGGTTTCAGCTTTAATCGTGTATCTGCGTCACCCATCGAACAAAGAGCTTTGACTGCGCTAGTTCTCAAATAAATCGATTGTGTTGAGTCAATGGCAAGATTTAATAATTCTTCCTGAAGGTCAGAGGTTTCACAAACTTTAGCAATATCAATCGCCACATCTCGCGCATCAGTCTGTTTGTTAGGATTACAGATATAAGGTCGTAATTGCTCAAATAATTCAGGATGCTTGAGCTTTGAGTAGTAACGGTAGTTACTCCCATCTCTATCAAATAGTTTTCCTTCTTCGTACTTTATCAATAAGTTATCTACAATTGAGGCTCTAACTTTTGCATCAGTCGGTACATCGGTGTGCAAAAGAACGTCTGGATCAGTTTTGATGATCTCTTGAAGAACATCTAATCTCATGGTAGCTAGCCATCCTGCCGTTTCATGAAGCTGAGGAATTAGTTTCTGATCCGAGTCTTTAGATGAAAAGATTAGTTCTTTTATTTGCGCTATAGGTGTTTTGTGCTGCGTCAAATACCAAGCAGCTAGAAATTCAGCATAGGTTTGGTGAGCCCATCCCATTCTATTTAATCCACGAGATGAGAACAAACCAGTATCTAGGACTTCTTTAAGTAATCCCCTAGTTATCTCAAATTGTCTTTCATTTGCTTTTTCATAGCCAACGCATAGCCTTTCAAGAAGGACATCTTCAGCAGGGACATCTCCGTAATCAACACCAGTCCATACAGCAAATCGATTAGCGAAAATTGTGACAGCAGCAATTCGAGCCGCCACAATCAGTCGTTGTTCACTATCCAAAGCACCCGTGCGGCCTGAAGCCTGACGGCTTTTGTTCACTTCTTCACAGAGAAGCTTACATCCCTTAAGATAAAATTTATGAAGTTCCTGATCTAGAGGGAATTGGCTGTCATGACGGCGGTATATATTTAACAGAAAATCCAGAGTAATCGGTTTAATAGCTAACGGTACAATATCCTTCTGATCAATTCCCTTTAGGAAATTATCAGAAGAAAAACTCTCAGCTTTCGCAGCTTGGATAACGTCTATACGGCGAAGCGGAGCTAGTTCATAAATTGCAAAGTTGGCTTCTTCCCAAATATTCTTTAGCCCCTCCTCTAAAATTGCGGGAAATGCAAACGTTCGACATGCTAAACGGAAATGAAGACGATTGATATGATTCTGATATTTTGGTTTCTGAAGCTCATCGACTAAGCCTGTTGCAATATTTGGGATACTCAAACGCCCCTCGTCAAGGCTGTCTAGGAACAAATAAAGGTGAGAGCTACTCCTCACCCAATCAGTAAAGGTTTCATCCTTAAATAGATCATCCCTTAAGTTGCTACAAGATCGGAGATTCAGACTTAATACTTGATCGGCATCAGAAATTTTTTTCTCTGTGAAGGCTCTTAGCTTGTCTAGTTCCTTAGACTTGCCAATACCTGGTTCACCTAACAAAATTAAGCACGGAATATCAGCGATCGCCTCTAAACTCACTAAATCCGGGTTATACGCCTTGCCCCATCTCTCATCTGGATCGCACAAATAACCACCATCAGCCAGGCTTATGCTGCCTGTCCGAGGGCACCAAAACCGTTTCCAGCCATAATCCTGCTTTGACATGCTTAAACAGCGATAGGGAAAAACTTTGTTTCAAGGATAACCTTGATTTAAAACTGTATGGGCTTGACTCTTGTGTCCTGTTTTCTGTGGGATTCAGTGCTGGCGCTAAGGGTCAACCTAAAGAAAGGCTATTGAGCGATCGCCCAGCAAATAAGCTGCACCAATCGCTGCCGCAGGGTGTCGAGACTTGGGCGATCGCCCGCTGAGATCAGCAACGCATTGGCTGAAGCCATCCTCCAGCCCAAAATCTCTACCCAAGGAAGAAACGTTCTTCCTGCTTTGTAGCAGGGGTTATAGATAGCCAGCGCCCCGAGCGCAGCCCCAGGGCGGGTATCAGGTTCCAGGAATAGCTGGCCGACTTATGCCGTAAAACATTCGCGTGAGAAATCTAGCTCTAGAGAGTACCCGAGTGGGTACTGCGACTAGCTCGCTGCTCAAATACGTTGGATATACGCAGACAAAACACCTAGAAAAGAAGCTAGATAGCCACTGACAAGGGTTTATTTGCGTTTTCGGTGGTTCTCTATGCTTCTCAGAACTTTGGCTTAAAAGTTCTGATTTGACCCTCTTTTCCCTATGGACTACAGGACGATATTCAAACTTTTACGGTGGCAACTCACCCCTAAAGGGCCACCAGTCTTGGCGCTTCCTGCGGCCACTCCTGAGATCAGGGCCTACCCTCCTGTGCCTAACAATTCATTAGCCTATTTATTGAGGAATGATATCCGTATGTCCGACTGTCAGCCTACCCCGCAACCGCGAGACTATGAGGCTCGCTGCACCGAGGCCGCCCATCTGCGCGATCAGCAGCGTGACGATGCGGCTAGGGAGTTCAACACGACTTCCCCCGCCATCAACTGCGACGAAGAGCGCTTTAAGCACATTGGCTTTCCAGGCTTTGCCTCGTTTACCAAGGCACTCGTCCACAAAGAAAACGGCCTGGTAGACCCCGCTGCCTGGCAGGGGCTGCTTGACGCTCTGCAAATGGGCACCCAAGAAGCTTTAGAGAAGGTGCAGCTGGGCGGTGGCGATCGCCTGTTGGCTAACCCGCTCAACGCCTATTCTTTTCAACAAATTGGCAATGACTCTAATGGGGCTCGCATGGCCGCTGCCCCCGCCTTTGGCAGTTGCAACACGGCGATCGATATGGTTGAGCGCTACTGGATGGCTCTCTGCCGCGATGTGCCCTTTGATCAGTACCCCAATAGCCCGCTGATTCGGGCCGCCTGCGATGACCTCAATGCCCTACGCTTTGACGAGCAGTTTGGCTTTGTCTGCACCCCTCAAACCCTGTTTCGCGGCCCCTACGAGGGCTGCGATGTGGGCCCTCACGTGTCTCAGTTTTTGCTGCAAGACTTTCAGTTTGGTAACCAGGTGATTCAGCAGCAGCAGCGCTATCCACACCCCGGTCTCGACTACATGACCGATCTAGACACCTGGAAACAGGTCAATAACGGGGATATCAATCCCTCCGGCTCTGATATGATTGATGGCTGCCGCTACATTATCAACCTGCGGGATGCGGGGCAGTGGGTTCACATTGACTTCCCTCACCAGGCGGGGCTGTGGGCCACCATTATTCTGCTCGGCAAAAAGGCCAAATTGTCTGAGGCAGTGCCCTACGGCAAAGGCAGAGCCATTACCAACTCCTACGCCTTTGGCAGTCTGGGCGGGCCAGATATCACCATCCAGAGCGGGCTGGCGGGGGTCTATGCCCTCAAGCATGCCTGGTTCCAAAAGTGGTGTGTGCACCGCCGCCTGCGGCCCGAGGTCTATGCTCAACGCCTAGAGCTATTCCGCCGAGGCATTTTGGGCGGTGCCCATGCAAACCCCTGCTACGACGAAAAGTTCAGCGACCTGTTTGGCGAGGGGGCTCAGGTCTGGCGGCAGACCCAGGTGCTTGATCGCATCTATGAGCACAACCGTCAGCAAAACATGGCGCAAAATCGGGGCGATCGCCAAGGCACTTGGCTGCTGCCCATGGGCTTTCCCGAGGGGTCGCCCACCCACCCCGCTTACCCCGGCGGCCACTCGGCCTTTGCGGCAGCGGCAGCCACCGTGGCCAAGGCCTACTTTGCCGATGGCCCTTTCCCCAACCCCAAGGTGCCCGTGGATGGCGGCCAACGGCTGGTCGATTACTGCGGCGACCGAGAGCTGACCATCCACGGTGAGCTGAACAAGCTGATCGCCAATGTCACTCTGTTCCGCGATGGGGCAGGTGTGCACTGGCGCACCGACGGCACCACCTCCGGCAGCAATGCTGGCGCCGATCGCCCTGGCTCGGGCATTGAAACCGGCGGCAACCTGCTGGGCGAGCGGCTGGCTATCAGCATGCTGCGCGACACCCGCCGTACCTATCGCGAAGCCGTTGGCGAGTTTGCCTTTAAGGGCATCAACGGCAACATGATTCGCTTCTAGGGACGGGTTTCTAAGCGCCTAGGTTCGATCAGCCAGTCTCGGCATCGCGAGCGATGCCGAGACTGGTTTTTTCGTGCAGTTTTATCCTCCCCTCCCTGCACTCCTTTGAGAAGGAGACAGCGCTGCCCCAAACTGCGGCTCAATGGACGCCATCGCACGGCAGCGGTAGTGGCGACCCACCCGGTGATCAGGGGTTCTAAGAGAGATATAGCCTATGCGATCGCACCATCCTCACCGGCTTTAGCACCCCGGCCATCTTCGCTAGATTGGCTATTGGGCGATCGCATAGCGAATGAGCTGCACCAATCGCTGCCGCAGCGTTTCGAGGCCGAGGCGATCGCCCGCTGAGATAAACAACGCCGTGGGATAGTCTGATTGGGCCAGTGCCAGGGTGTCACTATCCACTTGGTCAATTTTGTTGAACACCAGCAGGATGGGGCCGGGGGTGATGGGCATATCGCCCAGAATTTTCATGACTGAGCGGATTTGGCTCTCCCAAGCGGGGTGCGACAAATCCACCAGGTGAATCAGCGCGTCGGCGTCGGTCACTTCTTCTAGCGTGGCGCGGAAGGCATCCATCAGTGACGCGGGCAGCTCGTGGATAAAGCCCACCGTGTCGGTCAGCACCATCTGCACATTGTCCACGCTGTCCATATCAGCCACCGAAACGCGGCGACTCGTGGGGTCGAGGGTGGCAAACAGTTGGTCGGCGGTATAAACCTCAGCATTGGTGAGTGCATTCAGCAGCGTAGACTTGCCCGCATTGGTATAGCCCACCAGCGCTACGGTCGGCATATCATTGTGATGGCGGCGCTGCCGCAGCCGCGTGCGGTGGGCTTGCAGTTGATCGACCTCTCGCTGTAGCCGGGCAATCCGCTTTTGAATGCTGCGTCGTTCAACCTCTAGCTTGGTCTCCCCTGGCCCTCGGGTGCCAATGCCGCCGCCCAAGCGCGACATGGCCTGCCCCCGTCCGGTGAGGCGCGGCATCATATATTCCAGCTGAGCCAGCTCGACTTGGAGTTTGCCTGCCCCGGTTTGAGCCCGCTGAGCAAAGATGTCGAGAATCACCTCGGTGCGATCGACCACGCGCACGCCAATGCGCTGCTCCAGATTCCGCACTTGCATGGGCGAGAGATCTCGATCAAACACCACCAGGTTGGCTCCGAGGGTCTGCGCCATGAGCGCAATTTCTTGCACCTTTCCTTCCCCGACGACGGTTTGGGGATGGGGGCGCGATCGCTTCTGATGCATCACTTCTAGCACTTCGCCGCCAGCGGTTTCTACCAGCCGCCCCAATTCCACCATGGTGTTCTGAAAGGTTTGGGGAGAGAGTTTTTCGGTGACCATGCCCACCAGCACAACCCGGTCTTGGCTAGCGCTCACCTGCCGCGCCACATACTCGCGCTGAAATTCTTCTTCTAGCCCTTCCACCAGGTCAAGGAAATCGTGTTGGGCGATCGCCTCTAAGGCCAGCGGTGGCGAGAGCGTCCACTGCGCCTCGGGATGGGGCACCAAATGAGCCAAAAAAACCTGCTGCACATAGCCCGTTGCGCCGCCACCCCGGCGCTCAAAGCCCCCGCTAGAGGTTAAGAGCACCACCAGCGCATCCAACCGCTGCAGCGCCATGGCGGTCAGCGTCGCATCGCTCGGGAGTTCATCCTTGAGCTGAGTCGAAATGCAGCGAATGCCGCTGAGCCGCCCCTCACCGTAGCGGGGCAGATCCAATGGTGCAATCCGCGTTTGGTTAACGGTGCCCACCCCAACCCGCATCACCTGGCCGCGGCGATTGATATAGGCGCAAATGGGCTGGTTGATGTCGCTGCTGATGGCTGCTAAGCGCTGAGCGAATTCGGAACTCGTGATGCGATCGCCCGGAATGCGCTGATGGTATAGACGCTGCAGTTGCTTAAGCTGATTGGACTTCAGCCCTTGCAAGTTGCCGTAAATCGTTTCGATAGACAAGCGTAGAGTTAGTGAGATAAGTGGACAAGTCGATGTTTGTATTGTATCAGGGGCGTGGAAAGCCGGGATTGAAGCAGCGGGATTCGCCAATCCTCAACCCCTCAACCTCCCAATTGCTACACTAAAAGGCAGCGCTACTCAATTCCATTTCTGCTGAAAGGACCCCCTGAATGAACCTTGCTACCTTGCCCGATTCGCTGCTGATCACCCAACAGTTGCCGCAGTTGCACTACACAGTGACGCGCGATCGCTTTGATGAATCGTGGCGATCGCCCCTCTCTACCCTACTTGGGCTGGGGCGTGCTGCTGGGGCAGATTTCGTCGAGATCTTTCTAGAACGGGTTAACTACATCAACTGCCTGGCCGAAGACGATGCCATCACCAGCATTTCGCCCAGCCTCAGCACAGGGGCCGGGGTGCGCGTGTTCAAAGGCACGGGTGACTGCTACGTCAGCACCAATGATTTGTCGTTTAACGGGTTGAAAACAGCGCTAGAGAAGGGGCTGTCTATTTTGGGGCTGACGCTGCCCTCCCCCCAGTCCTATATTCCCGAAATCAATCTAGAGCTGCTGCGCGATTATGCCGCCGTGCGTGGCAAAGATCAGTGGTTTGATCAGTGCAGCCCCATTCGCGAGATGGGCGAAGTGCTGCTCGACGCTAACGCTCGGGTTCAGAGCAAAGCCAGTCACTTGCAGTCGCGCCGCGCCGTCTACTTCCGCGATTGGCAAGAAGTCTTGGTCGCTGCTAGCGATGGCACCTTTGCCCGCGACATTCGCCTCACCCAATCCGTGGGCTATAGCCTGCTCTGCGCGGATGGGGAGCACCGCACTTCGATCGGCAAGCGCAGCGGCAGCACCGGACAACCCGACTTCCTGCGGACGTGGAACTTTGAGTCGGACGCGGAGGAAGTGGCGGAATCTGCCGGGAAAATGCTCTATGCCGACTATGTGGAATCGGGCACCTACCCCATCGTGATGGCCAATCAGTTTGGCGGCGTCATTTTCCACGAAGCTTGCGGACACCTGCTAGAAACCACGCAGATTGAGCGCAAGACCACGCCCTTTATGGATAAAAAAGGCGAAAAGATTGCTCACGAAAATTTGACGGCGTGGGATGAGGGGCTGTCGCCCGATGCCTTTGGCACGTTGGATATGGACGATGAGGGAATGCCTACCCAACGGACGCTGCTGATTGAAAATGGCGTGTTGAAGAACTTTTTGAGCGATCGCGCGGGTTCCATTCGCACGGGGCACCCCCGCACGGGCAGCGGTCGTCGCCAAAACTACACCTATGCCGCCGCCAGCCGCATGCGCAACACCTACATTGCCCCCGGTGACTACGCAGTGGATGACCTGTTTGCTTCAATCGACAAGGGCATCTATTGCAAGAACATGGGTGGCGGCAGCGTCGGTGCAACGGGTCAGTTTAACTTTGCGGTATCCGAAGCCTATCTGATCGAAAACGGCGCAGTGACCAAGCCGCTGAAGGGCGCAACCCTGATCGGCGAGGCGGTGGAGATTATGAACAAAATCTCCATGTGTTCTCAGGATCTGGGATTGGCTGCAGGCTTCTGCGGGTCGGTGAGCGGCAGCATCTACGTGACAGTGGGACAGCCCCACCTCAAGGTCGATTCCATCACGGTGGGAGGGCGATAGGGCAGACTGCTTCATGAGTCCCCTTAACCCCTACGCTCTGACCCTTCAACCCAGATTGAAACCCTCAACCTTCTTACGTCAACCTTCTAACCGAGAACCCTATGGCAATGTCGATCGATACCGTGGCAGAGCAGGCGCAGGACATCGCCGCTCGTTTGGGAATCCCCAAATACGATGTGTACGGGGCTGTGGTAGATGAAACCAGTGCCCAAGTAGACCACGGTGAACCTAAGCAGGTGAAAGCTTCTAGCCGCTCTGGCGTAACGGTGCGCGTGTGGAACGATGACGGCACCGTGGGCATTACCTCCACCTCTGATGTTGACCCGCTGGGTCTAGAAATGGCGCTGAAAACCGCCTACGATGCCAGCTTGTTTGGCGCAAAAGAAAATATCCCCGGCTTCAGCCCAGAAGCCACTGCGCCCATCGACCACACGCCTCACGACAAAGCCCCTCAGGCTCCCGTGGCGGAGCTGATTGAGCGATTAGCCGCCGCAGAAAGCACGTTGATGAAGGCGCATCCGGCGATCGCCGCTGTACCTTACAATGGCATGGCTCAGCGCCACATCGACCGCTTCTATCTCAACAGCGAGGGCGCTCGCCGCCAAGAGGGGCACTCTGTCGCCTCAATTTATCTCTATAGCAAAACGGAACAAGAGGGCAAAAAGCCCCGCAGTGCTGGTGCATTTAGGGTGAGCCGAGGCTTGAGCGAGCTGGATATCGACGGCTGTGTGGCGGAAACGGCGGAAAAGACGATCAGCCATCTCGGCTATCAAAAGGTCAAGTCTGGGAAATATCCGGTCGTGTTTTCGCCAGATGCGTTTTTGAGCTTGGTGGGGGCGTTCTCCAATCTGTTTAATGCTCAGAACGTGCTGGATAAGCAAAGCCTCTCGACGGCTGAGTCGATTGGACAGGCGATCGCCTCTCCCCTCCTTAGCCTCTGCGACGACGCACTGCATCCAGAAAACGTCGGCGGCGAAAGCTTCGACGGAGAAGGGACACCCACTCGCCGCCTCACGCTGATTGACCAGGGTGTACTGGCTAACTTTATGCACAGCGCTGGCACGGCGCAGCGGCTAGGGGCACAGCCAACGGGTCATGCCAATATCGGGGCAAAGGTGAGTGTGGGTCGCCACTTCTTACATGCGTTTTCTGGTGCGCCTGCCGAGCGCGAGTATTCCCTAGACAATGCAGACGGCGTGATTTTCATCGATGATTTGCAGGCGCTGCATGCTGGGGTTCAGTCGCTTCAGGGATCGTTTTCGCTGCCGTTTGATGGCTGGCTGATCGAGAATGGCAAGCGCATCAGCATCGAATCTGCCACTGTGGCTGGCGACATCCTCAAGGTGCTGCAATCGATTCTGTATGTGGAAAAGGAACTGGAACTGGTAGGCGGCGGAATTGCTCCGCGCGTCTGGGTTGATGCGCTGTCGATTACGGGTGAGTAGGCGGCTGAAAAGGGTGGGGCTTTGGCGTACAGTAATGTAAAGGGATGTTAAGCAGTGAGCTGGATTATTGATCCGGGGTACTGCTTTCACTCCTTGCGTTCGCCTCATTCATTCTTTGATTCCGACTATGCTGACTATTTCGCGTCGTTCTGTGTCTCGGGCTGCTTCTATGGCCCAAATTTTGCGAGTTGTGGGGGCGATCGCCCTAATTCTGGCGCTTTGGCTGGCGCAACCGCTGGGGGCGATCGCCCTAGGGGGTGAGCAGCCCGCGATTGGGCAGCCTGCACCGGCCTTTACGCTGCCGTCTAACAGCGGCGACGGCGAAGTTGCCTTGGATGACTATCGTGGGCAGTGGGTTGTAGTGTATTTCTATCCCAAGGATTTCACCTCGGGCTGCACCCTAGAAGCGCGGCGGTTTCAGCAAGATTTGCCCGAGTATCAGCAGCGCCACACTCAGGTTTTAGGAATCAGCGTGGATGATGTCGATTCCCATGCGGAGTTCTGCGATTCTGAAGGGCTGAAGTTTCCGCTTTTGGCGGATACAAGCGGAGCCACAAGCAAGGCCTATGGCTCTTGGCTGGGCAACCGCTCCCTGCGCCATACCTACATCGTTGATTCTGAGGGCACGATGCGAGCGCGGTTTCTGGGGGTGAATCCCCTATTCCACAGCGCTGAGGTGCTGGCCCTGCTGGATGAGTTGCAGTAGGGTTTAGGAGTTAGGAGATTTCTCGAAAAGACCGTCCCCGCCTTAGGCGAGTACCTCTCTTTAAGGGGGCACCTATCTACGGATCACCAATCCAGCACGTGCGACAAAGCTGAATGAGACAAGGCTGAAGGAGATTGCCTGACGTTCCTTCAGCCTTTTTTTAGTGGAACGGTGTCTGCTGGACTAATCTACACCGACGGGTACATGTGGGTCGTGGAGACGAGGCTGGTCAAGTCTACGGCTTCGACGTGGGGGGTAAACCCGAGCCATTGGGTAGAGAGGGTGGCAAAGGTGTGGGGGTCGCCGCTAACGCAGAAGCGGGTGGGGTTGGCGGGGCGATCGCCCTTTAATCCCAGCATTTCTAGCTCTTGGGCGGCAGCCACCACCACATGCTGCGCCGGATTGACAAGCGCCACAGAGGATGGCAGCAGTTGCCGCAAGACTGGCTCTAGGTGTGGGTAGTGGGTGCAGCCATAGACCAGGGTGTCGATGTTATGCGCTAGCAACGGCGCGAGGTATTGCTGGGCGATCGCCCGCGTGTAGGGGTCTGCCAGCCGATTTTGCTCAATCAGCGGCACAAACTGAGGACACCCCATTTCCCACACGGCAACTGTGGCGTCAATCTCTTGAATGGCGCGGCGATAGGCACCACTTTTGGCGGTGGCCGGGGTGGCAATGACACCAATCCGTCGCCCTTGGCGCACGGCTGCTTGGGCTCCTGGCAAAATGACGCCCAGAATCGGCAGATCAAACTCACAGCGCACAATATCGAGCGCTAGAGCAGAACTGGTGTTGCACGCCATGATCACCATCTTGACGCCCTGCTGCCCAAACCACGTGAGAATCTCGCGTACGTATTGCAGAATCTCAGCCGGGGTGCGATCGCCATAGGGCAGCCGCGCCGTATCCCCAAAATAAATCAGCGGCTCTTGTGGCAGTTGGCGATAAAGCTCTTGCAGCACCGTTAGCCCGCCCACTCCGCTATCAAATACGCCAATGCAGGTGGGGGAAGAAATGTGGGGCACGGGTGAGAAGGCATCCGACAATGAGTCGGGCAGTGACTCAGGCAGTGACTCAGGCAGTGACTCAGGCAGAGCTGGGGAGGAGCCGGGGGCATCGGCAGGGGAATGTTGGGTGTTCCTCTGATGGGACGAGGGATCTCCATTGGTGGCGTAATAATTGGGCACAGTAGGCAGCATTTACGGTAAGGGTGGTAAACAGTCCTAAGACGGCATAGCCGTAGGGATAGACATGGGGAAAAGGGGCCGTATCTATGCCCCTTTTCACTACTTTTGGCAACACTGCTTTTAGCAACCTGCGGTCTAGCATCCCCAAAATGCACGCGTCGGTGTCAGCGCCACGCGAACCCAATCTTTTTCCCTCTAGTTTTGGGGAATTGGGGTAAGGACTTAAGGGGGCGATCGCCCAGCATCGCCTAGGGTTCACATTGCCTAGGGCCTAATTGGCTAAGGTTCAACCGTCTTCTAAGCCTAAGCAGGGTTCCTTCAGCAAGATTATGTCAGGTATCGCAAATCTTACCGAAATTTTCAATAGGTGGGTGGCCACTATTTAAACCCGTTAACCCGTCAACCCCACAATTGATATCCCCAACCTTAAACCAGACTTTAAAGCCAGGCTCAAATCCATTCGCGGGTTTGGGAATCTTTAGCAACGGGGGGCAGGACGTAACTGGAGGAGGCAGAGCTACTTTTCGCCGCTTGGCACGGTGGAAGAAATGGGGGACGATGGGCGATCGCCCCTTGCATAAGAGCCAAGGCCCACACCTGCTTCCATCGAATCAGAGCCTGAGAGGTCGCAACCATTAGCAGTACCGCAATAACGCGCAACGCTCATTGTCGCGCACTCAGGCCAAAGTCAAGCAACAGGTCTAGGTGGGAGGCTGATTTTACGACAGGCGCCATCGCTCCCTTATCGTTTAAGGGTAAAATTCCAATAGCAAATCGATAGTTTGAGCAGTTTTACATCAGGGCTACAAAATTATGATCCATGCCTGGATAAGCTTTATTCATCAGTAATTGATTCAGTAAACGGCATGAGCAGGGTTTAGGCTCATACTGTAACTTTGTCAACGTAAAACCTACTTGGGATATGCCAGAGATGAACACTGTGCTGATTGTTAATCCCACCTCTGGCCCAGACGAAAATTCTCAGCTGTTGCCTGACCTGACTCATGCGTTACAGATTCAAGGTATCTACGCTGAGGTCTGCACAACAACACCCGATGAAGATGGTTCAGGGTTGGCCGCTGCTGCTGCAAAGGCAGGAGCTAGCTTGGTGATTGTGGCAGGGGGTGACGGCACGATTGAAGCGGTCGCCCATGGCTTAGTGCATAGCCAAACGGCGCTAGGCATTATTCCTTTAGGAACCCGTAATAATATTGCCGCCAGTCTGGATATTCCAACTGATATGGCTCAAGCTGTTCAGGTGGTGGCTGAGGGCGATCGCACCCAGTTTGATATGGGCAAGGCAAACAATCATTACTTTATGGAAGTGGTGGGTATAGGGCTAGAAGCCTCACTATTTCCCCATGGAGATGAAGTTAAAGAAGGCATCAAAAGCAATTACCTGCGTGCCCTCAGAAATATGTTTCTGGGTATTAAAACGTTTTTGCAATTTAGACAGCACCGCCTGGTTTTACGCTTTGACGGCAGAAAGCTGCGACGGCTGCGGGCATTGCAGGTCAATATTTGCAATAGCCCTCGTTACGGCGTTGAGTTTGCCTTAGCTCCTGAAGCAAAGATGGACGATGGCAAGCTCGATCTGATTTATATTGAAAAACCGTCCAAGTGGGATCATCTGCGCCATTTTTTTGCAGCGATGCGGGGCAACCAGTTGCTCCATAATCGGCTCAAAATGTATCAAACTGCTGCGGTCGAGGTAAGAAGCTACCCGCCCTTAGAGGTGCATGCTGATGGAGAGTCGATAGGGACTACGCCAGTGGTGGTTGAGGTGATTCCTCACGCCATTTGGATTTGTGTACCCACGCCGGAGCTTCTGGCAACGTTTGATGAGGCAACCGGCACCACTGAGCCAGCACAGGACGCTAAAACCTCTAACAAAATGCCCTTTTCTCAACGCTGATGGGATTACAAATGCCCATCTAGTACAGGTTAAAGCCCACCAATCTGGATCAACCCTTCTAGGCACGCCACTAGCCAGATACCCCCTGCCACCCATCCGCTCAACACATCGGTTGGCCAATGCATGCCTAAATACACTCGGCTAAATCCCACGGCTAGAGTTAAGATCGCTGCCAATGTGGCAGTAATGCCCAACGGAATACTAAGACAGTTGGTTAGGTTTGCAGCTAAAAGGCCGTAGAAGGAAATTGCACTCATGGAATGGCCGCTGGGGTAGCTGTAGTCCATTGGGCGCTTAGACGAGGCCCACAGATCGGGCCGCTCGCGTCGAAAGAAGGATTTAAAGATGCCATTCAGCAGCCATGAACCGCTGAGCCCAATGGCTAAAACAAAGGCGGCGATCGCCTCGTTGTAGTAAATCAAAATTCCCCCAACCACAACAAGAAGGGGGATCGTCACCTCGCCCTGCGCCATCCAGGTTATCGCCGTCATGCATCGATCGAGGATCGGGTTTGCCCACTCTTTGAGTGTCAATAGGCATGCCTCTTCAATGGGGCGCAGCCAGTCTAAGAAAAGGAATCGGGCGAGGAAGGCACCCGCTGCTAACACAAGCGCGCCCGCTAGAAGCCCCGCCAATAGATAAGGCATAACGGCAACGAGAGACTGGAACAACCAGTAAACGCGGGGGCTAATCTCTGCCATTGACAAACTCCTAAAATGGCTAATTCTAATTAGGGGATGGCTAATTAGGCGTCGATTCTATTGTATGTTAGACCTGTTGGGGAATAAGGAGATATCTGAGAAGATAAGGACGATGTGTATTGACTAGGGCCGTGCTCAACATCGACCGTGTGCTCCGCCAAGACCGCTTGCTGCGGGCGTTAACGGGTTTGAAC